>Ga0210409_10000221_pt1 | contig 114028 bp, 93 predicted proteins | sample IncBWH17MmetaG_FD_161649 | JGI IMG/M metagenome (GOLD analysis project Ga0210409, IMG submission 161649) | Forest soil microbial communities from Barre Woods Harvard Forest LTER site, Petersham, Massachusetts, United States - Inc-BW-H-17-M | ecosystem: Environmental > Terrestrial > Soil >...
TCCTTGCCGACCGCGCGCACCTTGATCAGCATCAGCTCGCGTTCGATATGTGCGCCTTCGGTCAGGTCGACCACTTTGACGACTTCAATCAGACGGTTCAGGTGCTTGGTGATCTGTTCGATCACGTCATCCGAACCGCTTGTCACGATGGTCATGCGTGACAAGGTGGCATCTTCGGTCGGTGCGACCGTCAATGTCTCGATGTTGTAGCCGCGGGCGGAAAACAGACCGACCACGCGCGACAAGGCGCCCGCTTCATTTTCCAGCAATACAGAAACGATATGTCGCATGATTACAGATCCTCCGAACCGAGCAGCATTTCAGTCAAGCCCTTGCCCGCCTTGACCATAGGCCAGACGTTTTCGGTTTGATCCGTTATGAAATTCATGAATACCAGGCGATCCTTCATGCCGAACGCCTCTTTCAATGCACCGTCGACGTCGCCCGGCTTCTCGATCTTCATGCCGACATGGCCGAAAGATTCGGCCAGCTTGGTGAAGTCCGGTAGCGAATCCATATACGACTCGGAATAACGCGAGCCGTAATCGATCTGCTGCCATTGACGGACCATGCCGAGGAAGCGGTTATTGAGCAAGATGATCTTCGGTGTCAGGTGATATTGCTTGCACGTCGCCAGCTCCTGGATACACATCTGGATCGATGCTTCGCCGGTGATGCAAGCCACGGTCGCACCAGGGTTGGCCATCTGCACGCCCATCGCATACGGCAAGCCGACACCCATGGTGCCAAGACCACCGGAATTGATCCAGCGGCGCGGCTTGTCGAAGCCGTAGTACTGGGCCGCCCACATCTGGTGCTGGCCGACGTCGGAAGTAATGAAAGCATCGCCGTCGGTGATCTTCCACACTTTTTCAATCACCGCTTGCGGTTTGATCACTTCAGTCGAATCGGTAAACTTGAGGCAATCGCGTGCGCGCCACTCGTTGATCTGCTTCCACCAGTTGGACAGGGCCGGCGTATTTTGCCGGGTTTCGGATGCGTCCAGTTGCGCCAGCAGTTCTTGCAGCACATCCTTGACGTTGCCAACGATAGGGATATCGACCTTGACGCGCTTCGAAATCGACGATGGGTCGATATCGATATGGATGATCTTGCGCGAAGTCGAGGTGAAATGCTTGGGATTGCCGATCACGCGATCGTCAAAGCGGGCGCCAATGGCAATCAGCACGTCGCTGTTCTGCATCGCCATATTGGCTTCGTAAGTACCGTGCATGCCAGGCATGCCGACGTACTTGTCACTCGATGCCTTATAGCCGCCCAGACCCATCAGGGTGGTAGTGCATGGGTAACCCAGGCGATCCACCAGCTTGTTCAGTTCAGGTGAGGCATTCGCCAGGATCACGCCGCCGCCGGCATAGATCATTGGCCGTTCGGCTGTCAGCAGCAGTTGCACCGCTTTGCGAATCTGACCGGAATGACCTTTGTCGACCGGCTTGTAGGAACGCATTTCGACTTCCTTCGGATAGTCGAAAATATGGCGGTGCATGGTGATGTCTTTAGGGATATCCACCAGCACCGGGCCGGGACGGCCGGTACTGGCGATAAAGAACGCCTTTTTGATGGTCGATGCCAGATCCTTGACATCCTTGACCAGGAAATTGTGCTTGACGCACGGGCGTGTGATACCAACCGTGTCGCACTCCTGGAACGCATCCTCGCCGATCGCATATGACGGCACCTGACCCGAAATCACCACCATCGGGATCGAGTCCATATAGGCCGTGGCCAGGCCGGTCACCGCATTGGTGACGCCCGGGCCGGACGTGACGATGGCCACGCCAACCTTGTTCGAACTGCGGGAATAGGCATCGGCTGCGTGAATCGCAGCTTGCTCATGACGTACCAGGATATGCTGGAATTTTTCTTGCTGGAATATGGCGTCGTATATATACAGCACAGCGCCACCGGGATAGCCGAACACGTGTTCGACACCCTCTTCCGCCAGACAGCGCACGAGAATTTCCGCGCCGGTAACAGGCAAATTTGTATCTTTGTTCATGATGACTAGATCCTTTCAAGGTCCATTGGAAATTGATCGGATGCTCTTTCCTGACGAAATGGCGCAGCGTATCAGTGCCACGGCGTCCCTTTTTTGTGCGATCACGTCATTCCGTTGCGTAGCCGTAGATACGATTCAAAATGGCGCTAAACGCTACTCGTTCGGCCGAAAATTCTGTATACACCGCCGCCTGTTTCTCGCGCTTGTGGCACGGGTTGGAGCAAACAGCTTACAAATGTGAAGCATGCCTGTCCGTTGAGCAACATCTTGAGTCGTCAGCGAAAAGGCTTGCACCCCAGGGTTCTGAAGTGGATAGCTACCATAATGCGTAGTTTCATTCCGGTCAAGCCAAATTACATCAAATCCGAGTTAAATCGTGTCTTTTGCTGTAGATTTGCCCACAACCATCGCCTTTTTTGCTAGGATTCGGCCAGTCTGGAAATTAATCGTAAGCCATTGTTTATGAAGGTAAGGCGAACGACAGTTCCGGACACGGGCCAAGGGCGGCTGGCGTAGGCGAGTCAATATCGGGGTCTGACCCCGGGCATGGCCGTATTCCGGCTGCATATAGAATCTAGCATCTAGAATCTTGAAACAGCATCTTGAAACAGCAGTAAAGTATGACCCAATCCGCCGCGAAGCATGGCCACAGATAAAGAACTTTCCGATTTCCTTGAAAACGTAGAACGCCGGGCTTTTAAGCAGGCGGTGTATGCCGTCCGCAAAGACGAGTCTGCCCTGGACATCGTTCAAGACGCCATGATCAAACTGGCAGAAAAATACGGCGACAAACCGGCGGCCGAGCTGCCGATGCTGTTCCAGCGCATCCTGCAGAACACCATCCACGACTATTTCCGCAGGGAAAAGGTGCGCAATACCTGGGTCAGCCTGTTTTCCAGCATGGGGCACAACAATGCCAATGACGAGGATTACGATGTCCTGGAAACCTTTGAATCGGATGAAGATTCGCAAGCGACAGAATCCAGCGCCAACAAGCTGGAACGTGAGCAAATTCTCAACATGATCGATGAGGAAGTACAGAAACTGCCGGCGCGTCAACGGGAAGCCTTCCTGATGCGTTATTGGGAGGACATGGATGTTGCCGAGACCGCGGCCGCAATGGGATGCTCGGAAGGCAGCGTAAAGACGCACTGCTCTCGCGCGACGCACACCCTGGCGCTATCGCTTAAGGCCAAAGGAATCAGTTTATGAACAATAGAGAAATCAATTTCGCTTTCAAGGTGCGGCACGCACTGAATGAAAACCTGGACAATTTGCCAGCCCCTACCGCTGACCGCCTGGCTGCTGCCCGCAAGGCGGCAATGGCGCGCAAGAAAAAAGATGCGCCGACCCGCGTGTTGGCGCGTCAAGGCGTACTGGCGGGCCACGCCGGCAATTTCTTCGGTGACCGTCTGTCCTGGCTGACGCGGATCGGCGTCGCTGCGCCGATTCTGGCCGGCCTGGTGCTGCTGTCCGGCCTGTATCAATACGAACAACAACATCGGATCAGCGCCGCCGCCGATATTGACGCAGCCGTGCTCTCGGACGAATTGCCGCCATCGGCCTACCTGGATCGCGGTTTCAGCGCCTACCTCGCCCAGCAGCAAGACCAATGACGTCAATCTCCCCCTCCAAGCCGACTAAGCGCGAGTCGTCCGCAAGCATGCTAAGCAACCGCCGCAAGCGTTTGATCGGCGCCGCCTGTGCGTTGCTGGTGACAGGTGGTGCGGCGCTGGCAGTCCTCGGCCCGGTTGCACCGACCCAGGCAGCCGGATACCCGGCTGTCGCCAGCATCAAGGAAACGCCGGGCAACCAAGCTAAAATGATCAAGGTAGTGGATAGTGCGGCCCCCAACTGGAATCAATTGAGCGCGGTTCAGCAACATATCCTGGAACCGCTAGCCCCCGATTGGGACAAGCTGAAGCCGACCGCCAGGAAGAAGTGGCTGGAAATCAGCGGCCGCTACGCCAGCATGACGCCGGCTGAGCAAGAAAGATTGCAGGCCAGGATGCGCGGCTGGGTAACGTTGACCCCTGAACAGCGCCGTATCGCGCGCGAAAATTATGCCCGCGCCAATAAACTGGATACCGAGCAAAGAGCATTGCGCTGGCAGCAGTATCAGCAATTATCGGAACAGCAAAAGAAAGAGTTGGCCGAACAAGCTACGCCGCACCACAAACGGGTAACCACCATGCCGCCGGCCACGCTCAACAAAGCCAAGCCCGCAGCACCAGTCAATATGGCGCCGCCTGCGGCCCAGGAACAGACTGCGGTGGTCGCACCGGCGACGGCCCCAGCGCCGGCGCCAACCACGAAATAAGCATTTTGAATCCTGTCGCAATAAACCCGCTTGCCAGCCAACAGCAGACGCCGTCGCTGAAACGTCGTTTCGGCAGCATCATGTATGAATCCATGTTGTTGTTTGGCATTCTGTTTATTGCGGGATGGATTTTTTCCACCTTGCTGCAGCAACGCAACGCACTGTATCTGCGTCACGGCCAGCAAGCTTGGCTGTTCATTGTCTTGACCCTGTATTTTGTCTGGTGCTGGAGCCATGGCGGACAAACGCTAGCCATGAAAACCTGGCGCATCCAGCTAGTCAACCAAGATGGCAGCGCGGTGAAAGCTGGCCGTGCCGCCATCCGTTTCCTGCTCTGCTGGTGCTGGTTCCTGCCCGGGCTGGCGCTGGCCTGGGCGTTAGGCGCACAGACCTGGATGCTGGCCTTGATTCCGGCGGCGAATTTCGTGCTATGGGCCATGACCATTTACCTCGATCCCCAACGCCAACTCCTGCACGACCGCATCGCCGGCACCAAACTAGTGAATATGGCGGAAATCGTCAAACCTGCCGGCAAACGCAAGTGGTATCACTAGCAGCCTGTCGGACTTAGAGGATCGAAGCGAAAAAATAGCCGAGCGAGGACAGATTTTGCCGGGTTCGCAGCGTCAATAGCTAGCTATTGACCAAGAAACCGGTGCTTATATGGACCGCTCAGCTATTTTTGCAGCCGATCATCCCTAAGTCCGACAGGCTGCTAGGCCTGTTAGCCGCAAAAAGATTTCCCGTGCCCGTCAAAGGCTTACCACCACCACATCCAGAATGCCCACCAAGGTTTCGGTGGCTTTGGCCTGGGTTCAACTGGCAAACCACTTATTTTTCCGCCCACCTTGCGCGACGCCCCCGGCTGCATCACCACCTTGCTTTGCGAACCCAACTGGTAAGACAGATTGCCTGCCACGTCGATCAAGCTGCCTTCTTGCTGAGTAATGTCGCCCTGGGTCCGCATGGTGGCGCTACCGGCATGAATTTGCCCCTGAACATCAATCCCGGCCCGACCAGCAGCAAAGTGGGCGTGGCGAACCGCCGTCACCTGGCCGCCTAACAACAAGCGATCCCCAGCCTCAAGATTAAGCTTGCCACCAGCAAAAATCGAGTATGCATCCGATGTCTCCAGTTTCTTTTCGCTCCGGATTTCCATATCTCCCGTGGTCGTAAGCGCGGATAGCGACAAATCGTCGGTGACTCGGATCTTCACCGAATTTGCATCGGAAATTTGCAGCCAGCCAATGGCATTCTTGCCGGCGCTCAAATCAAAGTTTGCCTCCGCGCCGTCCAAACCGAGCGCGTCGGCGTTAATCGAGGCCCTTGCGGTTTGCCTGACGTTGCCTGCGGCATTGATTTGCAGACTATCGCTGCGCAACTCGCCATCCAGCAAAATGCCGCCTGAACCACCGCCAATCGTTACCGTGTCGCTGGACAACGTGGCGCCTGACAATATCAGCCGATTACCGCGGTAGGAGATATCTTCGCCACGGGTCTGCGTCCCGCGACGCTGGTGCAACGCAGCGCCGCCGCGGAGATGGATATGGCCGTATTCGCCGCCAAGCATATCGGCGCGCTGATGCAACACACCTTGCGCATCAAGCGCCAGAAAATCCTCGACAATGAGATCGGCAGCTTCGGCTTGCTCGATATTGGCGTTGGTTTTGGCGGTTATGCGGTCGGCGTGTATGCTGCGATCAAAGCGGATGTCGCCTTGCTCGGCGCGTAGTGAAAGCGCGCCGTAGTTCAACTTGTCGTTAGTCAGGATCAGTTGCCCCAGTCCCTGAGTGGATACACTCAATTCCACTCCCTTGCCCGCCTTGATAAAGCCATCGCTGATGACGCCCTGACCGTTGTGCAAGGTAGCCATTTGATCGGCGGCCAGCACGCCGCCCACTAACAAGTCACGGTCACGCGTTGCCGCTGCCACATTCGCCTCCTCCACGTTCAACTCCGGCAAGTCTGCCTCAGCCGCGGCAGTCGCGACGTTGTCCGCTGTAATGTTGAGTGCTTGAGCAGTCAATTCAGCGCGGCCAAACTTGACGTAGGCCGCCGTGCTGCTTGTCCCCGTTGCCACCAGATTGATATTGCCGTCAGCGGCGCTGAGTTTGGCGCCGTCTTGAACATGGACGCTCTGCCCTTTCACAACGATATCGCCATCGGCAGTCAAACTGCCGCCGACGTTGAGCCTGCCGCTGCCCAGACTAGCCAGCCGGATCACTCCCTCAGCGTGGTTGACGCGGTTGGCTTCGAGAGAGCCGCTGTTGTTGATCACGCTTCGGGTGATCGCGTCGCGCGCCCACGCGGTGAGAGCGATGTTGCCGTCTTGCGTGACGATCAGGCCGCCATTGTTGATCACGGCGTCGAGGCTGGCCTGGCTCAGTTGGGCTTGTAAATTATTACCCGCGAAACTCAGACTGATGCTGTCCGCTGCCGCCAGCACAACATCGCCAACGGCCTTGATAACCCCCGTGTTTTCTACACCAGCGGCGCCGATCAGGGCGACCGATCCGGTGGCGTTGATCTCGCCCTGATTGCGCACCCGGCCGTTGCCCTCTGCGAAATTCAGTGCGTCGCTGTTAAAGGCGGCATCGCTGATATTGAGTGCAGAGGCAACCAGGCTGCCGACCTTGACTTGCGCACCATTGCCGATCAGTACGCCGTTCGGGTTGACGATGAAGACACGGCCATTGGCATTCAGCGCCCCCAGAATCGTGGTGGGGTCTATCGAGTTGATACGGTTCAATACGGCGGCGTTGGCGTCTTTCTGGATGAAATTCAGGGTTTCGGCGTTGCCGACGTTCATATTGTCCCAGTTGATGATCAGCTTGTCGCTAGCCTGTTTGACGGTAGTGGTGCTGCCGTTCCTGCTGATGCTGCCGCTGCCGTCGCCGATACTGCCGCTACCTACCGCATGAGCTTGGCCGCTCAGCGCAAGGATAAGCGTCAGCAGCAACGGCTTGATCAGTAAATATTTTTTCATATGAATGCCCCGCCCCTCTATTTGATATTTCTCCATGAGCCACCCAAGGCGGCAGTAAAAACCATAAATTTATCAATACGACAACAAATTTATCATGCAAAAACATCAACTGTGGATATAACGTTTCTTAAAAAGATGGGGGCATCCTGTAGCAGCAGATCGCGACCGCGATGCTCTTGGAACTGCAGGAAAATCTGTACTTTTATTCAGCCACTTTTTATTCAGCCATCTGCAGCATCAGCAGCTCTTGCTCGGAAAATCCAGCCGCTCTTCTTGCTTCCAGATTAAATGGCCCGCGCAGCACCGGCGCTTTATATTGGGCGGCCAGGGCAGCAAATGTTGCCAACGGCTCCAGCTGATGTAGCTGGCAGAGCCAGCCATACCAGCGGTTGCCGATCGCCACATGACCTATCTCATCGCGCAAGATAATATCGATGATCGCCGCCGCATCCTCATCGCCGGCCTGCGCCAGCTTGGCGCGGGTGCGCGGCGATGCGTCCAGGCCGCGCGCTTCCATCAAACGCGGCACCAGCGCCATCCTGGCCAAAATGTCATGGCTGGTTTTCTCGGTCAGCTCCCACAAGCTGTTATGTGCCGAAAAATCGCCGTAGGCGAATCCCAGGGTTTGCAAATGTTTTGCCAGCAAACTAAAGTGATAAGCTTCCTCCTTGGCGACACGCAACCAATCGGCATAATAATCCTGCGGCATGCCGCTGAAGCGCCAGATCGCATCCAGCGCCAGGTTGATGGCATTGAATTCGATATGCGCCAGCGCGTGAATCATGGCGGCACGCCCTTCCAGCGAGGCCATGGAACGATGCTTTACCTCACGCGGTGGAACTAGCAATGGTTGTAGCGGGCGCCCAGGTATGCTTGCGCTTGCACTCAGCGCGCGCTGCTTATCCAGCTGCATGCCAGCTTCGCCCCAGGCTACCGCCATTGCCTCGACTCCGGCCACTTTGGCAGCAACATCAGACTCACACAGCCAATGCAAGGCAGCGGCGCGTAGCTCCGCAGGGCCGTCAGGCTTTGCGGGAAAGGGGGAATGGTTCATGTTGAGAGCGGTAAAATGACGCTACGGTTGAAAAATCGCACAATGGACCTATCTGCAAGCATTCGATAAGGGCATCCTGCATGCCCGGCAACCAGCATTTTACGGAGATTTATGGCCATCTACCAATTGGGCGAACATGCCCCCGACATTGCCCCTTCAGCGTATATTGCGCCGTCCGCCAACCTGATCGGCAAGGTCAAGATCGAAGCCGACGCCAGTATCTGGTTCGGCGTCACTATCCGTGGCGATAATGAGCTGATTACTGTCGGCCAGGGTAGCAATGTGCAGGAAAGTAGCACGCTGCATACCGATATGGGTTTCCCGCTGACGATAGGCAAGAACGTCACCATCGGCCATCAGGCAATGTTGCACGGATGCACGATTGGCGACGGCGCCTTGATCGGGATCCAGGCGGTGATTCTGAATGGCGCCAAAATCGGCAAAAATTGCCTGGTCGGCGCCGGCGCGCTGGTCACCGAAGGCAAGGAATTTCCGGACAACTCGTTGATCATCGGCGCACCAGCCAAAGCGGTGCGCACCCTGAGCGAACAAGATATCGCGGCGCTGGCCGGCAACGCCGCGCACTACATAGAACGTGGGCAAGAATACAAAACCAGCCTGAAAAAAATCGGATAACGAGCAACACATAAGCGGATAAAAATATGGACGTAACAAAGATGATGGACACCGGCGAAATGCACGGCGATTCACTGCAAAAATTCATGGTTGAAAATGCAGCCGTGCGCGGCGAGCTGGTGGAGCTGTCCAGCACCTGGCAGCAAGTGCTGGCGCACCGCCATTACCCGACGCCGGTCAAAACCTTGCTGGGCGAAATGATGGCGGCAGCGGCATTGCTGACGGCTAATCTGAAATTCAACGGCGTCATCGTCATGCAGATTCATGGCGACGGCCCGATCCGGCTGCTGGTGGTCGAATGTGATTCGCAACTGCAGATGCGCGCCACCGCCAAGCTCGCGCCCGACGCTGTAATCGACCCCGATGCGGCCATGTCGCAACTGGTCAATCTGAACGGCCAGGGACGTTTTGCGATCACGCTCGACCCGCAGGACAAGATGCCGGGCCAGAAAGCGTATCAAGGCATCGTGCCGCTGGATGGCGAGGATGTCGCCACCGTCATCGAAAATTACATGCTGCGCTCGGAACAGCTGGATACCAAGCTGTGGCTGGCAGCCGACGACAAAGTGGCGCGCGGCTTGCTGTTGCAAAAACTGCCGAATCACGGCGGCATCGACGTGCCGCTCACCGACGAGCTGGAAACCTGGAATCGCTTCCTGGCGCTGGGCGGCACTCTGCGCTCCGAAGAAATGCTGTCCACCGATATACAAACGCTGTTGCGCCGTCTGTTTTGGGAAGAAACCATCCGCGTTTTCGAACCGCAGCAGCCCAGCTTTCAATGCAATTGTTCTCGCGAAAAAGTCGGCAGCATGTTGAAAATGCTAGGTCAGCCCGAGATCGAGGAAGCCCTCGCTGATTTAGGCAAGCTGGCGGTGGATTGCGATTTCTGCGGTCAGCATTATGAGTTCGACAAAGTCGATTGCGCGCATCTGTTTGCCAGCGATGAGCCGGTTGAAGTATTGCTGCCTTCCGGCAGCAGCAAACATTAAGAGCGAGGCAATGGGATAGGGCCTGGCGGCAAGCAGTACGGCCGCCCGGCAAACTGAAGAGTATCAGTGCTCTGGTTTCTGGTTCTTTTCCGTCGGCACGGCGATCGCCACCGTCTTTTCCACCGCCGTCAATTCTGCATTTGGCGGCGCCGGCATATCGGCCGGATTGCCGTTCGGATCGAGAATCTGAATAAAAATCTCGTCTTGCTTGATCATGCCCAGCTCGGTACGCGCCCGCTCTTCGACTGCACCGGTGCCTTCTTTCAAATCATGTACTTCCGAATCCAGCTTGGCGTTGCGGGCTTTCAGTTCGTCAAGCTTTTCATGTGCCGAATGCACTTGTTGATCCATATCCCAGACCCGCAGCCAGCCACCCTTGCCTAGCCACAGTGGGTACTGGACCAGTATCAGCAGAGCGGTCAGGAAAATGGCAATCAGGCGCATCGTTTTGGCGTTGGTTCCGCTGTCTTATCTTATTTTGAGTTCGGGGTGGGCACGTGTGCCCACCCCGCTCAATTACTTGAGATTATAAAACGCGCCACGGCCCGGATAACTGGCGATGTCGCCCAGATCTTCTTCGATACGCAGCAGCTGGTTGTACTTGGCCATGCGATCCGAACGCGACATGGAGCCGGTCTTGATCTGCAAAGCGTTCATGCCAACGGCGATATCCGCAATGGTCGAATCTTCAGTCTCGCCCGAACGATGCGAGATCACTGCGGTGTAGCCGGCACGCTTGGCCATTTCAATCGCAGCGAAAGTTTCGGTCAGGGTGCCGATCTGGTTGATCTTGATCAGGATCGAGTTGGCGATATCTTTGTCGATGCCTTCCTTCAGGATCTTGGTGTTGGTGACGAACAGGTCGTCGCCTACCAGCTGGATCTTCTTGCCGAGGGTTTCAGTCAGCAGCTTCCAGCCGTCCCAATCGTTTTCCGCCATGCCGTCTTCGATGCTGATGATCGGGTACTTGTCGCACCACGATGCCAGCAAACCGGTGAACTGGGCACCGGTCAGGGTCATGTTTTCGCCGGCCAGGACATAGCTGCCGTTCTTGTAGAATTCGCTGGCGGCGCAATCCAGGCCTAGAGCGATTTGCGTACCTGGCTCGTAGCCGGCCGCTTCGATCGCCTGGATGATCAGCTTCAGCGCTTCTTCGTGGCTGGCCAGGTTAGGTGCAAAACCACCTTCATCGCCAACCGCGGTCGACAGACCCTTGTCGTGCAGGATCTTCTTCAGCGCGTGGAATACTTCGGCGCCGTAACGCAGCGCTTCGCGGAAGCTCGGTGCGCCGACCGGGATGATCATGAATTCCTGGATATCCAGGTTGTTGTCGGCATGTTCGCCGCCGTTGATAACGTTCATCATCGGCACTGGCATTTGCATCGCGCCGCTGCCACCGAAATAACGGTACAGAGGCAAGCCGGCTTCTTCAGCCGCGGCCTTGGCCACCGCCATCGATACCGCCAGCATGGCGTTGGCGCCTAAGCGGCCTTTGTTTTCGGTGCCGTCGAGATCGATCAGGGTGCGATCCAGGAACGCTTGTTCGCTGGCGTCCAGGCCCATGATGGCTTCGGAAATTTCAGTGTTGATATGCTCGCACGCCTTCAGCACGCCCTTGCCGCCGTAACGGCTCTTGTCGCCGTCGCGCAGCTCGATCGCTTCGCGCGAACCGGTGGAGGCGCCGGACGGTACCGCCGCGCGTCCCATGACGCCGGATTCCAGCAAGACGTCGCATTCGACTGTCGGATTACCGCGCGAATCAATAATTTCGCGGCCAATGATGTCAACGATTGCACTCATGTATTTCCCTATCAAATAAAAATATTCGCGATATTAAAACCATTTGCGGGGACAAGGTTCAAGCTTTACCACTTACTTGTATAGCAGCAGCTATATAGTCCCTGGTCCCCCCAAGCAATCAACCGAAATTGCTTTCGATAAAGCCATTCTTTTTGACGACCCGATCCAGGTCTATCATGGTCGACAACAATTCTTTCATGCGTCCCAGCGGCACCGCGTTCGGTCCGTCGGATTTAGCTTCTGCCGGATTCGGATGGGTTTCCATGAACACGCCGGAAACACCGACAGCAATCGCAGCCCGCGCCAGCACCGGCACGAATTCGCGCTGGCCGCCGGAGGTGCTGCCCTGGCCGCCAGGCAACTGCACCGAGTGGGTGGCGTCGAACACGACCGGGCAACCGGTTTCACGCATGATCGCCAGCGAACGCATATCGGATACCAGATTGTTGTAACCGAACGATGCACCACGCTCACAAGCCATGAAATTATCTTCCGGCAGACCGGCTTCGCGGGCCGCGGCACGCGCCTTGGCGATGACATTGATCATGTCGTGCGGCGCCAGGAACTGGCCTTTCTTGATATTCACCGGCTTGCCTGATTGAGCGCAAGCATTGATGAAATCGGTCTGGCGGCAGAGGAAGGCCGGCGTCTGCAAGACATCAACTACCGCTGCCACCGGTTTGATTTCATCGATCTCATGGATATCGGTCAGCACCGGCACGCCGATTTGCGCTTTGACGTCGGCCAGGATCTCCAGCCCTTTTTCCATGCCGAGGCCGCGGAAAGAAGAACCGGAAGAACGATTCGCCTTGTCGAAAGACGATTTGTAAATGAAGTTGATGCCCAGCGCGCTGGTGATCTCTTTCAATTGTCCGGCAGTGTCGAGCGCCATCTGGCGCGATTCGATCACGCACGGGCCGGCGATCAGGAAAAACGGCTGATCCAGTCCGATGTCAAAGCCACAAAGTTTCATAATCTTTCCTTACGCTGCTGTATCAGCTTGCTTGTGCGCCAGCGCAGCCTTGATGAACGAAATAAACAAAGGATGGCCATCGCGCGGAGTCGATTTGAATTCCGGGTGATACTGCACACCGACATACCAGGGATGCGCATTCTCGCCGCTGCGCGGCAATTCCATGATTTCACACAGGTCTTCAGTCGGAGTACGGGCCGACACCACCAGACCGGCTTCTTCGATACGTTCCAGGTAATGGTTATTGGCTTCGTAGCGATGACGATGGCGTTCGGTCACGGTCGGGCCGTAGATTTCGGAGGCCAGGGTATGCGGCTTGACATCGCAGGTTTGCGCGCCCAGGCGCATGGTGCCGCCCAGATCGGAATTGATATCGCGCAGTTCCACCTTGCCGTCGTGGTTCTGCCATTCTGTGATCAGGGCCACCACGGGCTGGTCGGTCTGGGCATCGAATTCGGTCGAATTGGCGTGCGGCAGGCCGGCTTTGTTACGCGCATATTCCAGCAACGCTACTTGCATGCCGAGGCAGATGCCCAAATAAGGAATCTTGTTTTCACGGGCGAAACGGGCTGCCGCGATCTTGCCTTCGACACCGCGCTTGCCGAAACCGCCCGGCACCAGGATGGCATCGTACTTGGCCAGGGCGCCGGTACCGTTGGCTTCGATTTCTTCGGAGTCCAGGTATTCGATATTGACGCGGCTGCCGGTATGAATGCCGGCGTGGCGCAATGCTTCAGTCAGCGACTTGTAGGATTCGGTCAGGTCGACATACTTGCCGACCATGCCGATGGTCACTTCGTACTTTGGATTTTCCAATGCGTGCACCAGCTTGGTCCAGACCGACAGATCTGCCGGCTTGGGCGACAGGCCCAGCTTTTCGCAGACGATAGCATCCAGCCCCTGGTCGTGCAGCATTTGCGGAATCTTGTAGATGGTGTCAGCGTCCCACACCGAAATCACGGCGTCGCCCTGGACGTTTGAGAACAAGGAAATCTTGGCTCGTTCGTCATCCGGGATCGGACGGTCGGCGCGACACAGCAAGGCATCTGGCGAAATACCGATTTCGCGCAGTTTTTGCACACTATGCTGGGTCGGCTTGGTCTTCAGCTCACCGGCCGAGACCAGATATGGCACCAGCGTCAGATGCACGAAAGCCGCCGCCTTGCGACCGGCGCGCAGGCTCAGCTGGCGCGCCGCTTCGAGGAACGGCAAGGATTCGATATCGCCGACGGTACCGCCGATTTCCACCAGCGCCACGTCGTAACCTTCGGCGCCGCGATAGATGTAATCCTGGATTTCGTTGGTGATATGCGGAATAACCTGTACCGTCTTGCCAAGGTACTCGCCACGGCGTTCCTTACGAATCACTGATTCGTAGATCTGGCCGGTGGTGAAATTATTCACCTTCTTCATCTTGGCCGTAATGAAGCGCTCATAGTGGCCGAGGTCGAGATCGGTCTCGGCGCCATCGTCGGTCACAAACACTTCGCCGTGCTGGAACGGGCTCATGGTGCCTGGATCGACGTTGATGTACGGATCGAGTTTAAGAAGGGTGACTTTAAGGCCGCGCGATTCCAAAATCGCGGCGAGAGAGGCGGCTGCAATCCCTTTACCAAGGGATGAGACAACGCCACCGGTAACAAATACAAACTTAGTCATTACAGAAGGTGCCGAACGGCACATGCGGGAAATTCGAATTATACCTCAAACGGTCGCTGCCGCAGCCGCCGGTGATCTGAAAAATAGCGGCTGTTGTTGAGTCTATCCTGATTCTCTCCTGATTTTCTCCCGATTCCGCTCTTGATCCCCTCTCTTAATCAGCGGCTTGGCCACCTGCGTGAAATTGCGCTTCATGTAATAATTCGCGGCTTCCGCTCCGGCCCATCAATGCTCCCCAGATTCTATTATTGACCGTGCCTACTTCGCCATTGCCATTGCCATTGCCATTGCTCCGATCAAGTGTTGCGCCAAAGCCGCGCCGCCTGGCACTCACACTATGAGCCAGCTATTCGGCGACCAGCCGGAAGACGACGGCCTGCCCGGAGCAGCACGCCGGGTGGCGATTATCGTCATGATCTTGGGTACCAGCATGACCGTGCTGGACGGCTCCATCGTCAATGTCGCGCTGCCCATGATCGCGCGCAGCCTGCAGGTCGATCCGGCTGCCGCGGTATGGATAGCCAATGCCTACATCCTCGCCGGCGCAATGACCATGGTCGCCTTCGCCTCACTGGGCGAAGTACTCGGCTTCCGCCGTGTATACATGAGCGGCATCCTGATATTCACGCTAGCCTCATTAGGCTGCGCCTTGTCGCCGTCGCTGGCGATGCTGACCGGCATGCGATTTTTACAAGGCATCGGCGGCGCTGCCGCCATGAGTATCGGGCCAGCGCTCTACCGCAATATATTCCCAACCCGCCTGCTGGGCGCAGCGCTTGGCATCAACGCTCTGGTAGTGGCCTCCTCCACTGCCGCCGGGCCGGCGATTGGCGGCCTGATGCTGTCGCTGCTGAGCTGGCCGTGGCTGTTTGCGGTGAATGTGCCGCTCGGTATCGTCACGCTGTTGCTGGCGCGGCGCGTATTGCCGCGCGATCCCGGACGCGGCGGCAAATTCGATGCGATCGGCGCCCTGCTCTCAGCATTGGCCTTGGGCGCTATCGTAATGGCTGTCGACGGTTTATCGCACCACGACAGCTGGAGCAAGGAATTGCTGCTCGGTGCGATTGCCCTGGTTGCGGTAATTTTATTTATCATCAGACAACAACGCTACAGCGCGCCGTTGTTACCGCTTGATATTTTTGCATCACAACGGTTTTCGATGGCGGCCGCCACCTCACTCTGCTCTTTTGTCGGCCAGGGAATTGCCTTTATTGCACTGCCGTTTCTATTTCAAGGCGCCTACGGTTTCAGCCCGCTGCTATCCGCCGCCTTGTTTACGCCCTGGCCGGTGGCGATTGCCATCACGGCGCCGATCGCCGGCCGCCTGGCCGACCGTTATTCGGCATCGCTGCTCTCGACCTGCGGCCTGCTGGTGCTGACACTGGACCTGATATTGCTGGCCTGCCTGGGCGAACACGCTTCGGTGCCGGATATCTTGTGGCGCGCCTTCGTCTGCGGACTGGGTTTCGGTTTCTTCCAGAGCCCGAATAATCGCGAAATGCTGGGCAATGCGCCGCGTGCGCGCAGCGGCACCGCATCCGGCGTACTGGCGATTGCGCGCACCTTCGGCCAATCCCTGGGGGCGGCGCTGGTGGCAGTGGTGCTGGCGGCGACCAGCATCGCCCAGGCCGCAGCCGACAGCGCCCATATCGACGCCAGTGCAGTCCATTTGTCGCTGTGGCTGGCCGCAAGTGCAACCTTGCTTGCCACCACTATCAGCGCACTGCGCATTAGGGCCTGTTGACCTATGATTTGGGAATGCGAACGCGCGGCAGGCGTTGCGTGCCTAGGCGCAGCGACGCGACGTAGCGGTGCTACGGCAAGGAGCTGCAACAACGGCATGCGACGCCTGCAGCCGTTCCCGGAGGGTTCCAGCCAAAACGTGCGCTGGCCGCGTTGCATGGCTTGCTGGGGCTCCAGCCCCAGCTACGCCACGCGCCTTGCCAGCACACGTTTTGGTTGGAACGCATCTCCCAAATCATAGGTCAACAGGCCCTAAACACGGGCGAAACTGACAGAATTGTCATATTTGCGACAGCATCAGGTACCGCAACGAGATTTAAAGTAGGAACAAATACTGTCCGGTGCTGCGCGTTGTCGGCTGCCGCCCGGACCTTCCATCCTATGCGCCGAACGCCAGCCCAAGCAGACTCATGAATTTTCCCCCGCCTTCAACAACCCAGCGTACATTTTCAGCCACCATCATGGCTGCCGCGATTGCGCTATCGCTGACAGCCTGCGCCGTCGGCCCCGATTATGTGCGGCCGTCGATGGACCTGCCTGCCAGCTATAAAGAAAGCGGCCCGTGGAAACAAGCGCAGCCACAACCAATAGACGGCAGCAACTGGTGGGAAGTCTACGGTGACGCTACGTTGAACGGCTTGATACAAGAAGCCAACCAGGCCAACCAGAACATCCGCCAGGCGGAAGCCCAATATCGCCAGGCACGCGCAGCCGCCGATGCGGCGCGCGCCGGCTTCTGGCCGACGCTCGGCGTCAACGCCGGGGTTGACCGCGCCCGCAGTAACAGCAACAGCAATGGCCTCAAACTCGGCAATAACTACAACGCTGGCCTGCAAGGTGGCTGGGAACCGGATATCTGGGGCAACGTGCGGCGTTCAGTGGAAGCCGGCGACGCCGACACCCAGGCCAGCGCCGCCGATCTGGCCGCGGCGCGCCTCAGTATCCAGGCGACCTTGGCGCAAGATTATCTGCAATTGCGCATCACCGATCTGCTGCAAGATTTGTATGCGCGCACCACCGCCGCTTACGCCCGTTCGCTGCAGTTGACCCAGAGCCAATACGCGGCCGGAGTCACCCTGCGCTCAGATGTGGCGCTGGCGGAAAGCCAGTTGAAAACCGCAGAGGCGCAAGCCATCGATTTGCAGGCGCAACGCAGCCAGCTGGAACACGCGATCGCGATCCTGACCGGCAACGCGCCCTCCGGCTTCGCTTTGACTGCGCTGCCGGCCGACACTCAAATGTTGAGCAAGATGCAGGCGGGCTTGCCGCCGATTCCAGCCGGTCTGCCTTCCGAGCTGCTGGAGCGCCGGCCCGATATCGCTAGCGCCGAGCGCCGCGCTGCCGCCGCCAATGCCAACATCGGCGTCGCCAAGGCTGCCTTTTTCCCGGCGCTGACGCTAAGCGCCAGCGGCGGCTTCAACAGCGCCAGCCTGGCGCAGTGGTTCAGCACCCCAAGCCGGGTCTGGTCGCTCGGGGCGGCGCTGGCCGAGACCATTTTCGACGGCGGCTTGCGGCGCGCCCATAGCGACCAGGCAATTGCCGTCTACGACGCTGCGGTGGCGCAATACAAACAAACCGTATTAGGCGGCTTCCAGGAAGTCGAGGACAACCTGGCTACGCTCAGCGTCCTGGACCGCGAAGCAGTCGCCCAGAAGCAGGCGGTGCAAGCTTCGCAACTGGCGGAACGGCTGGCGCTCAGCCAGTATCGCGCCGGCACCGCAACCTATCTGGCCGTGGTCACCGCACAAACACTGGCGCTGAGCAACGAACGCACTTTGGTGCAATTGCTGGGACGCCAGTTGCTGGCTAGCGTGGCGTTGATCAAGGCGGTCGGCGGCGGCTGGGATACAAGCCAGCTGGCCAGCGCCGAACGCAGCAGCCAGGCGCAAAACAAGACTCACGATAACGCCACAAATTAACGCCACAACGCACACCACAGATTAATTCCGCAAGCCGACGATATGACCACCACACTTTCCAAACCACGTTCGACGCTGCTGATCACCGCCGCAATCCTGATCCTGATCGGCGCCGCCGGCTGGGCCATAGTTCACAAAGCTGGCGCGACCGCGGCGCCAGCCGTTGCTGCCAACCCGATATCGGTCAGCACCGCCGCCGTCCAGCAGCAAGATGTGCCGATGTACCTGACCGGAGTCGGCACGGTTACCTCGAATGCCAGCGTCACCGTCAAGGCGCGTATCGACGGCCAGCTCGACAAGGTCGGTTTTGTCGAAGGCGAGGACGTCAAGGCCGGCCAGTTGCTGGTGCAAATCGATCCGCGTACCTTGCAAGCGCAGCTGGACCAGGCGCTGGCGCAAAGAGCCAAGGACCAGGCGCAACTGGCGAACTCGCGACTGGACCTGCAACGTTACACCACGCTAGTGCAACAGGACGCCGCGACCCAACAGACGCTGGACGCCACCCGAGCGCAAGTCAACCAGCTGCAAGCCGCGGTGCAAGCTGACGAAGCGCAGATCAATTACGCCAAGGTGCAGCTCAGCTTTACCAAAATCCTGGCGCCGATCAGCGGCCGGGTCGGTGCGCGCCTGGTCGATCCGGGCAATATCGTCCACGCTGCCGACGCCAATGGCCTGGTCGTGATTAATCAAATCGATCCGATTGCGGTGGTGTTCACCCTGCCGGAAGAAAGCTTCCAGAGCATCAATGCGGCTTTGCGCGGCAGCCAGAAGCCGCTCAGCGTGCAAACCTATGCGCGCAACAGTTCCGCCATGCTGGCTCAGGGTAATCTGGCGCTGCTCAATAACCAGATCGACACCAGCACCGGCACTGTGCAACTGAAAGGGATTTTCCAGAATCCGTCGCATGTATTGTGGCCGGGCCAATATGTCAATGTCCGGCTGATTCTGGGCGACCGCAAGCAAGCTTTGACGCTGCCGGCGGCGGCGGTACAGCGCAGCCAGGACGGTACCTATGTGTATATCGTCAAGGCCGATAGCACTGTCAACATTCAGCCGGTTCAGGTCGCCAATATCCAGGAAGGCCTGGCGGTCATCGACAAGGGCTTGACTGCGGGGCAGCGGGTGGTGGTTGATGGCCAGTACAAACTGAAACCTGGCATCAAGATCATGGAAGCTGCTGCCGGCAGCGCGCCGCCGCAAGCGCAAACGGCCAAGGATGCAAGCAACGGCAGCGGCAGCAGCAAAGGAAGCAATAAAGGAGCAAGCAATTGAGCATCTCCGCCACCTTTATCAAACGCCCCATCGGCACCACGCTGCTGGCGATTGCGATTTTCCTGGTCGGCGCCGCAGTGTGGCCGTTGCTGCCGGTGGCGCCGCTGCCACAAGTCGATTTTCCGACGATCCAGGTTTCCGCCAATCTGCCGGGCGGCAATCCGGAAACCATGGCGTCGAGTGTGGCGCAGCCGCTGGAGCGTCAATTTTCCCTGATTGCCGGTCTGTCGCAAATGACTTCGACCAGCTCGCTCGGCTCTACTCAAATTACGCTGCAGTTCGATCTCAACCGCAGCATCGACGCCGCCGCGCTCGACGTCCAGGCGGCGATCACCGCCGCCACCGGTCAGTTGCCGACCAACCTGCCCAGCCCGCCGAGCTTCCGCAAGGTGAATCCGGCCGATTCGCCGATCCTGGTGATGGCGGTGCAATCAGACGCACTGCCGCTGATCCAGGTGAATGACTACGCCGACAATATCCTGGCGCAGCAGATTTCGCAGATTCCCGGGGTCGGCCTGGTCTTCATCGGCGGCGTGCAAAAACCAGCGGTCCGGATCCAGGTCGACCCGACCAAACTGACCGCGCTTGGCATCAGCCTGGAAGACATTCGCGGCGTCATCGCCAATCTCACCGTGAATCAGCCGAAAGGCACGGTTGACGGTGCCAAGCAGAGCTTTACGGTGTATACCAACGATCAGTTACTGAGTGCGGAACCATGGAACGACATGGTGCTGGCATACAAGAATGGCGCACCGATCCGGGTGCGCGACCTCGGCGTCGCCATCGACGCTGCAGAAAACCTCAAGGTTGCCGGCTGGGCCTATGCCGGTGCGGCTGCGCCGGCCGGCAACACGATTACCAACGGCCGTTCGATCGTGCTGGCGGTGACCAAGCAACCGGGCGCCAACGTGATCGAAACGGTGGATAGCATCAAGGCCGCCTTGCCGCGCCTGCGAGCAGCGATCCCGCCGACGGTACACGTCAATACCCTGATCGACCGCACCCAGACCATCCGCGCCTCGGTCGCGGATGTGGAGTTCACGCTGGTGCTGACCATCGCCCTGGTGGTGCTGGTGATCTTCCTGTTCCTGCGCAACGTGCCGGCCACTTTGATCCCGAGCCTGACGGTGCCGCTGGCCTTGTTCGGCACCGCCGCTGCCATGTACTTGTTAGGTTTCAGCCTCGACAATTTATCGCTGATGGCGCTCACCATCTCGGTCGGTTTCGTGGTCGACGATGCGATCGTGATGCTGGAAAACATCTATCGCTATGTCGAAGAAGGCATGTCGCCGATGGAGGCGGCCTACAAGGGCGCGGGAGAGATCGGCTTTACGATTATCTCGATTTCTGTCTCGCTGGTGGCGGTGTTTATCCCCCTGCTGCTGATGGGCGGCATCGTTGGCCGTCTGTTCCGTGAATTCGCAATCACCGTGACGCTGACCATCGTGGTCTCGGTTTTCATTTCGCTGACGTTGACGCCGATGCTCTGTTCGCGTTTCCTGAAACCGCATACGGCTGAATCGCATGGCCGCCTGTATCAGATGTTCGAGCGCGGTTTCGACGCCATGCTTAATGGCTACAAGCGCGGCCTGCATGTGGTGCTGCGCCATCAATTCATTACCTTGATGGTGTTCTTCGCCACCATGGCCGCCACCGTGGTGCTGTTTATGGTGATCCCAAAAGGCTTCTTTCCGCAGCAGGATACCGGCTTCGTTTACGGCTTTGCCGAATCGGCGCAGGATTCGTCATTTTCCTCGATGAACAAACGCATGCTGGCGCTGGCCGATGTGGTGCGCCAGGATCCGGATGTCACCGGCTTCGGCATGAGCGGTGGCCAGAATACATTCAATACGGGCAATTTCTTCATCAGCCTGAAACCAAAAGATCAGGGGCGCACCGCCAGCGCCGACGAGGTAATCACGCGCTTGCGGCCGCAGCTGGCCAAGGTGCAGGGGGTTAACCTGTTCTTGCAGGCGGGCCAGGATATCAACGTCGGCGGCCGTCTGTCGCGTACCCAATATCAATACACCGTGACTGACTCCAACCTGGATGAACTGAACGTCTGGGCGCCGAAATTGATGAACCGCTTCCGTCAATTACCGCAATTGACCGACGTCGCTTCCGATCAGCAAAATGCCGCAGCTGCAGCCAACCTGACCATCGACCGCGCGCGCGCCTCCAGCTTCGGGATTTCGCCGGCGCTGATCGACTCCACCATCTACGATGCGATCGGCCAACGCCAGGTGGCCCAGTACTTCACGCAGATCAATAGCTACCACGTGATCCTGGAGGTAACGCCCAAGCTGCAGCAAGACCCTGACCTGTTCAGCAAGCTCTACCTGACCTCGCCGGTGACCGGGCAGCAAGTGCCGTTGTCGACCTTTGTCACCGTCGACACCAACAAGACTTCGTATCTGTCGATCAGCCATCAAGGCCAGTTCCCGGCGGTGACGATTTCCTTCAACCTGGCGCCGAATGTGTCGCTGGGCGAAGCGGTCGATGCGATCCAGAAAGCGCAGCAAGAAATGGGCGTGCCGCAAACCTTGAGCGGCGCTTTCCAGGGTACCGCCAAGGCCTTTGGCGATTCGCTGGCATCGCAACCGTATTTGATCGCAGCCGCTCTGGTCGCGGTGTATATCGTGCTCGGCTTGCTGTATGAAAGTTATATCCATCCGCTGACGATCTTGTCGACCTTGCCTTCGGCCGGCGTCGGCGCCCTGCTGATCCTGATGGCGGGCGGTTACGATTTAAGCGTGATTGCATTGATCGGCATCATCCTGCTGATCGGTATCGTCAAGAAGAACGGCATCATGATGATCGACTTCGCGCTGACGGCGGAGCGTGAGCATGGGATGAAACCGGAAGAAGCGATTTACCAGGCATGCCTGCTGCGCTTCCGGCCTATCATGATGACCACCATGTGCGCACTGCTGAGCGGTTTGCCGCTGATGCTGAGCCACGGCGCCGGCTCGGAACTGCGGCGGCCGTTGGGGTATGCGATGGTGGGCGGGCTGGTCTTGTCGCAGGCGCTGACCTTGTTCACGACCCCGGTTGTCTATCTGTATCTGGATCGCGCCCATTATTGGTATATGCGGCGCAAGGAAGCGCGGCAGGCGCGCAAGGCGGCAAGAAAATCTGTCATTGCGCCGGTCGCCCCCGCACCAGAAGCGATAGACTCGAAGTGAGTCAAAATAATGCGCCGAAATAATCGGCGCAAATCGGCATAATGAAATACCTTCCTGCACATCGACCGGTTGCTGAAGATGCGCAGGTTACTGGCCAGGAGACAGGCTACATATGAAAATCCTGATCGTCGAAGATGAACTGAAGACGGCCGACTATCTGTGCAAGGGCTTGACCGAACAGGGTTGCGCGGTCGATGTCGCGCATAACGGCGTGGACGGCCAGCACCTGGCGTTGCAACACGACTATGACGTCATCGTGCTCGACGTCATGCTGCCGGGCATAGACGGTTTTACGGTATTGCACGCCCTGCGTGCAATCAAACAAACCCCGGTCATCATGCTGACCGCGCGCGACCGCGTGGAAGATCGCGTCAAGGGTTTGCAAGGCGGCGCCGACGATTATCTGGTCAAACCGTTTTCCTTTCTTGAGTTGCTGGCGCGGCTGCAAGCGCTGACCCGGCGCGGCCGGGCCTTGGAGCCGGCACAGCTACGGATTGCCGATTTGCAGATCGACCTGATCAGCCGCAAAGCCTATCGCGCGAATACTCGGATCGACCTCACCGCCAAAGAGTTCTCTCTGCTGGCGGTGCTGGCGCGGCGCCAGGGAGAAATCCTGTCCAAGACAGCCATCGCCGAACTGGTCTGGGACATGAATTTCGACAGCAATACCAACGTCGTCGAAGTCGCCATCAAGCGTTTGCGCGCCAAGATCGACACGCCGTTCAGCCCCAGGTTGCTGCATACCATACGGGGCATGGGTTATATCTTGGAACTGCGGGAAGCGCTCACGCAAGAGAGCAGCGAATGAAACGTTCGATCACAGTACGCCTGGTGGCGATGTTTGCCTTAGCGGCGCTGCTGATTTTTTCCTTGATCGGCAGCGCGCTGTATGGCGTGCTGCGACGGGAACTGGCGCGCCATCAGCAAGACGAACTCAACACGCGGTTTCTGGATACCCGCTACATGATCGGTCATAACGGCGATCCCGCCCGCTGGCCGCGGGTGCAGGCCAAGCTGGATACCCTGACGCCAGCCGACGGCAGCGTCCGTTACTGGGTGCTGAGCGACGACACCCGTTTTCAATACGGCAAAGGACTGGCTGAGATAGAGCAGCTCGACCGCAATCCGAACGGCATGGGCGTCATGACGCTGCATGGCCGCGAATATCCGCTGCATACCATGATCGGCACGATCGAGCCGTTCCTGGATCGACCTGCGGTGCGCTTGATCGTGGCGGTGGATGCAGCGCCTTATATGCATACTCTGCACGCCTTCATGACCGCGCTGGTCGGCTTGTCGTCGCTGGGCGTGCTGCTGGTGATGCTGCTTGGTTACTGGATTGCACAGGTTGGCTTGCGGCCGTTGAAGCAATTGTCCAGCGCAGCGCAATCGCTCGGCCCAAAAACCTTATCGCAGCGCCTGCAAATTTCACCGCTACCTGGCGAACTGTCGGATTTGACGATTGCCTTCAACGGCGCGCTGGAGCGCATGGAAGGCGCTTACAACCAGCTCGAAGCCTTCAACGCCGATGTCGCCCACGAGCTGCGCACGCCTCTGGCCAACCTGATCGGCGAAACCCAGGTGGCCTTGTCGCGGCAACGTACCGCGCCGCAATTCGAGGAAGTGCTGCAATCGAATCTGGAGGAACTGGAGCGCCTGCGTTCGATCATCAACGACATGCTGTTCCTGGCGCGCGCCGATCAGGGCGAAGCCGCCACCAGCCTGGTACGCACTTCGGTTGCCAAGGAAATCAACAAGACCGTGGAGTTTTTTGAGTTTCTGCTAGATGAATCGAAAATGACGGTAAAGGTCGACGGCGATATGAATGCCGAGGCTTCCATCGAAACCTCGTTGTTCAAACGCGCAATGAGTAATCTGCTGCATAACGCGATCCAGCATTCCATCCCTGGCGCCGCAATTGCAGTCACGATCACGCAGCAGCCGGCGGCGATCCGGATTGCGGTGTCGAACCCGGGCAAACCGATCGCCGACAATCATCTGCCGCGTTTGTTCGATCGTTTCTATCGGGTCGACGCCGCACGTAACGACAAGGACCAAAGCCAGTTGCACGGCCATGGCCTGGGGCTGGCGATCGTCAAGGCGATCGCCAAGATGCATGGCGGTGGTGTGTTTGCCAGCAGCATAGACGGTACGACGACGATAGGCTTCAGCATGCCTGCCGGCGATGCGATCAAGCGGTGAGATAACTTACCGGTTTTGGCTTGCATAGATGGTAACGCTTGCCGGGAATAAACGACCAACGATCATCGCGTGGATGCGAACGGGGAGTAATGTAGGGAATTAATACAGAGGGGGTAGTACAGAGGGGGTAGTACAGAGGGGTAGTACAAAAGGGTATTACAAAGGATAGAGGCGAGCCTTGTCTGCGGCACTTGCAGGAAATGGCTGTGGCTGCTTCGTTCCCGACCTGACCAGGTTGACCACGCCACAATGCGCAGGGGCCCGCCGGGGTGAATTGTACCGCATTGCGGCATAACTGGCAGCGCTTTTTATACGCTTTTGCAGCCCTGCCGCCATTTTCTGCCGATGCGGCCTGCAAACCCCCGCTTCACCAGCCACGCCTTACAGGCTCCGTCTTGCAAACCCTGCCTTACAAACCCCGCCTTACAAACCCAATTCTTGCCAGATCTGATCGACGCGCGTTTTCACTTCATCCGACATGCTGATGGTGCGCCCCCACTCGCGGCTGGTTTCACCCGGCCACTTATTGGTGGCGTCGATCCCCATCTTGCTGCCCAGGCCGCTGACCGGAGAGGCAAAGTCGAGATAATCGATAGGCGTGTTGTCCACTATCGTGGTGTCGCGGATCGGATCGACCCTGGTGGTAATCGCCCAGATAACTTCATTCCAGTCACGGATATTGACATCCTCGTCAACCACCACGATGAACTTGGTGTACATGAACTGACGCAGGAAACTCCAGACGCCGAACATCACCCGCTTGGCATGGCCGGCATACGCCTTCTTCATTTGCACCACTGCCATGCGGTAACTGCAGCCTTCCGGCGGCAAATAGAAATCGGTGATTTCAGAAAACTGCTTTTGCAGCAGCGGAATGAACACCTCGTTCAGCGCCACGCCGAGCACTGCAGGTTCATCCGGCGGCTTACCTGTATACGTCGAGTGATAAATCGGCGACCGCCGCATCGTGATGCGGTCGATGGTAAACACCGGAAACCAGTCCTGCTCATTGTAATAGCCGGTGTGATCGCCATACGGTCCTTCCAGCGCCATTTCATAACCCGAAGGATGGGACGGATCCGGGTTGATATGCCCTTCCAGCACGATCTCGGCCGAAGCCGGCACCCGCAGCTCGCTGCCGATGGCTTTGACCAGCTCGGTGCGGCTGCCGCGCAGCAGGCCGGCAAACTGATATTCAGACAAGCTGTCCGGCACCGGCGTCACCGCACCTAATATAGTAGCGGGGTCGGCGCCCAGCGCTACCGCCACCGGATACGGCTTGCCGCCGGTAGCGATCGCATGCTCGCGAAAATCCAGCGCGCCGCCGCGATGCGCCAGCCAGCGCATGATCACCTTGTTCCGGCCCAGCACTTGCTGGCGGTAGATGCCGAGATTCTGGCGCTTCTTGTGCGGCCCTTTGGTAATCACCAGGCCCCAGGTAATCAGCGGCGCGACGTCGCCCGGCCAGCAATGCTGAATCGGCAGCCTGCCCAGATCGACGTCATTGCCTTCCCACACGATGTCCTGGCATGGCGCCGAGCGGTGCTCCTTGGGCGCCATATCCCACAATGATTTGACCAGGGTGCCGAGGCCGAGAATGTCTTTAAAACCCTTGGGCGGCTCGGGTTCCTTCAGCATCGCCAGCACATGGCCGATGCGCCGCAATTCGCTCACATCGTCTGCTCCCATGCCAAGCGCAACGCGGCGTGGAGTGCCGAATAGATTACCTAACACAGGTATCGAATGGCCGACCGGATTTTCAAAAAGAAGCGCTGGTCCGGCTGCCCGCAAAGTACGATCGCAGATTTCCGTCATCTCCAAATAGGGTGAAATCGGCGTCGAAACGCGTTTTAGCTCACCAATCTGTTCTAATTTGACAATAAAATCACGTAAATCTGAATATTTCATGGGTTTTACAATGTTTATGAATGTTAATTCGGCAATTAAGGCATTTCAGCCAAGTGCTTGATTTTATTGGCTTGCGGCGGTAAACCGGTGTAATCGTTATACATAAAAGTTATTGATAATGCTTTTCATAGTATTGACTTGATATAAACAGCCTCATACAATGCGCCCAGCTTGAAGCAGTCGCCCCGCCCAAAAAGCGGTTTATATGGTGGCTCTCAATACTCACGGGATCGGGGTCCCATATGACATTTTAAGGAGTGTTTTCAAAAGGCGTCAGCCTTCTCCCCCGAACAAGTTGTTTGCCAGTAGCCGGCGCCTTTGCGCAGCCGATACATCAATCGCTACTTAAGTTGGAACCCAACGCGAACAACGACGACTCAAGGCATAACGCAGACCATATGCGATGCCCTGCGATATTCGATATTGATTACGGTGCAAGCAGCATTTGCTTTCCGTGCCCCCGCTTTAACCAGGGGTCTGCATGCACCGCGACGATTCAGGAGGTTCAATTGTTAGCAAGATTTACCAGGGCACTACCCAATTGGGCGACGCTCGACTATTTAAAAAAATTCAGTAGCCAGTCCGTCAACGGCATGTTTTTTGCCCGGGACACCGTCGGCGGCCTCATCGCCACCACTCGCATTACCGTATTGTTCAGCGGTTTGCTGGCCATCCTCGGCTTCACCACCATGATGGTGAAACCGGATCTGGCCTACAAGCTTCAAAATCTGCCGCTGTTTGCCAGCAACACTGAGCAAAAAATTGCGCCGCAAGCTGCACCTGCATTTGCACCGGAACTTTCCGGCCAGGCCAATACCGCACCTAAAGTAGCAGGCCTGACCGTACCGGCGCCGGCCGCCAGCAATAATCATCTGCTGCATATGGATGGATTGGCGAATAAAGCCATCAAACCGCTCGACAACCCGCGCCAACAGCAATGGGTCACTAACTGGTTGTCCAAGCGCTATCGGGTGGCGGGCGAGGCTACCAACATGTTTGTCACGACAGCCTACAAAACAGCTCGGGAAACCAAGCTTGATCCGCTGTTGATCCTGGCAGTGATGGCGATCGAATCCGGCCTGAATCCGTTTGCGGAAAGCCCGGTGGGCGCACAAGGCCTGATGCAGGTCATGTCGAAGGTACATGAAGAGAAATTTGAAAGCCTGGGCGGCATCAAGGCGGCCTTGAATCCGGCTGCCAACATCAAGGTCGGCTCCATGATCCTCAAGGATTACGTGACCCAGGGCGGTTCGGTCGAAGCTGGCTTGAAGCGTTATGTCGGCGCTGCGGCATTTGCCAATGACGGCGGTTATGGCTACAAGGTATTGGCTGAATATCGCCGCCTGCAAGATGTCGCCACCGGTAAGAACGTGCCTTCGACCGGTTCGACAGCACCGATCGCAACCCCGAAACTGCGCACCATACAAACAGCTTCGCCAAGCGACGCCAGCCGGACTCCGGCTGAAGCCGCAGTCAATGTGCCGGATGCGATTGAACGTCGTATCCAGCAGTCGGAGAATCAGCTCAATTCACGTCCTCTGACCTGATCAGTTCATCCGCTGGTTATAAAAAAAAGAGCCTATATGGCTCTTTTTTTTTCGGAATGCTTTTGCAATCCAAGCGTCTTCTCTCAGCGCAGTCATTGCCAATGCGCTTTCCAGGCAAGCCGTCAAGCAATCGCCCCCCTTGAAAGACCAAACCTGCGAGGGCCGTGCCAAACACGTTTTAATTTGGACATATCCGAACCTCGAAACAAAACCAGCTGTACCCCGCTTATATAAGCGACAATAATTCGATCATAAGCGGCCAGCCAAAGAGCACAATGAAAAATCCTCAACAGAGCGTCAAACTGCATATTCCAATATGGTTGATTTGGGCGAGCGCTGTGGGATTTGTGCTGATTGGCCTCGGCAGCGTCGGTATTCTCGATAACAACGAGGGCTTGTATGCCGATATATCCCGTGAGATGCTGACCTCCCACGATTGGAGCCACTGGGTAATTCCCCATCTGAACGGTTTGCCGTACCTGGAAAAGCCGCCTCTGCTGTATTGGTTAACGGCCGTGTCCTTTGCCGTTTTCGGCGTATCGGAATGGTCCGCCCGATTGGTCCCTGTCTTGTCGTCGTTGGCCTGCGTCGCCATGTTGCTGCAATTCGGCAGGATTGTCAGGCGTCCGCGCGCGGGCCGTCTGGCGGCGCTGATGTTTACCAGCAGCATTGGCGTGATGGCGATGTCGCGGCTATTGATGTTCGATATGTTGCTGACGGCGTTGCTGACTGCGGCGCTGATGTGCGCCTATCGCCATCTGCATGACGGTAAAAAGAAATGGCTGCGACTGGGTTATGCCTGCCTGGCCCTGGCCTCACTCACCAAAGGATCGGTCGCACTGGTGTTATTCGGGCTGATCGCATTGGGATTCATGCTTGTCAGCCACCGCCTGCGCGACTGGCGCACATGGTTCGAACCCTACGCGATATTGATATTTTTTGCGATTGCCGCACCCTGGCATGTGACGGCGAGCCTGATCGACCCGTTTTTTGCCTGGTTTTATTTTTATAACGAACACGTCTTGCGGTTTCTGGGGAGACGCGAACCACGTGACTACTATTCCGGCCCATGGTGGTATTACCTGCCACGCATGGTGGCCTATCTTTTCCCTTGGTCTGCCTTACTGTCAAGCTTATATTTTTCTGCGCGAGAGCCGCTCAACACGAGGCAATTTCCATTGCAGCGCTTCTTGTGGCTGGCGTGGCTGCTGCCGCTGCTATTCTTTTCCCTATCCAGCGCCAAAGCCAATTACTACCTGATCGCCGCCGTACCGTTTGCCGCTTTTCATCTGGCAACTGCGATCGAGAATCGTGGCTTCCTCAGAGGAATCGGCGGCGCCGTCCCGGGCCTGCTGATCGCCGTCATCACAATCGGCCTATGCATTTGGGTGACGACAGGCTTTGAAAAAGCGCGTCCGGACGTCACGATCCTAGGATTAAAAATGGCGGCGTTCTTTCTTGTGGTTCTGACCGGACTGGCCCTGTTAGCAATAGGATCCGCGTACTGCGTCTGGCGCAACGCCAGAGTCGGGATCCTGGCGTATCTGGTTTTACCTGCATGGCTCACGGCAGGACTGATGGTAACCCTGGTGGAAATCGAACCGCTAGTATCAACGCGCTCCCTGGCTACCTACATACAAAGGGCATTGCCCGGCAGAGAGATATATCTCTATCGAGATTTTGAGGAAGTGTCATCGCTCAGCTTCTATCTCAAGAAATCCCTCACAGTAGTCGACTCACGCAGCAATGACCTATTCTGGGGCGACCGCCTGCACGAGAATAACATCGTCATTTCCGCAGATCGGTTCTGCGCACGTTTGCCCGGAAAACCTGTTGCGATTGTCGTGGTTGATCATCAAATCGAAAGCTTTCGAGAAAGCATTTTCTTTCAACGTTTCAAGATATCAAAACGGATAGGCGAGACATCCGTGTTCGTCAATTAGCCTTCGCGTTCAAGCAACAACAAGCAAAAAGCCCCGCCGCAACGGGAGCATAGGCTCCTTTTGCGGCGGGGCTTGAAAAAAACAATTCCCTGGTTACTCGCCCAGATAGGCGGCCTTAACTTTAGGATCGTCCAGCATATCCCTGGCGTTGCCGCTCATCGTCAGCAGGCCGGAATCCATCACGTAGGCCCGATGCGCAGCTTCCAAAGCCAGCTTGGCGTTCTGCTCGACCAGCAAGATCGTGATCCCTTGCGCGGAAACGTTGCGGATAACCTCGAAGATCTTTTCCACCATGATCGGCGACAAACCCATCGACGGCTCATCCAGCAGCAACAGCTTGGGATGGCTCATTAATGCACGCGCCATCGCCAGCATCTGCTGTTCGCCGCCGGACAAGGTGCCGGCCATTTGCGCAGCGCGCTCTTTCAAGCGTGGAAACACGCCAAACCACTTGTCGATGTCGGCCGCGATGCCAGCCTTGTCGTCGCGTGTGTAAGCGCCCATCAGCAAATTCTCCTGGATGCTCATGCGCGTGAACACGCCGCGCCCTTCCGGCACCATGGCTAGTTTTTGCTTGACCAGGCTAAACGAGGTAGTGCCCTTGGTGTGCTGCCCCAGGTAATGCATCTCGCCTTCGACCTTGCATAGCGGCAAAGTTCCGGTAATCGCTTTGAGCGTGGTGGTCTTGCCGGCGCCGTTAGCGCCGATCAGGGTTACCAGCTCGCCTTCGTTGACTTCCAGGTTAATGCCCTTGACTGCCTGGATGCCGCCGTAAGCGACTTTCAGGTTGGTCACCTGCAGAATATTGTTTGCCATTAGTGACCACCTCCCAGATAGGCTTCAATCACCGCCGGATTTTTCTGGATTTCCGCCGGCAATCCCTCCGCAATCGGCTTGCCGTAATCCAGCACGGTGAGGCGGTCGCACAAGCCCATCATCAGCTTGACATCATGTTCGATCAGCAAAATGGTCTTTCCTTCATTCTTGATTTTTACCAACAGCTCGCGCAATGCCAGTTTTTCGGTGGCGTTCATGCCGGCGGCAGGTTCGTCCAACGCCAGCAATTGCGGTTCGGTAGCCAGCGCCCGGGCAATTTCCAGTCGGCGTTGATCGCCGTACGACAAATGGCGTGCGGTACGCTCGCCAAAACGGCCGATGCCGACGAAATCCAGCAGTTCCTGGGAACGCTTGCGGATCGCCAGTTCTTCCTGGCGCGCGGCCTTGTGACGGAATACTGCGCCGAACACGCCTTGGTGGGTACGCACATGACAGCCCACCATGACGTTTTCCAGCACAGTCATCTCGCCAAACAGACGGATGTTCTGGAAGGTGCGCGCGATGCCGGACTTGGCGACTTCGTGCGGCGCCGAGGGCGAATACGGCTTGCCGGCCAGTTCAAAGGAACCGGTATCGGCCTGGTATAGCCCGGTAATCACGTTAAAGAAAGTCGTCTTGCCGGCGCCATTCGGTCCGATCAGGCCGTAGATCTGGCCCTTCAGGATCTTGATGCTAACTTCCGACAAGGCCTGCAAACCGCCGAATCGTTTGTTTACGCCGGAGATATTCAAAATAATTGATGCGCTCATGAGATCTCCTTATGCCTCTACCACGCCGGTCGCCAGCGTAGGTTTATCGATATCGGCGTCCGGCCGGTCCTCATGCTTAGGCGCAGGCCACAAACCGGCAGGACGGGTCAACATGATGCCCACCATCGCCAGGCCGTACAGCAACTGGCGCAGGACTTCCGCATCGATCAGAACCTTGCCGAAAATAGCCATCTGCATCGGTTCCACGGTATGCCGCAGCACTTCCGGCAACGCCGCCAGCAGCACGCCGCCGAGCACGACTCCAGGGATATGCCCCATGCCGCCCAGCACCACCATCGCCAGCACCGCAATCGATTCAGTCAGCGAGAACGATTCCGGCGATACGAAGCCCTGGAACGAGGCAAACATGGCGCCGGCCACACCGCCGAACGAAGCGCCCATGGAGAACGCCAGCAACTTCATGTTGCGGGTATTGATACCCATCGCCTTGGCCGCAATTTCATCTTCGCGAATCGCCACCCAGGCACGGCCCAGGCGTGAATTCTGCAAACGCAGAGAGACGAAAATGATCGCAATGCACAGCACCAGGAACAGGAAGTAGTAGGCATTCACGGACGGCATGCCATAGCTACCCAGCTGGACCGTCGCATTGGAGCCGCGCTCCCCTGCCAGCGAGACACCGAAGATGCGGATAGGATCAATCAGATTGATACCCTGTGGGCCATTGGTGATATTCACCGGCGCATTCAGGTTATTCACAAAAATCCGGATGATTTCACCAAAGCCGAGCGTCACGATAGCCAGGTAATCGCCCCGCAACTTCAGCGTCGGCGCCCCTAGAATGGCGCCGAACATGCCCGCCAACGCAGCTCCCAGCGGCACGATCACCCACAACGACAAATGAATGCCGTTCTGGACAATCTCGGGCCCGTATAACCTGACCAGGAAATCGCCGACGACCGGATAGGTATTGACGAAGGATTCCAGCACTGACGCAAACTGCGGCGACGCCAGCAAACCGGTCATATAGGCGCCGATTGCGTAGAACGCAATGTAGCCGAGATCTAGCAGGCCGGCGAAACCGACCACGATGTTCAGACCCAGCGCCAGCATGATGTACAACAGCGCAAAGTCCATGATACGCACCCAGGAGTTACCGAAATTGGCGGCAATAAAGGGGAATATCACGAGCAGGATACCGAGCGCCGCCAAGCTGGTGTAAGCCTTGGTCGGATTCTTTTTAGTGTCGAAAAAATGAGCCATGTTTTCCTCCGGATTAAGCGCGATCGGCGACACGTTCGCCCATGATGCCGGACGGCCGCAACGTCAGTACGATGATCAGTACCACGAAGGCGAAAATATCCTGGTAATTACTACCGAGGAAATTCCCCGTCAGATCGCCGATATAACCGGCTCCCAAACTCTCGATAAGGCCCAGCAGGATACCGCCCAGCATGGCGCCGTAGATATTACCGATACCACCCAGCACCGCGGCTGAGAATGCTTTCAGGCCAGGTACGAAACCCATGGCGAATTGCGCCGATGAATAGTTTGCACCCCACATCACGCCGGCCACTGCCGCCAGCGCGGCGCCGATGGCAAAGGTCATCACAATCACGCGATTGGAATCGACCCCCATCAGGCCGGCGACCCGCGGATTCTCAGCGGTTGCGCGCATGGCGCGGCCCATCTTGGTTTTTTCGACCAGCATCACCAGGCCGAACATCGATGCCGCAGCCAGTACCAGCAGCATGATTTGCGTCGGTGAGATCAGCGCGCCGAAGATGTGCACAGGATCAGAAGGCATCACTTGCGGCACCGCCAACGGGCTGCGGCCCCAGATCATCATGGCGAAAGTCTGCAACAGGATGGAAACGCCGATAGCGGTGATCAGCGGCGCCAGACGTGGCGCATTGCGCAACGGCCGGTAGGCGACCCGTTCGATGATCAGGCTGACGATGACGCAAACCGGAATCGCGCCAATGATCGCAATCACCAGTTGGACGATACCGGGCAGGCCCGGCGCCACATGTTGCAGCAACTTGAGGATGGACAGGCCAACCATGGCCCCGATCATCAAGATGTCGCCGTGGGCGAAGTTAATCAGGTTCAGCACCCCGTATACCATCGTGTAACCGAGGGCAATCAACGCGTACATGCTTCCCAGCACCAGGCCGTTGATAATTTGTTGGATAAAGATATCCATAATTTCCTTCTTATATGTGTGTTTTGGTTCAAATCGGTCAGAACACTATGGCGACCCTAGGCAGCACAGCAAAAATCATTCCCGATACAAAAACGGCACCTGGGATAAAGTCCGAGTGCCGTTGGGAGACGCCCTTCCCCCCTTAGCTGGAAAGGTAATTTGGCATTGCGTGAATAGCCGGAATAAGAAGAATGAACTGGGTACACATATTGTTTGTCTCCTATACGTCTTTGTGTAAAAACGTTTTTTATCTTAAAGTGCCTTGCCTCGGGGACAACGCACCATGACCGTGCAGATTATAGCCAACGTTGGGCGATAAGCAACTCTGACGGCCCCCAATATTACCCTGCTGACCGCGGTTCAGCACTGGGTTTTACAATCAAATCACAGCGCCGCAATGATAGCGAGGAAAACAGAAAACTATCGATGGAAAAGTAGAGTTTCTTCGAAATATAATTTCGCGCCAGAATGAAGCAGCAGAGCCGCTACGCGTGGCCTTCTCTATAAGAGTTTTAGCAGAAAATAAACAGAAGCGAAACCGTATTACCAATAATCGTGAATAAATTCATATTGGCCGGCTGCCTATTCCGTCATCCTTCTTAAGCGCGCGCCAGCCCCTTGGGCATAGGGAAAGTGACATTCTCTTCGGCGCCGTCCAGCGTGCGCACGTTTTTAGCGCCATAGGCCTTCAGGCGGTCTATCACGGCTTGCACCAGGACCTCTGGAGCCGATGCGCCGGCGGTGACGCCGATGCGGCTTTTACCCTGCAGCCAGGCGGGATCTATCTGTTCGGCGTTGTCCACCATATAGGCGATGGTGCCCTTCTTCTCCGCCACTTCGCGCAAACGGTTGGAATTCGAACTGTTGGGGCTGCCGACCACGATCACCACGTCAACTTGCGGCGCCATGAACTTGACAGCCTGCTGACGATTGGTGGTGGCGTAGCAGATGTCGCCTTTCTTCGGCTCCGTAATGCTCGGAAATCTTTGCTTGAGCGCGGCGATCACGTCGGCGGTGTCGTCGACCGACAAGGTGGTCTGCGACACATAGGCCAGCATCTCAGGATTGCCGACTTGCAGTTGGCCGACATCGGCCACCGTCTCGACCAGATGCATGCCATTCTCGGTCTGGCCCATGGTGCCTTCCACTTCGGGATGGCCCTCATGCCCGATCATGACAATTTCACGCCCCTCGCGGCGCATCTTGGCAACTTCCATATGTACTTTGGTCACTAAAGGACAGGTCGCATCGAATACTTTCAAGCCGCGCACCTCCGCTTCTTCCTGCACCGCCTTGGAGACGCCGTGTGCAGAAAAAATCACGGTATTGCCGGCAGGGACATCGGCCAGTTCTTCAATGAAAATGGCGCCTTTGTTGCGCAGATCCGCTACCACATACGCATTGTGGACAATCTCGTGACGCACATAAATCGGTGCACCGAATTGTTCCAGCGCGCGCTCGACAATTTCAATCGCCCGATCGACGCCGGCGCAGAATCCACGCGGTTGCGCCAATAAAATCTCTTTATCCATTTTCATATCCATGTTCATGCCCTTCAGCTGCAAACTACAAAATGCCTATGATTTTGACTTCGAACTTGAGCGGCTGCCCGGCCAGGGGATGGTTGAAATCGAATATGGCGCCCTGCTCGTCTATCTCGCGCAGCACCCCGGCAAACTGACCGCCGCCCGGCGCCGCAAATTCCACCAGGTCACCGATACGATACTCCTCTCCCAGCTGGGAGTTCTGCCGCAGGGTGGCGCGCGAGACGCGTTGGATCAGCTCCGGGTTGCGCGGTCCGAAAGCCTGTTCCGGCGGCAGGTCGAAGGTTTGGTGCGTGCCTTCCGGCAAACCCAGCAGACAGGTTTCCAGAAACGGCGCCAGCTGACCCATGCCGAACTGCAAGGTAGCAGGCGACTCCTTGAAGGTACTGACGATATCTTCACCGTCTTGCGAGGCAAGGCGATAGTGCAAGGTTAGATAAGATGCTTCGGTAACGACGGGGAGAGACGAATTAGGCATGATTAGGCAAAAGCACCATTAACAAAAAAATAACTACTGAGCAGAAGGTGATATTGTAAGCCACCTTGGGCCATATGACGTGGCTGGCGATACACCTAATCCTGACTAATCCTGACCACACCATGGCAATTACTGACTGGCCTGCTGATCAAAGGCCGCGCGAACGTCTGATCAAGCTCGGCCCGCATGCGCTTTCCGACGCGGAATTGCTGGCGGTCTTTCTCAGGGTCGGCGTCGCCGGCAAAAGCGCGGTCGACCTTGGACGCGAAATGGCCACCCATTTCGGCTCGCTGAATCGCTTGTTTTCCGCCCCTATCAAAGACTTCTGCGCCATCAACGGCCTCGGCCCCGCCAAGTTCGCTCAACTGCAAGCCATACTGGAACTGGGCCGGCGCTCCCTGGCGGAAGAATTGCAGGCCGGCAGCAGCTTCGACGCCCCCACCGCCGTCAAGCAGTATCTGCAACTGTTGCTGAGCAACAAACCCTATGAATCATTTCAAGTGCTCTTCCTCGACGTCAAAAATCGCCTGATTGGTGCCGAGGAACTGTTCCGCGGCACCTTGACGCACGCCAGCGTCTATCCGCGCGAAGTGGTCAAGGCAGCACTGGCGCACAATGCCGCCAGCGTCATGCTGGCACATAACCATCCATCCGGGACGCCGGAACCGAGCTCCGCCGATCGCCAGCTGACGCAAACCCTGAAGCAGGCACTGGACCTGATCGGCGTCAGGATACTGGATCATTTCATTGTAGCGGGGACGCAAGTACACTCGTTTGCCGAGCACGGCCAGCTATAAATCTCCCGGCCTCGAATTGTTAAATCCATCAACGCGCAGAAGACACAATTGTTTTTCGCAAGTCATTGAAAAATCTCATTTTTTTATATATACTCTCCTTTTTTCCAGTTTCGGAAATCTTTTAGGAGTAAAAACATGGCACGTGTCTGCCAAGTCACCGGGAAGGGGCCGATGGTCGGCAACAACGTTTCCCATGCAAACAACAAGACGAAACGTCGCTTTTTGCCTAACTTGCAAAATCGCCGCATTTTCGTTGAGTCTGAAAATCGCTGGGTCTCCCTGCGCTTGTCCAACGCCGGTTTGCGCGTGATCGACAAAATCGGCATCGATGCCGTGTTGACCGATTTGCGCGCTCGTGGCGAAAAAGTCTAACTAGCAGAATAAAGGAAGAATCATGGCGAAATCAGGCCGCGACAAAATCAAGCTGGAATCGACCGCAGGTACAGGTCATTTCTACACAACCACAAAAAACAAGCGTACGACGCCGGAAAAAATGTCGATCATGAAGTTCGACCCGAAGGTACGTAAGCACGTTGAATACAAAGAGACCAAGATCAAGTAATCGATCTGACTCTGCAAAAAACCCCGCAGGACAAATGTCTTGCGGGGTTTTTTTATATCTTGTGCTCATCCCGCAGCAGTCATTGAGAGCCCGACACAGTAGCGTCGACAATCCCCAAGGCGAAAAAAAACGGCCCGATTTGCATGGACCGTTTTCTTGATCGAGATAAGCTCCTCAATACATAAGCGAGCTACCCCCTTATCCTGACTCAGGAATAACTACGCAGGCGCAGCGAGAAATCCTGCAGCGACTTGATGCCTGAAGCTTCAGCACGTGCACACCAATCCTGCAATTGATGCAGTAACTGATCGCGCGTGAAGTGCGAACGCTCCCAGATTGCGCCCAGCTCAACCCGCATTTCATGCATGGTTTGTAGCGCCTTGCTATGGAGGAACAGCTCGGTCAATTGCTGCTTTTGCGGCGCTTCCAGCTTGGTCGGTTCACGTTGCAGCAATTTCTTCGAGGACTTCAGGAAACCCGCTCCCAGCTTGGCCTTGTCAGTCAGATGATTGCGTTCTTCGTGCCAGGCAGTCTTCAACGATTTGGCGTACTTAGCCATGACATCGTAACGATTGGCGATCACCGATTGCAGCGTATCCAGATCCGGCACCAGCTTGGTGTGGTTGAACTTCGGCGCCGGAGCAACCTTCTTGACCTTGGCCAGGCCGCAGATTTCCAGAATCCGGATATACATCCAGCCGATGTCGAACTCATACCACTTCGACGACAGCTTGGCCGAAGTACCAAATGTGTGGTGATTATTGTGCAGTTCTTCGCCGCCGATGATGATGCCGAACGGGATGATGTTGGTGGCGGCATCGTTGCAATCGTAATTGCGATAGCCCCAATAGTGGCCGATGCCGTTGATGATGCCGGCGGCAGTAATTGGAATCCAGACCATCTGCACCGCCCACACGCTGACGCCGACGACGCCGAACAGCATGACGTCGACAAACAGCATCGCTACGATGCCCCAGGCGCTGCGCTTGGTATACAGGTTTCTCTCGATCCAGTCGTCCGGTGTGCCATGGCCAAATTTTTCCATGGTTTCCAGATTTTTGGATTCTGCGCGATACAACTCAGCGCCTTCCCAGAATACTTTCTTGATGCCGCGTGTCACCGGGCTATGCGGATCTTCCTCGGTATCGCACTTTGCATGATGCTTGCGATGGATGGCTGCCCATTCCTTGGTCACCATGCCGGTGGTCAGCCACAGCCAGAAACGGAAGAAATGACTTGGAATCGCGTGCAGATCCAGGGCGCGATGGGCTTGGCAGCGATGCAGGAAAATAGTCACTGCAGCGATCGTGATGTGCGTCACAACCAGCGTGAACACGACGACCTGCCAGGCGCTTGCACCTGTTACGCCATTCGATAAGAAATCGAGAATTGCATTGAACACTATGTGTACTCCATGTGTAGATGATGCCACTGCTTGTTTTGCAGTGATTTTGCGGTGAAATACGGCGGAAATGTGAGCTAGATACCAGCAAGTTCACAGCAAGTTCGCGGGTAGTTACCAAACAGTTAGCCGAAATTCGAGTGCAATTGTACCCTTATTATGGGCCGCTTTTAGGTTTTGGCGATTCTTGACGGCCATCTAATGGCAAATCTTGTTGCGTATCGGTGCTGAATTTACTTTTATGCAAGATTGTATTGTCCGCCGTGTTGTCCGTCTCATCATGCACTACCTTAATGTCTCGTTTCACTTGAGCAATCTTGATTTGACGGGCTTGCAACACACGCCAGATCGCACGGTTAACATCAGACAACACATTCAGGCGACCGTTCTCCGGATCCGTGATCCAGAATCCGACCTCTAGCTCTAGTCCATCCGGCCCTATCTTCAGCAGCAGCGCTTGCGGCAGGATTTCATGCGACACACGATCAACCTCGATCACCGCTTGCTCCAACAGCAACAATATGCTTTCGACATCATCCTGGTGTTCGACCATCACATGAGTCGACAGGCGCAAAACCCGATTGGTCAGTGAATAGTTCTGCACCGAATTGATCATGAAGATTTCATTTGGCACCACCGTATCAATCCCGTCCAATCCTTGCAACACGGTGTAACGGCTGTTGATCTGGACCACCTTGCCATAAAAGGTGCTGACCCCGACCATATCGCCGATCGCCAGGCTGCGTTCCAGCAAAATCACGAAACCTGATACATAACTGCTGGCGATCTTCTGTAAACCAAGACCCAGGGCCACGCCTAGCGCCCCGCCAAATACCGACAACACAGTCAGGTCGATGCCGACTAAAGACAGGCTAAGCAGCACCGCAACCAGAATCAGGAAGGCACGCGCCATGCGCGCCACCACGGTGCGGATCGAAGAATGCATGGTATTCACACGCATCAGGCGCTCTTCCAGCGTCGCGCCGGCCCACAATGCAATCACCAGCGTCACCAGCACCGAGACCAGCGCTTGCATGATCGCCAGCAGCGACACCTTGTAGCGGCCGATAGGCAGCACCGTGCTATCCAGATAGTCGAACAGATCCGGCCACCAGCCGGTGATATACAGCAGCAAGCCAATCCAGACCAGCGCGCCAAAACTCTTTTCGAACAACAGGAGGAAGGTACCGACGCCGCTATTGCGCGCAAAAACCCTGCGCAAGACATAAAACACAAAACGCATCAGCGCTAGCGACGCCACCAGCGGAATCATCAGCCGCATGACATTCACCGGCTGATGCCATTTCTGCAGGGCCAGCTTGGCCAGCACCAGCAGCAGCAAGGTCAGGATGGGCGTCAATACTTTGACGAAGCTGCCAAGCCCGATCTGCATCGCCGGCGGCTGCACCGTGCTGAGCGTGAAAGTGCGGCGCAGCAGACGGGCCAGCAGCCAGCCCGCGCCTACGCATAACAACAGCAAGCCGACCTGCAGCAGCAAACCCGGCGCCTGCAGGTTGCTTAGCAAATCGTTGAGTAACTCAGTAAAGATATCTGGCATTATTTTGTGTATGTAGCGTCCCGACGGCGAGGTTCCTGACTCAGCGCATAGCAGGCGCTGCCGGTGTCGGGTTGTTGCGTGCGATCCGCACGTTCCCGGCATTCTTGTGCACACACTCTGGGTGAAGTACCGCAGCATCCCGTGTAGAGGGATCAGTCACCATTGTCCTGTTGCGCAACGCATGTTTTTTAGGCTACCGATTATAAAACACAACGCCTCGTTAAAAATGGCGATTTCAACTCACCTGCCGACGAGTTCTTCATGACAATGCCTGACAAGCATCGTTATTACCTGATCGGATAAAGATTACATTTAATTAATGATAATCTCTCTCTGATCCACTCAATGAAGGAAAAATATCTTGTCTTTAATCGGCTTGGCTGACGATCACCCGGTAATTCTGGACGCACTGGAATCCACCTTGGGCAAGGAACGAAGCATACGCATCGGATTCAAGGCGCGCAGCGCCGCGCAATTATTCGATCTGCTGGCAACCCAGCCATGCGAGATCCTGGTGACGGACTACTCGATGAAACAGGGTGAACCCGGCAGCGATGGCCTGGCGATGATAGAAAGGCTATTGCGCCTGTATCCGCAGATAAAGCTGGTGGTGTTCACCATGCTGGCCAACCCTGCGCTGCTGCAAGGACTGCACAAGCTGAACCTGCAAGGCATCGTCAGCAAGAACGATGAGATGGGCGAAGTATTGCATGCAGTGCAGCACATCGAAGCCGGCCGCCAGCAGTGTTATCTGTCGCCCAGCATCAGCAGTGGGCTGGCGCATGGCTTGCAGGCTGCGGGCTTCGACAAGCAAGCACCGGCGCTGTCGAAACGCGAGCTTGAAGTCGTACGCCTGTTCGCACAAGGTAATAACCTGAACGACATCTCGCAAAATCTCGGCCGCGCAGTCACCACCGTCGCCACCCACAAGCACAACGCCATGCAGAAACTGGGCGTTACCAGCAATGCCGACCTGATCCGCTATGCCTATGAAACCGGCATTGCATAGCGCGCTGGGCTGGCTGCTGGCGCTCTGCTCTGCAGTGGCGCTGGCTGCCGAACCAGCTGCGCCGTTATCTCAACTATTGCAACTCGACAGCCAGGTAGCCCTGACCAATTTCGGCGCGTCCTTGTCAACCAGGGAAAGGGAGTGGCTAAGACCGCGCCCGCAACTGCTGATCGGCATGTGGGGCGATGAATATGCGCCTATCCAATTCAAGTCGACACCCGACACGGTAGCAGGAATAGCCGCCGACTACCTGGCATTGCTCGGCAACGCCATGAATATCCCGCTGCGGGTGCGCTGGTTCAATCACCGCGACGAAGCGATAGCCGCCCTGCACGCTGGACAGGTCGATATCTTGAGTTTTTTTGGTAGCAACGAAACCCGTGAAACGCAACTGGTGCAGAGCCAGCCTTACCTGCACAGCCCGTTGGCCATCGTGCGCCGCAGCGGTACAGGTACAGGTACAGGTACAGGTACAGGTACCGCTACGGCTGACAAATCCGACCTGAAGGGACGGGCGACCTTGCTCAGCGAGCACTGGACCGCCGCCGAGATCGCCAAGCGCGCTAAACGTTACCCGGCACTCGACATCAGTCCGCAAAGCTCCGTATTCAAAGCGCTGGCAGCTGTATCGCTAGGACGAGCCGACTACTATCTGGGCGATGCGGTAGCGGCCAGTTACTACGTCGAACAAAACCTGTTTTTGAACCTGCGCATCGCAAATATCGACAATAACGACACCAGTTTCTCCTTTGTCACCGCCAGCACTACACCGGAATTGAGCCGTGCCATCGCCGCCAGCATGGCTGCAATTCCATCGTGGCTGCGGGTCAGCATCTTGCGCCGCTGGGCGTCTGGCGTCACGCTAGACCTGGACGACAACAAACTCGCCCTCAGCAGCCAAGAGCTGCGCTGGATCAAGGAAAATCCGGTGGTGCAGGTAGGCATAGACCCGACCCAGGCCCCCTACACCTTCGTCGATTCCGGCGGCGAATTCTCGGGCATGTATGCCGATCTTCTGAAAGTCATCGGACGCCGCACCGGATTGTCATTCCGGATACAGCCGCGTGAATCCATCCCGGCATTGGAAGCTGACCTGCTTGACCATAAGAGCAGCATGGTGACGACTCTGATGCCAACCGCAGAACGCGAGCAGCGCATGAAATTCACGGCCAGCGTCGCCCCTATGGCTTGGGGCGTCGTGGCGCGCCGTGCGGATAGCAGCGTCGACGGCCTGGATCGCTTGCGCGGCAAGCGGCTGGCAATGGTGCAGGGACAAGGACTGGAGCAGCGCCTAAGCCGGGATTATCCCGACATCCGCCTGGTCTTTGCCCGCGATAGCATCGACGGCATGGGTATGGTCGCCCGCGGCGACGCCGACGCCTCCTTGCAAAGCATGGCGACGGCCAGTTACCTGATCGAGCGCTATTTCAACGACCAGCTGCACATCGTGGCTGTCGCATTCGACCAACCGTTCCAGGCCAGATTCGGGGTCGCCGCCGATGCGCCCTATCTGCTCAGCATTCTCGATAAAGCGCTGTTAAGCATGGTGCCCAGCGAGCGCGCTGCGATTTCGGCGAAATGGCTGGCCAACATCAATTACCCGACAGGCACCTGGGCAAGCCTGCGTCAATCGGTATTCCGCTACTGGCCGCTGGCCGCCGCAGCGCTGGCGTTGTTTACGATCTGGATTGGCATCCTGCTAAACCAGATCCGACGCCGCAAGCAACTCGAGCAGGCGCTGCGCCAGGCCAAGGAAATCGCCGAGCGCGCCAGCCAGGAAAAAAGCAATTTCCTGGCGGTGATGAGCCACGAAATCCGCACGCCAATGAGCGCCGTGGTGAGCTTGCTGGAAATTGCCAACCGCCGCAGCGAACGCGGCGAACTGGATAGGGAATCGCTGAAGCTGGCGGAGGCGTCTGCCAAAAGCTTGATGGATATCGTCGGCGGCATCCTCGATTTTCGCAAGATCGAGGCAGGCGAACTGAGTTTGCTGCGGCGTGCCGTGAATCTGCCGGAACTGGTGCAGCATACAATCCAGTTGTTTGAGCAAGTGGCCCACGAAAAAGGCTTGCAGTTAACTTGCGAACTGGCTCCCGATCTCCCTCAGACGGTATGGATCGATCCGGTACGGGTGCGCCAGGTACTCTACAACCTGCTGTCCAATGCGATCAAGTTTACCGAGCACGGCAAAATCAGCGTGACAGCAAATCCGCAAGCCGGCGCCGCGCCGCATATGGTCTGTTTTGTCATCAGCGATACCGGCTGCGGCATCCCGTCGGAGGCGCAAGCCAGCATTTTTGAAGCATATCGGCAAGCCTCCCTGCCAACCGCATACATGGGCACAGGTTTGGGCCTGAATATCGTCAAGCGTCTGGTTGAGCTGATGCAGGGGCAAATCATGCTGTCCAGCCGGCCCGGCGTCGGCACCACGCTGCGTGTATTGCTGCCCTGTCCGCCGGCCAGTGCCGAGGATGAGCAACACCATGCTGCGCCATGCCCAAGCGCGTCGAGCTTGCGCATCCTGGTGGTTGATGATCACCCGCTGAATCTGAAAATACTCAACGACCAGCTCAGTTGGTTAGGTTATCAGCCACTGTGCGCGGCCAGCGCCGCCGAGGCTCTGGCTATCTACACGGCAGGAGTGGATCTGGTGCTGACCGATTGCAATATGCCAAAGATGAGCGGACCGGAACTGGCGCAGGCAATACGCCGCATTGAACAGAGTGAAGGCAAGCCACGCACGACGGTGATCGGCTACACCGCCAATGCCTTGCCGGAAGCCCGCGCGCAATGCATGCAAGCCGGCATGGACGACGTACTCATCAAGCCGATCGCGTTGGAGCAACTGAATAAGGTATTGGCGAGCTGGTTTCCGCAGCAGATGCAGGCCTGCATGCAAACCGAAACTCAGACCGAAACGCAAACCACCCCGCAGCCATCCACGGTCACGACGCAGCAACTGGCGCAGAGCATGCAGGACGATTGCCTGGCCCTGCAACGCGCAATCGACGGCCGGCAATGGCAGGACATCGCCGGCCTCGCGCATAGAATGCGCGGCGCCAACAGCTGCACCATCGCCGATGAGGATATCGATCAATCCTGCCTGGTATTGGAGATGGCCGCTAACCGCCAGGATTCAGCCTCCGTGGCGCGGCAATACCAACGCCTGAACGCTGCCCTGCAATCGCGCGAACTCCTTGACAGCAATCTTTTGGAATAATTTTCTAGTCTGCAGATAAATCAAAAATCGAATTTATTCGATGGTGACGCCCATCTTGCTTTGGCATAGTACCGATCAGCGGCACCAATGCTTTATCACCTCACTTTAATTTATCTGCACAAAAGGAAATAATATGAAAACCAAACTGATCGCAACCCTGCTCCCCCTGTCCATGCTGCTCGCCGGCCACGCATCCGCCGAAATCCTGAAATGCTCGGTAAAAGACGCCCAGATCCAATCGCAAATCGCGTTCGCGAAAAAAGCGGGCAATGACTTTGAAGTCGTGGGCCTGGAAAAAGCGCTGAAAGAAAACCAGCAGCATTGCACCGATGCGAATCAACATCTGAGCGCTGAACAAAAAGTACGTGAAGAACAGGAAGATGTAAGCAAAGCTAAACAAGAGGTCGCCGAAGCTGAAGCCGATTTGCGCCAAGCGCAAGCGCAGGGCGATACCAAGAAAGCCCTGAAAGCTGAAAAGAAATTATCGGAAAAACAAGCCAAGCTGCGTAAAAAGAATGAAGACCTGAGCAGCGCACAGGCTGACCTGGCGGCTTTTAAGAGCTAAGACAAGACTGATTCCAGGCAGCACTTTGGCGCAGCAGATATTTGCTGCGCCAAAGTGCTTTCGGCAGCGCCGGACGGCCCTATTTAACTGTTTTCAAATAGGCGATCAGATCGGCGCGCTGCTTGGCGTCGGCCAAGCCGGAAAACGGCATCAGATTACCGGGAATTACTGCTTGCGGATTAGTGATGTAAGCATCCAGGGTCTTATCGTCCCAGGTCTTTTTTGCGCGCTTCATCGCCGGGCTGTAGTGAAAACCTGCAACCGTCGCCGACTGCCGGCCAACGATACCGAACAGACTGGGGCCGACGCCGTTGGCGTTGCTTAACGAGTGGCAGGCGGCGCATTCGGCAAACGCCTGCTTGCCGGCGTTGACATCCTGGGCCCGGGCGCCAGCGGCGAACGCCGTTGCACCGACCAGGATAAGTGTGGCAATAGCTGCCTTGTGATTCATCTTCATTGCTCTTCCTTGATTTGCATTTCCGGGGCAACTCACCCCGCGTTGATTCACGCCACGCGGCTCGCTCTCGCTGAACGGCCGCACGGCACGAAGGCTTACAGCATCCGCGGACGCTTGACGTACTGCACCAGGTCATCCCCCAGACGCAAGGCAAACGCCGCCAGCGGCCCGGTCGGGTTGTAGCCTGAGTTATGGGTAAAGACCGAAGCGCCGACTACGAACAGATTCTCCGCATCCCAGTGCTGCAGATGCGGCGACACCACGCTGTTGCCCGGATCGCTACCCATGATGGTGCCGCCCGTGATGTGGGTGCTTTGATAAATCCGGGTATCGAACGGACTCTGGCGCGGCACGGCCGGGCCGACGATATCGGCGCCGATGGACTTGGCGATCTGTTCCATCTTGGCGGTCACGAATTTCGACATTTTCATTTCATTCTGGCGCCAGTCGAAAGTCATCCGCACCAATGGCTGGCCGTAGGCGTCCTTGTAGGTCGGATCGAGATCGAGAAAATTCTCGACATGCGGATAGCAACTGCCTTGGATCGACATTGACATCGAATGCGCATACCAGTCAGCATTGGCCTGCTTCCACTGCGTGCCCCATTGCGGCGTGCCCGGCGGCAGACGGCGGCTGCCGATCGGGCGGCCGTTCGACATTGCAGTGTTGATCGCACCGCCGCCCAGAAATCCCAGTCCGCCATGGTCAAAATTATCGTTGTTGAAATCGTCGATCGCGGTGCCGGTGCAGCCAGCCGCAAGGAAGGAATTGAACCAGCGCTCCTTCATGAACAGATTGACGCCGGAATTGGTCTGGTAACAGAAATTCTTGCCAACCACGCCGTGCCCGGTCGCCGGATCGTAGGCCTTGCCGATGCCGTCCAGCAGCAACAACTTGGTATTGGTCATGGTGAATGCGGCCAGTACCACCACATCCGCCGGCTGCTCGTATTCCTCGCCGCTGACCAGGTCGACATAACGCACGCCGGTGGCGCGCTTGGTATGGCGATCGTAATTGACGCCCAGCACATGGCAGCGATTGCGCAGTTCGAAACCCTTGCGTTTCTGCAGCATCGGATACAGCAGCAATTGCGGCGAAGCCTTGGCCGAAGCTTCGCAGATGAAACGTTCGCAATGGCCGCAGTATTGGCACTCGCTCAATTTCTGGCCATCCGGATTGGTATAGTCGCCGGATGAATTTGCCGCCGGAATCGGGAACGGGTGGTAGCCGAATTTTTCCGCGGCAGCCTTGAACACCAGCTCCGCTTCGGTGATTTTCAATGGCGCTTGCGGATACTCGCCATCGCGCGGCGCTTCGAACGGATTGCCGCCGGCGATCTTGTTGCCATTGATATTCCCAGCCTTACCGGACAAACCGAACAGTTTTTCAAACAGCTCGTGATGCGGCTGCATATCCTTGTAAGTCACGCCCCAGTCCTGGAGCGGCATATCGGCTGGAATCGCCGCCTTGCCGTAGCGGTTGATGTGGTGGCTTTTCAAGGTCGGATCATATTCGGACCAACGCCAGGTCTGACCATTCCAGTGATTGCCGGCGCCGCCGACACCCTCGCCCGGCAGGAACGCTTCCATCCAGCGCACCGGCAGCGATTTCTCCATGCGCGAATGACGCAGCGTGTAAGTCTGCACCGACCAGTCCTGTATCAAACCCTGGCGCGTATCCCAGCGGTACTCGTCGCGCTGCCCCGGCAGCTTGGCCTCGGCGCCATTGCTATGATCGCCGCCGCGCTCCAGCACCAGCACTTCCACGCCCTGTGCGGTCAGCTGCCGCGAAATCAGGCCGGCAGTCAAACCGCCGCCGACAATCACCACTGTTTTTTTTGTTAATTTCTGAACCATGAATTTCTCCGTTAGCTAAAGTCGGCGATCGATTTTGGATCCTTGGCGCCGGGATAAGGCTTGCCGCGGAAATTGACGACATCGAGATGATGCGTAGCCGGCAGCCCCGGATAGCCGATCATTTTCCAAAACACCTTGCCGTTGTTGCCGCCGTAGATCGGATCGGCAAAACAAGCCTGGGTGAACAGCGGATACACCAGGTCGTTGAACCACGACGCCAGCGAGACACGCTGTCCATCGACTTTTCCGGCCGCGATATCGTGCAGGAAAGCGTCGCCGTCGGCGGCCGTCAGCATGTCGAAAGTCTTGCCGAACCTTGTCTGGCAAACCTGATTGGCGACGGCAATGCCAGCCTTGTAGAACTGCTCCGGCGTCAATGGCAATTGCGGCCCCAGTTCCGGCTTTCCTTGATGCCAGGGGCCTTGCATGTACCGCTTGACACCCTTGCCGAAAGCGCCGGCCAGCTGACGGTCGATAAACAGCGCCAGACCGCTATCGACGCCGTTAGGACTGAGTTTGTCGGCCGGGCACATGATGTTGACCATGCTTTCGGTAAATGCGGATTCATCGCCGCTGAAGCTTTGGTAGCCAAGCGCGACCGGCACGCTGGCCGGCGCTGCTGCGGCCGCATCGGCCGCCAGCGCCGCGCCGGAAACCGCAGTCAGACCGGCCGCGCCGACGAATTGCGTCGACAATGGGGCGGCACTGGCGACGGTAATGACTTGCCGCAGAAAATTACGGCGTGGTGGAGTTACGGGTGTATCACTTTTCATCTTTGCCTTCTTATGACAGTGGGTAAGTAAAAACTTATGCGCCACTTTATGGGGAGGCCCACACCATAAGACTAAGAAAATTCTCGGAATTACATGCAATAGCTTATTGAGAAATTCGAAATAGTCTCTCGATAGCGCCACCGCTTTTTTGTCAGCCCAGACGCGTTCGAGCGCCCAGGCAAATGCCGTCGACGGCTGTCATGCCTGCGACCTAAGTGGATAAATGCGAAGGGAGGGTGCCAAGCGCCACGCCGAGCAAAAGTCGGATATAGAGCGGCAATGCAGAACACAAGAACGGGACGGTAAACAATCCGAACCGATTAGCGAATACCGGTACTGACTAACGGTATAGATCAGCGATCTAGGCGAGCAGCAGACAGCTTACGGCAAACGCCTACGATCCGGATTGAGCCTTGCTTGGGTAGCACCGCAGGTTTTCAGAGTCAGGCGTCATTTCTCACTCACTAGCCATACCCAGTTCTGGCCGCTGCTCGGCATAATGCCGCTGGCCCATGAAGCACCGGTCTTTGGCTGCTCCGTTGTCAACGCAGAGTTGTAGGCAATTTTATTGTTTCTCATTGCCAGGCGACGCTTCGCGCGCTGGGTATGTTGATCGCCGAACGCAACAATCGCATCCAGCATCGCTCGCAATTCCTTGTCGTCGTTAACAAAGCCCGCGAGCTGGCGCCATACATCGGCCTGGTTCCAACGCCTGAAACGCATATAGGATGTCTGCCATTTGCCAAATTCGGCAGGTAAATCGCTCCACTTGGCTTTGTGCGCCACTATCCAAAGAACCGATCGCAAAAATAAACGATTGTCGCGGCCGGTCGCACCTGGGTCGTTATACCCGCCAAGTAACAGGGGCTGCAGTTTCTGCCATTGCTCATCTCGAAGATTCATATTGTGTTGTCAATAGTTGTTAAATGATGACTACATTTTTGAATACTTCGAAGGTAGAAACCTTAAGAAATTTCTCATTTAGCGGTATCGACGATCAGCAATCGTTAAATCAAGTTCACATTCGACATTTTTACAACAGGTGCGCCTGGATAAACATGCGTAAATAAGCAGTCTGCAAAGCCATACCGGCTTTATGGCAGAACTTTACGGAATAAAAATGGCAAAGAACACATGAGAATACGTCTCTTTCTTAAGCTCTGTCGAATGTGTCTCAATGCCAAGGCAACGCCGTTAGTAAGAGATGCGATACCCAAAGCCCGATACCGCTGGATAACCACACTGCGGTGATGGCGCTGTGTCACGTGCTGTCTGCTCAGTTGATTGAAAAATCCGGTGCTGCCGGACGGCAGCGGCTGGCAGCAATCGAAGAACTGCATGCCGGGTTGAAAGAGTCATAGAAACATGCCATTGATGACTGCATCGCCCGCTTTTGTCAATCGCGCAGCGCATGCGCAACGCGACCGGTTGCACGGCTCATTCGCTGGCCGCCGCCGCACCTTTGGCGGTCACGGCCGACCTCGCCGTCGCTTTGACGATAGACGATTCATACATCGGCACCATGTAACCGTAGTTGGTGGCTGGTTGGAAACGCACACCAGTCACTGCCGGATCCAGTTTCAAGGCCTCGTCCATTTCGGCTTTCAGCTCCGCGTCTGTGAATTTTTTTTCTTCCTTCGGTTTGCCCTCGGTTGGCGCGGCAGGATCTTTCTTCGGCATCACGACGTTCAACGTCTCGCCCGGCAGGATATAACTTTTCCCGATAAGCGCCGGCTTCCCGCTCGGCAGCAGTGCAATGTTGGGCGATAGCCTGATCACATACGCGCTGTCATTGACTACATTGAGTCGATCCGCGCCGGCTTCCCACTTCAGCAGCTTCCACCCCTCCTTGTTCACAGGCAAATCTTTCGGGTGGATGATCACCGGCAGATTCTGGCGTACCCTGATTGCGACCGTGCTGTCCCTGTCATCCTTGCGCTCGCCAATGCCGTCGAACACCACCCGCGACAGTCTCTCGGTAGTCAGCGGCGCTTTGTTGGTCAGGATGAAACGTACCAGCTGGGTTTTGCCGGCATCGACCCGCGCCACCGGCGGCGTCACGATAAACAATGGGCTTTTGTCCTCGTTGATGGGCTCGATGATGGTATGCAGCAGTGCCGGGCGTTCATCAGTGTTTGTCACCTTCATGGCGGCTTCGCCGTCGGCTTCGTCGATCAGGACCACCGATGTTGCCGGCACCATGCCTTCTGCACGGGCAAGATGCGGGACGCCGCCCATGGCCAACAGTGCGCTTAACAAGAAAGGAAGATAGTTGCGTTGCTTGCGTTGCATATAAAACTCCTAAATAAAAAAATGACCGCGTTAATAACTAGCGCGTGCTCAGGTGCCGCTTCAGAGCGCCGCTTAGTTCGTAGTTAGATCGAAACGGCTTTCGCCTTCCAACTGGATTTCATGAGACAGGACAGCGTCTTTGCGCATAAAAGCGTCTATTCGCAGATCGAGTTCCAAGCGCGTGCCGCTGGCGATTTTTTGTTCGCTGACGGCGGCGATGCTGTCGCTGGCGCGCAATTGCAGCTGATCGGCGATCTCTGTCGGTAACTGAGTCACATTGCCGGCGCGACCGATCCGGATCGGTTGACCGTCCAGCCGGGCACGCAGGATATGCAGCGTGTAATTGCCGCCGTGGCCCAGCTCCATGGCGTCGGCGCCGGCAGCGGCCGCATGAAAGCCCAGCACCATGGCGGTGCTGGTATTGCAGGTGACCGACAAAGTACGGTTGCTGCTGCCGATTTTCGGGCCGTTCTGGTCGCTACGCAGGACCGCACGTCGCGACACGCTGACCTGCCCCAGATCGACCGTGCCGTCGCTGAACGAGAGTTGGCAGGTGGCTGCGGCGTACGCTGCCGGTGCGGCCCATATGGCAAGCGCAGCCAGAATGGCGACAGGTGCGATGGAATGGTTTTTCATCATCGGTTCTCCAATTAGGGCTATCGATTTGCGCAGGATCGCTTCGTTCATCAATCAACTGCGCGACAAACTGCGTCGGCATGTTCAAAAACCGCATTCAAGTCCTGTTTTTCAGGCAGCTTGAAATGCAGTTCACATTTTTCGCCGTTCGGCGTCTTCGCATACAAGCCGGTGGCTGAAGGGTTGTCCAGGAACACCTGGCCATCGGCAACCGCTGTTGTTACATAGTGATTGTCGGCATCGAATATGCCGGAATCCTGCGGCAAGGGCCGGTCATCCGCAAAACGCGCATTCAGCAAGATCCGGCGCACCTTGACCACCCCAAAATCGACGAAACTGACAGATCCGCGGCCGGCGCTGACTTCCTGAAAACCATTTCTGACGTCGACGTTACGCGGCAAAGTCTTGGTCGCAATCTGCAGATTTGATATGCCGTATGCCGACAAAGAAGGAATCACCGCCTGGCCCCGGAAATCGGTCCATACCGTGCCTTGCGGCGTGGCGATCCTGACTCCCGCCAAATCCCCCGCCGACGCCACGCCGAAGGTATCGCCTATCGCATAGGGCGACAGCGTCAGCCCCCTGCCGGTGGCGACTACGCCGCCTTGCAATTGTGCGGACATGACCTTGCTTCTGCCGCCACCGGCGCTGCTGACGTTGACACTAGCCTGCGCGTAGCGCGGCATGAGCGCGGCACTGACATTGATTTGATCACTGCCGGCCGCCTGGCCTTGATCGGCGCTGATGTTGTAGGACAGATATTCATTCACCGCCTGGCTGGCGCGCACACCGGCGCGCACTTGCCCGCCGCTGTTGCTGACATAGCTGCCGGCGTTGACCTTGCCAAGCGGCATGGAAAGCGAAGCATACGCAGTAACGGCGCCGCTTACGCCGCCCAGCGAGCGCTCCAGGCTGAGCGAGGCATAGGCCTTGCCGATTTGACGATTCCACGACGCCATCACGCGTTGTGCGCTGCGGCCGCCATAAGTCTCAAGACGGTTGTATGACAAAGAAACGCTGCCGATTGCGTTCCGGGTCAAGCCGACGCTGGCGCCCATTTGGGTTTTGATCATGGAATCGCTGACATTGACCGGCAGTCGCTGCACATTTACGACCGGGGAGCCGTCGCCATTTAAACTCTGCTCCGGCGCCTGCTTCACCAGAGTGCTGTAAATGGAGCGATAGCCGCGGCTCTGCCAGGTTCCGTAGAAATTCGCAGACAGACCCGCAGCTACCTTGCCGTACACATTGAAAGTGGTGCTGTTGCCGATCACACCTTCAGCTCCAGCGTGCGTCATCTGGGTCTGCACGCTGCCGCTCAAGCTCTTGCTCAACGGCGCGGTGGCGTTCGCCGCCAGCGCCTGATAACCGGAACTAGCCAGCGCACCGGCCGCCAGCGTCACGCTTTGCCTGACGCGCCAGCCTTTCGAAACCGCCGCTACCAGCGGTTGTTGCATGGAAAAATCGTTGTTTAAATTACGGATCCGCCCCAACGATGCAGATAATCCCGTTGCCGGCACTGACACATTAGCGCCCAGCGACGCCGGCGCCACCTTGAAAACGCGGTTTTGCCCATCCGATTCGATGAGCTTGATTTCGACCTCAGAAATGCTGTCGATCAGCGGCAGATTGGCAAGCTTGAAAGGTCCAGCCGGCACCACAGTGCTATAAATCAGCAAGCCGGCCTGGCGCACCTCGACCCGCGCCTGACTTTGGGCGATACCCTCATACGCATTGCTGTTGGCGCGCGGCGACAAGGCATCGTCGGGCAGAATCTGCACGCCGTCGAGCGGCAGGCCTGCAAACATGGAAGTCTGGGACACGATCCGCCCGCCCTGGACTATCGAGCTATAGGCTGGAAAAGTGTGTTGGGCGTAGAAATAGGGGACCTGGACATGATTATTGCCACGCACGTTGCCGCTGCTATCCGAATGAGCGCTATCCGACGAAAATGTCTGCTGGCTGCGGACAATCCAATCACCCGCATTCACGCCGTTTTCGAGATTGACATACAGCGACTGGCTAGAACCGCCGGAGTTTTGACTGCTGCTGGTCAGGATATCGTAATTCAGCATGGCGCCGACACCGCCAGTGCTAAAGCCGTCGCCCGGCATGGAGACTTGCAAAGCGCTGGCCGGTACCACCAAGCGCACCGCATCCTGGCCCGGATCGAGTTCGACTTCGGTTTGCGACACGGTTTGGCGATAGTCGTAGCAAGCGGGTGTCGGATCGACCGCGGCGGGCGCCGGCGCGTTTCCGCTCTGCTCCGCATCCCGCGCCGTGGATACCGGCTGATCCGCAGCTGCCGCCGGCTTAATCAACCTGGCGCGCCGGATCAGCTCCGGATCGAAGCACAGATTGCCGTCTTCGTCGAAGCGGGCGTCGACACTGCCGCGCTGCGCGTCGTTGACGCTCAGGCTGACCCGATGGATACCTGGATTGAAGCGCGGCTTTCTTGCGAAGTATTCGGCCAGCGCAGGATCCAACCCACGCGCCTTCAAGGTCTCCACATCAAATTCGACCGGTTGGTCCTTCCTATGTGGAGACTGGCTCGCCTCGGGTGCAGTTTGATCTGTGCTAGCCGAAATATCGCCAGACTCGGCGTCGGCGGCAGCTTGAACGACAGCGGCCGGGATATCGTTCGATCCGCCGGAAGTTTGATTGGCGGCCACCGATTTGCCAAGCTTCACTCCCAAGCGGCCGGTATTGTAGCCGTCGGTCGGCATAGATGCCTGCAAGGCGCTGGCCGGTACCGCAATCCGTACCGAATTCTGGGCCGGGTCGAGATCAACCACGGTTTGCGACTGGGTTTGGCGATAGTCATAGCAGCCGGCCGCGGCGACGATCTCGATCGGCTTTGAGGAATTTTCGCTGTCCACCACATTCTGCACGGTCGATACCGGCTGATCCAGAGCCAATCCCGCCGGCATGATCAGCCTGGCGCGCCGGATCAATTCCGGATCGAAGCACAGATTGCCGACGCCGTCGAAGCGAGCTTCAACGTTGCCGAGCTGCACGTTGTTGACGCTAAGATTAATCCACTGCCTGCCGCCGTAGAAACGCGGTTTTTGCTTATTAAGCTTTTGCGCAAATATCCGGGCCAACGCAGGATCAAGCCCGCGCGACGTCAAGATTGTCACATCAAAATCGGCGCTCTGATCCGCGGCGACGCCGCTTGCCGCCGCCGCATACGCAGCTTGCATGCTGACCACAAACGGCAGCACGGACAGCATGGCCAACTTGCGCTTTTTGACAGTAGGCTGGAATCGCCTGACAGATGACTGGCGATCTCCAACAAGGATGAGTTTCATGGATACGACAACCGGACGAAATTAAAAAGTTCGCCAAGTGTGGCCGTTAGTCGCTCACGAAAATATAGGAAATTTCTGGCTGATAGGAATAATCCCAAGGTTTTTTTACTTGCTATAAGCAACGACCTTGTCTGCACTGCAGTGCAGTGCGTCCTCAAGCCGGAACAATGTTTTTTTACAAATTGCTGACCGTACTTTTTCCGTGTCATTTTTACAACACACCAACTTCACGGCTGGCGCCTTGCAAACATGCAGCCCTCTTCTAGGCAAATCAAAGGCCAGCTGCATGCACGACAAGCAAAAACCGGACACCTGCTGATACCTGAAAATATAAAAATAAGAAGTTTCTCGGACCACGAAGAATATTCCGAACGGACAATTCACTTCGCTCCAGCACCTTTTGCAGAATTTTCTTAACGCCAAGGTGCCAGCAATTTTTATTTACTCTCATGGAAATGTACAAATGGAACAAACTAAACTGTTCAAGGCCTTAGCTACTGCCGCCTTCGGCGCCGCTATCCTGACTGCGGGCTCATCCGCTTTCGCGCAATCGGCCGTACTAAAACTGACCGGCACAATCACGCCGCCGTCTTGCACCCCGACCCTGACCGGTGGCGGCACTGTTGATTACGGCACCGTGTCTGCCAAGAACGGTGCAACCACCGTCTTGCCGGAAAAGAAAACCACGTTGCAAATCAATTGCACGGCGCCTTCGCTGATTGGCTACAAGGTCACTGACAATCGCGCCAATACCGACGCCGGCATGGAGTCCAATTTTTTGATGAACGCCTTCCAAGCAGTATTCAGCATCGCTGGCGCCAGCGGCGGCATCTTCGGTTGGCATGATCAAATCTTCGGCCTGGGTCAAACGGCATCGAAAAAGAATATCGGTGGCTATTCGATCAAGCTCGACGGCGCTCCTACCGTCGACGGCAGTAATTTCCTTAAGGTCAACACCTATAACGCCACCAAGGAAATCCCGGTAATCGGCGGTCTTCTGCCTGACGTTTGGATGTTCAACGTGATCAGTCCGACTTATATCAGCAAGGGTGCTATCTATGCCGCGGGCGGCTTGGGTCTGCAGTCTGTGCTCGGCCTTAGCTATCCTCTCAGCGGCAAGACATTCTCTTTCCCGCTGGCGATCAATGCCATGCTGGACTCATCAAACAACATCGGCGGTTCTGCCGATGGCATCAAGATCGACGGCCAAGCGACTTTCGATCTGGTGTATCTGTAATCAGTATTTGATATCCGCTTTAAGCGGATAGTGAGTTCTGCCAGAACCTGCCTGCGGGCAGGTTCTTTTTTTTAAGCGGCGCCCGCAGGACTTTCCTGCCGATAGCGTTGCGCCAGTGTCTCCATCTCCGCGATCAGGGTATGGCAATCGTCCCTGATAGCCTGGCTTACCAGCGCAGTGCCCTTTAATTCCGAGTGAACCCGACGCGACAGCGCGTAACTAGCGTCAGCGCCAAGAAATCCAAGCACGCCTTCGATCCGATGCAGCCGATCGCCAACATTGGTCACACTCCCCTCCTCAAGCGCCTGCCTTAGCAATCCGATATCGTGACGGTAATTGCTCAGATAGATTTGATGCGCGGTCTTATCGTTGCTCTTCTGCAGCCCGGCGTCATGCGACGCCTCTGTGTCGTACTGTTGACTAATGGCCGGCAACCCGCCGTAGCTATGGTGCTTTTCCCTTACGGTGGTGAGGGCGTCGTCCAGATGCTGCAAGGTCAGCGGCTTGGTGACGCACAGATCCATGCCAACCGCCATCGCGCTTCCCATCAGCTCGCGATCGACGCTTGAGGTCATGCCGACGATAGGTAAAACGGCCGATTCAAGCCGCAGATTGCGGGCAAACTCGATGCCATCCATCACCGGCATATTGATGTCGGTAACGACCACATCGATGAACTGGTCCTTCAAGCGCATCAATGCTTCGCGGCCGTCCTGCGCGGTAATCACTTTACAACCTAGCATGCGCAACTGCTCGGCAAGAATATACAAATTGACCGGATGATCTTCTACCAGCAACACCCTCAACCCCTGATGCGGCAGAACACCGCCGGCAACCTGGCCAGGCTCATGCGCAACATGGCCGCTCTTGATAGCACCGCAGGTTTCCAGGATAGTCAGGGCGATCTCGCGCAAGGAAAGGCTCTGTACCCGCTGTTGCAATGGCGACACCGGCGTCGCCAAGCCCGATATATGCTGCGTGATTGAAATGATTCTGGGGCTGCCGGTCAGATTCGGCAGCTTGTCATCGGCGGCGTCGGTCAGCAGCAGCGCGCCCGGCGGAAAATCGTAGCCGCGCAGCGTCTCGGCGCGGACTGGTGTCACGATGCCGCCGAAATGATGGCAGATTTCCGTGATCAGCGTCTGGGTTTCGCGTTGCTCGAACATGCCATACAAGGGCTTGTCGCTCAACGGCGTATTCAGCAAATCAAGAAAATCGACCCGGCCCTGATCGTGCTGCACCGGCAAGGTAAACGTAAAACAGGAACCCAGGCCGCGGTCGCTGAGAACCTTGATATCGCCACCCATCAAGCCCAGCAAACGCTTGCAGATTGCCAGGCCGAGTCCAGTACCGCCGCTCTGCCTGAATTGGGTATCGTTGCCTTGAAAAAAAGGTTGGAACAATGCCGCCTGATCCTGTTGGCTCATGCCCACCCCGGAGTCAATCACCTGCCCGCGCAGCAGCAATTGCTCACCGTCCCTGCCGACCAGCTCAAGCCGGATCTGAATCCGCCCGTGGTCGGTAAACTTGATGGCGTTATTACATAAATTGGTCAATATCTGTTCAACCCGCACGGCGTCGAATATCAAGTACTCGGGAATCGCAGGATCAACGTACAGGAATAAGCGCAAATCCTTTTTTTCGGCAACGATGGCATGCAACTTGGCGACCCGCTGCGCAACTTCGCGGATGCTGCCGGGACGCTTGAATATCTCTATCTTGTTAGCTTCGATCTTGGAAAAATCCAGCACGCTGTTGATGATCAACAGCAGATTTTGCGCAGAATCCCAGACACTGTTCACATACTCGCGCGATACCGGTGGCAACTCCATCCGCGACAACAACTCTATGCCGCCCAGCATACCGTGCAGCGGCGTGCGCAACTCGTGGCTTACCGACGCCAGAAAAGCCGATTTGGCCTGGTTGGCGCTTTCCGTGACTTCGCGCGCACGTTCCCAGATCAATTCCGTTTCCTTGCGTTCGCTAATGTCGACAAAAACGCAGATCAGCACATCCTGGTTACGCAACTGGCTCGGCGAATAGTAGGCCGACAGGAATTTTTTGCCGGCAGCGGTTTGCAGCGACAATTCCGCGCACAACAAGGTGCCGGCGCTAACCTGTATCTCATGGGCCGAGGTATGCGCAGAAAACAGCGCATGCTGTAACGGTTCGAGCTTATCGCTATCGGCACGGCCAAGGACATCGGTTGCGGCGTGATTCTGAATCAAGATGCGCTCGCCGTTGCGGGCAAACACGCACAAGCCGATCGGTGCGGCATTGATCAGCGCTTCGGCAAAGCGCCGCGCTTCGACCAACTCCGTGGATTGTCTTTCCGCCGGCTGGAACAACTGACGGTTGATCAGAAAATAGACATAAATCAGTCCGGCGCCGCAAGCCAGCCACAGTAAACCGTAGAGCAGCAGCGTGCCGCTCAATTCGACCAGCAGCTCGCGAATGGAAATCGGCGTCAGCAGGATCCAATGCGTATTGCCGACGGTTTGTGAAATCGTCATCAGGTTGCCGACCCGGTGGATCGCCGGATGCTGACTCTCGGCCCAGCCCGGCATCGCCTGCTGCAAGGTTTTGCGATTGCGTTGGCTTTCTGCGTCATTTAGCGGATTGTTACTGATGACTGAAGTGCCGTCGCGCATGAATACCCCGAAACGGCCTTGCTCGACAGGCGGCAGGTGAAATTGCGACAAGGGGATCGCATGCGCGTTGATCAAGCGGATATCGCCGCCGCGAAATACCGCAACCGCATTCAGCACAACTTCCTGGCCGATGATGGGATCAAGGTAGGGGGCGCTCCAGAACGTGTCGTTGCGCAGCGCGGTAATCGGCAATTTCTTCAGGTTGACCGAAATCTCATTGCTGATCGGCTGAATGAACTGGCTCATCTCGGTGATGTTGCTGCTGCGCGCCGCATTCAGCACCGGAAACGCCGGCTGCACCGACAGAAAGCGCCCGTCCGGCGTCAGCACATAACTATGCTCGATGTATTTGGCGAAAATCCGGTTGTTATAGCGCAGCAGAGAAATGTAACTGGAAGCCGACAGCATGGTGTCGGTATTGCGGTCTTCGATGTCCTTGATGTCGCCGAGCAGATAAACAGTAGCCGACTGTATCAGGCTGTCGTTGGCAATAAAGTAGCCACCCTGCCCCAGCCGCACCGGCTTCACATTGGAAGTCACCAGCGGCGCCGACGGAATGTTGATAACCGCCTCGATTGCCAGGCGCGCGCGCAGCAGGGAATCCTGGCTGGTATTGGTAATCAACGCTATGCTGTCGTGAACCTTGGTGAAATTTGCGGTCTTCTGCGTGACATAACGCTCCAGCGTCAAACGCAAACCGGCAACTACGCCCAAACTCAAAATCAGAAAAGCCAGCACCAGGCAGACCGCCAGGATACGCCGCGGCGCCCTCACCAGCGCCTTTGTCAACTGGCTGGCCGCAACGTATTTCCTTCTATCGATTCTATCGACCCGGTCAATTATCACTTTCGTCCAATCCATTCTCGGCGATATAGCGCATCAATTGAACGTCAGTGTCGACCTTCAGTTTTTCCATAGCCGAACGCTTATGGTGACTGATCGTCTTCACACTGCGATGTATCTGTCCGGCGATTTCATTTGCCGTCGCCCCGCGCGCCAGGAATCGCAATATCTCCAGTTCGCGCGGCGACAAAACCTGTTTGCTATCGACGCTGCCGGCCGTGGTGAGCTGGCGCTCCTCCAACAGTTCGGCACTGCTGCGGCCCAGAAACACCAGGCCGTTGTATACCTGCGTGACCGCTTTAACGATTTCCATGCTCTCACTATCCTTATGCAGGATGCCGCTCACGCCGGCCCCCAGCAATTCGCGATACAACGGTGCATTCTTGAGCACCGTCAGCACCACCACCACCACCGCCGGAAACTGCTTGCGCACCTGGCGTATCATCGCCAGCCCGTCAACCTCGGTTTTGCTGGGCATGGAGAAATCGGTCACCAGCACATCGCATTCGACGTGCTTGAGCAACGAGAACAGAGAAAGAGGATCGTGCGCCATGCCAATCACGGATATGTTCGCGGATTGCTCAACCAAGGCTTTGACGCCCGCCAGTATCACAGGATGATCGTCAGCCAGAACGACGCGGATCTTACTCATTGCTTGGGTCTCCGTACAGGAATGATCTTTAATTATAGTATTGCCTCACATCAATCAGTGCACATTTGCTATTTCTGCGTACAAATGCGGCAGTCCATGCCGGTCGACCTGGACTGCAACCGTGTGTGCACAAGAGCTTTAAGTAAGGATGCTGCTTTCATGCGCGCCCTTCCTGCTTCAGAGGCGCCGCCAAGGATTGGCAAGTTTCCAGATGTTACACAAGGGTCGTTTATAGCGCGACATACCCTGCCGTCATCAAAAATAGGGATTCCAACAGGTGTGAGACCGTCTGCAACTGCCGTGTTGCCAGCCAAAGCCAGCAGTAAATCAAAGCCCGCAATTGTCGCCAACGCCGCAACGGTCTTCTTACGCTAACGTCGCTTACCGCATGGTTTGCATGCTAAATGTTAGTGCGGCAACAAAAAGCAAGAAATTTCTCATATTGCTGCCCGTTTCCCCTACGAACGTCAAAACCAAGTTTTGTGGCTCCTACCGCTACCGCATCTGACGGCGCTGACTTGAGGATGGTTTGCATCAATGTCGCCAACTGCCTGCGTCCGGTAAACACAACTATCAGCCCTCCCGTCTCAAGCAGGTCGCCGTCAATGATTCAGCGCCTTTCGTCGTCTTTATACGGAAAGCCGCGCGGTCAAGAAACGCCAGATAGTCGTTGAATGACATTGGGTAATAAAAGTGGGCAATCCACAACATCTTGATAAGCGACACGCATTATCAGAAATTTCTTACCCCATCGCGTCGCGCCGCCTGCCAACATTTGTGTAACGGAGATCGGAGCAAAGCGTCAAGCAATCTCGATAGGCAATTCGTTATGCCTTATCAGCTAATTGCCAGCATCGTTGATGCATATTTTCGTTTGTAAGGAATTGTATTTACTTGAAGAACAAATCTTCATAGGTACAGCAGCCATCAAATCAAAAGGAAAACTTATGAACCGCAACATTCAATCCATTGTCGTAGCCTTGTTCATGCTGGCCGGTACGGCTAGCGCCGCCAACGCACAAACCGCCGCCTACTCAGCCCCCGCAGCCGCGACGCCGACAGCAGGCTATGCCGGCCCGTCAAGCGCCGGCGGTTACGCGGGTCCGTCAGGTGTTGGCGTGACCACCGTGAAACAATTGCTGGCGACCGGTTTCGACGACCAATACGCCACCTTGCGCGGCAAACTGGTGCGCTACATTGGCGGCAAAAACTATGTTTTCGCTGATAGCAGCGGTGAGATGCGGGTTGAAATTTCGCACAAATATTTCCCAAACAGTCAGACCATCGACGCCAATACCCTGGTGGAGATAACCGGTGAATTCGACCGCGAATTCGTCGGCCAGTCGGAACTGGACGTCAAGCAAATCAGAATTATTTCAAAGTAATTCTTCCCCATATCGGCAGCAACTCTTCATAGCCGCCGAAAAAAAAACGGCAATACCCAAGCATCGCAAGCAGAACGAGTCCGGCCCAGCGAAAACCAGGCCGGCCGCCGCTTTTTTATTGCCCGTCGCTGAAGTAATCAACGATCACAGGATCGAATATGAACAAGGTATATCGCGTAATCTGGAGCAAGATCACTGGCACGTGGTGCGTGGTGGGCGAACTGGCCAAAAGTCAGGGCAAGGGTAAATGCAAGAGTGAATCTGGTGGTAAGAGTGGTAGCCGGATCGCCGTGGCTGTGTCGCTGCTGGTTGGTGGCTTAACGTTGTCTGAAGGAGCGGTCGCCGCTGGCATTTTTATCAACGACGGTACGGATTCCAGCTGTAATTCCGTACAAGATACGGGCACCACTGTGTTATCACCCGTAAATGGCAATGCTGCACTATGTGGCTCGTCTGACGCAACCACGCAGACAAATCGCATTCTGTTCTACAAACCGAGTGGCACAGGCGATGCTACGAATATTACTGTTGGCGGAAAAATTGACGTCAATAGTACTGGATCGTCAATTAACGGTCTGGATCTAAAGGGACAGAAACTGACAGGTATGGCTGCTGGCGCCAGCAACACGGACGCGGTGAATGTCAACCAGTTGAACTCGCTATCAACAACAACTTCAACCGGGCTCAGCACCACCAATAACAACGTCACTTCATTGTCGACTTCAGCTTCGACTGGCTTGAGCACTACCAACAGCAATGTGACTTCGTTGTCCACGTCAGCATCGACCGGCATCACCTCATTGTCCACTGGACTCAGCACCACCAATAGCAGCGTCACTTCGCTGTCGACCTCGGCCTCGACTGGCTTGAGCACCACCAACAGCAATGTGACTTCCTTGTCCACTTCAGCCTCGACCGGCATCACCTCGCTGTCGACTGGACTCAGCACTACCAATAGCAGCGTCACTTCGCTGTCGACCTCGGCCTCGACTGGCTTGAGCACCACCAACAGCAATGTGACTTCCTTGTCCACTTCAGCTTCGACCGGCATCACCTCGCTGTCGACTGGACTCAGCACCACCAATAGCAGCGTCACTTCATTGTCGACCTCGGCCTCGACTGGCTTAAGTACGACCAACAGCAATGTGACTTCCTTGTCCACTTCAGCCTCGACCGGCATCACCTCGCTGTCGACTGGAATCAGCACCACCAATAGCAGCGTCACTTCATTGTCGACCTCAGCCTCGACTGGCTTGAGCACGACCAACAGCAATGTGACTTCGTTGTCCACTTCAGCTTCGACCGGCATCACCTCGCTGTCGACTGGACTCAGCACCACCAATAGCAGCGTCACTTCATTGTCGACCTCAGCCTCGACTGGCTTGAGCACGACCAACAACAATGTGACTTCCTTGTCCACTTCAGCCTCGACCGGCATCACCTCGCTGTCGACTGGACTCAGCACAACAATCGACTCACTCTCGACCGGCATTACCACTGGTGCACTCACCGTAACTGGCTCGACTACCACACACGGTATTGACAACAGCAACCAGAAAATTACGAACCTGGCGGAAGGTACTGCAACGACGGATGCGGTGAATTTCGGTCAATTGACGTCGTTATCGACATCGGCTTTGTCCAGCATCACATCCTTGTCGACTTCGACGTCAACCGGCCTGAGCACAGCAACCAGCGGTATCAGCTCGCTCTCCACCGGCTTGAGCTCTACCAACAGCAACGTCGAATCGCTGTCAACTTCCACTTCGACTGGCTTGAGCACCACCAACAGCAATGTCGAATCGCTGTCGACTTCAACGTCGACTGGCCTGAGCACCGCCAACAGCAGTGTCACTTCGCTGTCCACGTCGGCTTCGACCGGCATCTCGTCGTTGTCAACCGGACTCAGCACCACAACCAGCGGCATCAGCTCGCTGTCCACTGGTTTGAGCACGACCGACAGCAACGTCACTTCCCTGTCGACTTCGGCTTCGACTGGTTTAAGCACGGCGACAAGCGGCATCAGCTCGCTGTCTACAGGACTCAGCACGACCAACAGCAATGTCGAATCGCTGTCGACTTCGACCTCGACTGGCCTGAGCACCGCCAACAGCAGTGTCACTTCGCTGTCCACATCGGCTTCGACTGGCATCTCGTCGTTGTCAACCGGACTCAGCACCACAACCAGCGGTATCAGTTCGTTGTCCACCGGCTTGAGTTCCACCAACAGCAACGTCGAATCGCTGTCGACTTCGACATCAACGGGCTTGAGCACAGCAACTAGCGGTATCAGTTCGTTGTCCACCGGCTTGAGTTCCACCAACAGCAACGTCGAATCGCTGTCGACTTCGACATCAACGGGCTTGAGCACAGCAACCAGCGGCATCAGCTCGCTCTCCACCGGCTTGAGCTCTACCAACAGCAACGTCGAATCGCTGTCAACTTCCACTTCGACTGGCTTGAGCACCACCAACAGCAGTGTCACTTCGCTGTCCACATCGGCTTCGACTGGCATCTCGTCGTTGTCAACCGGACTCAGCACCACAACCAGCGGTATCAGTTCGTTGTCCACTGGCTTGAGCACGACCGACAGCAACGTCACGTCGTTGTCGACTTCGGCTTCGACTGGTTTGAGCACCACCAACAGCAATGTCACTTCGTTGTCCACATCGGCTTCGACTGGCATCTCGTCGTTGTCAACCGGACTCAGCACCGCAACCAGCGGTATCAGCTCGCTGTCCACAGGACTCAGCACGACCGACAGTAACGTCACGTCGTTGTCGACTTCGGCTTCGACTGGTTTGAGCACCACCAACAGCAACGTCGAATCGCTGTCGACTTCGACATCAACGGGCTTGAGCACAGCAACCAGCGGTATCAGCTCGTTGTCTACCGGTTTGAGCACCACCAACAGCAATGTCGAATCGCTGTCAACTTCGACGTCGACTGGTTTAAGCACAGCGACAAGCGGTATCAGCTCGTTGTCTACCGGTTTGAGCACCACCGATAGCAACGTCACCTCGTTATCGACTTCGGCTTCGACTGGCCTGAGCACAGCGACAAGCGGTATCAGCTCGTTGTCTACCGGTTTGAGCACCACCGATAGCAACGTCACCTCGTTATCGACTTCGGCTTCGACTGGCCTGAGCACAGCAACCAGCGGCATCAGCTCGCTCTCCACCAGCTTGAGCTCTACCAACAGCAACGTCGAATCGCTGTCAACTTCCACTTCGACTGGCTTGAGCACCACCAACAGCAGTGTCACTTCGCTGTCCACTTCAGCTTCGACTGGCATCTCGTCGTTGTCAACCGGACTCAGCACCACAACCAGCGGTATCAGCTCGTTGTCCACTGGCTTGAGCACGACCGACAGTAACGTCACGTCGTTGTCGACTTCGGCTTCGACTGGTTTGAGCACCACCAACAGCAACGTGACTTCGTTGTCGACTTCTGCTTCGACCGGTATCTCTGCCTTGTCGACCGGACTCAGCACCACCAACAGCAATGTCGAATCACTGTCGACTTCGACGTCAACGGGCTTGAGCACCGCAACTAGCGGCATCAGTTCGTTGTCCTCTGGCTTGAGTTCCACAAACAGCAACGTCGAATCGCTGTCGACTTCGACGTCGACCGGCTTGAGCACAGCAACCAGCGGCATCAGCTCGTTGTCTACCGGTTTGAGCACCACCGATAGCAACGTCACCTCGTTATCGACTTCGACTTCAACTGGCCTGAGCACAGCAACCAGCGGCATCAGTTCGCTTTCCACCGGCTTGAGTACCACCGATAGCAATGTGACCTCGTTGTCGACTTCGGCTTCGACTGGCCTGAGCACAGCAACCAGCGGTATCAACTCGCTCTCCACCGGCTTGAGCACCACCAACAGCAATGTCGAATCGCTATCGACCGGCTTGAGCACCACCAACAGCAATGTCGAATCGCTATCGACCGGATTGAGCACCACCACCAGTAATGTCTCGTCGCTGTCGACCGGACTCAGCACAACCAACAGCAACGTCGGATCGCTGTCTACCGGTCTGAGCACCACCAACAGCAATGTCAGTTCACTGTCGAGCAGCGTGTCGAACATGCAACAGTCCGGCGTCAACAATTACTTCAAGGCCGACGGTAAAAAAGACGGTTCGGACGATGCATCGGTCACTGCCGGCAGCAACTCCGTCGCACTCGGCGCTTCTTCCAACAACTTTGATGCGGATGGCGTCGGGCGTAACAATGTGGTTTCGATCGGCAGCGCCGGCAATGAACGGCAGATCATCTACGTCAAAGCCGGTACCGAAGACACCGACGCCGTCAACTTCGGCCAGTTGAAATCGCTGTCGACCACGGTCTCAAGCGGCATCAACTCTCTGTCTACCTCAATCAACAATACCAACAGCAATATGTCGTCGCTATCGACCACCCTGTCGGCTTCCACCGCAGGCGCGGGCGGCGGCGGGAGCGCATCATTGTCGACTTCGCTCCAGACAATGGCTGACTCTGCCAACTATGCCAATAGCAACGGCGCCTCGATGAACGGCACCATGAGCGGCGGCCGCAACAACGACGGCACGATGAAGACCCGTGGCAAGGCTGGCGGTACGCTAAGCAATGTCGACGCTTCCACTTGCAGCCAAGCCGGCGGCGTCGACGCCACGGCGTCCGGCCTGTGCGCACAAGCTAACGGCGACGGCGCAACCGCCATCGGCTCGAACGCACAGGCGAGCGCTGCAAACACTACCGCAGTGGGCTTCCGGGCACTGGCTTCCCAAGCCGGTTCGGTGGCGATCGGCAATAACGCCCGGGCTACCGGCGATCCTACTGTCGCCATCGGCAACGACGCTCTGGCCTCCGGCAACGATGCAGTGGCCATGGGCGCCGGCGCCTCGGCAACCGGTAACAGATCGGTAGCGCTGGGCGCGTATTCGGTGGCTAACCAGGACAATACCGTCTCGGTCGGCTCCGCCGGTAATGAACGCCGCATTACCAATGTCGCCGCAGGGATCGACCCTACCGATGCCGTCAATGTCTCCCAGCTCAACAGCGTGCGCAACGAGATCGGTGACGTCAGACGCCTGGCCTACTCCGGCGTCGCGATGAGCATGGCCATGTCAGGCGCGGTGATGCCAGCTTTGGATGCCGGTGAAAAAGGCGTCGGCGTCGGTATCGGTTCTTACCAAGGTTATGGCGCACTGGCCCTGCAATTCAAGTCTGTCAGCGGGACCGGCCGCAGCGCCTGGGGCGTGGGCCTCAGCACCACCGGCAAGAACGCCGCAGTCAGCGCCGGCTACGGCTTCAAGTGGAAATAAGCAGTTTGCCCGGCAGTTAAGGGCACTGTTCTCCGCTACTAGACAAACTCAAGCGCAACCGCCTTCTTTCGAAGGCAGTTGCGCTTTTTTTGTCTGCGCGAACAGTCGCCTATTCGCTTAAGTAACGATAACCGATCATTCGTTCATCGAATACAACGGCACGTATTCCGTGCCCCCGTTAAAAGGGGGCGGAGTAACTTTCGCAAAAAGCCGCGAAAAAAAAAGCTCCCCCCTCTTTTTAACTACTGCAGGCGATTGCCAGGCCACCCCGCAACGGCAAACGCGTTCAGTAACGCAAGCGCCCGTCGAATTCATTCCCTCCCGGCTTTTACTATTCAATAACTAAAACCCAATCAACGTCCCACTCGGCAATAAATATAAATTAATGTAACATTTCCTTTTTGTAACATTTCTAATGAGAACAACGTTGCGAGGTGGAAAATGAACAGAATTCATCGGGTGATCTGGAGCAAAGTCAGCGGCACATGGTGCGTGGTGGGCGAACTGGCTAAAAGCCGGGGCACAGGCAAATCTCTGACCCAGACCCGCAGTCACGTGACCATTGCCGCACTCACCTCGTTGACCGGCATCATGCTTAGCGCGCCGGCTCTCGCCAATCCTTCCTTCATCAACCCCGACGCTGTCGTTCTCGGCACGAACGCGAATGCGACGGGTGCCAAAGATGTCGCCATCGGTACCAATGCTTTCAGTGATACCGGAAGTTCCCCTGGCACGAATCCGTACAATTACGGCACCGTTGTCGGCACCGGCGCAATCGGGCTGGGTGGGGGCAATTCCGTTTTCGGCGGCGGCGCAACGGCATCGAATGGGATCAACAATTTGCCGTTGAGGGGCACGGCGATCGGCGCCTCGTCCAATGTTTCGGCGACCTACGGCACAGCCTTGGGTTTTGGCGCCAGTGCCGATGCCGCCTACGCAACCGCCATCGGCACCAATTCCAGCACCGGCGGCCGCGCCAATACCGTGTCATTCGGCAGCGCCGCCAACGAACGGCAATTGACCAATGTCGCCGCCGGCAGCGCCGATACCGACGCGGTCAATCTCAGCCAGTTGAATTCGCTGTCGACCACGACCTCGAACGGCCTCACATCGCTCTCGACAGGTTTGAGCACCACCAATAGCAGCGTGACGGCATTGTCGACATCAACTTCGATCGGTATGACGTCCTTGTCGACCGGCCTGGCCTCGCTGTCGACAATCATCGGCACTGGCGCCAACCTGAGTCAGATCACCAGCAATATCACTTCGCTATCGACCGGCGCCGCATCGCTGTCGACCACGATCAAACCCTTGACCGATGCAGCGGCGGCGGCGGCGGCCAAGGGCGCTTCCTTCACCGGCACCACGCTCGGCGCGGCCAATGCCGATGGCACGGTGCAGACCCGTGGCGCGACCGGGACGGCGGTGAGCAATGTGGCGGCCTCGGCTTGCACCAATGTCAGCGGCGTCGACGCCACCGGCGCCGGCCTGTGCGCGCAGGCGACCAAGGACGGCGCAACGGCGCTCGGCTCCAACGCGCAGGCGATGGCTAGCAACACGACGGCAGTCGGGTTCCGGGCATTGGCGTCACAGTCCGGTTCGGTTGCCATCGGCAACAATGCCCAGGCCACCGGCGACCCGACCGTCGCCATCGGTCAAAACTCGCTGGCAGCAGGCAACAATGCGGTGGCGCTGGGAGCGGGAGCGCAAGCCACGGCCAGCAACTCGGTGGCGCTGGGAGCCGGTTCCGTGGCCGATCAGGCCAATACCGTCTCGCTCGGTTCAGCCGGCAGCGAGCGCCGGATTACCAATGTAGCGGCAGGGATCAATCCGACCGATGCAGTGAATATGTCGCAGTTGAACAAAGTGCAGGATCAGCTTGGCGAGATCAAGCGGATTGCCTATTCAGGTGTTGCCATGAGCATGGCGATGTCCGGCGCAGTGACTTCAGCCCTGGAGCGCGGAGAGGGGCGCGTCGGCGTGGGTATCGGCTCTTACCAGGGTTACGGTGCGCTGGCCTTGCAGTTCAGGGCCAAGAGTTCCAGCGGCAATAACACCTGGGGCCTGGGGGTGAGCACTACCGGCAGCACCTGGGGCTTATCGGCCGGGATTGACTTCAAGGTGTGGTGAGCGCCGGCTCAATCATGTTGCGCGAAGCCGCCCTCGCCGATGCGGTGAATCTCTTCCAAGCGGATAACTTATTGAGAGTTTCATCATCCATGACATCGCCACGGCAAGAATCATCCGGGGTCGGAGTCATCTGGGGTCAGAGTGAAGTTTCTGCAAAAAGCGCGCAGAAAGTTCACTCTGACCCCAGTTAGCTCCGTCCGCAGGCCGTCTTGCCTGGCTCCTGGTCTCGGCTGAGCACCAGGCAATCATAAACGCTAAGAGCAAAAACAAAACGAGCCGTCAGGCTCGTTTTGTTTTATTACGCAGGCTGCGCTTAACGAAAGGGATAGATCAGTCCCACAGACATCGGCTGCGCACAAGCAAATTCGAGAAGTCACTGGAATATGTTCAGCACAATGCAAATTTGTCGGCAGCAACGCTAAATGGAAGAAATGAGCGTAGCCCCGCAAGCGGTCAGGTCGTCGTGATACGCAAGCCATTTACCCGCATGTCGCTTTCCGCTACCAGCTGGCAAAATTTCAAAATCGCCTTTGCACTGCGGGCAATGCGTCATGCAGGTTTCGCCTACCACCGGAATGCCCAGGGCTTTGGAACCGTCTAGTGCGGTGATGACAACGCCGCCGTGGCTGGTCTTATCGCCCAGCCGGATGACGCCATGGTTTTGCGAATTTTTCATAAATACCCCTAAAACTACGCATAGTTCCGTTTGGGTGCGTTTGCCATTGCGTTAAGCCGTGTCTCGCTACCGCGATACACACCCCGATAACGTAAATAACCCTCACCTTCAACGATGCCACGCATTAGTTCGCCACCCAATTTTTCAATGAATGCGGCATAGGAATCATGCACATAAGTGTCATAGAACCCGCCGACAGCTGGAGGCAAATCTTTTTTGACGATTAATCGATAAATTTCATTGGCATGCCGGTTATAACCATCACGCGCACCTTTCTCTGCCGCGCTTGGAAACACACGTGGGATCAATTCGATCTGTCTAGCAAATACCTCTTGCCCTCGCTTGTAGTAGGTCAAACCGTGAGCATCAACGGTACGCGCATATTTCACACTAGTGAGCTGTTCAAAGTAATTTGCCTTGTTCACCTGGTAGCGCCAGGTCAAATACAACAAACCATGCTGACGCAATTGCGCATCAACTGTGAGATCGTTTCCGATACCGCAACTGGCAAAATAGCTTTCGACAGAAGAACGAACTTGTGGATCCAGAGCAAACTGCGCAATCAATGGATTCTGGTCGTCTTTACTCTGCGAAGTCACCTCCAGCCACGCTTGACCAAGGGAATGAAATTCACAGGTTTTCCTAGCAGCCAGATACATATCATTGAGTGGCAATTGCGCTAGCTTCTTACTATCGTCCGCGGTTGGGGTTACGGCTCCAGAACCACCTGCGGCGTAATTGATTTGCACCGCCTTACCTTGGCATCCTGGCGGATACCCGCCGCCAACATCACTATGCGCGCCGGGGTAATAATGCTCATGGCAATTGGGAGGCAGAATACTGTCACGGCAAATACTATCCGATGGGAACACGGTACGAAATTCATGCAATGCGACGTAATGCACGCAATTCTTGACATCAGGATGGATCTGCAAATTCTCCGGTGTCGCCCAACTCCAATGACCTTCTCCGTTGTTGGCATTCGTTATCCCAACCGATGCGACCGTATCCATCAACCCCAGCATACGAACAAAGGAGGGAATGCCGAACAACTTGCCGTCAATCAGGAAATACTCATGCAGCCAATTGGTAAAGACCCTCGCTTGTGCTGAGCCCCGAGAAAATCCAAATATATCTATATAGACGCCGGCTACCCGTGGCAACGTTTCAGGCGTCTTGAGCTGTCGACTGAGCTTGTTAGCACATTCCTTTAAAAATTTACTTCTGTTTTTTTCGTGGTCCACCAGACCAGATTGCAAGCCCAGCGCTTCGAGTATTTCATCTTCCTTCCGTGTACTCGGACGCGGCCACTCATTAGGATCTTCTGGAGTCACCCAACGGTCGGTACAAAGAACTTTCATTTGCTTATCGTCGAACATCGTTCTATTGTGATTAACAAAACGATTAACCGAATTCAATACCTGCAGCAATCCCCAGATGATGCGCGGCTCTCCACCTTTTCCTGCAGCAGACTCACGCGGATCACCGCCAGATGTGCCGAATTTTCCAGGTGAAGGTGTGCCGACACCTTCAACGTAATGTGCGAAAAATCCTTCTGCCCATTCGTCTTTATAAGCGGCAAACAATCGAGCAACATTACTCTGAGAAAGAGACGGAGCGTCACGCTCCATATTGTTATCGGTGCCGTCAAAAAAAATACCGATGTTCAAATTAAAATCGCAATGTGACCCACATTCAAGCGGCAAGGCCGGCGGACAGGTTACTTGCGCTGGTTCCAGACATGATTTTGCATTGGTCATTATTATTTTCCCTGCACAGGTGCCGGTGCTTCGTCAGCAAGTGGAACATAGTCGGGAGCTGGTGCGACGGGATATGCAGGCCCAGGATAGTTAGGGCTTCCGGTTCCCTCACGGGCGTACCACACTTCAACACGATGCCCGGGCATAAAGTGAACTTTCAAGCCATCACCGTCCCCTGGAGGAACCGCGAAATGGACAGGTACGATAGCCTCATGCCAGAGCTCTTCCTTAAATGTGGTGCGATAGGTCTTCCATCTCACGGTTACCATCATCGCTGGCTTACCCGATGTCCATGGGATGTTCATGCAGCATGATTCACCACTACTTCCCCAGCCTGAATATTGATGTCCACTCAATCTGCCATTTACGTAAAACTCAGAAATGCCAATTCCTTTTCCATAGTGGGCCACCGCAGATATCGATACTGGAACTTGGCCTTCCGGCGCCAACCCATCGGACCCAGCACTAGCACAAGCACTTAACTGCAAGGCCAGCAATGCCGGCAACAGCCAACGGAATAAAACGGATCTAAGATTACTTTTCTTCACTATGCATTCCTTGAGTTAAGAATTCACAACATCTTGCGGCGTCGCACGTGCCAGAAACGATATCCAGTCCCGTTTCTGTAATGCCTGACCGTTTGAATTAAATATTTTTTTAGCGAACTGCAACAACACTTCGCGATTTCTTGAGCCGCTTTGCTGCCATGCGCTCACGCAGTTTTGAGCCAAATTCCAATCATCATATAAATGATTTTTCGTCTCTTCCGGCCCCCGCTTGATCTGGTCGAGTAACAGATCCGGCTCGGCCGCATCGATCAGGACCTCCAACTGCTCACTGCTCAACTTAAATTGCTTGTTCTCAGGTGTCAGGCTTTCCCGGCCTTCCGGAAGCGCCAGAACGACCTCCTCACCACGCCGATCAAGAAACACCCACCGACCTACCAGGCTAGTCATTTCGCCCCACTGCTGCGGCGTAAGCACGTTTGGCAAATGCGCCAATATCCGTGTGTCCGCGAAACGGAAGCCGAGCAACAGAAAATTTTCATCATAGAAGCAAGTGAACCGCTGCAGATGATTCGCCAAGGAGATGAGATCGGCGTCGCTTTGGAGCGTGGAACAGTGCAGTTTTCCCGGAAAGGCATTCATCACTTCAGCAACAGCAGATTGCGCGGCAGTGCCTGCAGCATCGAGCAAAGCCATATCGATCAATATGGGACCGGCCAGCCGGCGCTCCTCTCCTGGCATCAGACACACGTACCAGCTCGCGACCGGATCGACAAAGACAGAATGTGCACACAGCGTCTCGTACGCCAACGCCCCGTCGATCAAAGAATAATCTCGCATCATATTTACAACCTTGTGACAGGGCTGGCCTGTTTCGCAGCCTTCAGCATGCAGGGAATGCATACGCTGGTGGGGAATGTGGGCATGTCGACAGATTTGCTTTGCGGCCCGAATGTGTCATGGTTGGCCGCATGATGCTCGACAACGCCAGGCGTGAACCAGCGGTGACCGTCCGGTGTGATGGTGTACTCAGACCCGCCCACGTTGAAACTAACTCCCTTCTTGGCTTTGAATCGCAGCCAATCCTCGGTGCTGATCATCTCGATGACTTTTTGCGCGATGATATCGATATTGTTGTGCTGGGATTCGATGCGGATCTTCCCGGTAGCCGTCGCCAGTACCAGATCCAGTTTGTGGACGAAGATATAGCACTTTTCCAGAATACTGGCGAACAGCGATTTGCCGGTCGCAATCGACAGATGTTCGCCAGCCGTCAGCGCAATGTGTTCGCCGCTGGCGACGTGGGTGCTGGCTGCCGCAGTTGTGGCGATGCCGGCAGCGCTGGCGAGGACCAGATGCGGTGCGGACAGCTCGGGGAAGCCATCACCGCCGGACCTGCCTTTAATCGCGTCATTTTGGGCCTTCAAGACCTTGCTGACATCGCTCTGATCCTGCTGCTTATCCTGCACGCCTTGCTGCTGCGCGAGGTCTGCCACGGTTTCCTGCGTATCGCGTGCCTGTGTCAGCCGCTGGACCGTTTCAGACATGTCCTTCGCGTGGCCTTGCGCTCCCGGCCTGGCCTCCGTAGTAAGCAGCATGCCCATGCCGGATCTCACCACTCCATGAGCGTCAGTGTGTAAAGCGAACCCTTCACCCCGTGCGTCCTTACGCCCTGCATTGCCTTCAATGCGCGTGATGTAGCCGAGAGAAAGCGTCGAATTCTGGTGATCGCTGTGTACCTGCGTTTGTATCCTATTATTGGAATCGTCAAAAATCACATGCCCGCTGCGTCCGCCTGGCGAGTTGCCGCCATTCGGCGCCAGTTCCCGGCTGCGCATGCCGCTCAGAGCCTGCTGTGTCGGCAAGACCCAGGCCGGCATGTTGACCTGGTTGACCACCGAGCCAGTAATGATCGGACGGTCGCAATTACCGTCGAGTTTCTGCACAATCACCGACTGGCCAATGCGCGGTATAGCGACGAAGCCTTGTTGCGCGCCTGACCAGCCGCTAGCAACACGAATCCAGGCAGAACAGTTTTCATCGCTCTTGCCGACCCGGTCCCAATGGAACATCACCTTCACGCGTCCGTATTGGTCCACATGCAGGTTTTCACCTTTCGGGCCGGTGACCGTGGCGGTCTGGATGCTGAAATCTTTGGTGTCCTGGCTGTTGTAGCCACGGCCTGGGCGCCATGGAATTTTCTTGCGGATGCACACCAGGGAATTGCTATAGTCGGCAATTACATCTGCGTCTTGCAGATAGTTATTGGTCGCATGATGGGTCACGCTGACGATCAGGAATTCGTGATCCTGTTCGTCGCCACCGTGTGACTGACTTTCCGAAAAATGGCCCGTCAGGCGGAACCAGCGCCCCGGCATGGCAAAGCGATTATTGCCGCTACCCTCAAAGTATTTACCAGGGACCTCGATTTCCTCCATGCGTATCTTGCTGATACGCTCGCCATCCTGCTGATTGACAAAGCCGTAGGCGCCAGCATATTCGTAGGACTCCACCTGCGGCACCGTACCCTGCTTGTTAATGGTCGGTGTGCTGGCTTCTTTTGTGCGCGGGTCCTTGAAATCGTAGCCGGACAGAGTGGTCGTCGACGCCGTGAATTGCCGGACCGGCGACCAGTTGCCGATGGCGTCTTCTTCAATCGCGCCGGCATGACGTTGAAATGGAATTTCTGGCCGGCCGTCAATCGGCGCGGCATCGGTGGATCTGTCTGACAGCACCAGCTGATGACCCTTGCTGCTGTGCTCGTACCAATAATGCCAGCCCAAATACTCCCAGCGGCGGTGCAGATAGTTATGCTGCGATTCGTTGCAAAGAAACGCATCGGTCATCACCGGGTCGGTGTCGCGCAACTTGGAATCCCACACGGCATAGGCGCCATAGCCTGAAAATATCTGCTCTGTCTGATCGTGAAGCGTTTTATTGTGGAAGATGTAGTTATCTTTGCGCGCCGTCAGGAAATGGAGCCACGGCCCTAACGTTGCTTCATAGAAGGCGATGCTGCCATCTGTACGTTTGAGCCGCACCGTATGGATATATCCGGTGAAGCAACGCATGGTTCCGTCACCGCGTACCAACTCCACACACAGTAATTTCCCGTGCAGATCCTTGAGAGGTATCAGCGCGTCGTCTGACAGCAATTCGATCTTGTAAGAGAAATCCCGGCTTAAGCCTTCGATTGCTTCGAGCTTATTAATCAGCAGCTCGGCCTGCGGACCGTCGTTGTTGACGAACGAGACTCGCAAGATGCGTTTGTTTTGTCTGCCGTCAATCAGGCTTTGCAGTGTTCGAATTGCATTGGCCATGCAAGCTTCCTGTAGTTATGTAGCGTTTCGTCGCGAAATTAGAGAGGGCGGCTCTGCCATGCTCATACTGAGGCGTCGCTTGTCTGTTGCCAGAGAACAGTTATCTAGCATTCAATGCTGCCCCTATAGCACATGAGCAACCGCAAACGATTGTGTCGCCAGTTTCCGAGTGCCAATATTGTATCATCGATAATATATTATTATTGTTTTGAGGCCCGCCCCGCAGTCATCCCCCCGATGTTGCACGGATACGCTTGGCACGCGACTTATTAATTAATTGACAAGCAACTCGATTATTACTGCAAGGATATTCAATCGACAATAAGTTAAGACTTAAAGTGATGGAATTGCTTGTAGATAGGCGGTAGTTGGCTGCTAGGATAGCTGCTCGTTTGACAACTATCTGAATGGAGGATGTTCGTATGGAAAACAAAATCTCGCTCTCGATTCCCGACGCCGTACAGAAGCAGGTACTGCTGAAAATCACCGAGTTGAAAGGATTATTAGCGCCGTATCTGATTGCGCTTACGCCGCAACAGCGGGGAGCGATCCTCAAAATGGGCGACCGCTCTCAGCCCTTTGTCGACAAATCCTTGGAATATGCGCAGCGCAATCCCAATCTGTTGCCAAGCTTTCTCAATCTGGCCGAATGGAAAAAAGACACCGTCGGCCGCAAAAATCTGAGCGACATGCAATATGCCTTAAGCGAACTCAACTCCAACGTCGCCGACACCAACATGCAATGCGGCTCGGAAGCGTATAACCAGGCACTGCTGTTTTACAATAACGTCAAACAAGCCGCCAAGAACAACGTGCCCGACGCCAAAGTCATCGCCGAAGAGTTAAGCAAGCGCTTTAGTAGCCGGCCGGCAGCGCAGGAACCACCGGCCAGTTAAGTTTTAACGGCATCTACACAAGAGGGATGTGCCTGGCGGCACATCCCTTTTTTTGTTTCCCGCGCAGGCAAGTGGGCAAGAGCGGAGGCATAACACCGAAATTTCTCGCGGCAAAAGTGCCGTATCCGAACTCCGAGGCAGGACGTTCCGCTTCGGAGGTTCGACGCGCTGCCTCGGAGGTTCGATGTTCTGCCTCGGAGGTTCGACATCCTGCCTCGGAGGTTCGACGTCCTGCCCCGGAAGTTCGACGTCCTGCCTCGTAAGCTCGATGTCCTGCCTCGGAAGTTCGATGTCCTGCCTCGGAAGTTCGATGTCCTGCCTCGGAAGTTCGATGTCCTGCCTCGGAAGTTCGATGTCCTGCTTCAGAGGCTCAATGCCCTACCTCGGACGTTCGATGCCCTGCCTAATGGGTTCAACATCGACGCACAACGCATCAATTACATTCTTTCATGCCGCCAAATAGAATAAGCCATTGGCGGATTGTCATCGCTACCAATAGCGTTTATAGTTGGCCGTCCCTGAAAAAAGCAGGGAACGGGTTTTGCAGCCTGGTTTACAAGAAGCGCACAAGCCGCGTTATGCGGTTTTTTCATGTGCGTCACCTTCGTTCGTCCCTACGGGCGGCGATGGTGGGGAGCCTTCGGGCTGCCGGTTTTTCTTCTTGTACCGGTCTGCAAATCCTGCCATCTGCCGCCCTCCCGTTTTGCAGCGGAAAACGGCTTAAACGTAATCAAGGAGCCAGCTATGACTAGCATCAACTCGTCTGCACAATTCCCCCATCAAGCAATTAGAGCCGATCACCAGCCGTTCTCATGGCTGGCTGAAGAATTACGCATCGACGCGTCGATGCAATTCCTGGCGCATACGCTGGATATGACACAGGGCATTCAAACCTGCCTGGGCTTGATCCACGCCAGCAATCAGGCGCGTGAGGAAAGCGATCCGGCATGTCCGCCGACGTTGAATGTTTCCGATACCGAGTGCTTAACGCGGCTGGCGATGGCAGTTGCGGGGTCGTTGTCGGAACAGGCGGAGCGGCGTATTGCATGGTTTAATCAACGGTATGCGGCCTGAGTTACCCACAGAAATTGTGAACAGCCCTGTGGATAACACCCCTGCTAACTCGCTAAGCTATTGATTTAATAAACTTTTCCGATAGTGGTACAGAAGCGCGCAGCGGCATGGGGACGGCCAGTGAACTGGCAAATAAGCTGGCCGGTCCCCTGCCGCCCCACCCCTTCAAGCGAGGGCTATACCAAGCCCTGCACAAAACTGAACATCGCCAGCTCAAGATCGTTATGTGCGTTGAGTTTTTTCATGACGGTGCGCTTTTGCGTACTGACGGTTTTGATGCTCTTGCCCAGCACGCCGGCAATATCGCTGACACTCATCCCCGCGAGAAAAAAGCGAATCACTTCGTATTCGACTTTGCTCAAGGCTTTATGGTTATTCTTGCTGTTGCCTCGCTGCACTCCTTTGGCGAGCAAAGCGCTGCGGATCTTGGTCGACAGCCAGCGGCCGCCATACACCACCGCCATGACTGCATCATGCAGATCGACGGCGGCGTCAGATGCATGGACTACGCCGCCAACGCCGCAATGCATGACGTCTTCAATCACGGTGGCGTCGTCGCTTGCGGTGTAGACAATGATGGGTAATTTCGAAACGCGCTTGCTTAATCTCGACAAATCATAGAGTTGGTGTACATCTCTATTGTGCTGTTCGACACTGTGCAGAATGTAAATCAGAATATCGCAAGAGGCCATGAAATCGATCTCTTGCTCTTGATCCTGCAACTTGCTCCAGTGCGGCATGACAGTCATTTCGCGCCGCTCCTCAAGCAAGGATACAACCGTCTCCCGCACTGGAACCGTCGCTCCCAGCACCGCTAATCGGATCTCCTTGGACATTGCCAGTCTTCCTCTTCTATCTGTAAATCAATAGCGCAGCTGCTGCAACACATGCTAAGCAGTTGTTCGCTAGTCTTTTCAAATTACAACTATTGCTCATCTGTATCATGAACGATGGAAAGTAGAATGGAATTAGAACTTTCTGGATATACAAAGAAGCCTGCCACAGGATCACTCCTCTGCCGGCCAGGTTCCGAGAATCGGTGGTTGCTCAGGCCAGCTTGATGGAAAATAGCGCACAGACCAGGATTGTGATCAGAATCCCGACGCACAAGACCGCCTTGTCTACCTGATGTGGTGCGGTGATCACATTGCTTTTAAATAGCGTAATCACCGCACCGACAACAGCAATTCCAATCAGCAATACCCATCTATCAAACTCATTCATCTTGCACTTCTTAGGAGGTGGATGCAGTTGAAAAATCAAAAACTTGTCATCAATACGATGCATGAAGGCGGCGCGTTCCCATTCGATGGAAACACGCTTGAAGCATCACCTTGCGTTGCCGGGCAATAACGAATCATGCCCAGCCGTATTGCGGGATAAATATTTACCGCAGATGGTACACAGCCGCACCAGATAAATGACTGAGAATAATCTCATAAAGCATGCGTCATACAATTGCCGCTAATCAAGCAAGCATTCACACTAGCCCGAAACGCAAAAAAGCCCGCATTTCTGCGGGCTTCGAAGAGATTTCCAACCAGAGCGATCGTGCTGCGTTTTGCTGGCGAGCTTACTTATTTACGCGCAAACACCGCCGCAAAGAAACCATCGGTCTGATGCTGGTGCGGCAGCAGTTTCAGATAGTCACCCATTTCCAACGCGATCTTTTGCTCGGCCAATACGTCTTTCATCGGCACTAAGGAAAAATCTTCATGGCTGGCCAGGAACTGCGCGGCAATCGCTTCGTTTTCCTCGTCCAGCAAGCTGCAGGTGCCGTACACCAGGCGGCCGCCGGATTTCACCAGGCGCGCGGCGCTGGAAAGAATCGCGATTTGTTTAAGATTCATTTCGGCAATCGCCTCCGGTGTCTGCCGCCATTTGACGTCCGGATTGCGGCGCAAGGTGCCGAGGCCGCTGCACGGCGCATCGACCAGCACGCGGTCAATTTTGCCGGCCAGGCGCTTGACCTTGCCATCGTTCTCATGCGCGATCAACACCGGATGGATGTTGGACAGACCGCTGCGCGCCATGCGCGGTTTGAGTTTTGCCAGGCGTTTGTCGGAGACGTCGAAGGCGTACAAGCGGCCAGTATTGCGCATGGTGGCGCCCAGAGCCAGCGTCTTGCCGCCGGCGCCGGCGCAGAAATCGACCACCATCTCGCCGCGCTTGGCGCCGACGATTTGCGCCAGCAACTGGCTGCCTTCGTCTTGCACTTCGATGGCGCCGCTCTTGAACAGAGGCAGGTTTTGCAAAACCGGTTTCTTGATGACGCGCAAACCAAGCGGTGCATACGGTGTCGGCTCGCACAAGATCGGCGCTTCAGCCAAAGCGGCGATGACTTCTTCGCGATTAGCCTTGAGCGAATTGACGCGCAGATCCAGCGGCGCCGGTTGATTCATCGCATGCGCCAGCTGCAAGGTGGCGGCTTCGCCATCACGCGCTACCAGCTTATCGAACAACCATTGCGGCAGGTTGGAACGCATCAGCGGCGGCATCAGGTTACGGTCGATTTCGGCGACACGTGTCAGCCATTCGGTTTCTTCTTCCGACAGACCGCCCAGGGACTCGATGCTGACCGCATCGGCCAGGCCTAGCAGGGTCATGCGGCGCATGGTCGGGCCGTTGCCGGATTCGGCAAAGCTGGTGTAAATGGCCTTGTTACGCAACAAGCCGTAGACTGCTTCGGCTATCACGCCGCGCTCACGCGAACCAAGTTTCGGATGATCACGGAAGTAGCGCGACAAAGTGCCGTCGGCGGGGCCGGTGAAGCGTAGGATTTCGCGCAGGACTTCTTCGGTGTGACCGACGATCGCGGGAGGCAATCTCATGGTGAATCTTTCTAAATATCTGTTGAATCTGTTGATCGTGCCCGGGCTGGCCGTGGCAAACGATAATATTAGCGTTGCTGCTAGACAGTGCTGTTACTCGCTCGTGTTACGCACTCGTCCATCCTGGATGCTCAATCGGCCTTCGACAAACCAGCGCACTGCACGTGGATAGAGTTGATGCTCTTCAATCAGCACGCGCTGCTGCAGCGACTGTTCGGTATCGTCTTCCAGCACCGGCACCACTGCCTGCGCCACGATGGGACCGTGATCCAGCGTCGCGGTAACGAAATGCACGGTCGCGCCATGCACCTTGACACCGGCTTCCAGCGCTTGCCTGTGGGTTGCCATTCCGGTGAAACTCGGCAGCAGCGAAGGATGGATATTCAACATGCGGCCGGCGTAATGCTCTACCAGCGGCGCTGTCAAAATACGCATGAAACCCGCCAGTACCACCAGATCGGGGGTAAAGCCATCGATCACGACGCGTAAGGCGGCGTCGAACTGTTCACGGTCGGGATAATCTTTGTTCGCTACCACTGCCGTTGGAATACCTTGGGCAGCAGCAAATTTCAAACCCTCGGCATCGGCCCGGTTGCTGATAATCGCGGCGATTCTGGCAGGCCATTGTTCGGTTTGAGCGGCGCGGACGATGGCTTCCATATTGCTGCCACGCCCGGAAATCAGGATAACGATGCTTCTCATGGCGCGCATTGTACCTGTTGCACTGCCGGTTTTGAGCAAAAACCGCGCTGAATGTCGTTTTTTATCGTTGCTTATCGTTGCTTATCGTTGCTTATTGCTGTCTATCGCTATTGGAATGAATAAAAGACGCGGAAGGCAACTTTCTTGTCAGCCCAGAAATCGGCACTGTCGCGGAATACGTCGAGCAGGGTTTCCCGCGCTTCCTTGTCAAACTTGGGGGTATTCGGCAGTTGTTCGATCACCACGATAAAACCTGGCTGCGGACCGGACTTGTGCGCCATATCGGTGAGGCAATCGGCCAGGGCGTCGAAATTCTTACCGAAATGCTTGGGAAAATGGAAGGCCTGGGCAATATTCGCCAGCACTTGCTGTTTAGTCGTTGCGTCGGCGCAATAGGCGTAGAGGAAATGCTGCCCGAGACGGCTAGCCTCCGCCTGCAAGTCGGTCACACGGAAGGCGCGGATGGACTGCACTACATTTGGCGCTACGGTTTTGAACAAACTCATTTTTCCCTCAGCTAGAGCAATGATGATGGATTGCTGTTGTTGTTAGGACTTACGCAAAATTGTCCCAACAAGGCGTACCGAGCGTAGACAGTACGGTTGTACGGCAAGCCGGTACAACGCAGTTGGGGCGGTTTTGCGTAAGTCCTAGTTGTATCTCATTCGCTCGTCTCAGTTACTCCTGGATGCGCCTGAAAGTTTGATAATGATTGTCAGTGTAGTAGTACTCACCAGAAGTCTGCGGATTGCCGCCGGCAATGATTCTACGTGCGCCGCGATTACGGGCGCGCGGAGTTTTTACCGTGAATTCGTGATAATAGCCACGCTGTTGCCTGGGCAGCATCCCTTCATAATTTCCAAATATCACGCCATCTTTGGCGTAAGGGAAAGGCCCGCCCTGCTTAATCAATATCAACGTCGCTTGCGCTTCTTGCGGCAACTGATCTGCCGCAACCACATCCTGCGGCAGGGCGTCTCGCGCAAAAACTTGAAAAGACAACAACAAACCCAGTAGTAATAAGATCCCGTTACGCAACATGGCAGTGGCGAAATCCGAACTTAGACCAAGGAAATGGTAGCGGGTTGCGTGGCTTTTCATAAATTTAATATTTTATGGATCTGGTACTGTAGGGTAACGTGTTGATGAAAACGAATCAACCCGTATCCTTGTGCCGGTCTTAGGTGTTGCAATATTTGACATATCCGGCGCGCTGCTTGGTGCAGGAAGCAGATCAGGATTCTGCCGGACCAAAAAAATCGACCACCTCGTCACGCCGGGCCAAGGTATCTTTCTGCCCCATGCGAATCAATTCACGCGTATAGCCGGACTCAAACAGCAGATATGAGGCCAGGCCGCCGCCGCGCACATCCTTGGCGCCAAGACCGCCCAGCAAGGTGCGGATCGGCAAGGGCAAGCTGCCGAAATGCTTGGTAGCAATATCGTCGATTTGTTCCGACGGCGAAATAATCAGCATTTCCACCGGTTTCAGCGGTGTGCGCAGGCGCTGTTCTGCCGTCAAAAAGGACAGCGTGTGATTGATGCGCTCCAGCCTTTCGATATCCACCGCCAGCCCGTCCAGGAAGATGCTTGACAGGGCGTGGCTGGCGATTTGCGCCAGACTGGGGTAACTGGCAAACATGGGTGCATCGCTCGGCGCCTCCTTGCGGCGGCCGGCGCCGACCACCAGCACTTTGCTGGCGCCCAGGTGAATTGCCGGGGAAATCGGCGCCAGCTGGCGCATCGAGCCATCGCCGAAATATTCGCGGCGGCCATCGCAATAGATCGGGATCGCTGGAAAGATGAAAGGAATCGCCGATGACGCCAGCAAATGGCCGACGCCGATCTGGTCTCTCACGGCGCGCCGCTGGCTACGGGTCCAGCTCTGGATTTCGGTGGCGCTCTGATAAAAAGTAATGTGCTGGCCGCCGCTATACGAGGAAGCGGTGATCGCCAGTGCATCCAGGCTGCCGTTGGTCAGCGCCGTATCCAGCCGCTCCAGATCCAACAGCCGGTGCAGCAAGGTAATCAGCGGCGTATTGTCGAGCAGGGAAGCGGGCGGGTTCGCATGCCATTTGCGCAGCAGCCAGCCGAACGACAGCAAGGACAGCCAGCGCGCACCCGAGCGCAACACGCCCAGCGAATCGGCGCGATACACCTGCTCGACCGTAAAGTGCTCCCAGACATCCATCAGCTTTTGCACGCCGAGACCAAAGTTTTCGACCCGGCAAGCCAGCGCCGTGGCGTTGATGGCGCCGGCGGAGGTGCCGCAAATGATATTGAAGGGATTGCGTTCCGGCGCCCAGCCCTGCTCCCGCAAAATGGCCGCCACCGCATCCATCACGCCAACCTGGTAAGCCGCGCGCGCGCCGCCGCCAGTTAGGATGAGGCCGGTTTTTTGTTTTGTCTCCATGGATATGAAGAGTAACAGGGCAAAGGAAATTTGTGGGAGCCGGCTTACGGTTTTGGTAAGGGGGAGCTGCAGGTGCAAGGCGTACTTACCTGCTGCTTCCCCGCTGCCATTTCCACAAGCGATGACGAAGCGGCGCTGACTCTAGTGAACGCTAACCTCTACCCGCCGCGCCTGCGCGTTGTCGCCGCTGCCGGTCGTCACCTGCGGTTTCTCCAGCACGATGGCGTCTTCGGCGACACCGGCGATCAACAGAATCGCCTTCACGCTCTTGGCGCGCTCCTTGGAAATCTCCTCGTTTTTAGCCGGATCGCCGGTGGTGTCATGAAAACCGCTGACCACTACTTTGCCATCGGCCTTGGCTTTCGATGCATCCACGATGGGCGCCAGTTTTTCAGCGGTATCGGCGGGCGCTTCTACCTTGCCCGACTCGAAATAGATGACGGTTGCGGGTGACGAGGCTGGTGCGGCAGTGCCGGCTGCGGTTGCTGCCGGCGGCGCAGTGACCGGCACTGGCACCAGCACAATCTCCTGCCCCGCTACCGCTGCCTGATTCATGCTGGTAGCCGGCAGCAATGGCACCAGCAACAAGGCCACGATATTGATGATCTTGATCAGCGGATTGACCGCCGGGCCGGCGGTATCTTTGTAGGGATCGCCGACGGTATCGCCGGTCACTGCGGCCTTGTGCGCTTCCGAGCCCTTGCCGCCGTGATTGCCGTCTTCGATATATTTCTTGGCGTTGTCCCAGGCGCCGCCGCCGGTGGTCATCGAAATCGCCACGAACAAACCGGTGACGATGGTCCCCATCAGCAAGCCGCCCAGAGCTGCAGGGCCAAGCAGCAGGCCGACCACAATCGGCACCGCCACCGGCAACAGCGACGGGATGATCATTTCCTTGATGGCCGACGCCGTCAGCATGTCAACCGCCTTGTCGTACTCCGGCTTGCCGCTGCCATCCATGATGCCCTTGATGTCGCGGAACTGGCGCCGCACTTCGATCACCACCGCACCGGCTGCGCGGCCGACTGCTTCCATCGCCATGGCGCCGAACAGGTAGGGAATCAGGCCGCCGATAAACAAGCCGACGATCACCAGCGGATTCGACAAATCGAACACCGTGCTCTTGCCTACCGAATCCAGGGCATGCGTGTAATCGGCAAACAAGACCAGCGCCGCCAGCCCGGCCGAACCGATGGCGTAGCCCTTGGTGACCGCCTTGGTAGTATTGCCGACGGCGTCCAGCGGATCGGTAATCGCCCGCACCGAATCCGGCAACCCCGCCATCTCGGCGATGCCGCCGGCGTTATCGGTAATCGGGCCATAGGCGTCCAGCGCGACTATGATGCCTGCCATCGACAACATGGCAGTGGCGGCAATCGCAATGCCGTACAGGCCGGCCAGCCAATAGGAAGCCAGGATCGCCACGCAGACCGCCAGCACCGGATACGCCGTGGATTTCATGGAGACGCCGAGACCGGCAATGATATTCGTACCGTGGCCGGTGGTGGAGGCTTGCGCAATATGACGCACCGGCTTGAAATCGGTGCCGGTGTAGTACTCGGTGATGTACACCATCAAGCCGGTCAGGACAATGCCGATCAGGGCCGAGCCCATCATCGGCACCCGCATCGGCTGCGGCAGGATCAGCCAGGTGACCACGGCAAACCCGATCAGGCTCAGGATCGCCGCCCACCACAAACCGGTGTACAGCGCTGACATGATTTTCTTGCCAGGCTTGGCCTTGACCATCGAGCAGCCGACAATGGAAGCCAGGATCGATACCCCGCCCAAGGCCAGTGGGTACAGCACCGCTTGCAATTCAGCGCCGTGGATCAGCAAAGAACCAAGCAACATGGTGGCGATCAAGGTTACCACATAGGTTTCGAACAGATCGGCGGCCATGCCGGCGCAGTCGCCGACATTGTCGCCGACGTTATCGGCGATCACGGCGGGGTTGCGCGGATCGTCCTCGGGAATGCCGGCTTCCACCTTACCGACCAGATCGGCGCCGACATCGGCCCCTTTGGTGAAGATACCGCCGCCGAGACGCGCGAAAATGGAAATCAGGGAAGCGCCGAAAGCCAAGCCGATCAGGGGCCGGATGATGTCGTGCAGAGATAGTCCGGATGGCGCGGCGAACGCCAGCAGCCACAAAAAGAATAAGGTCACGCCCAGCAGTCCCAGGCCGACCACCAGCATGCCGGTAATCGCACCGCCGCGGAAAGCGACGTCAAGCGCCGGCCCCATGCCCTTGGTCGCCGCCTGCGCCGTGCGTACATTGGCGCGTACCGAGACATTCATGCCGATGAAGCCGCAGGCGCCCGACAGCAGCGCGCCGATCAGGAAGCCGATCGCCGTCACCAAACCCAGGCCGGGCAATAGCGCCAGGATAACGAACAACGCCACGCCAACCATGGCAATGGTGCGGTACTGGCGCGCCAGGTAGGCCGCCGCCCCTTGCTGAATCGCCGCCGCAATTTCCTGCATGCGCGGATTGCCGGGATCCTGCTTCAATATCCAGCTGCGCGAGACTAGCCCATAGATGACGGCAATGACGCCGCAAGCGACGGCAAACCATAGACTTAATGCCATGTTGACTCCTCCTGTTTTTGGTACGGCTTCACGACAAAGTAAGACAACTACACCATTTCACCGGCATCCATGCGCGCCAAATGGAGCGGATTGCCGGCCAATACTGCGTAATGCATTTCTTTTCGCTGCCCTTTTATTCTCGGAGATGTGCTTGGGCTGGCTTGCTGCGATGTTGTTTGGGGCTTGATTTATTCTAAGTGATTTTGTTGGTCAAAAGAAAAAGCGGACCGGAGTCCGCTTTCTTTTATGCTTCCAATGCCGCAAACGCGCTATCGCGTATTTGCTCAACCGGACCGACGCCGGCGATCTTGCGATACTTGGGTGCGCCTGGTAAGCCGGCCTTGGCCCAGTCGCCGTAGTAATTGACCAGCACTTCGGTCTGCTCGTGATACACCGACAGCCGCTTCTTGACGGTTTCTTCCTTGTCATCGTCGCGCTGGATCAGGTCTTCGCCGGTGATGTCGTCCTTGCCTTCCACTTTTGGCGGATTGAATTTAACGTGATAAGTACGGCCCGACGACAAATGCACGCGACGGCCGCTCATGCGTTCAATGATGGCCGTATCGGGAACGTCGATTTCCAGCACATAATCGATCGTGACGCCGGCGTCCTTCATGGCGTCCGCTTGTGGAATGGTGCGCGGAAAACCATCGAACAGGTAACCGTTGGCACAATCCGCCTGCTTCAGCCGGTCTTTGACCAGACCGATGATAATATCGTCCGATACCAGACCGCCTGCATCCATCACTTTCTTCGCCTCGATACCGAGCGGCGTGCCGGCCTTGACTGCTGCGCGCAACATGTCGCCGGTGGAAATCTGCGGGATGTTGAATTTCTCTTTAATGAAAGTCGCTTGCGTGCCTTTACCGGCACCAGGCGCTCCTAAAAGGATGAGGCGCATGTTAAGTCCTAAGGTGAGTTTGTGAATTGATTGCGGCGACGGCGCGCTCGATGAATGGCTCGCAGCGACGTCTCCTGAGATGCTTTTATTTGTACCACGCTATCTTTGCATGAAACTTACCATACAATTTTACCAAACAGCCAGTCCGCGGCACTATTTCTGTTGGTTCTACGATAATTTTCATGCACTTGCGTGACGCTTCAGTGCTTACTTCTAACCTTACTTTGAACATTATCCGGCACTGAAAAAACTTCGTACCCGCTCCAGATCTTCCGGCGTATCGACCCCTGCCGCAGGAGCCGCCGCGGCAATATGCACCGCAATCGGATAGCCGTGCCACAGCACCCGCAACTGCTCCAGCGCTTCGATCTGTTCCAGCGGCGATACAGCCAGGGTCGGATAGGTTTGCAAAAAGCCATTGCTGTATGCGTACAGGCCGATATGCCGCAAGGGCAGATAGCCGGCGGGAAAATCCCGTTGTGACTGCGCAAAACCATCCCGGTGCCAGGGAATCGTCGCCCGTGAAAAATACAACGCACGCCCGGCCTGGTTCAAGACCACCTTGACCACATTCGGGTTGAAGGCATCGGCCGCCGAGTCGATCGCGTGCGCCGCGGTCGCCATCGGCACTTCGCTGGTGATCTGCGCTGCGGTCGCCGCGATCAGCGCCGGATCGATCATCGGTTCGTCGCCTTGCACGTTGACCACTACCGCATCGGCCGCCAGTCCCAGCGCAGCCGACACTTCGGCAATGCGGTCGGTGCCGGACGGATGATCGGCGCGGGTCAGGCGCGCAGCGATGCCATGCTGGGCGCAAACCGCCAGGATTTCCGCATGATCGGTCGCCACGATCACTTGCGCCGCGCCGGATAACGCAGCACGCTCGGCGGTGCGCACGATCATCGGCTTGCCGCCGATGTCGGCCAGCGGTTTGTTAGGCAGGCGGGTAGACGCCAGCCGCGCCGGAACAATGACGGTGAAAGGTCGGGTCGGACTCGCCATGTGCCTCGCCTATGCCGCTGGGCCAGTTGGGGCCGGGGCGCTCGGCGCGGCCGGGCTGTTCAGGTCGCGGGCCTGATCGGCCCACATGATAGGGATGCCGTCACGGATCGGATAAGCCAGCTTGTCAGCATTGCAAATCAGTTCCTGGGCTTTTTTATCGTAATGCAGCGGGCTTTTGCAGATCGGGCAAACCAGGATGTCAAGCAGTCGAGTGTCCACGGAGTTTCTCCAGAATTTCATGTATTTGATGAGCTAACGCAGCATCGATCTGCGCCGTCACCGGAACCACCCAGATGCGCGGATCGTTCTTGATGGAAGCTATTTGCCGACATTTTACTGCATCCTTTTCAGTAATCAGGATGAAGTCGGCCTGCAGCGCGGCAAAGGGGTTGTCGGAAAAGTCATGATGATCGGGCAAGGCTAGCGTTTCGAACACCAGTCCGGCCGCGGTCAGCATCGAGAAAAAGCGTTGCGGATTGCCGATGCCGGCAGCGGCGGTGATACGCATGGCCGGGTTCTGCAAGCTGGCCAGCGCCCTGACCTGGCTCGGATTGCAGAGTTGCAACGCCTGCTCGCCAAGCAGTTGCATGCGGATCGACGAGGCTGGCATGGAAGGCGGAATCGACGCCGCGTTGACCACGGTAAAATCACGTCGACGGCTTGCCGGCTCACGTAAGGGCCCGGCCGGCAGCAACCAACCGTTGCCGACGCCGCGCGCATCGAACAGCACGATTTCGATATCGCGTTGCAAACGATAATGTTGCAAACCATCGTCAGACAAGATCAGATTCACCTCGGGATGCGCTTGCAGCAACGCCTCGGCGGCAGCCACCCGGTTGCGACCCACGACTACCGGACATTGCGCGCGACCGGCAATCAGCAATGGTTCGTCACCCACTTCCGCTGCGAGCGATGCTTGGTTCACATGTTTCACTACGGATTGTCCGTCGCCTGCCTGCGCCGCATAACCGCGCGAGATCACGCCCGGCGTATAACCGGCCTGGCGCAACGCTTGCACCAGCCAGATTGTCAGCGGCGTCTTGCCGGTGCCGCCGACAAAAATATTGCCGACCACGATCACCGGCACCGGCAAGCGCGTACTGGCTTGCCAGCCGGCTGCGTACAAACGGCGGCGCAGCGACGCCAGCAAGCCAAACAGGAGCGACAACGGCCATAACAAACATGCCAGCAGACCGCGCTGCTGCCAGGCGGCGCTCAGGATCGATTCGGCGGAACGCCGGGCCGCGCCATCGCTCGATGACTTACTTGTGGCCACTAGTCTGGGCGGCAAACGTGATCTTGTCGAAGCCGGCCAGACGCGCCGCTTCCAGCACATTGATCACGGTCTGATGAGTAGCCATGGCGTCAGCGTTGATGATCACTACCGGATCGCCTTTGGACTGGCCGGACTGTGCTGCACTCTTCAGATCAAGCGCCAAAGACGCCGCGTCCTTGGACGATACCTGGACGTTGTTGACCGCATACTGCCCTTGCGGGTTGACGGCGACGTTGATCTCCTGCGGCTGCTGCATGGCCTTGTCGGCGTCAGCAGTCGGCAAGGTGATTTGCAGCGCGGTGAATTTGCTGTAGCTGGTGGTAACCATCAGGAAAATCACGATCACCAGCAAGACGTCGATAAACGGGATCAGGTTGATTTCGGGGTCATCGCGCCCCTTGCCTTTGCGGAAGTCCATCTTATTTACGTGCGCCGTGGACGGTATCGACAAATTTCACCGCCTGCTGCTCCATATCGACAATGAAGCTATCCACCAAAGCCCGGAAATGGCGATAGAAAATCAGCGCCGGCATGGCAATCGCCAGGCCGAAACCGGTGTTGTACAAGGCGACCGAAATGCCGTGGCCGAGTTGGGTCGGATCGGCGCCGGCGCCAGTGGTCGCGCCAAAAATCTCGATCATCCCGACCACCGTGCCAAACAAGCCCATCAATGGCGCCAGCGATGCAATGGTGCCGAGCGTCGTCAGGAAACGTTCCAGCTCATGCGCTGTGGCCTGGCCGGCTTCTTCGATCGACTCCTTCATCAGGTCGCGCGGGGCGTCGACATTGCGCAGGCCGGCGGCCAGCACCCGTCCCAACGGTGAGTTGGTTTCCAGGTTGGTAAGGACTTCGGTGTTGATCTTGCCGTTGTGATAAACCCGTATCACTTCCTGCAATAGCTGCGGCGGCAAAATGCGCGGCCGGCGTAGATAAACCAGACGTTCGATAATCAATGCGGTGGCAATGATGGAGGCAATTAGCAACAACCAGATCGGCCAGCCCGCAGCTTGAATAATGGAAAACAAAAGAAACTCCTTGGTGAGATCGAATTCGAGGCGATGCAAATGAGACTTCATCTGCACGGATGCAGAATGTAACTTGTTGAAGGCTTGTGAGCAAGCGCGAGCAGCGTTGCGGAGTGGAAATTTTTACGACTGCTTTCACAACGATTAAGAGCTGCGCCAAGTTCCGCACATTTTATGTGAACAAGATTGTGGACAACTACCTAACTCTGCAATGAAGTCCATGATTTCAAACGATTTTTTTATACTGCATCAAAAACGTGCAGAGTTTGCCGGCGGCACGCAGCCAAAGTTCTCCACAGATTTTGGGGATAACTTTGTGAACAAGCACACTGGATTCACAGGAAGTCCTTGATTGGAAACGGATTTTCGCTACTGTTCAGGAACCGGTGAAAATGCATCTCAAACAGCGATTTATGGATGGCGCGGGCAATTTTTCTCATCTTTCATAGTCGTTTTGTCATGACCGCGCTGACGGATATCCACAAGCCCGCGCCGTTCCATAGTTACCCACAGAATATGTGGATAAGCTTGTGCGCAAGCACACTGCAATCCGGGCAAGCCCTTGATTTGTTTCGCTTTTCCATTGATGTTCAGCGACCGTGCTTTACAATGTCAGCGCTCCACAGAATCACTCGCCAATAACGCCCCCTGAAGCCCCCTGAAAGCCCGTATGAATTTCTCCAGCGACACCGACAACCGTTCCAGTGGACCGCCAGTACTGACGGTTTCCGCCTTGAATCAAGCCGTGGCGCGCATGCTGGAACGCAGCTTTCCGCTGGCTTGGGTCGCGGGCGAGATATCGAATTTCAAAAGCTACGCCTCCGGCCATTGGTACTTCACGCTGAAAGACGATGCAGCACAAGTGCGTGGCGTGATGTTCAAGGGCCGCGCCCAGCATGCCGGCTTCACTCCGCGCGATGGCGACAAGGTTGAGGTGCGGGCGTTGGTAACGCTGTACGCCGCGCGTGGCGACTATCAGCTCAACGTCGAAGCGATCCGGCGCGCCGGTGTCGGCAATCTGTACGAAGCGTTTTTACGCCTGAAAGAAAAACTGAATGCGGAAGGCTTGTTCGATCCCGCCCGCAAGCGGCCGCTACCGCAATTTGCACGCTGTATCGGCATCGTCACCAGCCTGCAGGCGGCGGCGCTGCGCGACATCCTGAGCGCTTTGGCGCGCCGTGCGCCGCACGTGCGTGTGATCCTGTATCCGACCCCGGTACAAGGTGACGGCGCCGCACAAAAAATCGCCGGCGCCATCAATACCGCCGCCGCACGCGCCGAATGCGATCTGCTGCTGGTTTGCCGTGGCGGCGGCAGTATCGAAGATTTATGGTCGTTCAATGACGAAGCGGTAGCACGCGCCATCGTCGCCGCGCCGATGCCGGTGATTTCAGGCGTCGGCCATGAAACCGATTTCACGATTGCCGATTTCGCCGCCGACCTGCGCGCCGCCACCCCGACCGCTGCCGCTGAACTGGCGACCGTGCCACGCGCCGACTGGCTGGCAACGCTAGAGACGCATGCCGATGACCTGACCCGCGCCTTGCGCCGCCAGCTGGCGGAAACCAGCCAGACTCTGGACTGGCTAAGCCGCCGCCTGAGCAGCCCGGCCGCCACCATTGCGCATGAACGGCTGAAGCTGCAAAGCCTGCAAGCCCGGTTGCTGCACGCCACCAGTATCCCGTTGACCCAGTCGCGCCATGCACTGCTGAATTTACGTACTCGCCTGGCCGCACAAATACCCAGCACGACTGCGCCGCGCATCGCACTGCTGGAACAGAGCCGGCGTCTCAATGGCGCGATGGCCGCGCAAAATCGACAGCGCCGGCAAACCGTGGCAGCGCTGAATGCGCAACTGGAACTGCTCAATCCGCAGCGCACGCTGGAACGCGGCTACGCCATCATCTCGGACGCCAAGGGCCATGTGATCCGCAGCCCGCAAGCGCTGCAGCCGCGCCATGTCGTCACGGTGCAATTGGCAGAAGGCAGCGCCAAGGTCGGCATAGACAGCGTGCAGGCTACGCTTGATTAAGACTATTTAGTTATTAGTTCAAGAGAGAAGAATTCGTAAGCATGCTGCATGGATCAGCTAAGCGCTTTACAATAGCTCTTCCCTGGAAACTGTTCATGAGATGTATAGGTAACAGCTTCTTTGTATTTCCAATAAAACTATAGTAAGGACACAACATGGCACACACACTCCCGCCCCTACCATACGACCTGGACGCACTGGCTCCACACATCTCCAAGGAAACCCTTGAATTTCACTATGGCAAGCATCACCAGACCTATGTGACCAACCTGAACAACCTGATCCCAGGCACAGAATTCGAAAACGCATCATTGGAAGAGATCGTCAAGAAATCTTCCGGCGGCGTTTTCAACAATGCAGCGCAAGTCTGGAACCACACTTTCTACTGGAACAGCCTGTCGCCACAAGGCGGCGGCGCACCAACCGGCGCATTGGCAGATGCGATCAACGCCAAGTGGGGTTCGTTCGACAATTTCAAGGCAGAACTGACCAAGACCGCCATCGGCACTTTCGGTTCCGGCTGGGCCTGGCTGGTAAAAAATGCTGACGGTTCGCTCGGCCTGGTATCGACTTCCAACGCCGCTACGCCGCTGACCACTGACGCCAAGCCTTTGCTGACGGTCGACGTTTGGGAACACGCTTACTACATCGATTACCGCAACGCCCGTCCAAAATACCTGGAAGCATTCTGGGCATTGGCGAATTGGGAATTTGCTGCGAAGAATTTCGCATAAGACAAACTTGTTGCCGCTGATAAGGATTCAAAAACTTATCGAGGCCACATGTAAAAATAGCGCCGGCTTTACTGCCGGCGCTATTTTTTTGTCCACAAGGCGAACTGCCTAAATTTGCTCCGGCTTGGCAATCGCTCGCCACAGCATCTTAAACAGCGCATTCGCCTGCAGCGCCAGCGGTTCCGTTTCACCGCGCATGGTATGCATATGCACCAGCCTTTCCAGGATGCCGATGAAATAATCGAGCAGGATTTTCTCGTCCACCTCATCCGTCAGTACGCCTTGCGCGCGGCCGTCGGTCAAGGTTTTCATCAGGACTTCCATCATTTCCGGCTGTCGGAAAGTGCGGTCGCGCCCCCATGCGCTGACCTGCAGCGAGCTCATGATGAGCTGGCTTACCTTGGGATTGCGGTCGAAAAAATCCAGCACCACCCAGAACACCTTGCGCAGCTTGTCCTGGCAACTCTCGATGCCTTGCAAGTGATCGAGCATGCGTGACGCCAATGTGCCCAGCCAGGTTTCAAGGCAGGCGAACAACAGCGCTTCCTTGCTGCCGTAGTATTTATAGATGGTCTGCAGCGAGACGCTGGCGGCGCTGGCAATTTCGCCGAAGGCGACGCTGCGGAATTCGCGCTCTGAAAATAATGCCAGTACCGCATCCTCGATCCTTTGCCTGATCACGGGCTTGAGCAAAGCGCGGTCCAATACGATTTTCTGTGTTTCCGATGACATGGCTTTGATTGTGGCTGTGTTATATGTGTAATCAATATTACGATTGCTGCGATGCGCAATTCCGCGCCGCGGTTTAGAGTGGATTACCAATTGACGCTGTTCATTGCTTTAACTACAGTGGGTGATCAGCATTAATCAGAAAACAAGCAGATACAAAGATCAGAACCAAAGTGTAATTTCAATTACCAGAACATACAAGCCGGAGACGCTATGACTGAAGCCTATATTTTCGATTCCGTACGGACCCCGCGCGGCAAGGGCAAGAAAGACGGCAGCCTGCACCAGGTGACGCCGGTCAATCTGCTAGCCCAGCTGTTGCAGGCGCTGCAACAACGCAATCATCTTGATACTTCGCAGGTCGACGACGTGGTGCTCGGCTGCGTGACGCCGGTCGGCGAGCAAGGTGCGGATATTGCCCGCACTGCTGTGCTGTATGCCGGTTGGGATCAGTCGGTGCCGGGCGTGACGCAATCGCGGTTTTGCGCCTCGGGCCTGGAGTCGGTTAACCTGGCAGCGATGAAAGTCATGTCTGGCCAGGAACAACTGGTGGTGGCGGGCGGCGTTGAGAGCATGTCGCGCTGGGCCATGGGTTCGGACGGCGGCGCCTGGTTCATGGACCCGCGGGTCAACCAGATCACCGGCTTTGCGCCGCAGGGCATAGGCGCGGACCTGATCGCGACCTTGGATAATTTCTCCCGCAGCGATGTCGATAACTTTGCGCTGCAATCGCAACAGAAAGCGGCGCGCGCCCGTGCCGAAGGCCGCTTCGATAAATCGCTGATTGCGGTCAAGGATCTGAATGGCTTGGTGATTCTGGATCATGACGAATACATCCGCGCCCAAACCACGCTGGAAAACCTGGCGGCGCTGAAGCCCGCCTTTGAACAAATCGGTCAGATGGGTTTCGATGCGACGGCGTTGCGCAAATACACCACCGTCGAAAAGATCAACCATGTGCATCATGCCGGCAATTCCTCTGGCATCGTCGATGGCGCTGCGCTGGTTTTGGTCGGCAGCAAGGAGATGGGAGAAAAACTGGGCTTGAAGCCGCGCGCCCGGATTGTCGCCACCGCTGTCACCGGTTCGGAACCAACCATCATGCTGACCGGCATCGCCCCGGCTGCGCGCAAAGCGCTGGCCAAGGCGGGGATGGCAGCCAGGGATATCGATCTGTTCGAAATCAATGAAGCGTTTGCTGCGGTTGTGATGCGCGCCGTCCGCGATCTCGATATCGATCCGAGCCGGGTCAATGTCAACGGCGGCTCGATCGCGATGGGCCATCCGCTGGGAGCAACCGGCGCCATGATTCTCGGCACCGCGCTGGACGAACTGGAACGCAGCGGCAAGGCGACTGCCTTGATCTCGCTTTGCGTCGGCGGCGGCATGGGTATCGCCACTATCATCGAACGTGTTTAAGGGCCAGATCATGAGCGTGAATTTCCAAAAAGATGCGGACAATATCGTCACCCTGACCCTGGACATGCCGGGGCGTTCGATGAATGTTTTGAATGAGGCGCTGACCGCGCCGTTCATGGAGGCGATTGCCGCCATCGAAGCCGATCCAAGCATCGCCGGCGTCATCATCACTTCAGGCAAGGCGGATTTTGTCGCCGGTGCCGACATTGAAAAGCTGTATCAAATCACCGAGGCGCAAGCAGCCTTCGAGCTGGTGCAGGAATTCAAGGGTTTCCTGCGCCGCCTGGAACAGTGCGGCCGGCCGGTGGTGGCTGCTTTGAACGGCACCGCGCTGGGCGGCGGCTTGGAACTAGCGCTGGCTTGCCATCACCGCATCGCCATGAATAATCCGAAGGCCAAATTCGGCCTGCCTGAAGTCAAGCTCGGCCTGTTGCCGGGCGGTGGTGGCACGCAGCGCTTGCCACGCATGATCGGCATCCAGAATGCGCTGCAGCTGATGCTGGAAGGTAAGGAACTGCGCGCGGAAGAGGCGCAGCAACAAGGAATTATCCAGGAACTGGCGAGTGATAAAGAGGACATGCTGGCAAAAGCCAAGGCTTGGTGCCTGGCCAATCCCAAAGCGCAGCAACCGTGGGACGACAAGAAATTCCGCTGGCCCGGCGGCGATTCGCGCAGCCCGGCCAACGGCCAGCTATGGTCTGTCGCGCCGTCCATGGCAAACGTCAAGACGCATGGCAATTATCCGGCGGCCACCAATATCATGAGCTGCGTATTCGAAGGCGGCATTGTCGATTTCGATACCGGCTGCGAAATCGAATCGCGCTACTTCGTCAACTGCGCCTTGTCGCCGGTTGCCAAGAACATGATCGGTACGCTGTGGTTCCAGCTCAACGCCATCAACAAGGGTAAATCGCGGCCGGAAGGCATAGCGCCGTCCAAAGTGAGCAAGGTTGGCATACTGGGCGCAGGCATGATGGGCGCCGGCATTGCCTATGCCTCGGCCAAAGCGGGCATACAAGTGGTGTTGTTGGATAACAGCATGGCAAACGCGGAAAACGGTAAGGATTACTCCAGCAAGCTGCTCGACAAGGCAATCAAGCGCAAGCAGCAAACTGCGGAAGGCAAACAAACCCTGCTGGACCGCATCAAGCCGAGCGTGGATTTCAACGATCTGGCCAGTTGCGATCTGATTATCGAGGCCGTCTTCGAAGATCGCCAGATCAAGGCTGAGGTGACCCGGAAAACCGAGGCACTGATCAGCGCGGATGCGGTGTTTGCATCGAACACCTCAACCTTGCCGATCACCGGCCTGGCGCAAGCCAGCGTGCGGCCGGAAAATTTCATCGGCCTGCATTTCTTTTCGCCGGTGGACAAGATGCCGCTGGTTGAGATCATCGTTGGCCAGCACACCAGCCAGCAAACGCTGGCGCGTGGCTTCGACTATGTGCAGCAAATCAGGAAGACCCCGATCGTGGTCAACGACTCGCGCGGCTTTTATACTTCGCGTGTATTTGGCACGTATGTGATGGAAGGTTTGAAGCTGCTGATGGAAGGCCAGCATCCGCGCGCGATTGAGATGGCAGGCTTGCAGGCCGGCATGCCAGTTGGGCCGCTCGCGGTTCATGACGAAGTCAGCTTGTCATTGTCGCTGCATATCCTGGAACAGACCCGCAAGGATTTCGCCGAAGCAGGAAAACCTTTTGCCGGCCATCCAGCCGACGCCGGGCTGGAAAAAATGGTCAACCAGCTGGACCGCAAAGGAAAGAAATATGGCAAGGGATTTTATGATTATCCCGAGAATCAAAGCAAGCACCTGTGGCCAGGTTTGCAGCAAGCCTTCCCGCTCGCGGCCGAGCAACTTCCGCAAAAGGATTTGATCGAACGATTGATGTTTGTACAGGCCAACGAAGCTACCAAATGCTATGAGGAGAAGGTGGTGCTGACCGTCGCCGACACCAATATCGGCAGCATTTTCGGTTGGGGTTTTGCGCCGTTCCAAGGCGGTGCGCTGCAGTACATCAATGCCTATGGGGTCGCCAATTTTGTTAAACGGGCGCAGCAATTGTCAGAGCAATTCGGCAGTTATTTTGCAGCGGCGGCGATACTGGTAAAAATGGCGGAGCAAGGCAAGCACTTCGAATGATGTCGATACTGCTCTTCATCGGCGGCCGATGAAGAGCAGCAGCAACTCAGGAAATCTTGCTGGCGTCGAACAAGGAAGGAATCCGCTGCGCCAGCATCATGTCGCCCTTCAGTTTCAGCTTGCCGCTCATGAACGCCATGGCGCCGTTGAGCTCGCCTTTCAGCATCGCCTTCAAATCGTCATCCGTCATCGTCAACGCGACATCGGGTGCATCGACCACGCCTTCATGCGCGCTGCATGTGCCGTGATCGATCAACAGATACATCGGCTTTGAAATATCAAATTGAATGCTGCTTTTCATATCCGCCGTGGCTACGGTATTCAGGCCTGACGGCATGAGCTTGATGATGTCGTTGACTGTCATTTCATTTCCTCTCGTTGCTTACAAAAATTCCATATTGATACTGTTGCTTGCCGGCATGGGCAAACAGCCTGTCATTCCCATCCGACCGCGCTGCGTATCAGCAGTTCCTTCGCCATCAATCCTGCGTAACGCTTCTCCACTTCGCCGCGCTTGACCTTCATGGTCGGCGTCATCAAGCCGTTGTCGATGCTCCAGGCGTCTTTCAAGATCACACATTTGGCGATCTTTTCATGCGGTTCCAAGGTGGCGTTGACCAGCGCCATATCGCCGATCAACTGTTGCTCGACTTCAGCTCGCGGCTTGTTGCGTGCTGCTGCGGTGAGCGTCACCGCCATCACCGGCTGATTCATGCCGCTACCGATGAATATCAGGTTTTCCACATCGGTGTTGCGCGCCAGCGCGCCTTCGATGGGCGCCGGCGCCACATATTTTCCCTTGGCTGTTTTAAAAATATCTTTGACGCGGCCGGTAATATACAGGTAACCGTCCTGATCCACCCGCCCCTTGTCGCCGGTGCGCAGATAGCCGTCTTCAGTAAACGCGGCGCGGGTGCTCTCGGGGTCCTTGTAATAACCCATCATCAGCCCTGGGTGCTTGAACAGGATTTCACCTTCATCCGATAATTTGAAACCCGCATTCTGCGGCGGTTTGCCGACCGAACCGATGCGGTTCTGGCCGGGCAGGCAGGCGCTGGAATACACCGAGGCTTCAGTCGGCGCATAACCCTGCAACACTTCCAGCCCTAGATTACGTTGATACCACTCCAGCAGCGCCACCGGTATCGGCGCCGCTCCGGACAAACAGAAGCGCGTGTTTTGCAAGCCGACCGCAGTCCGGATCTTGCGCCGGACGATGGTGCGCAACAATGGAATCGCCATCAGCCGATCCAGTTTCTGTTGCGGCATCTTGTGCAGGATGGCAGCTTGTATCCGGCTGTAAACCAGCGGCACGCCAAAAAAACGCGTCGGCGCGACCTGTGCCAGCTGCTCGCCCATCTTGTCGACATTTTCCAGGAAATGCACTTCGCCGCCGTTGTAGCAGCTGGGGAAGGCAATCGCAAAGCGTTCGAACGCATGCGCCAGCGGCATGTAGGAAAAATAGCGTTCCTGGCCGAGCGACGGCGCCAGGTTCATGATGCTGTACACCGCGAACAGTACATTGCCATAACTGAGCATCACCCCCTTCGGATTGCCGGTGGTGCCGGAAGTGTAGATCAGGGTCATCAGCGCCTCCTGCGGCGGCGCCTGGTAGTGCTCCATAGGTGCATTGGCGGCGACCAGTTCATCCCACTTGAATTGTCCTGCCGGCGCTTCCTGATACGGGAAAGCGATGGTGCAGACCGAGGCCGGAATCGCCGCCATAAACTCGTCGGCGTCCGGCATGGGGCCGAGAAACACCGCCTTGGCTTCACTATGTTCGAAGATGTAGCGCGTGGTAGCTGCCGCCTGTTTCGGATACATGCCGACGCTGACGTGGCCTGCCATCGCAATCGCCAGATCGGCCATGATCCAGTGTGCGGTATTGCGGCCGGAAATGCAGATGCGGCTGCCGGGGTCCCAGTTCATTGCCTTCAGCGCCGCCGCCATGCGCCTCACCTGATCGCTGCCCTGCGCCCAGGTGGTGACTTGCCATTGTCCAAGAACCGGTTGAAACAACCAGGGTGTGTTCGGCTTGGCCGACGCCCATTGCAACATCATTTGCACCGGATTCTTTTGTTGGTCCATGGTCTCTCCTCGCACGTCGGTTTGAAGTCAGTCGGAAGTTAGTCAGACAACTGCTGAATTTTCTGTCTTTTTAAGAACCCTGCGTCAAATATCAAATCGCGCCACTGGCGGACAGTGCGGCCACGGCTGCCTGGTCCATGCCCAGCTGCGCCAACACGCTGGACGTATCGGCGCCGAGCGCTGGGCAAGTACCGCTTACGCCAGGCGCGTCGCTGAACTTGATCGGCAAATCCGCTACCGGCTTGCCGTCTTCCATCCGGATCAGGCCGCGCGCCTTGACTTGCGGATTCTCCAGCGCTTCCTGCGGCGTATAAATCCCCGATATGCAGCAGTCGCGATCCGCCAGCAGCAGCTCCCATTCATCACGCGAGCGGGTTTTGAACAATACTTCCAAAGCGCTCCTCAAGGCGGCGCCATCCGGTCCCGGCGCCAACGGCATGGCCGCCAGATCGGGGCGGCCGACGGCCTTGCAGAAATTGAAAAAGAATTTGGGTTCCAACGCAGCCATCGCCACATGCTTGCCGTCGGCGCAGGTGTAGATGCTGTAGTTAGCCAGGGCGCCGCTCAACATATCGCTGCCGCGCGCCCTGCTCTCGCCCAGAGTGCGGATGGTGGCTAGCGACAACGCTTGCAACGCCAATGTGCCGTCCAGCATGCCGACGTCAACCATACTGCCCTGCCCCGAGGCACGCGCGCCTATCACCGCCGCCAGAATCCCCAGGGCGCAGGTCAAGGCGCCGCCGGCCAGGTCTGCGCTTTGGAAATTCGATAGCACCGGCGCGCCATCGGCAGCGCCGGTTTGATCCAGCAAACCGGCATATGCGCAGTAATTCATATCGTGCCCGGCGCGGTCTTTATAGGGACCGGTCTGGCCGTAACCGGTCAGCGCCGCGTAGACCAGGCGCGGATTGATCGCCTTCAACTCCTGATAACCGCAGCCGAGTTTATCCATCACACCGGGCCGGAACGATTCGATCAGGACGTCGGCCTGGGCCACCATTTTTTTTAAGACGGCAAGCGCTTCCGGCTGCCGCAAATCCAGCGTGACCGACTTCTTGCCGCGATTGACCAGGGTAAATAATTCAGGCGCCAACAAGCGTGCATAATCACCGCCTTGCGGCTCTTCCAGCTTGATCACCTCGGCCCCCAATTGCGCCAGATAAAAGCTGCAGAAGGGTCCGGGCAGCAAACGGGTCAGGTCGAGCACCCGGATGCCGGACAGGAGTGGATTAGCCACGGGATTAGCCACGGGATTAGCCACGGGTTTAGTCACGAGTTTAGCTACTGCCGCTCAAGGCTTGCCTTGGCTGAACGGCGAATTGACGCCCTGCACGATAGACATCAACGATTCGCCTATATTCTTGGGATAGGTGGCGTCATCGAAATCGCAGATCTCTTGCCATCTCTGCGCCACCTCTTCGGGACCAAATGCCTGCCCCTGAAAATGATGACCACGGGTGCGCTCCCAGCGCAGTTTGGCGTGGAAACCGGCGCCTACCTCGAACAAGCTGCCGTTCTCTGTAGAACTTTCGTGACACAAATATGCCGCCAGCGGCGCCACATACTCAGGCTTGAGCGCCTCCAGCATTTGCGGCGGCATCACCGTTTCCGAGATACGCGAGCCAGCCAGCGGTGCGATGGTGTTGACCAATACATTTTTGGCGGCGCCTTCGATCGCCAGCGTATTCGCCATGCCGATCAAACCCATCTTCGCCATGCTGTAGTTGGCCTGGCCGAAATTGCCGTAGATGCCGGCCGCCGAAGTGGTCATCACGATGCGGCCGTAACCTTGGTTGCGCATATGCGGCCAGGCCGCATGGGTGACGCGGAAAGCGCCCAGCACGTGGACCCGATAGATCAGATCCCAGTCGTCCGCGCTCATCTTGGCAAAACTGCTGTCGCGCAAAATACCGGCATTGTTGATCACGATGTCGACGCCGCCAAAATGATCGAGCGCGGTTTGTACGATCTGGCCGCCGTCTTCCACCGAATCGTAGTTGGCGACCGCACTGCCGCCGGCCGCCTTGATCTCTGCCACTACCTGGTCGGCGGCAGCGCTGGATTTGCCGCCGCCGTGAATGTCGCCGCCGAGGTCGTTCACCACCACTTTGGCACCACGCGCTCCTAGCAGCAGTGCATGCGCTCGCCCCAGGCCATTGCCTGCGCCGGTGACAATGGCGACGCGGCCGTCGTAACGCAACTCATTTGCCAACTCATTTGCCAACTTGCTTGCTGAATCATTCGCCATAGCTGTATCTTTATTTATTGAAAATGGAAAAACCCGCATCCATATTAATCGTCATATTGATCGAGAAATAATCTCTTTCATGATTTCATTGGTGCCGCCATAAATGCGCTGAGCGCGAGCATCGACATACGCGCGCGCAATCGGATACTCTTGCATGAAGCCATAACCGCCATGTAATTGCAAACATTGATCCAGTACTTTTCCTTGCAGATCGGAGCACCAGTATTTGGCGGCGGCAGCCGCATCCACCCGCAGCTCGCCCTGCACCTCCAGCTCAACGCAGCGATCGACAAACACCCGGGCAATCTGCAATTCGGTTTTCATCTCGGCCAGCTTGAAACGTGTGTTCTGAAACGACGACACCGTGCGGCCGAAAGCTTGCCGCTCGCGCGCGTACTCGATGGTGACGGCCAGCATCGCTTCTGCATTGGCAATCGAGGTGATCGCTATCAGCAGGCGCTCCCAGGCCAGCTCTTGCATCAACATGGTGAAACCGGCGCCGACCTGACCGATGATATTGCTCTTCGGAACCCGCACATTTTCAAAGAAAAGTTCACAGGTATCCTGTGCTTTCATGCCGATCTTCTTCAGCGGCTTGCCCTTGCTGAAACCGGGCCGGTCGGCTTCTATCACCAGCAGCGACACATTCTTGGCGCCGCGCGTCTTGTCGCCAACCTTGACCGCCACCACTACCATGTCGCTGTTATAGCCGTTAGTGATGAAAATCTTGGAACCGTTGACGATATAGTCGTCGCCATCTTCCAGCGCCGTGGTTTGTATCGCCTGTAAATCCGATCCGGTGCCCGGCTCGGTCATCGCAATCGCCGTAATCGCGGTGCCGGCGGCCATCCTCGGCAGCCAGGCTTGTTTCAATTCTTCGCTGCCATAACGCAGCAGGTAAGGCGCGACAATGTCAGAATGCAGCGGCCAGCCTATGCCCGAGGCGTTGCTGCTCGCCAGTTCTTCCAGCACGATGGTGCTGAACTTACGGTCGACGCCGGAACCGCCATAATTTTCCGGCATGTTGGTGCATAGGAAACCCAGCTCGCCGGCGCGCTGCCAGATATCGCGATCGACAAAACCCTGCTCTTCCCAGGCAGCGTGGCGCGGCAAGACCTCGGCATGCAGGAAGCGGCGCAGGCTTAGTCGAAATTCTTCATGGTCGGGATCGAACAACTGGCGCGGGATCATGCACGACCCCGGCAAACGGCAACATTGCAGCAAATAGGCGCTTGGCTCATGGTGTCTCCTGATATTTTTATTGTGTAATTAAATTTACACTTCCACCAATTACAGATCAAAAAGGAACTGAATTGAAGGTATTTGAGAATACACCGATTTTCAATATGAAAGCTAGAGAGGCGCCTCGGACTAACGGTAATTCTAATTACACTAAATGCGATTTTCAGCGCCATGCTTACGCAACTACAGCGGGCGACAATGCAAGCTGGCACTTCGACGTTGATTGCACATAAGAAAACAAACATTGCGCCGCCTGCAAAGTCACCTATAGAATCCGGCTTTATAGCGAGGCTGCGATTGTCACGTGGCCGTCATACGAATTCGCTACCATCAAAAATTTTACGGGGGCCCTGATGAAATTGAAAGCACTAGCCATCGCTTGCACACTAGCGACCATGAGCATTGCGGCGCATGCCGCCACCGAGATATCGTGGTGGCACTCTATGGCCGGTGCGCTCGGCGACCGCGTCAACGGGCTGGCCGACGAATTCAACAAGAGCCAATCGGAATATAAGGTAACGCCGGTATACAAAGGCGCTTACGACGAAGCCATGGCGGCTGCGACTGCCGCCTATCGCGCCGGTAACGCGCCCGACATCCTGCAAGTATTCGAAGTCGGCACCGCCACCATGATGTACTCCAAAGGCGCGATCAAGCCGGTGTCGGAAGTCATGAAACTGGCTGGCGAGCCTTTCGATCCGGCAGCCTACGTACCGGCGGTCGGCGGTTATTACGCCGCGCCTAAAGGCGCCGGCCTGCTGTCGTTGCCATTCAACAGTTCGACCACTGTGATGTTCTATAACAAGGACATGTTCGCCAAGGCCGGGCTCGACGCCAACAAGCCGCCGGTCACTTGGGAAGAACTAGCGGTCGACGCCGCTAAACTGAAAGCCAGCGGCGCCAAATGCGGCTACACCACCACCTGGCAGTCATGGGTTGAACTGGAATCGTTCTCGACTTGGCATAACGTCGAATTCGCCTCCAAGAACAACGGTTTCGACGGTCTCGACACGCGCCTCAAATTCAACAGCCCGTTGCATGTCAAGCATATCCAGAACCTGGCTAACTGGGCCAAGCAAGGTTACTTTACCTACGCCGGTCGCAAGGACGAAGCCACCTCGAAATTCTATGCCGGCGAATGCGGCATCCTGACCGGCTCGTCGTCGAGCTATGCGGATATCGCGAAAAATTCCAAGTTCAAGTTTGGTATCGCTACCCTACCGTATTACAGCGATGTTCCAGGCGCGCCGCAAAACACCATGATCGGCGGCGCTTCGCTGTGGGTCATGGGCGGCAAGAAGAACGAAGAATACAAGGGCGTCGCCAAGTTCTTCAAATTCTTGTCGAAACCGGAAGTTCAAGCCAAATGGCATCAGGAAACCGGCTATCTGCCGACTACCATGGCGGCTTACGAAATCACCAGGAAATCCGGTTTCTATGATCGCAATCCTGGCACCGACGTTCCAGTCAAGCAGATGATCACCAAGACCACCGACAAGTCGCGCGGCATCCGCCTCGGCAACATGCCGCAGATCCGCACCATCATCGACGAAGAACTGGAAAACGTCTGGACCGGCAAGATCACGCCGAAACAAGCGCTGGACACTGCGGTTGAACGTGGCAATTTGTTGCTGGAACGGTTTGAAAAGACCAATAAGTAATAAGGCTGAGCCCAGGCCCCATACGGCCTGATTTTTAGCGCAATTCGAATGTTTGATTTTCCCCGCAGTGTTCACCTGCACTGCGGGAATCGCAACTCCGTCACACCCCGGAATCCCGCATAGCTGCGGGCAATCCGGTTAGAAAGTCCATCTTGGAAAAACGCGCTCGCTTCAAATCTGCCTGGCTGCCCTACGCGCTGGTCGCGCCGCAGATCATTGTTACCCTTTTGTTTTTCGTCTGGCCGGCGGCGCAAGCCCTGTATCAGTCGATGCTGCTGCAAGACGCCTTCGGCGGCTATTCCGAATTCGTCTGGCTCGACAATTTCCGTACCTTGCTGGCCGACGGTAACTACCTCGGCTCTTTCAAAACGACAGCCATATTCTCAGTGCTGGTTGCGGCTTTTGGCTTGGGCCTGTCGCTGGTACTGGCTGCCTTTGCCGACCGCGTGATAAAAGGCGCGGCCATCTATAAAACATTCCTGATCTGGCCTTACGCGGTATCGCCGGTGGTGGTCGGCGTGCTGTGGATGTTCATGCTGAGCCCGACGCTTGGGATTGTTTCCCACTGGCTGCATTACATCGGCATCGACTGGAACCATGTCTTGAACGGCCGCCACGCGATGATACTGATCGTGATTGCCGCCGTCTGGAAACAGGTCAGCTACAACTTCCTGTTCTTCCTGGCCGGCCTGCAATCGATACCGAAATCGCTGATCGAAGCTGCCGCCATCGACGGCGCAGGGCCGGTGAAGCGTTTCATGACCATCGTTTTCCCGCTGCTGTCGCCCACCACTTTCTTCCTGCTGGTGGTGAATATCGTCTATGCATTTTTCGATACCTTTGCGATTATCGAAGCCACCACCCAAGGCGGCCCCGGCAAGGATACCGAAATCCTGGTCTACAAGGTCTTCACCGACGGCTTCAAGGGCGGCGATCTGGGCGGTGCGGCGGCGCAGTCGGTGATACTGATGACCATCGTCATCGTTCTCACCGTGGTGCAATTCAAGTATGTTGAAAAGAAAGTCCAATACGCATGAACCGCATGAACCAATACGTAACAACCAATGCAGTGAAAGCATCGCATGATTGAACGCCGCCCGATCCTCGACATGGTCAGCCATCTGGTGCTGATACTGGGCGTCATCATCATCGCCTTTCCGCTGTATGTGGCGTTTGTCGCCAGTACGCAAACTGCTGAGCAGGCAGCCGCGGCGCCCTTGTCTCTGCTGCCTGGCACGCACTTTATCGAAAACTACAGCGCATTGTTGACCAAGGGCTCATCCGGTAACGTCTCGGCGCCGCCGGTGGCGCGCATGCTGGTAGTGAGCCTGATTTCAGCGCTGGCAATTGCGATCGGCAAGATCTCGATTTCCATGCTGTCAGCGTTTGCCATGACCTACTTCCGCTTCCTTGGCCGCTCGCTATTCTTCTGGATGATTTTCATGACCTTGATGCTGCCAGTGGAAGTACGCATCACGCCGACCTATCAGGTGGTGTCCGATTTCCACATGCTCAATACCTACGCCGGCCTGACCATACCGCTGATCGCTTCGGCCACCGCCACCTTCCTGTTCCGCCAATTCTTCCTGACCATTCCGGACGAACTGGCGGAAGCCGCGCGCATCGACGGCGCCGGCCCCTTGCGCTTTTTCAAGGACGTTATCTGGCCGCTGTCGCGCACCAATATCATCGCGCTGTTCGTCATCATGTTTATCTACGGCTGGAACCAGTACCTGTGGCCGCTGATGATCGCTACCGACCAAAACATGTATCCGATCGGCATCGGCATCAAGACCTTGATTGTCGGCGGCGATTCGGCGGTGGAATGGAATGTGGTGATGGCTACTTTGGTGCTGGCGATGCTGCCGCCCGGCCTGGTGGTGGTGGTGATGCAAAAGTGGTTTGTGAAAGGATTGGTTGATTCCGAGAAGTGATATGGCAAAAGTACACCTAGAGAACGTCAAGAAAACCTACGGCAAGGCCCCTAAAACGGTCGATGTCATCCACGGCATTTCGATCGATATCGCCGATGGCGAATTCATTGTCATGGTTGGCCCTTCCGGCTGCGGCAAATCAACCTTGTTGCGCATGGTGGCGGGCCTGGAAGAAATCACTTCCGGCGATATCGTGATCGGCGACCGCGTGGTCAACAAGCTGGAACCGAAAGACCGCGACATCGCCATGGTGTTCCAGAACTATGCGCTGTACCCGCACATGAGCGTATACGAGAACATGGCTTACGGCTTGAAGATCCGCGGCTTGGGCAAAGATGATATCGAAGCCAGGGTGCAAAAGGCAGCCAAGATCCTGGAACTCGGCGCCCTGCTGCAACGCACACCGCGCCAGCTGTCCGGCGGCCAGCGCCAGCGGGTGGCGATGGGGCGCGCCATCGTGCGCGAGCCGGCAGTGTTCCTGTTCGATGAACCGCTGTCCAACCTGGACGCCAAGCTGCGCGTGCAGATGCGCCTGGAAATCCAGAAACTGCACCGCACCCTGGGCACTACCAGCTTGTATGTAACGCATGACCAGGTCGAAGCCATGACGCTCGGCCAGCGCATGATCGTCATGAACGGCGGCCGCGCCGAACAGATCGGCACGCCGGCCCAGGTCTATGCCAAACCGGCGACCACCTTTGTCGCCAGCTTTATCGGCTCGCCGCCGATGAATCTGTTGCAGGGACGCCTGGCGGCAGATGGCAGCAGCTTCGCGCTGGCCAACGCCGACGCCGTTCCGCTGCCGTTCGCCCACAGTGCGATTGCCGGCCACGATTGCATCATGGGCCTGCGCCCGGAACAATTGATCTTCGGCCAGCCTGGTTTAAACATGCGCGCAGAATTGGTGGAAGCCTTGGGCGCCGATCTGCTGGTGCATGCTTCGATCGGAGACCAGTTGCTGGTGATGCGGGTGCCGGCTGCCACGGCAGTCGAAACCGGACAACAGATCACCGCAGGTTTTGACGCCGCGGCGCTCCATTGGTTTAATCCACAGACTACGCAACGTATCGAGTTTGCATAACGGGCTTGCAAAGAACAGGGGCGCCGATCAGCGCCCATTTTTCAATCTGCCTGCGACTCAATTGCCAACTCAATTGCCAGGTAGCAGGCGGATCCGCTCGACCGTAGCCTTCTCCACCGCCGCCCGCGAATACAGCAACGGGAAATACTCGCCCTTCAGCCATTTCTGCGCAAGATCGCGATAGCGCGGACTATCCGGGTCACCCGATTGCCCTGGCGAATTGACCGCTCGCGAGTTATCCCAATTGCCGACGTCAACCACTACCCGGAACGAGGGGCCATTGGTTTGCTGGAAATCGCTGCTGCGATAAGTCGACTGATTGGGCGAATACGCACCGCCATGGGTCGGCATCGGGCCGACATTCAATTTTGCGCGGGTAGCTTCATCCACCGCCGCGGCCAAGGGGTGCTCCATCAGATTGTGATGCAGCTTGCCCCATTGCCATTGGCTGCTATCGCCGCCCTGCAATTTTTGCAGTTCGGCATAGGCGTCGCTCAGGCTGGTCAGCAATACCTGATCGCGCTTTTGCAGCGCGTCCTGGCCGAAACGCGCTTGCGGCTGCTCCAAGGTATCCAGCAGCACAGCAACGTCCGGCGCACCCATCGCCTCCGCCGCCGCCGGACTCAGCACCGCAGCCTTGAAAGCCTTGCCCAGATGGCGCGAGAGCCAGACCTCGAACAAGGCGGCCTGCGCCGAATCGGCCCGCTCAACAAAATCCCAGCCGTCAAATAATTTCAACGCCGCCTGGGTCTGTGCATCTCTGGAGGATAAAGGCTTGAGCAGCGTCACCAGACGTCGCGCCGGAATCGACAGATCGTCGTTTTGCAGACGCATCGAATCTTCCAGCGAGACCTTATCCAGTGACGACAGCACTTCGCTGATGCGCGTGAAACGTGAGTTATTGGTCCATTCAAATCCCAGCTTGCGTTCGCGGTAGGGATAAGCGTCCGGCAAATTCATCTGATTGGCGGAGGCGAACCAGCCTTGCTTGGGATTGTAGCTGGACGGCAGTTGATCGCCGGACCAGAAACCAGCCCATTCATAACGGCCGTCGCCAGGCACCGGCAGCAAGCCATCCCAGTTGGGACGGATCGGCGCCAGCCCGCTCGGCGCCCAGCCGATGTTGCCCTTGGTATCGGCATACACCTGGTTCAGGGTCGGCGCGCCCCAATGCAGCAAGGAATGTTTGAATTCGGCAAAATTTTTGGCGCGCATGTAATCTATGCTGCCGAAATAAGGCGACATGCCGGGCTGCAGCCAGCCGGACCGGACCGCGAAGGCGCGATTTTTTTCCGCTTCGACAAAGATCACCGGGCCATGCCGGCTGAACGTCAGTTCAATGTTAACCGGAGCCCCTCCCTTGACCTGGATTTGTTCCGTGACGACTTTGAACGGCTCCCATTTATCCTGGTATTTGTATTGATCCGGGTGCTCAGGGTTAAGCTGGTAGACGTACAAATCTTCCTGATCGATATTGAAAATCGTCAGGCCGAAGGCGACACTGCCGTTATGCCCGATCGAAATGCCCGGCAACGCCGGTTCGCCGGCGCCGATGACATTCAAGCCCGGCGCATTGATATGGGCGATATAGCGCAAGGACGGCGTTGAATAAGCGCGATGCGGATCGTTCGCCATGATGGCGCGCCCGGTGCTGGATTTTGCCGGTGCGATGACCCAGTTGTTGCTGCCCTCGGCGACCTCTTCCGGATTCTCCGCAGCCGCGATCACTACCGCGTCGCTCTGCCCGCCGCTATGCACATTGCTTAAGCTTTCTTTGCTGATCTTCACACCTTGGGTAGCAAGCTGGAATACCTTCAGCAAATCTTTCGGCAAGCAAGGATCGAGGCCGTCCGGCATCACCGCCTGCCAGTTCGGCGTCAGGCCGAAGCGGATTTCATCGGATTTCAGATCGGCTTTGCAAACGACGTTGGCGCGCGCCACTTCACTGCTTAGGTTGCGGGTCAAGCCGTGGCTGCGGATGCGCACCACATCTTCCGCCTGCCATCGGGCCGGTGCGTAACCGAGTTGCTTGAATTCGAATGGCAGTTTATCCGGATGGGCGTTGACGTAGTCGACATAGGCATTGATGCCGGCAACAAAGGTGTTCGCCACGTGCTGAGCTCGGGGGCCGTAGGATTGCCACTCGCGCTGCATGTCGCCGCGGTACAAGAACAAGCGGGCGGCGCGGTCTTGCTGGACATAGGCCGGGCCGAATACCTGCGCCAGCTGGCCGAGGCCGCGGCGGCGCCACAAATCGATCTGGAACAGACGGTCGCGCGCCGCGTTGAAACCTTGGACAAAAAAGGCATCATCCTGATTCGCAGCGTATATGTGCGGTACGCCCCATTGGTCTACCAGGATTTCCGCAGATTTTTTCAAACCTGCAATCTTGTAGGTGGTTGCCGGCGCTGGCAGCGAATCTCTGGCCTGGCTTGAGGTTGCAGCCAGTAACACTAACAGTGCCGCCGCATACGGGGCATACCTTACATATAGCGATCGCTGCATAAGCGCCTGCCCCTTTTATAGTGTATTTATTTATTACAAATCAACTATTCCCAAGCAAAACCCGACGCGCCAGAGGGAGCCTACTCAGTCAGCGCAACCAGGTTATCGACCTCGATTTTGGCAAACTCGACACTGCTGTCGTAGGCGGTATGCTGGCTGGTATGCGCACTTTCCGTATTGGTGCGGCTGGATACGCTGGCTCCCGCCTTTAATATCTGGTAGCCGTCATGCCACAGATCGTCGTGGCCCTGTACCGGTTTTGGCACGATGAGATAACCACGATATTCGACGTTTTGATTGCTTTGACCGCTCATATTCACCTCGCTTCAGAATAAGGCTTAATCCTAGCATGAGCCCGGCGTGCACACATTCCGGCAAAATCGTGTACCTTGAACCTATTGCAGAAACATGCGTCATACCTGAATGAGTTCTATATCAGTCACAACCGAATGGAGAGATTGATTATGCATAAAGGTCGCGAAGAGAATACGCATTGGAAGATCGCAGATCTGGATTTTTCAAAAATCAATATCGCTCAAGTCCGACCCGATGAAAACCTTTTCTACCTGGTCACTTGCGCCTCGTTTGTCGAAAGCGGCTCCGATCTGTACACACAAAATCTGGTGGACTATTACGGCGACGAGCCGGAAATCTCCACCTGGCTGCGCGAACAATGGGAGGTTGAAGAGTTGCAACATGGCCAGGCGTTACGCGCCTATGTCGAACACATATGGCCGGAATTCGACTGGCAAACCGCCTATCGCAATTTTCTCGACGAATATTCGACCTACTGCAAGGTGGAATTGCTGGAACCCAGCAAAGGCTTGGAAATGGTAGCCCGCTGCGTGGTGGAAGCCGGCACCGCCACCTTCTACAGCGCACTTTCACGCAGCACCGACGAGCCGGTATTGAAGGATCTGGCCGCGCGCATCGCCAAGGACGAGGTGAATCACTACAAGCATTTTTTCCGTTATTTCCGCCGCTTCCGGCAGCACGAAGGCTTGCGCCGCCACCGTATTTTCGGCGCCCTGCGGCGCCGTACCCTGGAAATAAAAAACGAAGACTCCGCTTGCGCCCTGCGTCACGTGTTCAACGCCAGAATGCCGCAGCACGCCGACGACCAAGCCATGCAGCAGCAGATCCACAGCCACATGAACACTGCCATCCGCCAACATCTGTCAGCCGGCATGACCATCAAGATGATCATGCGGCCACTGGATTTGCCGCCTGCGCTGCAGTCGCTGGTGACTTACCCGGCTACGCAGATCATGAACAAGGTGTTTTTACGTTAAACCCTTGCTTTAAACCCTTGCGCTAGACACCTACCCTCGCTCCACCCCCGCCGCTACAAGCGATAAAAGCGCTGCGCATTCAGGCCCATGACTTGTTGACGCTGGAACGGTTCCAGGCCGCTCAACAGGGTCTCGCTAGCCGCCAGCCAGCGTCCGTAATCGGCGACCAGGTTGACTACCGGCCAGTCACTGCCCCACATCACCCTTTGTGGGCCGAAAACCTCCAGCACATGCGCCACGTACGGCTGCAACTGGCTTATCTGCCAGCCGGCCGCAGCCTCGGTCACCAGCCCCGACAGTTTGCAATACACTTGCGGCAAGGCCGCCAGCCGGGCCATCGATTCCCGCCAGGGTTCCAGTACGGCGCTGGCGATCTGCGGTTTGGCCGCGTGATCGATGACGATGGGCAGATCCGGGTAGCACTCGGCGAATTTCAGCAGGGCCGGCAAGTGACGCGGCAGAACCAGCGCATCCAGGCTCAGTTGATGGCGCTGCATGGCGGCAATCGCCGGCGCCAGCAAGGGATCGCAAATCCAGTCGTCGGCCAGATCCTGCAGCATGGGCCGCAGGCCGCGCATTTTCGGATGGCTTGCCAGCAACTGTATCTGCTGCTCGGCATTCAGCGATTTCAAGTCGGCCCAGCCAACTACCCCCCGGATAATCGCATTCCGCTCCGCCAGGGTGAGCATGAACAAGGTGTCGCTCATGCTGGGCAAGGATTGCACCAGCACGCTGCCGCTGATGCCATATTGCTGCAGCAAAGGCGTCAGCTGTTCCGGCAGAAAATCGCGATGAATTGCCGTCAGCTCCGGTGGCGGCCACTGCCCCGTCCGATTCGCCAGCAGCCAGAAGTGCTGATGGGCATCGATGCATACAGGGGGGAGTAAGGGAGTAAGCGCCGTATCAGCAAGCATATTGTCTATCTCAGGACAGATTGCACTGCCCAAGCAAAAGGTCCATTGGATGGACCAATACTAGCATGCGAAATTTTAGCAAAGCAATGGGAAATTTGCATGCACCGCGATTTATCGGTAGCCAAGTTTAAGCTTGCCTTTCATAATCCGCCTCATCGCCAAATACTCATAGAGCGACCTCGCCGAGACGGAAACAGATATGCGAATTTTGCTGGTAGAAGACAACAGGCCACTATCCGAATGGCTGGCGCTTACCCTGCACCGCAACAAATACACGGTTGATTGCGTTTATAACGGCGCCGACGCCGATCATTTATTGCTAACTCAACAATATGAATTGGTGATCCTCGACATGTCGCTGCCCAAACTGGATGGCAGCGAGGTACTCAAGCGCCTGCGCGCCCGTCACAACAACGTGCCGGTGCTGATCCTGACGGCCAATAACTCAGTCGAAGGCCGCATCGTCGGCCTCAATGCCGGCGCCGACGACTACATGGCAAAACCGTTCGACGTCAACGAACTGGAGGCACGCATCCGCGCCCTGCTGCGCCGTTCCAACCAACAGAGAAACCCGATTCTGCAGTGCGGATCGCTGAGTTACGACAGCAACAGCCTGATCTTTTCGATAGACGGGGTGGCGCTCACCCTGACCCGCCGCGAGCATGCGGTGCTGGAAACCCTGATCATGAAGATGGGCAAAACCGTCAGCAAGCAAGCGCTGGCAGAGAGCTTGTACGCGATGGCTGAAGACGTATCGCAAGACGCCATTGAAGTGTATATCCACCGGATCCGCAAAAAACTGGAACACGGCGACGCCGCCATCATCACTTTGCGCGGACTAGGCTATCTGCTCAAGCAGCACCATGACACCTAACAGCAACTTCAACAACAAGTTCAACAGCAAGTTCGGCAGCAAGCTATTTCGCAGCCTGCGCACGCAGCTGCTGCTCTGGCTGCTGGTGCCGCTGGTACTGTTTGTCGGCTTCAACATCTGGGTTACCTACAACAATGCGATCGCGATGGCGACTGTGGTTCACGATCGGATGCTGCTCGGCTCGGCGCGCATCATCGCCGAACAGATACGCTATGAGGACGACGTATTGCAGGTGGTGATTCCGCCCGCCGCGCTGGAGCTGTTTCAATCGGATTCGCATGACCGGGTGTACTACCGCGTAGTCGCAGCCAACGGCACACTACTGGCCGGGCAAATCGATTTGCCCGATCCGCCGCGTCTGCCACATAACGAGGAATCGACTTATTTCAACGCCATCTTTCGCGATGATCCGGTGCGCATCGTCGCCTTTTCGCAACCGGTGTTTGGGGTTCCGGCACAGAGTTCGGTCCTGATCGAAGTGGCGCAAACGCAGCTTTCCTACAAAATGCTATCGGACCGCATGTGGGAACACACGGTACAGCAGCAACTGGCAATACTGGTGCTGGTGGTGCTGCTGCTGCTGCTTGGATTGCGGCACGGGCTGGCGCCGATGATGCGTTTGAGAGACCGCGTCCAGCGCCGCAAGCCTGGCACCCTGGAAGCGCTCGACGCGGCGCCGGTGCCGACTGAACTGGTGCCGCTGGTGCACGCCATCAATGACTACGTGCAGCGGCTGGACGACCATATGTCGGCCCACGGCCGTTTCATCGCCAACGCTTCACATCAGTTGCGCACACCGCTGACGCTGCTCAACACACAGGTTCATTACGGCCTGCGCAGCAGCGACGCCGGCACCAAGGACGCCGCGCTGCGCGCAATCAACAATGGCGTGCAGCATGGGATCCGGCTGGTCAACCAGTTGCTGACATTGTCCAACGCCGAAACCGGTGTCGGCCATCCTTTGCGCCAGACCGATGTCAACCTGATCGAAGTGGTGCAAACCGTCCTGGAAGAGCTGGCGACGCTGGCGCAGGCCAAGCATATCGATCTTGGTTTCGAGTCTGCAGCTGCGGCCGTCATGGTCCATGCCACGCCATCCATGCTGGAAGAACTGGTCGCCAATCTGGTCGACAACGCATTGCGCTATACGCCGGCCGGCGGCAGAGTAACCGTTGCTGTCACAAGCACTGGACACGCCACCGTTCTGCGCGTCGAAGACAATGGCCCGGGCATTCCCGAAGCAGAACGGGAACAGGTGTTCGAACGCTTCTACCGCCTGCACCATGAACGTTCGGATGGCAGCGGCCTGGGCTTGGCAATCGTCCGTGAAATTGCACTCGCCAGCAAGGCCGAGATTGCCTTGTCCGGCCCGACGATAGAAGGCGGACAGAGAAGCGGACTGATAGTTGCGGTCACTTTTCCGGCAGTGCCAGGCACAGCAGATTCGGCGCCAGAACCGCTAGTGTAGTGCTTCGTAAGTAATGGAACTTCAGAAATGGTGGATTTTCGTGTCAGGCTAGGCGCAAACCGGAGCGATAGCTAGACTATCGCGAGGATTTGCAACGACGCATGGCGCGAAAAGACG
>Ga0210409_10000222_pt1 | contig 113777 bp, 99 predicted proteins | sample IncBWH17MmetaG_FD_161649 | JGI IMG/M metagenome (GOLD analysis project Ga0210409, IMG submission 161649) | Forest soil microbial communities from Barre Woods Harvard Forest LTER site, Petersham, Massachusetts, United States - Inc-BW-H-17-M | ecosystem: Environmental > Terrestrial > Soil >...
TCGAGGCGCCGCTCCACCACGGCTTCGGCGAGTTCTTCCTTGGTTTTGAAGTAGTAGTAGACATTGCCTACCGGCACGCGAGCCGCCTCGGCGATGTCCGCCAGACTCGTCTCTCGGAAACCGCGTCTATACGCCAGCTTCGTCGCAGTCTCAATCAGCCGCGTTCGCTTGTCCGGTTGTGCCGTTCGCATATTCTCCGACTCGGAGGAGTTAGTTATTTAACTAACTCAGACCGTACACCCGATGCGCCCGTGTTGTCAATCCCCGCGACACACCAATTTTGGGCGCTGGTGGATGGTGGACCAAATTCCCGACTCCACACGCTGATGTTCCGAATCAACAGGTTACGTTCGGATGAGTTGCCTCATTGTTGGGCAAAGAGCCCCTGTTCGGGAGCATTTGTGCAACTATTGTGCAACCAGAACTGGTCGGTCCAAGAAACGATCCAGTCACTTGTAGATCTCCCATGGCTTAATGGAATATTCGAAATGTTCCATGTTGACCCACTTCCCGTGAAACTGAACTCCCTCCAACTTCAAGCGTGCCCGTTGCTCGTGCGCAGCGGCGCCGCGCAGCTTTATCTCTCCGCCAACACCCACGACGCGATGCCACGGCAACTGATCAATGGGATCGGTGCGTAAGAGACGTGCGACGGCACGATGGTATCGTGGATAGCCGGCCGCTGCGGCGACGCCGCCGTAGGTACTTACTTTTCCAGGTGGAATCGACAGGATCATGCGGCGAAACGCAATATCGCGCTGCTCGTTCCGCCGTAGAGCGTCGCGTAATAATCCTCGCTTCGCTCGTTCGGTCGAGAGTTGCTCAAGCCCAGGAAGTGATCCTCGTTGCGATTTCCATTTAATGCTCATTTGTATTGCCGCGTGACGGTGGACGTCTAACGGAGCTTCGCTTTGCGTGCTGCCTCCTGAAGGGCTTTCATCGTTACGATATAGGGATCTGCGCCGTAGCTCACTCTGGCAACGCCTCGCTTGGCGAGCGCGCTCAAGGGCGCGTCCTCGCTGACCATGATGTTGACTGGCAAGGGCGACGCCTTCGTCAAATTCGCGATCAAAGCCAAATCCGCCAACCCCGGCACGAAAAAGCCATCTGCTCCTGCCTCTGCATAGGCATGTGCTCGCTCCAACGCCTGTGCAACCAGTGCTCCGTTGTGTTCTTTTTGCGATACCTGGATGAAGACGTCGGTCCTCGCATTAATAAAGAAAGGAACGTTTGCCTCATCAGCTCTTTGGCGAGCCTGTCGGATGCGATCTACTTGCTGAGCGGTTTTCCGAAGAGAACCATTCTCTGGGAAGCTATCTTCGAGATTGCAACCGATCGCTCCCGCCTTTAAGGCAAGACCGATCGTTTCTCCCACCTTCTTGGGTGTGTCTCCGTAACCGCTTTCTAAATCCACTGTTACCGGCAGGTCCGTCGCCTCGACGATCCGGCGAAGGTTTTCCATGACGAAGGAGAGAGGTGTATGTTCACCGTCCGTGTACCCATTCGATTCGGAAACGGCCCAGCTGCTCGTAGCGAGAGCTTTAGCTCCCGCCTCTCCGACCGCCTTGGCACTTCCTGGGTCCCAGATGTTAAAGAGGATGAGCGGCTCACTCGGAACATGTAGCTTGCGAAAACTCTTGGCTTTCTGCACCTGGCTTGTCATTTTTTCTCCTGAGTAACTCATAAAGAAATTTGAAGTTTGAACCGAAAGACAGAGCGGCTTCGCGTCAGATAGCGCAAGAACCTGAAGAGCGATGTGCTTAGCGGTGCATCCTTCACTGTTTACTTCCAGAAGTCGCGCAGCTCCTTGTTGAAGTCCTCCGGACGTTCTTCGGGAAAGAAGATTCTTGCGCCTTCAAATTCCACCCGACGCTTGGTTCCCGGAATCGTCTTGCTCAGCCACCGAGACCACTTCACATCGAAGTAGACGTCATCGGTTCCCCAGACGATCAGAGTGGGTGCCTGCAACGTCTTTAGCTTCGGCTCGATGGCGACGGTATGTTTGTTGTCAAACGCGTTGACAAAGCGCTCCAGATCACGAGTGCGTTGTTCGGTACCAACCAGCGGGCGGAGATACCTTTCGATCGTGTCATCCGACAGTTTCTCGGGGTGCTCATAGGCCGGGCCCAAAGCGTCGGGAGAACGGTAGATCGCCTTGTCCGACAGCATGGCATCGAGCGTTTTGCGCAATCCCCCAGCTTTCACCATTGCCACAAACGGCTGGAAGGCTACCGGTGGCCAGTTGTCGTGCGTGTCGCAATTGGTAAGCGTGAGGCTTCGAATGCGTTCTGGATAGAGAGCGCAAAATATCTGACAGATTCCCCCGCCGCTGTCATTTCCGACGATATCCACCTTATCGATGGCCAGGGCGTCGAGAAACTCGGCAAGCATTTTCGCATTCGCAGTAACCGATACATCCTGATTGGGGCCGATTTCCGTGTTGCCATGCGCTAGGAGATCAACTGCGATGGTCCGGCGTATATCGGAAAACGCCTCTTGCTGATGACGCCAGAGATAGCCGTTCAACAGCACGCCGTGCACGAACAGCGCGGCCGGCCCGGCACCTCGATCCGTATAGCTGATGCGCCCCGACGGAGTACTCACGCTCTGCTTTGATAGTGGCTTGTTAGATGCCATCGAACGTGCCTCTCTTTTCCTAAGAAGGCCTGAATGGGAAATTCGTGTGAATGGACGCTCGATCCATATTCGCCGTCGCTCCGAGCGCAATGTGACCGGCAGCTCAAACAACGCCACCACGACTGAGAGTTAGCTAGTGACGAATGCGGATGAGGCTCGCCGATATGGACGTGAACATACGCACTGTGAACGATGTAACTCGCGTCAATCACGTCGAGCATCCTTCGAAGACGACTCTAGGTCTCTTTTGTCTTGCGGAACTGCCAAAGTTGAGGCAATTCCTGCCATACCTGCAATTGATGCAAGCCCATAACTCTCCTTCGCTATCGCTTGCGAAGCCATACGAGCGCGTACTTGGAGAATTTCCGACCACCGGCGAGGCGATTCCTTAGCCTTGCTTTTGCACCCGAGTCGGTCGCCTTACCAGTTCGCCCCCGCAATTCGGACACACCCCTTTGAGGTCGTTCGTGCTGCAGTGGCTGCAGAATGTGCATTCGAACGAGCAGATCATTGCTTCTTGTGAGGTGCTGGGCAAATCACGTCCGCAGCGTTCGCATTTTTCTCTCATCTCCAACATTGTCGTCTCCCTTCGAGCGAAGTGCCTTGGCCGTCGCTGACTGAAAATGACGACGCGCTGTTTCTGGTATCGGTCGCAACGCAACTCGGTCAGTGAGGTGCGTCCCAACCTCCGCCAAGTGCCCGGAAGACGACTACTGCCGCTCGTGCGGAATCGGCTTTGCTGGCGTCAAGTTCGTCCTGAGCAGCCAACAGTTGCCGGTCTGCGTCGAGGACGTCGGTAAGCGTGATTGACCCAGCCCGATACGCCTGCTCAGACAGATCGCGCGCCTGAACAAGCGCTTGGACCTGAGCCTGCAATTCCGACCGATACGCTTCCGTTTGGCTGAGCAACGAAAAGGAGTCCTCGACATCTTCGGCAGCTCGCAGTACTGCCTGACGGTAGACTGCCAGAGCCTCCGCGTTGGCACCACGCGCCTGTGCTACCTCAGCATTGATCTTGCCAAAATCAAGCAACCGCCAGCGCAGAGCGCCAACGCCGATTGCCTGGAAAGCAGAGGAAGAGAACAGATGTCCGGAGTTCAAGCTATCGACCCCCAGCGCTCCAGACAGGGAAATCTTTGGGTAATAGTCGGAAATGGCTGCACCGATACGTTCGTTCGACGCGGCGAGCCGTCGCTCTGCTGCGATGATATCCGGTCTGCGACGAAGCACGTCCATCGGCTGCTGGTCGCCAGGAATTGCTGGGATCGATGGAACCTCGCTTGCCGCTTCGAGTTCACGTGCATACGTGCCTGGTTGGGCTCCCATAAGCACATCCAAGCGATTCAATTGTTTCTCGAGAGAGAGGCGGAGCACGGGCACGATTCCGCGGGCTTGTTCCAAAACTGCTTCAGCTTGAGCGATCTCCCGCTTGGAAGCGGCGCCGGCGTCATAACGATTACGCACCAGTTGGACGAGGTGTTCGTCAGTCGCAATCTGGTTCTTGGCAACCGCGAGGCGGGTCTGATATCCGCGAATTTGCAAGTACGCGTCGGCTGCATCTGCCGCTACGGTCACGCGCGTTCCGGCCTGAATCGCCTGCGCAGCCTGTAGCTCGTCTCGTGCGGCCGCGCCACCATGACGAAGTCCGCCGGCGAGGTCGATCTCCCAACTTGCGGCAGTGCCAAGCGCGTACTCATGTATGTCGCGTCTAAATGTCGGAAAACCTCCGGCGATGGTTCCCAAATTCCCCGCGCGGCTCTGCCGTTCGGCAGTCGCGGTGGCGCCGAAATCGGCAGTTGGCAGGAGCCGAGCACCAGCTCCCGCGGCTGCGGCACGCGCCTGATCTACCCGCGCAAGAGCTGCAGCTAGATCCAAATTGTTGTTCAAAGCGCGTTGTACGACGGTCTCCAACATTGGATCGTTAAATCCAGTCCACCAACGGTCGAGCGGCGGCGGAGAGCCATTCGCTGTAGCGGAAGCATCGACAGAGTTGCGAAATGGCGTTAGAGCGGGCGTTGGAGCCTTATACTTAGGTCCAACCGAGCACCCTGCCAACAGAGTGCTTAGCACCAAGCCGCTCAAGCCTGCTTTCGAGGCCAGGGGATAGTCACGGCTCATGCATCCCTCCGGCCAAGCTTGCGAACGAGCGTATAGAATGCGGGCGTGAAGATAAGACCGAAAATCGTAACTCCCACCATCCCAAACAACACCGCAGTTCCAAGGGATTGACGCATTTCTGCGCCCGCTCCGGTTGCCACCGCAAGCGGGGCCACGCCCAGGATGAACGCGAATGAAGTCATCAGGATGGGGCGAAGCCGGGTTCGCGCGGCATGGGCGGCGGCCCACTCGGGGGCAACCTTTTCCACCACCTCCCGCTGCCTGGCAAACTCTACGATCAGGATCGCGTTCTTCGCAGCCAAGCCAACCAGCACCACAAATCCGATTTGAGCAAGGATGTCGATCGGCATGCTCCGAAGGCGCAAGCCCGTAGCGGATGCCAGAAGGCACATGGGCACGATCAGCACGATCGACAGTGGCATCTTCCAACTCTCGTACTGAGCCGCGAGGACCAGAAAGACGAATACAGCGGAGGCCCCGAAAATCGCCAGTGTGGGAATGCCCTGTTGCTTCTGTTGGTGAGAGAGGTCGGTCCACTCGAAGGTAATCCCCGGCGGAAGCACCCGCGCGGCGATCTCTTCCATGCGCTGCATGGCGGCTCCGGATGAGACTCCCGGCGCCGCGCCACCAAGGACCTCGGCCGCAGGATAGAGGTTGTATCTCGGAATACGATAGGGCGCGGTCCGCTCCCTTAAGATCGCGACGGTACCAAGCGGAACCATTTCACCCGTGGCATTCCGGACCTTGAGCTGGGTAATGTCTTCCGGTGTCTGCCGGAAAGCCTGATCGCCCTGAGCGTATACCTGGTAGGTTCGTCCGAGATAGTTGAAGTCGTTCACATATTGCGAACCAAGATAGAGCTGAAGCGTGGAGAAGACAGCATCCGGGGTTACGCCGACCTTCTCCGCTTTGAGCCGATCTATGTCGGCGTAAATGGATGGCGTGCCCGCATTGAAGAGGGTGAAGGCTCCTGCCAGCGACTTATCCTTATTAGCTTCCGCGACCAGCGCGTTGGTTGCCTTGGCAAGAGCATCCGGGCCAAGGCCGCCGCGATCCTCGACCATCATTTTGAATCCTCCGGCGGACCCGAGCCCCTGAACCGGCGGCGGCATGATCACGGCAACGTTCGCATCCTTGATGACCGAAAGTCGCTTCCTGAGCGTCTGCAACATCGACGCTGCGTCCCCGCCCCGGAAATGTTTCCCGTAGAGTGACGGCAGCGCGAGATAGAGCGTGCCAGTGTTGGACGAGATGGTGCCCGTCGTCACGTCGAACCCCGATGTGACCGAGGTGTGATCGACGCCCGGCGTCGAGAGGATGATGTCGTTCGCCTCACGGACGACCTGGTCTGTCCGAGCCAGACTCGAACCCGGCGGCAGCTGCACAATGGCGGCCAAATAACCGATGTCCTGTTCCGGGATGAAACCCGTGCTCATTTGCGAAAACTGGAACGCCGTGAGCGAGATCAGCCCGACATAGACGAGCGCGATGATCCCGGTCACACGGACGAATCGGCTGGTTATGTGCCCATAGTTATTCGACAGCCGTTCGAAGCTCTTGTTGAAACGACGGAAAACTGGTTGTATGAGGCGCGCGAACCCGCGCGCCTCAACATGACCTTCGCCTTGATGAGGCTTTAGAAGCACTGCACAAAGCGCTGGGCTCAACGTCAACGAGACCGCACACGAGATCACGGTCGACGCGGCGATCGTGGTCGCGAATTGCTTGAAGAACAGCCCTGAGATCCCGGAAATGAAGACGGAAGGAATGAACACCGCGCAGAGCGTCAGAGCGATCGCGATCAAGGCGCCGGACACTTCGTCCATCGTGTGATGCGCCGCTTCCTTCGGCGACATCCCAAGCGCCATGTTACGTTCGACATTCTCCACGACGACGATGGCGTCATCGACCACAATGCCGACCGCCAGTACCAACCCGAAGAGCGAAAGGTTGTTGATACTGATGCCTAGCGCCGCAAGGAGACTGAAACTCCCAATCAAGGAGACGGGGATCGCGACCACCGGAATGATGGTCGCCCGCCAGCTTTGCAGGAAGACGTAGACGACACCAATTACCAGTGCGATAGCGATCAGGATCGTGGTCTGGACTTCTTTGACAGATCTGCTGACGAAGGTCGTCGGATCGTAGATGTTAATGTTCTCGATATCCGAGGGGAACTTTTTCTTAAGTTCATCGAACTTCGCGAGGACCTCATGCTCGACCTGAACCACGTTCGATCCAGGCACAGCAAAAGCCCAGAAGGGGTTCGATGGGTAGCGATCCGTATACGAAATGCTGTTGTAGTCGGCCGAGCCGAGTTCAACGCGGCCAATATCTCGAATACGAGTGACGCGACCCTGGTCGTCCGACTTAACGATGATGTCGCCAAACTGGTCGGGCGTCGTGAGCCGTCCGAGGGCCTCGACGTTGATCTGATACGCTGCATTGGTGGAAACCGGAGGTTGGTTCAGAACACCTGCCGATACTTGCTCGTTCTGTGCCCGCAATGCGGTCAGGATGTCGCTGGCACTAATATAGTGTGCGGCTGCTTTGTTCGGATCGATCCAGATGCGCATCGCGAACTGCCGCTCCCCCAAGGAAAACAGTCCGCCCACCCCGGGGAGTCGCGCGATCTCGTCCTTCACGCGAAGAGTCATATAGTTCGAAATGTATTCGACACTGCGCGTACCATGAGGAGAATAGGGGAAGATCCCCAGCAGATACGCGGGGATCACCTTCTGGACCTTGACGCCAATACGCTGAACTGGATCAGGCAAGCGTGACAGAGTGTCCTGCACACGATTGTTCGTGAGCATCTGCGCGAGGTTCACATCGGAGCCGATCTTGAAGGTCACGGTGATAGTGATGTTGCCATCCCCGGTCGACTGGCTGGTGATGTAGTCCATATTCTCGACGCCGTTGATCGCTTGCTCGAGCGGGGTCGCGACAGTACGAGCGACCGTATCAGCCGAGGCGCCTGGATACGCCGTGGTGATTTGGATGGTCGGGGGAACAATGTTCGGATACTGCGCGATGGGCAGAGCCACCATTGCCGCCAGGCCGAATAAGGTAAAGAAGATGCTGACCACCGCCGCGAAACGCGGATGGTCGATAAAGAAATGTGTTAGCTTCATGGCTTACCTTGGTTCTTTCCCTCGTCAGCTCCGAGTTGAATCGATCCATCGTGCGGTGACACTTTCGATCCTGGCGCAGCCATCGGGATGCCGCCGATGATCACTTTGTCGGAAGGCTCCAGGCCCGAGCGAATCACCCGCAAGCCATAGCGAAGATCGCCCAACTGAACTTTCTTTGCAGCTACGACATTGTTCGGCCCAACCGTTAAGACAATGTGGTCCGATTGATCCGCCACTACGGAATCATCCGGAACGAGCAGGACCGACGCGGGGGTCGACAGCGCCAGTCGGACGCGAGCGAACCCGCCGGGAGTCAATAGGAGATCGCCATTCGGCATCGTGGCGCGTGCATGAATGGTCCCGCTGGATCGATCAAGCGCGTTATCGACGAAGTTCAGCGTTCCCTGTCGACCAAAAGCGGTCTCGTCGCTCAAGGAGACCTCGACCCGGTCGGCGAGAGAACCTTTCTGTTGCTTTCGCTCCCGCAGAAAAGCCATGTAGTCAGCTTCGCTCATGTCAAAGTTCAAATAGATTGGGTTGAGCGAGACGAGTGTTGCCAGCAAGGTCGTGGGACTGTTGCCCGCTCGACTTCCGGACACGAGATTCCCGATCGAGACGAGATGCGAGCCCATGCGTCCGGTAAACGGTGCCGTGATACGACAGTGAACTAGATCGAACTGTGCGTCGCGGACAAGAGCCTCCGCTTCGCTCACGGCTGCTTTGGCCGTTCGTTTTTCAGCTGCTCGCTGATCAACGTTTTGGATGGACCCGGCATCGGTTTGCTTGAGTGTTTCCGCGCGCAATAGTTCGCGAGATGCGAGATCCAAACGAGAATGCGAACTCTCCAATTGCGCCTTGGCTTCGCTCAATTTGATTTCATATGGCGTGGGATCGATCTCGAACAACAGGTCGCCCTTGCGAACGACATCGCCGTCCTTGAAGCCAATTTGAGTGAGCGTGCCGCCGACCTGCGCCCGCAATTCAACGCGTTCCACTGCCGAGAATTGGCCCAAGAACTGCAATCTCGTTCCGATCTTCCGTTCGACCGGTACGCTGACGTCGACAGTGAGTGGGGGTGGAGCCACCGGGTGACCACTAGATTTGGTCGTAAGGCGTGGGCCGAGGAAAATCGCACCGCCTATTACAACCACCGTAACGACCGCGCCGCGCACCCAAAACGTGCCACTGCGCTTGCTTGAAGTCGGGCTGGACTGAGGCTCTAACGCTGTCGATGTTTCGTTCACGGTCCCTCACTTGTATTCGAAGATTCCTTATTGGCCGACGATCTAGGTCGTCGCGCAAACCAGCAGCGCTCACGCTGCGGCTGCACCGTTGTAAAACGGATAGTCCGTGTAACCCTTTGCGTCGAAGGTATAGAACGTATCCCGGTCATAAGCCGCCAGAGGAAGGCTCTCGCGGATCCGCTTTGGAAGGTCAGGGTTTGAAACGAAGTAACGACCGAATGCGATTGCGTCGGCGTCACCCTGCGCAACAGCAGCCGCGGCCGTGTCCGGTTCAAATCCGCCGTTAGCGATGATCTTCCCCTTGAAGATCCTTCGTGCCCGCTGCGAGGCCACGGGAGACTGATTTTCTTTGATCATGAGAGACCCGCTCATCCGGGGCTCGATGATATGCAAATAGGCAAGTCCAAACCGGTTTAAGCCTTCTACGACATGAGCATGCAGAGCTTCCGGGTTGGAGTCGGACATCGCGTTGAACGTACCGCTTGGCGTTATCCGGACGCTAATGCGGTCGCTCGCCCAGGCAGAAACCATTACCCCAACCACTTCAAAAAGAAGGCGGCAGCGGTTTTCAATAGAGCCACCATACTCGTCGGTTCGTTTGTTGCTGCCATCCTGAAGGAACTGGTCAATCAGGTAACCGTTCCCTGCATGCACTTCGACGCCATCGAAGCCCGCTGCTTTCGCATGCTGGACGGCTTTGCCAAACTCATTCAAAATGCGGGGAATCTCAGATTTTTCAAGAGCACGATGGGGCGAGGGCTGTATCCAACCCATGGGAGTAGACACGAAGCGCGACGGGTCCTCCCAGTATCCGGGATCCACGGAAGACGAAACGGGCGTCGCTCCCTCCGTGAGCGTGACGTGAGAGAAGCGCCCTGGATGCCACAGTTGCGCGAAGATACGCCCACCCTTTGCGTGCACGACGTCGACGATCTTTTTCCACCCGTCGACGTGCGCCGCGGAGTACATTCCGGGCGCGCCATGCCATCCGCGACTCGGAATGCTGAGTTGCGCGGCCTCAGCAATGATGAGCCCACCGTCTGATGCTCGCTGAGAGTAGTATTCCAGCATGAGATCGCCGGGGACACCGTCCGGCTGCCTGGAGCGTGAGCGCGTAAGAGGAGCCATCACGACTCGATGTTTCAGGCGAGTCGAGCCGATTTCAACAGGGCTGAATAACTGATTGGTTTTCGTCCCATTCATTGCAAAATTTCCTTTTCTACTTCGCTATATCTAAGTGTTTGTCTGAGCACAGAAGCGAAAACGACCGACTACGTTTCGGTCGAAACCTCCAGGTTCGTCCACGAACCTCGCGCGAGAACTGTTTGTATTAAGAGATCTTCAGTTTGGTGAGATCCCCCAGCCCCAGACTCTCGATCACACCGCGCTGGATCGGAGCAACCGCGGTGTTGACGGCATCCGATCCAAACGGCAAGCCGACTACCACCCGATCGGGACGGCTGCCCGCGGGCATGGCCACGATTTTGTCGATGGCTGTCGCGACATCCTGCGGGTTCGGAGCGTTCTCGCCTTGAAAGAGCGTCATGAAAGTCTTGAGAATCTTGCCGGGTACCTCGCCGGTCTCCCCATACGACTTAACAAGTTCCCCGTTAGCTGGCTTTTGCGCCGCAGCATACATGTTTGTGGGATAGGCGCTTGGCTGGACAAGCACGACATCCACCCCCAACTGAGAAAGCTCATAGCGATAGCTGTCGGTCATCGCCTCGACTGCGTACTTCGAAGCTCCATACAACCCGAAGAACGGCAGAGTTACCCGGCCCAGAATGGATCCCACGTTGATCACGAGGCCTGCGCGCTTCGTCCGCAACACGGGCAGCGTCGCACGCAGAACTCTCTGGACGCCAAACACATTCACCTCGAACAAATCGCGAACTTGCTCCGCTGTGAAGGCCTCGGAAAGCCCTGCCGACGCCATGCCTGCGTTGTTAACTACGACATCGAGCTTGTTGCCCGACTTTTCGAGAAGCTGCAGTATCGCCTTATCGACGCTGGCCTGGTCGGTCACATCGACCTTGAGGATCTCGATATTCTTTGCCTTGAGTTCGTCCCCGATTTCCTTCCTCGCACCGTCCGCTGAACGAAACCCTGCGAATACTTTGTGCCCCGACTTTGAAAGCGTTTCAGCAGTGAGACGACCGAAGCCGCTAGATGCACCCGTTACGAGAATCGTTTTTGCCATAGTCCTTGGATTCCTAACTGAAGAGGATTCACTTCCGACGCTGGCACCCGATGCTTGCATTTGGGGCAGCCTAGCAACCTCTTCGAGCAGAGTATGGGGGGCATCGAACTCTAGAAGGTGCCAAATTTGGCGCAAATCCTGCCAGATTCGCCGACGCGAGTGGTTTTCGTTTCGCGATCATCGGCGGGTGCTGGCAGAATTATTGTTGTGTGGACGTCGTTCGCATAAGGAAATCCGATATGACCAACCCTGAAGATCAAATCGCACGCGATGACGCTATTGCCACGATCGCAGAAACTTTTCTGAAGTCGCTTGGCCCCGATTTTCGTTCGGAGCTGGCCTTCCCGGAATTGACCGAAGACATGATCGCGAGGCTTCGGAGCTATGGAACAGAGGAGTCATTCCCCGCCGATGCGACTCTCTATACCCTGCGCGACCGCATGACAGATATGTTTGTTGTCCTGGAAGGTGAGATCGACATCATTCTTCCTTCAACGGAGAGCCAACCCAACATCTATGCCCGCCATCGCAAAAATAACTTCACCGGAGAATTCAATCTTCTCAACTCCCAGGGTGCAGTGGTCGAAGCGCGAACGCTGGTTCCGAGCACCCTACTGCGCATATCACGCACACAACTCAGGCGCTTAATGCGCGCGGAGGGAGATATAGCCAATGTGATTGTCGCAGCCTGCATCTGGCGCCGGATTGGAATTGTCAAAGCGGGGTCGGGCGGAGTGCTTCTGAAAGGCAGACCCGGCGATCCTCAGATGATGCTTCTTCAGCGGTTCTTGGTGCGCAACAACTATCCCCACAGAATCGTAGATGTACTCGCAGAGGAACCCGATAACGACAGCGCTCGCTTACCAGCAGTAACTCTCTCTGACGGGCGAATAACCCGGCGCCCTTCCATCCCTGACCTGGCAGATGAGTTGGGCATCACAGAATTACCGGATCCCGAAATGATCTGCGATGTGGCTGTCGTCGGAGGAGGTCCCGCAGGACTCGCGGCCGCAGTTTATGCGGCTTCCGAAGGACTCTGCACGACAGTCGTCGAAGGGATGGCGCCAGGAGGACAGGCAGGCGCTAGTTCGAAGATAGAAAATTATTTGGGTTTCCCCGCCGGCATCAGCGGCCAACAGCTGGCAACTCGCGCACATCTGCAGGCATTGAAATTCGGCGTGCACTTTGCGATTTCGCGAGAAGTTATAACCATCGAGCAAGTGGACGGGATCCATAAACTGACGCTCCAGGGCGGTATCCCCGTATGTGCGCGTGCAGTTGTCGTCGCATCGGGCGCTCACTACCGCAAGCTCGATGTCGAAAACTACGTGAAGTATGAAAACCGTGGACTTCATTACGCAGCTACCGCTATGGAGTCGGTGTTATGTCGGAACCAGGAGGTTGTCATTGTGGGGGGTGGCAACTCCGCCGGGCAGGCGTCGTTGTTTCTCTCAGGTATTGCAAAACATGTCCATCACCTTGTGCGTCGATCGTCGTTCGCGGAAACGATGTCGCAATATTTAATTTCCCGCATAGAAAACTCCAGCCATATAGCCGTCTACACGGAATCTGAGATTGTCGCACTGGATGGGGACCGATCCCTTGAGAGAGTGAGCTGGGTCAACTTGAGCACGGGCGAGTGTACGGTGAAGGACCTCTCCGCCGTCTTCGTGATGATCGGCGCTGAGCCCAACACGGGCTGGCTGTTCGGCACAGTCCGACTCGACAAAAAGGGCTTTATCCTGACGGGAGGCGCAGACGGCTTCGATCAAAGCCCCTACTCGACCAGCATGCCCGGCATCTTCGCGGTCGGAGATGTGCGTGCAAACTCCGTCAAGCGCGTAGCATCAGTGGTTGGCGAGGGTTCCGTCGTCGTCTCGGATATTCACCGCTACCTTGCCGATCACAGAAACCGGCTTTCCGCTCGACCGAACTCCACACTTGCCGCGCTGCGTTCGGTGGATGCAGCAACTTCGGGAGCGAATACTGGACTCTAACCGCAGGAAAGGATCCGATGGGCGGACAACGCGCACTGTTTATGGAGATGCAGCAGGGGCTTTCTGAAGGCGAGCCTCGCGGCTTTCGGTACCGAGAGCAAGTCATCGGTGAAGGCGAAGAAGTGGCTTTAGCGGCTGAGCTCGAGAAACTCGCTCTGAAGCCTTTTGAATTTCATGGCTACTTTGGGAATCGGAGAGTGGTCAATTTTGGACTGAAGTATGACTTCGGCCGTCGGTCTGTCGAAAAAGCAGATGATATGCCCTCGTTTCTCGACGATCTTCTTAGCCGGGCTGCACACTTCGCCGGCTGTGAGAAGGACGCCTTTCGACAAGTTGGGGTTAATGAGTATCGTGCCGGCGCGGGAATCGGATGGCACAAGGACAAACCGCAATTTGGAATCGTCGTTGGCGTGTCGCTCCTGACTCCTGCGACGATGCGCTTTCGGAGACCCCAAGGTGAAAACTGGATAAGGACTTCACGCACCTTGCAGCCTCGCTCCATCTACGTCCTCTCCGGGGAAGCTCGGACGGATTGGGAACACAGTATTCCGCCACTCGACGCACTGCGATATTCCATTACCTTCCGCACGCTCTTCGGTATCTAAGATAGGCCCCGCCCTCTCGGCTGGTACCTCCACAGTCCGACGAATCTGATCGACCTGGCCCGGTCTCCGGAACCGAGCCCGTCCAAATGAGCTCTGCTTGCACGAGCTGGCAGGATTGGCATATCGGGGACATTTTCTGCCATACTGAGCGTGATTATGCCGAGCCCTCTGCGTGTCATTGCCTTTCTGACGGCTTCGCCTTTCGAACTCCTCGATTTGACTGGTCCCGCGGCTGTTTTCTCCATCCCATCGACAAAAGGTAAGCACAATTACGTTCTGCAAATCTTGTCCACGACGTCGGGCAGCTCAGTTCGAAGCACGATGGGCATTACAATCGCCAATGCCTGCAAATTCGACCAGTACTCCGGCCCGATCGACACGCTGATCGCAATCGGAGGCGAGGGCTCTCTCGAGCACCAATCAGCGGAGCTGCTACAGTGGCTGCGCAAGCGGGCGTCTCATGTCCGGCGCGTTGCTTCCGTCTGCACCGGTGCATTCATCCTTGCTGCCGCAGGAGTACTCGACGGGCGAAGGGTAACAACACACTGGCGATATCTTGATTTTCTAATTAAGCGGTACAAGCATTTGCAGGTCGAGCGAGACCCGATCTTCATCAAAGATGGAAAGTTCTACACCACGGCAGGAGTCAGTGCCGGCATTGATCTGGCCCTCGCACTCGTCGAAGAGGACCTGGGCCACGAGGTGGCCGCATCGGTCGCCCGTGAGCTCGTCCTGTTCCTGCGACGGCCCGGCAGTCAGGCGCAATACAGCATTTTGCTCGCCCAACAAGCGACGATGAGCGACGCGCGCATGCGCGACCTTCCGGCTCATGCTGAATCGCACCTTACGCAGAAACTGGATGTAAACACACTGGCGGCGTTTGTCGCCATGAGCCCGCGGACTTTTGCTCGTCAGTTTGAGGGGAACTTCGGCACCACGCCGGCCCGATGGGTTCGATCACTTCGGGTGGAAGCCGCGCGACAACACCTGGAATCTCGCAGTCTATCGCTTAAAGAGATCGCACGTGTTACCGGTTTTCGCGACGAACAAGCGCTCCGAAGAGCATTCATCCAGCAAATGAAAATGACTCCGAAAGAATATCGAGAACGCTTTGGTGTCAGAGAATAAATATCAGGGTTCAAGCCCCGACCGTGGATGCTGACGGTCCGTACCTTCCTTTTCCTCTGTGCAAGACTTTCCTCTGCGTGATTCATTAATCGAGGCGAATGCAGTACGCTTCGTTGGTCGTCGATCTATTCGACGCAAGAATGAGGCAACGGCAAAGGCGAGGGTGTGTGAGCGACACGTTCTCGAAGGATCCGATCACGGTGTCGACGTGGGGCCTCCATTGTCTATCGCGCAAAGGGAATTCAGTCTCCCTAGACCCGTGGGCTACGAAGAGTGGGTCGCGTTAGCAGAATGCACCGCATACACGGGCCATTGCGGAAGAAAGCGAGCCGCATTCACAACGGTTTCAAACACTGTCGTAGCCGAAAGACCCTTCGGGTAAGAACCGAAAGCTCGACCAAGTCTCGAAGCCGGAGTGCTCTCTGCAGCCACTAACAACGATGCCGCAGCCCGGAAATCCAAACGTGCTATTACATTTTTATGACAGCGCTTGTTGACTCTGGATACATTTCCCGGAAGAAGTTTCCCTTCAACAACTTCCGCGCGAGCGATTTACGCCTCACATCACGAGCATTCGGTCGAGAGCCGAATGCTCTACTCAAATTCTGTAAGTGCTTGATGGAAAAGATTTTGGCTCCCCGGGGAGGATTCGAACCTCCAACATTTCGGTTAACAGCCGAATGCTCTACCATTGAGCTACCGGGGAACTGGATGGCTATCTGTTCTAATTGTAGCAAAATACTCGGCGCGTTGTTCAAGCGGCGCGGCATTCACTTGGGGGCCCGCCATGCACAAGAAAACCGACGCTGACTTTCCTGGCCTTTTTCGCCCTATATATAGTCAACATCTACGTTTCTGCAGATGGCTGCCGTGAGAGCCATTTCTAGCCGCACAGTCCCCGCATCTTGCTCTTAGACATCCTCTTAGACATCGCACAAATCCGTTGCTTCCCGAAGCGAGGTAAGCGGATCGCGCGACGGCACGAACTCGTGCGCCACATATCCCTGGAACTTGGCAGCCACGATTCCGCGCATCACTCCATCCCATTGCACTTCCTGCGTGCCGTCGAGTTCGTGCCGGCCGGGAACGCCGCCCGTGTGGAAATGACCAAGCCACTGAATGTTCTGCTGGATGGTTCGAACGAGGTCTCCTTCCATAATCTGCATGTGATAAATGTCGTAAAGCAGTTTCACGCGCGGTGAGTTCACGGCTTGCACCACTTGCACTCCCCATGCCGTGTGGTCGCACATGTAATCCTTGTGGTTCACCTTGCTGTTGAGCAACTCCATGCAAATGGTCACGCCGTGGTCCTCGGCAATTTTCTTCACGCGATTGAGCCCCGCAATCGTGTTTTTCGCGCCCTCCTCGTCGGACATGCCCGCGCGATTTCCGGAGAACGTAATCACGTTAGGAACGCCGGCCTTAGCCGCCAGCGGGATATTCTTGCGGAATCCCTCCTCGATTCTTGCGTGGTTTTCGACGCGGTTCAATGCGCTGGGAATCTCGCCGCCTCCAGCGTACGCCATCGTGCAAACGAGACCATGCCGCCCCGGTATTTCGTATTCCTCCGGACCCAGCAGGTCGACTCCCTTCAACCCAATCTGCGCCGCGTACGCGCAAAGGTCGTCCAGCGGAATTTTCTCGTAACACCAGCGGGAAACCGATTGCTTGATCTGGCCTTTGCGCCGTATCGGGACGTTTTGCTCAGGCCAGGATAGCGATGGGATGGAAGCTATCGTCGCTCCCGAGACAGCACTTTTCAGCATCGTACGCCGCGATAAGGTAGTCATCGGAAATCACCCGAAGTGTCTTCGATCTCTCCACGCAAAATAGCACGGCGAGAAGTTTTCGCCGCGAATCTTACCAGTTTCGGCGCCCATCTTTGCCGATTTTTCTTTTCACTCCAGATGGGCAACGGCTGATCGTCAGGCTCACTAACTAGTGAGCGCGGCCTTTCGACCACGACGGCATCCGAGGAAGACCTTGACTTTTTTTGCACGCAAGTTATTGTCGGCGTTCCGGCTTTCGCTTCGCAGATTGCGCGGACAGAGGAATTTTCATGGCAGATCTTCCCAATATCGTTGCTTCAGACTTCGCCTGGTACTACGAATTCATTGCGGCTCACGTTCACAAGTGGGTCGACCCTCTAACGCAGGAGCAGTTCTGGCACAACCCGTTCACTTACGGCAACAGCATCGGCCACCTGACTTTGCACCTGACGGGCAATCTGAATTACTACATCGGAGCGCGGGTGGCAAAGACAGGATATGTTCGCGACCGCCATAGAGAATTTACGGAAACCGGAAAACCAGACAAAGCAGAAGTGCTGGGAGCCTTCGACCAGACCATTGCGATGGTTGTGTCGACAGTCAGAAAGCAAAAGCCTGAAGATTGGATGACGCCATATTCAGCCGAACTCGAACCTGAAGCTGCGGAACGCTTTATGATTTTTCTTCGATGCGCCGGCCATGCTTATCACCACGTCGGGCAGATTATTTATTTGAGTAATGAACTCAAAAAAGAAGCGAAACTGGGATTCGCCAGCGCGTGAGAGACAGCAGCAAACCCGAGAAATCCAGATTACTTAATCCATGTTCTCGGATGAGAGGGTCTCCTGGGTGCAGGTGTTCATCAGGTGAAGGGGGAAAGTATGCGTGGTGTGTCTTCGACCGTTGTCGTGTTGACGAGCATTCTGGCAATTGGCCTGGCGGCGCAGGCCCGGCAGGCCACGCCCACTCCACCATCTTCGCCTGTAGCTACCAGTTCAACGACACCTACGATCGACCAGTCGCTCGAAATGAAGGGTGCGTTCAGCCCGGAGATTTCGCCCGATGGAAAACAAGTGGTCTACGAACTCTCGCGCACGAACTGGGAGGACAACGCCTTCGAGCGCGATTTGTGGATTGTGGACATCGCCACGGGCGAAGGGCACCAACTCACGGCATCGAAAAAATCGAGCACCAATGCCGCATGGTCGCCGGACGGCAAGTGGATCGCCTTTCTCTCCGACCGGCCAGGACAGATTTCCGGGACGCCTGACGGCAAAAAACAGATCTACGTGATTGCCGCGGACGGCGGCGAAGCCCGTCAGCTTACGAAAGTAGAAACCGGAGTGAACAACCTCGCGTGGTCGCCGGATTCCAAACGGCTGGCCTTTTCGGCGGAAGATCCCGAGCCCAAAGCGATGAAGGACCGCAAGGACAAATATGGCGACTATGACGTCGTCCATGCCGACTACAACATGACGCACCTGTGGACCCTCGAGATTCCCGCGGGCGAGGCTGCCACGATTGCCGAACCGAAACGGCTGACCGAAGGAGCCGCGTTCAGCGTCGGCGAATTTACGTGGTCGCCAGACGGAACGCGCATCGCCTTCAGCGCGCAACGCGATCCCGACTTGATTTCCTCGGAGACGGCGGACATTTACGTAGTGGCGGTGAGCGATAGCAAAGTGAAAAAGATTGTGAACACGCCGGGGCCGGACAGGAACCCGCAGTGGTCGCCCGATGGAAAGCAGATCGCTTACGAAACAACGGCTGGCTCCAAGTATTTTTTCTATACCAACGTGAAAATCGCGGTGGTGGACGCGGATGGCGGCACTCCGCGCGTGTTGACGGACGCTTTCGATGAAGATCCTGGGCTAATTCGCTGGGCGCCGGATGGCATCTACTTCGCGGCCGAGCAGAAAACATACGCGCATTTATTCCGGCTGAATCCCGAGACGAAGGCCATTGAGAAGCTCAGCTCGCCGGAACATCTAGCGGCATTTTCGTTTTCCCTCTCGAACGACTTCAAGCATGTAGCCTACCGGGCAGCGCTCGAGAATGAATATCCCGAAATATTCACGGCGAGCGTAGCTCCTTGGCAAGCCAAGAAACTCACGTCGCTGGCAGACCAGCTGAAGCCATTCAAGATCGCAAGACGCGAAGTGATTTCTTGGAAGGCCGCGGACGGAACTTTGATTGAGGGCGTGCTGCTGAAGCCGCCGGACTTCGATCCGAAAAAGAAATATCCGTTACTTGTGGTGATCCACGGCGGACCTACCGGAGTGGATCAACCGATTCTGGCTGCGGACCGTTACTACCCGCTGGAACGATTCGTCGCGAAAGGCGCATTGATTCTGCGGCCCAATTACAGAGGCTCGGCGGGATACGGAGAGAAATTCCGCGCGCTGAACGTGAGGAATTTGGGAGTCGGCGATTACGCCGATGTGATTTCCGGAGTGGACTCGCTCATTGCGAAAGGTTTTGTTGACAGAGATCGCGTCGGCTCGATGGGCTGGAGCGAAGGCGGATACATTTCGGCGTTCATCACGGCATCGAGCGACAGGTTCAAGGCAGTTTCTGTAGGCGCGGGCATTTCGGATTGGATGACGTACTACGCGAACACGGACATCACGCCATTCACGCGGCAATATCTGCATGCGACACCGTGGGACGATCCGGAAATCTACAAAAAGACTTCGCCCATCACCTATATCGCCAAAGCGAAGACTCCCACCCTGATCCAGCATGGAGAGAACGACAAGCGCGTGCCCATCCCGAACGGGTACGAACTGCGGCAGGCGCTGGAAGACCGCGGCGTGCCGGTAAAGATGGTGGTGTACAAAGGATTTGGCCACGGAATCACGAAGCCGAAGCAGCAGCGTGCCGTGATGGAAGAAAATGAAAAATGGTTCGCGAAATATATCTGGGGTGAAGAATCCGCTCCGATTCCAGCGCCCGTGCCGCCCGCGAAACCTGATAAACCGGAGAAGGCAGAAACACAATAATTCGAGATGGCTAGCGAGCACTACGTTTCGAGTTTGAAGCGCGTCGAAGCGAGACGGTAAAGACGGCGCCACAGCAAGCGATTGATGAGCACGACGATGCTGGCCATAATCAGCGTGGACGCAAGCAAGATATCAAAGCGGCCGGCGTCGCTGGCGCTGCTGATCGCGCTGCCGAGTCCCGTGGTCGAAACAATGCGCCCCTGAAAGTGAAAATATTCCGCGATGATGCTGGCGTTCCAGGCGTTGCCGGAGGCGGTCACCATCCCGGTGACGAGATAAGGAAAAATCCCCGGCAGTATTAAGTAGCGCCAGCGATCCCACGAGCCAAATCGAAAAATGCTGGAGGCTTCCTTGAGGTCCGTGGGAATGGCCATCGCACCCGCGATAACGTTAAAGAGGATGTACCACTGCGTGCCCAGAAGCATGACGAGCAGGGCGGCAAGCTCCAGGCCGCCGCGGAACTTAATCAAAAATAAAAGAATGACGGGAAAGAGCGCGGTCGCGGGAATCGATGCAGCAATCTGCGCGAGCGGCTGGGCGATGCGCGCAAGACGCGGGCTGAAGCCGATCGCCACACCAACCGGCACGGTCCACAGCGCTCCGATGAGCAGCGCGGCGTTGACGCGAAGGAGCGTGAAACCGGCGCTGCGCAGGAGGGCGAAATAGTCCGCGCGGCTTAGGTCGGATAGTTCGCGAGCCGCGCGAAATACGGCGAAGCCCACACCGACGAGAACCACGGCCGCAAGAACGATGAGAAGCGAACGGCGAGTGCTTGGGCGCTTTGGCGCGGAGAAGGTGGCTGCAGCGCGGCGCGCGCCAACAGCAACATTGATCGTGATCCAGTCGAGGACTGGGCGCACGGCGAGGCGGTACAAACGAATCACGATGGAAGCTCGCCCGAGAAGACTGAGCAGATTGTGCGTGGCCGTTCTGGCGCTCTCCACTTGCTCAAACTTGAATTTATCCGCCCAGGCGATGACCGGCCGCCAGATCAACTGGTCGAGAAGGACAATGACAGTCACCATGGCCGCGAGGCCCCAAAGAATCGCGCGCGTATTCCCATGGCTGGCGGCGGTTTGCAGAAAGGAACCGAGTCCCGGAAGGCGGAAGTCGCGATTGCCGAGCACAAACATTTCGCAAGCCATGAGGAAGAACCATCCGCCGGCGACGGACATCATCGAGTTCCAAACGAGGCCGATGGTGGAGAACGGCAGATCCAGCTCGACAAATTTTTGCCAACGGCCGAAGCGATAAATAATGGCCGCCTCTCTCAATTCACGAGGAATGCCTTTTAGCGAAGAATAAAAGCTGAAGGCGATGTTCCAGACCTGGCCGGTGAAGATGAGGATAACGGAACCGAGCTCGATGCCCAGCTGGCTATGAGGAAAGAGCGCGACCATGGCCAGCATCACCCCGGGAAGAAAACTAAGAACCGGGATGGATTGCAGAATATCGAGAAGCGGGATGAGGACAATCTCCGCGGCTTTGGAGCGCGCCGCAACATAGCCATAGGCGAGCGCAAAGAGCATGCTCAACGCATAGGCCACGCTAAGACGCACAAGCGAATAAAACGCGTACAGGGGGAGCGCGCGCGGACTCTGTGAGATCTCAACCTGAGCGGGAACTGCTCCGAGCCAGGTGTGGCCAATGGCGTACACGCCGTAGATGGCGGCAAGAACGAAAAGAAAAACAAAAATATCGATGAGGAAGGACCACGACCAACGCGAACCTGCCGGCCGCCGTATAGCCGGCGGGACGGGAGACGCATTGGAAGCAGCGAGCGCGGGAGTCGTCACAGGAAGGTCAAGCCTCGGTGAGGGTCAGCTTGCCTGTAGCGGCGTCGTAATTAAATATCTCTGCGTAGCGCCCCCACTGAATGGCGGTTTCCAGTTGGCGGCGGGATTCGTCTTCGCTGAAATGCTCGTCGAGGAGGTCGCGGAAAAATTCGTCGGAGAGCGTGCGGTTTGATTTTGCTTTGAGCGCATTTTGCATCTGGCAAAGTAGCGGAACATTCGCGAGAGCGGCTTTGCGAAAGATCGCTTTGCGCGCTTGTATGTCCGCTTGCGCGTAAGCCTGTCCTTCGGGAGTGCTGATGGCTTCGCCCTCTTCGAGCCGGAGCATGCCGAGGAGGAGGGCGGTGTCCACGGTAGGGAGAAGCGCGTCCACTTCGAGGCTCAACTCATTGGCAAGTTTGTGAAGATCCGCGCGGCCACCCTGGTCCATGAGAATTTCCAGCAAGCCGGCCAATCCGCCAGGACGCGTATGGGGGAGCATGATGGCTTTGCGCGGCAACGGCTTGCCGGGAGCAGCGCTTTTCTGGTGAAAGGCGTCGTGTTCGTAGTCAGGCCGGGTGAGAACACGATAAATCTCATCGACAAGCTCGACGAAACTCGAAGACTTGCGGTCGCGCGGATGAGGAATGTCCACCGAAAAATCGGCGTGGATGTGAGCGGGGTTCCGGCCCAGGACGACGATGCGATCGGCGAGGACGACGGCTTCTTCGATATTGTGCGTGACGATGAAGATGGCGCGGGTGGGAATTTTGTGTTCGAGCCAGAGCTCGAGAAGTTCGCCGCGCAGCGTCTCCGCGGTGAGCACATCGAGCGCGGAAAAAGGCTCGTCCATGAAAAGAACTTCGGGCTCGACAACGAGAGCCCGGGCGACGCCGACGCGCTGCTTCATGCCACCGGAGAGTTCCTTGGGATATGCGGACTCGAAACCATCCAGGCCGACGGCGTCGATGATGCGCAGAGCGCGTTTGTGGCGGTCGATGGGAACTATGCCGCGAGCTTCGAGCGGGGCTTCGACGTTTTCGAGGACAGTAAGCCAGGGAAACAGCGCGAAACTTTGAAAAACGATGGAGACATTGGGCGCGCCATCCCCCACTGGGGCTCCGTGCCAAAAAACGGAGCCGGCACTTGCAGGAGAAAGCCCGGTGAGCATGCGGAGCAGCGTGGATTTTCCGCAGCCGGAAGCGCCGAGCATGGCGATGATCTGTCCGGGATAAATGGCGAGATCGGTCGGCGCGATGACTTGAATGCGGCCGCCGTCCGGCTGAGGATAGAATTTTTCGAGCTTGCGGGCTTCGATGATGGGCTCGGGAACGATTGGTTCGGAGTGGACGGATTCTGGCGCTGTGGTGGAAGTGCTCATAAGAACGTGTATTATCGCTCAACTCGACGCAGGGCGCACAAAAGGATGAAGGGCGCATGATAGTTGGATTCCCGGTTACAATGGCGTGAACCCTGCATGACATTTTCCGGTAAACCATGGAATCCTCAGCATTCGCCGGCGCGATTTCGCGGCTGGCTTCCGGCCATTTTTATTTCGCTGTTCATTTCTTTGGCGATTGTTTCTCCCTTTTTCTGGCTGGGAAACGCCACGGGGCATGATTTCCAGTTTCACGCCGCCTCTTGGCTGGACGCCGCCGGCCAATGGAAAGAGGGCGTTGTTTATCCGCGGTGGACGGAGTGGGCGAATTACGGTTTCGGCGAGCCGCGATTTATTTTCTATCCGCCAAACTCGTGGATCCTCGGAGCGGCGCTTGGTTCTGTGCTGCCCTGGATCAGCGTTCCGGTGGTTTTCATCCTGCTGGTGCAAACGTTCGCCGGGCTGAGCGCGTTTGCGCTGGCGCGGCGCGTTCTTCCGGAGCGAGCGGCTTTATTTTCTGTTGCGTGTTACGCGGCGAATCCCTATGCGCTGTTGAATGTATACATGCGTAGCGATTTTGCGGAATTGCTGGCGAACGCGTTTTTTCCATGGTTGTTTCTTTTGGCGATGCAAATCTGTGAGTTCTTGGAGTCTCCGGCGGAGCCTCAGAAAAGACCTGCTCGCCGGGCGATCGCCTACTTTTCTGTCGTGTTCGCCGCGATCTGGCTGTCCAATGCGCCGGCGGGCGTGATTGCGAGCTATAGCTCGTTTGCCGTCTTTGGTTTTGCGGCGCTCACGCGAAGGTCGTGGCAGCCTCTCTTGCGCGGCATGGCTGCTCTGGCTCTCGGATTCGGTTTATCTTCATTTTACTTGGTGCCAGCGGCCTATGAGCAGCGTTGGGTGAACATCGCGCAGGCGCTTTCGGCAGGGCTTTTGCCATCAGAGAATTTTCTGTACACGGTCATCAACGATCCGGAGCACACGCTCTTCAACTGGATTGCATCCACCATCGCCGTTTTGCTCATCGTCTTGACGGGGTTGGCGGCCCTCAGAGCGCGCCGAGACGAGCACGAGCGCGAAGGCGCTTTGGGCAACCGGACGTGGCAGGCGCTGCTGCTTCTTGCGGGATTGGCGACCTTGTTGATGCTGCGGTTCACCTGGGTTCTCTGGGCGGTGCTGCCCAAATTGCGTTTTGTGCAGTTCCCGTGGCGGTGTATGTCTCTTCTTTGTGTGCCGTTTGCGGTGTTCCTTGCACGCGCGATGGGACGGAAGCGATTTGGGTGGGCTTGGGCCGTGGTCACGTTCGCGCTGATCGGTGGCACCGGCGTTGTGCTAGTGCAACGAGGGTGGTGGGACACGCAGGATATTCCGGCTTTGCGCGCGGCGATTGCGAACGGAACGGGGTTCGACGGCACGGATGAGTACGATCCTGCAGGTGACGACCACACGAACATTCCGGTGAAGTCGCCCGAGGCGCTGGTGATGGATACGGATTCCGTACCGGGTCCGAACTCGAAACCGAAGATTGACGTGGAGCGCTGGAGTCCGGAGGACAAAGAAATTTCCGTCAGCTCCCGGGAACCATTTTTTCTTGGGCTGCGTTTGCTGAACTATCCCGCTTGGCGAGCGGAAGTGAATGGCGCCGCGGTCACGCCACGCGGTGGTGACGACTACAACGAAATGATCGTGCCCGTTCCTGCCGGCGAGTCACACGTTCGCGTACTTTTTGTGAGGACCCGGGATCGGACACTCGGCGGTGTTCTCAGCCTGGGCGGCTTACTGATTGTAGTCTGGCTTGGCACCCGCCGTAGGGCTGCAGATCCTGAACCTACTAGTTAGCTCTCGCGGACCCCTCCCCCGATTTTTTCGTAAGTGTTGCTTCTAAAGGAGTTAGCTTTTTCTTAAGTCTTTTAGAATCAATGCTTGCCAACGATTTGTGCGAGTGCTGATTCTACACCACTTACAGGTAGTCACAATCTAGACTCGGAATTTCTGCCTAACTCAGTTGACGCGGTCGGGCTTAGTCTCGAGGCCGCTGGAAACAAAAAAGCGGCAGCAGGAGCTGCCGCAGTCCAAAGATTTCCCTGTCAAAGACGGTACCGCAGAACCGATCGCGAGTCAAGTACCTTTCGGTGCTAGTACCGCCTAGTTATTCGAATCGTGAATGGCGGGTCAGTTTCCGATTACCGTTTATCAGGAGTTGGTCTCAGACGAACTGGCCCGATACCGCAGTCGAGTTAGGAATTGCTGGCCTCAGGCTCTCTCAATCTTAGCGGCGATGAATGAGAGGGCTTGCGAGCTGGATTTGAATTGGTGAATTCCTGTTTCTGAAGCTTCCGGGGAGACAAAGTATAGATTCCCAAAGGGCGCGTGAAATCTTTTTGGCTTGATGAATTGGAGTCCCCAAAATAACGGAAACAAACTGTAACCGCATGTTGAGATTTCGCTGTACTCAATCCGATGCCATGATAGAAACCGTCGATACAACAAGCATTGGTCGTCTACCCTGATGAACACTGTACTCAAGAACTGCAAGACGCCAAGTATGCCGATTAGAACTCCGAGTACAATTCCGGCTATTTTGACTGTAGACAAGCATACGAGGCAGCCCGTGACCAGGAAAAATCCTGGCAAATACCACTTGGATACTTGCGCTCGTATGTCGATGATGTACCTCCAAATCTAGCGCGAAACCTGTCGATGGCGTGAGCTGCAATCTTATCCTGCGTGGCGGCCTACACCAACCAAGGAATATGCGAATGGAATGACACGGTATTCGGCTAACTCCTGGCAAGTCAAGTAATCGGAAACTGACCTGCTTCCGAATGGTGCGTGTACCGCAGGGGTTAGCGGCGGTCGACGCTGGGGTGGCGGACGTCCTGGCCTTGCACGATGTAGATGACGTCTTCGGCGATGTTGGTGGCATGGTCGCCGATGCGTTCCAGGTTTTTGGCGACGAGGATAAGCTCGAAGGCAGGAAAGACCACGCTGGAATCGCCCATCATGTAGGTGAGCAGCTCGCGGAAGATTTGGTCGCGGAAGTGGTCGACCTGGTCGTCGGTGGCTAGAACTTTTTGCGCCAGATCGACGTCGCGACGGACGACAGCGTTGAGAGCGTTGCGGACCATTTCCTCGGCAAGTTCACTCATGCGCGGAAGGTCGACGTAGGGCTTTACGCGAGGATGGCGCAGGATGCGCGTCGCGGATTGCGCGATGTTCACGGCCTGGTCGCCGATGCGCTCGAGGTCGTTGTTGATGCGGGAAACGGCGAGGACGAAGCGGAGGTCGATGGCCATCAGCTGATGAAGCGCCAACAGCTGCACAACGCGGTCGTCAATTTCCATCTGTAATTCGTTGATGGCGTCTTCTTCATCGAGAACGCGCCTGGCGAGCTGCTCATCCGCTTCGAGCACGGCATGCACGGCCTGATGGACGGCGCGCTCGGCGAGACTGCCCATCCACAAGAGGCGCTCTTTCAATTCGTTCAGATCTTTTTCGAAGTGGCGTTCCATGAAAATTTTCCCTCAGTAGTGTACAGCCCCGGAAGAAAAAAAGCAGATTCCTCGCCTCGCTCGGAATGACAAACGACCGATACGATGCCTGCCACGGGATCAGCCGAAGCGGCCGGTAATGTACGCTTCCGTGCGCGGGTCACTCGGCTTGGTGAAGAGCTGGGGCGTGGGACTGAATTCGATGAGCTGGCCTGTGAGCAGGAAGGCAGTGAAATCGCTGATGCGGGCGGCCTGCTGCATGTTGTGGGTGACGGTGACGATGGTGCAGAGATCTTTCAATTGAACAAGCAGCTCTTCGATTTTCGCCGTGCTGATGGGATCGAGGGCCGAGCAGGGCTCGTCAAGAAGAAGGACTTCTGGCTCAACGGCCAAGGCGCGGGCGATGCACATACGCTGCTGCTGGCCGCCGGAAAGTTCGTAAGCGGACTTGTGGAGGTGGTCTTTGACTTCGTCCCAGAGAGCGGCGTGGCGAAGACTTTTCTCGACGGCCTCCGCCATGGGCACCTTTGAGCCGTTGATGCGGAGACCGTAGGCGACGTTCTCAAAGATCGATTTCGGAAAAGGATTGGGGCGCTGAAAGACCATTCCTACGCGGCGCCGAAGTAAAGTGACGTCCTGGTCGAGAATGTTCTTGCCGTCGAGGAGGATTTCACCTTCGAGGCGGGCGTTGCGCACGGTTTCGTGCATGCGATCGAGAGTGCGCAAAAGAGTAGATTTGCCGCAGCCCGAAGGACCGATAAGAGCGGTGACTTTGCTGGTGGCGATGCCAAGACTTATATCGAAGAGAGTCTGTTTGGGCCCGTACCAGAAATTGACTTTGGAGATGGACATGCGCATCTCCGAAGGCGCCGTGGTTTCGCGGTGCGCGCCGGTTGTTACGGGAGGAGTTATGTTTACGGACACTGCCTGCCTCACAGAAGCGTTCATGAAGTACTTACCTCGGAACCGAAATGCCACGGGACAGAATCGCACGGGCAACAATGTTGATGATCAGGATCAAAGCGAGCAGGACAAGACCCGCGGCCCAAGCTTGGCGATGCCAGTCTTCAAACGGCGAGAGAGCATAGTTATAGATCATGACCGGAAGAGACGCAGTGGGTTCGTTCCAGCCGTTGCTCCAAAAGCGATTGCCGAGCGCCGTGAAGAGCAGCGGAGCGGTTTCGCCCGCAACGCGCGCGAAGGCAAGAAGAATGGCCGTGAGAATGCCGCGATAGGCAGCGGGGACGATAACCGTCGCGATCGTTTTCCATTTGCTGGCGCCCAGGGCCATCGCGCCCTCTCGCAGAGTGCGAGGCACGCCCAGCAGAAACTCCTCCGTACTGCGCAAGGTGATGGGGATCATCATCACGCCGAGAGCAAAACCGCCAGCATAGGTGGAGAAATGTTTGAAGGGATGGACGGCTAGGCTGTAGGCGAAAATGCCGATGACGATAGAGGGCACGCCATTCAGCAAATCCGCCGCGTACCGAACGACAAAGGCAATTTTGCTGCTGCTGAACTCGGCGAGGTAGATGGCGCCGAAGAAACCGATGGGGACTCCAAAGAGAGTGGCCAGCAGGAGAAGTTTGGCGCTGCCCAGGATGGCATTGGCCATACCTCCGCCACTTTCACCTACGGGCGCGGGAAGCTTGGTGAAAAAGTCCCAATTGATGGAAGTGCCGCCGTGATAGACGAGATAGCCGAGGATGAAGAAGAGCACGGAGACCGCGACGAGAGCGCAAAGACCGGTCATGGTCAGCATGAAATTGCTGACGAATTTGCGCCAGCGCAGCTGGGCGTTCATGGTCATGCGTGCACCGTTCCGCCACGCTGCGAAGTGACGACGATGAGCAAGCGAGCGAGCCCATTAAGAATGAAGGTCAGAAGGAAGAGGACCAGGCCGAGTTCGATGAGCGATTGCGTATAGAGGTCGCCGGTCGCTTCCGTGAATTGATTGGCGATGACCGAGGCGATGGAATCGCCTGGGGAAAAGAGAGAAGCAGCGATGGCGGGAGTGTTGCCGATGACCATGGTGACAGCCATGGTTTCGCCGAGAGCTCGAGCCAGAGCGAGAAATATGGAACCCATGATGCCAGTGCGGGCAAAGGGTACAACGACTTTCCAGGTAGATTCCCAGCGCGTGGAACCAAGAGCCAGCGCGGCTTCGCGCTGATCGCGAGGGACGGAAAGTAGAATCTCACGGGAAACGGAGATGATGTAGGGGATGACCATGATGGCGAGCACGACGCCGGCGGTGAGGAATCCGATACCGAATGCGGGGCCCTTAAACAGGGGAATAAAGCCGAGGGAATTTTTGAGGGCGGGCTGAATAACATCGCGCATGACGGGGACGACAATGAAGATACCCAAGAGGCCATAGATGACGCTGGGCACAGCGGCGAGCAAATCAATAAAGAATTCCAAGGCGTCCGAGAGACGGGCGGGCGCGAGTTCGGAGAGAAAGATCGCCGCGCCGATGCCGAGGGGCACGGCGATGAGGAGCGCGACGGCGGAAGTTACGAGCGTGCCGAAAATAAAGGGCAGAGCGCCGAACTGGTCGGCATTGGGGTCCCACACAGAAGTGCGAAAGAAGGCCAAACCAAATTTGTGACGCGGCAAGACAGAACCCTGCCAGAGCTCATAAACGATGAGCAAAGTAATCAGCACAACCGAAGCGGCGAACAAGAACGTGATCAACCGGGCGATCTCGTCTCCCTCGCGCAGGCGGCTCAGAAATGAGCGGGAGCCCACAACGGGGGCCCCCGCGCTCGGAACAGTTGTGCTGGTGGTGGCCATATTTTCTGGAGGTTATTGGACTTTGTCGAGGGCCTTTAGCTCCATGGAGACGACTTCCTTTGGCAGCTTGGAGTAGGCAAGAGCTTCGGTATGGTTCTGGCCATCCGCGAGCATCCATTTCACAAAACCTTTGATCGCGTCGCGTTTGGAGGCGTCGGAGAATTTGGAAGGAATCAGCAGCCAGGTAAAGCTGGAGATCGGATAGGCGGACTTGCCCGGGGCGTTGGTAATGGAAACCCGGAAGTCGTCCGGCATGCTCTTGGCTGCGCCGGCGGCAGCCTCGGTCACGCTGGCCAGATCTGCTTTGACGAACTGACCGGAGGAGTTCTTCACTTTTCCGTACGGCATCTTGTTCTGGATGGCGTAAATCAACTCGACGTATCCGACGGAGTTGGGGGTCTGTTTAACGAGACCAGCCACGCCCTCGTTTTTGTTGCCTCCGAGTCCGGTGGGCCAGTTAAGAGAAGTGTTCTTGCCCACTTTGGCCTTCCACTCGTCGCTGACTTTGGAAAGATAATCCGACCAAATGTAGGTGGTGCCGCTGCCGTCAGAGCGATGAACCACAACGATATCGTTTCCCGGGAGGTTGACGCCTTTATTCGCGTCAGTGATGGCCGCGTCGTTCCATTTGGTGATTTTTCCCAGAAAAATTCCGGCAAGAGCTTCCGGCGTAAAATTAAGCTCTCCAGTGACGCCTGGAATGTTGTAGGTCGGAACGGCCGCGCCGAGAACAGTCGGGAAGTGCAGGACGGGGAAACCGTGCTTATCCTGGAAAGCTTTTAGCTGGTCGTCATTCATGGGACCGTCGGAGGCACCGAAATCGACGGTGCCTTCGGTAACCTGCTTGATGCCACCGCCAGAACCGATAGCTTGGTAATTGATCTGAACGTTGGGATCTTTTTTGTGGTATTCGTCAAACCACTTGGAATAAATGGGCTCGGGAAATGAGGCCCCGGCTCCGTTGATCGAAAGTACAGCGCGCGCAACAAAAAAAACGCCCAAGCCGAAAGTCATCAGAAGGATTGCTGCGATTCGTTTCATCCGTCATCTCCACGCGGAAGATTTACACTTTCCCAGGTTCTATGAGTGTGCTTCTTCTGTGTTACAGGATTGTTACAATCTATTCAGAGTTTTTTTATTTATGGGCTGGATCAGGCGGCGTCCGTTAACCTGTGCGGGTGCAATGACTTGTAGCGGCGGCGAGGCGATTCCGGCGACCGGAGCAAAAATTAAGGGGCAGTCCGCCGCGGCGGGCCGCCCCTTTTCCGTCCACGGCGGGACGGAGCGCTAAGCCTCCGATTTAGGGGAGGTAGTAGCGGAATGAGGTGAACACCATGTTGTCGATGCCCTTGGGGGAGATGGCCGTACCGCCGGCTGGTACACCGCCGGTGCCGGACCAGGCACTCTTAGTTATGTAGGAGTATTGCACACCAAACTGGAAGCGGCCCTTTGAACCCTGGTAGAACCTGTACCAGAAGCCGAGGGTGCCTTCCTGTATGTTGCGGATGTCGCCGGCGCAATTGGCGCCCGCTGACGGGTTGAAATCGTTGAGGGGCACGCCTTCGGTGGCGCAGCCGCTGTTGTTGGCGGCGACGTTGCCGTATCCACCGATACCCGTTGTTGAAATCACGGTGTGCGTGGTGGCCGGTATGGCAGGGCTGGTAGCAGTTGCAGGAATTGCCGTCGTCTTGGTAATTGTGACGGAGTCGTAGCCAGAATAGCCCGCGCGCCAAGCGTACTCCAGGCCGTAATAGGCATAGATGTCGAGCTTAGGAGTAGCGTGGAATTCGAGACGGGCGAGGCCGTGAGCGGTACGGATCAACGCGAGAGTGCCGTCGGGACGAGCGGTAGCGTCGGCCAGTTGTGCTGAACCATAGCGGCCGATGCCGTCGCCTGCGACGCCCTTGATACCAGCGTCCAAGTGCTTGTTGAAGAGCGGAAAGAGAGCGCTAACGCCACCACCACCACCGGTGCTGCTGGAGTTCGAAGCGCCGAAGCTACTCACCACTGTCGGTGTGGGAGATGTGCAGTTTCCGGTGAGCGTCGCTGTACCCGGAACCGTATCGCCGAGGGTTGTGCCGACCACGCCGCAGGGATAGATGCGATCGCGGAAGAAGCTGACGATGCCGAAAACTTCGTAGTGACCGAAACCAGGGTCGGCGGTAGCCTTGAAGATTAGGTCAGGCGCCTTGTTGACGGTGTAGCCGGTCGCGTCGAAGGCGTTGTACAGGCCGGGGCTAGCGCCAGGAGCGTTAAGGAAGAAGTTACCGGTAGTGGCGGTCGTAGCACCGGAGGTGACGATGGTAGCAGGCGCAGCGGCAGAGTTGATCGTAGTAACCGCTGAGAAGCCGCGGCCGCCGATGGTGGCCTGCGGAGCTTCCACAGCAAAGCCCACGTCAAATTTACCGCCGAAGTCCTTTACGACTCGGAAGCCATATTGACGGGCCCACGTGAAGCCAACGTTATATTGTGGGTCGATGACCAGCGGAAGGTCTTCCTGACGATTTAGAATGTCTTTCTTGTCTTCCGTCGCCAAGGTCCATTGCTGGCCGCCGGTGATGATCCAGCCGTTTTCGAAGGCGGCTTGCGCGAACAATTGGCGTTGGCGGAATACGTAGCTATTGCTCTGGCGGTTGTTGGAAGTCGTGCCTGCACCGAGGAAATCGGCTTCGAGGTAACCAGTGAGAGTTGCAGGGCCCACCTTGCCCTGCGCGAGCATGCTCACGCGGCTCTGACGGGCAGTGAAGTTATTCTCGCTAACATGCGCGAGATCGGCGGCCTCGAACGGAATGCCGGTGAAGGGCGTATTGACGTCGGCTGAAGTAGCTCGATTGCGGAAGACAGTTTCTGCCGCAAAGAAGCCGCCCGGTGTGATGGTGATGCCCTTGTAACGAATTGCGGGCGGTTCATCTTCCTTCTTTGCGTCGGCCTGCGCGGTCGCGACGCTAGTCTTCAAAGCCTCGTTGCTGGACTTCAAATTCGCGACCGTGGTGTTGAGTGTGGCCTCGTTGCTCTTCACCTCGGCGGTGGTGTTGACCGCTTCGGTGGCTTTGGTACTGGCTTCGGCTGCGCGCGCGTTGGCCGCGGCAGCCGCGTCGCGCGCTTCGTCGATTTGACGATCGCGCTTGGCGAGTTCTTCCTTCAGCAAACTGAGCTGCTCTTGCTGGGCTTGCAGGGTCTGACGTAGCTCTTCAATCTCGGCAGCGATCGCCGAGTCCGACTTGTCCGCCTTCTTGGCAGCCTTAGCCTTCGCCGGCGTAGCAGGTTTTGCAGGCTGCGCGTCGGCGTCCTTCGGCGTGTCTTTGGGTGTATCAGCGAAAGCGGTTCCGTAGGTGAGGAACAGCGATAGTGTGAGTGCTGCGATTTTTTTCATTGCCTCTCTCTTTTTGGAGCAAAATTCGACCGCATACCGAGGAAGATGCAAACCACCCCGCGCGAAAAGGTAAAGGCCGCGTCTTACAGTTACGTCAACCGAATGTGAATATCCTGTAACAATCTGGGAACGATGGACGTAAACCGTTTAGATATATAAGGTTAGAGAACGAGTAAGGGGTCAACAAGCATGAGAAATAGTGGGGTTCTGCCGAATTTGAATGCCCTCAGCAAAGCTCCATTCATCTGCGTGTGAATAGAAACCCTGGCTCATTCCCACCTTCAATTAACGGCCTTCCGGCCTCGACGCGGGGAAGGACCTACTTCGGCGGGGCTATGGTAAGTGCGAGGCCAATTTGCGTCAAGCGGTATCGGTATTTTGCGTCCCGCGAAGCCAGCACGGGCATCTTCGTGGCCGTCGCTTGTTTGCATCCGAGCCTGCGCACGCCGCGCCGGCACTTCATAAGAATTTCTCTTTAGCTCTTTAGAATGAACACTTACGAAAATCATAGGGGGAGGACTAGACCCATCCCGGAAAGGGGAGAAGGGGATCGGCGCCAGGGGTGCGCCGATCCCCGTGGTAGGACGTGAAACGAAGGTTAAACCTGCTGAGTATCGCAGCCCGGGGTCACATGCGAATGAAGGGCCTGTGAATTCTCGATGACCTCTTCGCCAGCCGATGGCGCTTGTCCGCGGCCGGCGGCGGGCATTGCCAATCCGCGGCCATGCCGCACATCGAGACCGCGGACCCAGAAAATGATGTCCTCCGCGATGTTTGTGGCATGGTCGGCGATGCGCTCGAGATGTCTGGTGGCGAGAATGAACTGCATTCCGGGGCTCACCAGGGCGGCTTGCTGAGTCATGCTCTGCATGAGCTGGTCGAAGATGCGGTCGCGGTACTGATCGACGACGTCGTCGCTTTGAAGAACCTGCCCGGCCATTTCGACATTCCGAAAAATCAGAGCGCCGAGGCTCTTGCTGACCATAGCGCGCACCGCCGACGTCATGGGAGCCAATTCCTCCGGCACTTGCGTTGGCGGCATTTCGCGGAGCGAGATGACACACTCGGCGAGATTCACGGCCAGGTCTCCGATGCGTTCGAGATCATTGGTGATTTTGAGAGCCGCAACGATCAGGCGCACCTCGTCGTCCGAGAACGAAGCGCGGCGAAGCAGCCGGATGGCGTGCTCATCGATGACAATTTCCATTTCGTTGATGCGCGGCTCGAGGAGAAAAACTTCGCCGGGAAGCGCCCAAGTGCGCGAATCGCTGACCCCGACGATGGCATCCAAGGCGCGGTTCATTGCGCCTTCGACAGTACGGGCCATCGAAACGAGATAATTGACAAGAGTTTCGTAGAGAACCGCTTCCGTCAGTTCGGCGGCACTTGCCATGGTTCCCCTTCCAGAGCCGGATGATTAGAGTCACACCCCTGCTCGTAGTCGATAGTGTGGCAAAGAGATAGTTACACCTCGTTCACAAAGAGATGAACATGCGGTAAATCAGCAGGTTACGAGCGGCAGGGAAGCGGGAATCCTGGAGCGAGGTAACGTTGAATCGGGCGCGGGATCTGCGCAGACTTGCCGGGACAGAGGTTTATGTGCCTCCGCCACTGCCCCGCCCGCCTACTCCGCTGGGGATGGAACGCGGCGTAGGATGTTCCGTGTCGAAGAGCGGCACGGAAAAATGGAACTGCGATCCCTGACCTACTTCGCTGTCCACCCAGAGTCGGCCGCCGTGCACCTCGACGAGATGTTTGGCGATGGCTAGACCGAGGCCTGTGCCTCCGGCTTCGCGAGAGCGCGCGACGTCCACGCGGTAGAAGCGCTCAAAAATGCGCGGCTGGTCGGCTTTAGGGATACCAATGCCGGTGTCCGAGACGGTCAGAATAATCTCTTCTTCTGCAGATTCCGCGCTGACGATAATCTGGCCACCCGGCAGCGTGTATTGGATGGCGTTGTCCAAGAGATTCTGCAAAACTTCGGCAAGCCGGCGGCGATCACCGGCTATGTCCGGCAAGCCCTGCGGGATGTCCACGGAAATCCGCAAGTCTTTTTCTGCCCCACGGCGCTGGGCCGTCTCGAGGCAGCTTTCGATTAATTGCGAGACGCTGAGGCGCCGGATCTCGAGCTCGAGGCGCTCGGCATCCATCTTGGAAAGCATGAGCAGGTCTTCGGTCAGGCGGGCTAAGCGGCGGGAATGTTCGAGAATGATTTCCAGGAAGCGCGTGCGGTTCTGCGGGTCGTCGATGGCGCCTGCAAGAAGCGTTTCGGCGAAGCCTTGAATGGCGGTGAGAGGAGTTCTGAATTCGTGCGAGACGTTGGCCACGAAATCGCGGCGCACCCGCTCAAGTTTTCGCAGTTCGGTAATGTCGTGCAGCACCACGACGGCGCCGGTGGTGTCTCCGGCGCGAACCGCGGCCACGGTGATGGCAAAATAGTGCTGCCGCAGCGTGCCCGTGACAATCTCCGATTGAACTCGCGGTTCGCCACCAAGAACCTGGCGCACGGCTTCGAGCAGTTCGGTTTGGCGCACCACTTCCACAAGCGCGCTGCCGGAGGTCGGCGGCACATCCAGATCAAGAATTTCGGCAAAGCCAGGATTGGCAAACACCAAGCGCTCTAAACCGTTCACTACCGCGACGCCTTCGACCATGCTTCCGAGAATTGCGGAGGAAAGGTTGCGTTCTTCCGTGAGTGTTTGGATGGTGCGGTCCAGGCGTGCCGCGGTGCGGTTAAGCGAAATGCCGAGAGCTTCCACCGCGTCGCCCGAACCGTCCCGAGGCAGCGGACGGAAATCACCCTCGGCGACGCGGCGGGAGAAATCCTTCAGCCGCTCGACACGGCCCGTAAAACTGCGAGAAAACAGCAAGGAAATTCCGCCAGCAATCAGCAGAATGAAGAAGGATGCGAGCCAAAGCCTGCGCCGGAAGGACCCAAGAACTTCGTCGACGGTTTCCAGTGGAAGCGCAAAACGCAAAACCGTGGAAGGGCCGCCGGATGCGTTCTGGCGCACCGCGTAGTAAAGAAGGTCGCGATTAATGGTGACGCTGTGGCGAATGGAACGTCCGTCGCCCTTTGCCATTGCCTCAAGGATTTCCGGACGGTTGGCGTGGTTCTCCATAGTTTGAGAATCAGCCTGCGAGTCGGCAAGCACCTGGCCATCGGGGGCGATCACAGTGATGCGTGCGCCGCTGGCGGCCATTTGCGCGACCCACTCGCGCAAGGCCGCCAGGTTTTCAGCTTGTCCGGGAGAGGCGGCCGTCCACTGGGGAGGACGCACTTGCGCGACGCGCGCGATGGCGGCGAGTTTCTCGAAGCCCGAGCGTTCGTAGTCGCTGCGAAGCGCGCGTTCGGCAAAAAAATCCACGGCGAGCAGGACGCTCGCCAGAAGCGCAAGGAACGAGAACGCGAATTTCCAGAATAGATTATGCCGCACGAGTTTCGAACAAGTACCCTGCGCCGCGCACCGTCTTCAGATGGACGGGATTCTCCGGGTCGCTTTCGATTTTTTCACGCAAACGGCGGACATACACGTCCACGCTGCGCGGAGTCACGAAACGATCCGTTCCCCACACGGCGTCGAGCAACTGATCCCGCGTGAAGACCCGGTTCGGGCGCGAAGCCAGGTAATAGAGCAGCCGGAATTCGAGCGTGCTAAGCGGAACGGGCTTTCCTGAATGGCTGACGCGATAAGACGCCGGATCAATGGCCAACTTGCCGATCTCGATGACCCGCGGCGAGTCAGCGGGCGGCTCCGCACGGCGGAGCAGCGCCTTGACGCGCGCAAGGAGTTCGCGCGGGCTGAAAGGCTTGGTCACGTAATCATCGGCGCCCATTTCCAGTCCAACGACGCGGTCGGCTTCATCGCCGCGCGCCGTAAGCATCAGAATGGGCAGACGATTCAAGGAATCGTCCCGGCGAACTTCCCGGCAAATGTCGAGCCCGGAAAGCTTCGGGAGCATGAGATCGAGCAGCAGCAAATCGGGCGGCGTCTTCTTGATTGTATTCAGGCCGGCGCTGCCGTCGAAAGCCGCGCTCACCTGAAAGCCTTCATTGGCGAGGTTATAGCGAACGAGTTCGACGATGTCCTTGTCGTCCTCGATGATTAGTACCCGTTTCATAAGGTTGGCACGTTCCGCTCGCCGGCTTGGCGAAAGTTTACCGTACGCCGGAGAAATACGATAGGAGGTTGAAAGATTAGGGTCACTTTGAGATGTGCGTAGCACGATGAATTCTGGCAGTACGCATGTCACGGAGGGATAACACCAATGTGAATGGAGTGTAAACGCTGTTTAGGGCGCTCAATTCGCGCCGGAAGTCGTGAAGGCCAGGGCCAGCAGCGTTTTTTGCTCAAGTTCGTGCGCCTTGGCCGAGCCAGTCGCCGGGCTGGCACTCGCAGAGCGCTTCACCGAGCGCACTTGTAGACCCTTGGCTTGCGCCAGCCGTTCAAGCCGCGGCAGCACGTAGAAAAGCGCTCCCATGTTCGCCGGCTCTTCCTGCACCCATACCACTTCACGCGCGTTCGGGTGCTCGGCCAGAGCTGCGGAAATTTCCGTGCGCGGTAGCGGATAGAGCTGGTCGAGGAAGAAGATGGCTGTGCTGAGGTCCTTGCGGCGGCGGCGTTCCCCGCGAAGTTCGTGGCCAACTTTGCCGCTGGCGATCAGAATGCGCTTCGCGTTCTGCACTTCGTGGTCCGGAACGAGCGGCAGAAAACGCGGCCGCGTGAAGTCTTCAATGTTTGAGCCGGCATCCGGATGCCGCAGCATGCTTTTTGGAGTGAAGACGATCAGCGGCTTGCGCCATACGCGGCGCGCCTGCCGCCGCAGCATGTGGAAATACTGCGCAGCCGTGGACGGCTGGCAAATTTGCATATTATCTTCAGCGGCCAGTTGCATGTAGCGCTCGAGGCGCGCGCTGGAATGCTCCGGCCCCTGGCCTTCATACCCGTGCGGCAACAAAAGCACGAGTCCGCTTGGCAGATTCCATTTGTCTTCCGTTGCGCTCAGGAATTGATCGATGATCACCTGCGCGCCATTAGCAAAATCACCGAATTGCGCTTCCCAAAGAACCAGCGCTTCCGGATAGTCGCGGCTAAAACCGTATTCGAATCCCACGCAAGCGGCCTCGGAAAGCGAGGAGTTGTAAATCTCGCAAAAAGCCTGCTGGCGGGAGAGATGCGAGAGCGTCAAGTAGTTATGCTCGGTTTCCGTATCGATCAGCACGGCGTGCCGCTGATTGAAGGTTCCGCGCTGGGTGTCCTGCCCGGTGAGACGGACGGGATTGCCTTCCAGCACCAACGAACCCAAGGCCAGCGCTTCCGCGAAGCCGTAGTCAATGGCGCGTTTGCCGTGGCCCATTTCGTTGCGTTGTTCAAGCAGTTTCGCGATTTTCGGATGAAGATGAAAACCGGCGGGCACACGCACAAGCCCGTCCGTAATTTCCGCGAGCTTTTCTTGCGTCAACCCGGTATCAACTTCGTACGCCGGATCGTATTTCCCCCCCTTGTATGGAGACCAATAGTCCGGCAGCTTGCGCAGATGCGGGATCTTCGTAAGCTGTCCCGCTTTCTCCTGTTCTACTTCGTATTCTGTTTTCACTCCTTCGACGATTAGCGAGGCATCGATCCCAGTCCGCTCCGCGTAAATCTTCCAAAGCGGCGCATGATTCCTGATGCGCTCGTAAAGCACCGGCTGCGTAATGGTGGGATCGTCGACTTCGCTATGTCCGTGGCGGCGATAGCCGACGATATCCACCACAACATCGCTGCCAAACGTCGCGCGATACTCGGCGACGAGCTTTCCAATGCGCACCACCGCGTCGGGATCTTCCGCGTTGACGTGAAATATCGGCACGCTTTGACGCTTTGCGATGTCCGAAGCGAAGCGCGAAGAATGCTCTTGCGCCGGCTGCGTGGTGAACCCGATCAGATTGTTGACGACGATATGCACCGTGCCGCCCACGGTGTACGCCTTCAAGTCCGCAAGGTTAACCGTTTCCGCCAAGATGCCTTGGCCCGCAAACGCCGCATCGCCATGCATGACGATAGGCCAGACTTTGTTCAGCGTGGCGGGCGTGCGGTCAATGATCGGCCCGTCGACGCCGCGTCGTGTCTGCTTCGCGCGAGCGCGGCCCATGGCCACCGGATCAACCGCTTCCAGGTGGCTGGGATTCGAAACAAGATGCATGTTGATGGGCTTACCCGCTGTGGTCGTATAGGTTCCTGTCGCGCCGACGTGATACTTCACGTCGCCCGCGCCGAGCACGCTTCGCGGATCCACGTCTTCGAATCCGGCAACCACTTCGTGCGGCGGTTTGCACGCTGCGTGAACCATCACATTCAAGCGGCCGCGATGACTCATAGCCATGATGCAATCCACCGCGCCGAAATCCCCGGCAGTGTCCAGAATGGAGTCAAGTAGCGGAATAAGCGAAGTTACGCCTTCGAGCGAAAAACGCTTCGTGCCCAGATAGCGCGCCTGCAGCACTTGCTCGAAAAGATCCGCGCGCACCAGCCGTTCGAGAATTTTTTCCTGGTTGACCTCCAGCTGGGGCCCCTCGATGCGTTCCGCAATCCATCGCCGCCTCTCCGGCTCGGGCAAGTGCACGAATTCCACGCCAATGGTGCCGCAATAAATGCGGCGCGCTTCCACGGCAGCCTCGCCAGTCAAATCCAGATCGGCGATCTTCAGCGGCTGGAAAACGCCAAGCGGATCCAGCGTAGCTTCGAGATAGCCCCAACGCCGAAAGGCGTCAAAAACGCGCTCGCGCTGTTCACTACTTGCTGCAGCTTTCTTGGAACCCTTGGCAGGCTTTGCGGGGCGTTCCAACGCCATAACTGTACGGTCGGCCATAAAATCCATCTCAGACAACACTCTATTTTGCCATAGAACACTCAGGTCACCCAAAAACATGCGGATTCAGCAATTCCCTCGGCTATACTCAAGCCCGTCTTGAAGCCCCTCAGCTAACTTGGTGGAACGCTACCGCTATGATCTGCCCAAACTGCGCGCAACCAATGACGGAGTGGAAGCTCACCGGCCACCTCAGCGTGCAACTCACCATTGATGTCTGCACGCCTTGTCAAGCTTTCTGGTTCGAGCGCCACGAAGACCTCGGACTCACTCCGCCTTCGACGCTGCAACTAATGAAGTACATTGGCGACCACTCTTCTACGCCCAAGCCGGCGCTACCCGACCGCCTCATGTGCCCGCACTGCGGCTCCGGGCTTACACTGGCGCACAACATGAGCCGCAATGTGCGCTTCGTCTACTGGCAATGCCCCAGCCAACACGGCCACTTCATCAGCTTCTTTGATTTCCTCAAGGAAAAAAATTTTATTCGCCCCCTTTCGCCCGCGGAGATTCAACGCCTGCGCGAAAGCGTGCAGGAGGTGCACTGCTCCAACTGCGGCGGCTCCGTCAACTTGCAGACAAATTCCGCTTGTCCCTTTTGCCATTCGCCGATCTCCATACTCGACCTTCAGGAGCAGCAAAGCATGTTAGCGCAACTCAAGGAAGCGACTGCCGCTGACGCGAAGCATATCGATCCTGAGCTGCCCTTAAAGCTCGCCATGGCGAAGGCCGAGGCATCCGACTATTTTTCTATAAACCGCCATAGTGATTGGTGGGCTGATCCCGGCACTACCCGCGACCTGGTAGTCGGTGCCTTGAAGGACATCGCGCGCTTGTTCACCGGCCGAATGTCTTGATCGGAGTGCCGCGCTTTATCCTCTTTTGTAAAAAGTGACCGCAAGCCTTCTCTCGAGCATCCTGCTTTACGCCTCACAAATTCCGCACTCTCGCCCCTAGCATCCGCGCAATCTCCTCCGGCTTACTTCCCGGCGGGAATGTCAACGGCGCGCCGATTCGAACCGTGATTTCACCTTGACGTGCCAATCGCCGTCCCTCCCGCTTCATCTGCCACACGCCGTCCAGCCGCATTGGCACGATCGGCAGCCGCAGATCCTCCGCCAGCAGCCCGATGCCGCTCTGAAATGGCGCCATGCGCCCGTCTTCGGAATTGTTGACCTCTCCTTCGGGAAAAACGAGGATGCTGTAGCCGCGATCGGCGGATTCCCCCGCAAAGCGAAAACTTTCGCGAAAGCCAGAATGTTGCGGCAGCGGGAAAACGTTGAACAGCGCAGTGGCCAACCAGTAGCCCAAATAGTAGGCCGCGCGTTTCACGAAAAACCAATCGCGCGGCGGCCGGCGCATATTTTGCAAAGTCTCGCCAGCCATGGTTGTTGCAAGGCGATGGCGAAAGCGCAGCGGCAGTGCGGCCAGAATCAGCCCAATATCAGCGCGGCGCGTGATGTGGTTGGAAACAATGAGTACTGGACCGCGCAGGTCGTGCAGATTCTCTCTTCCGACAATCTTCGGATGCCCAAGGATTTGCGTCGCCGGCCAGACCAGAGCGTAATAAACCGCCAGCCGGATCCAGCGCACCGGTGCGCGTTGCGTCCAGCGCGGATAAACATATTCCGTGCGATGGGCCGCAGGTTGTTGCAGAAGGCGCTGTACATCCGCCACGGTTTTTGCGTCCGCAAAAGACGTTTCGTTTAGTTCAACCTGAAAACGCTCTTCGAGTGCGCTCATCAACTCGACGCGGTCGAGCGAGCTAAGCTTCAGCTCGTTCTCTAGTTTTTCTGAAGATCCTTTGGCGGCTGAAAACTTCGCCAGCAAATCATCCAAAGTGCCCGCCCGCGCATTTGCCGGCGTCGAGCCATTGAACAATTCTGCCGCTCGCCCAGCGATGACGCTCAGCCGGGGCTTGCCGGTCGGTGTGCGCGGAAAATCGGGCTCCGGCCAGACGGCCCATTGATGCACGCGCTGGTACTCAGCGAGGGAGGCGTTGGCGTTCTCAATCGCCCTTCGCAAACCCTGTTCCCCGGTCTCCGTGCCGTTGTCCATCAGCGCTATGGCGAACGGCTCCGCGTTGCCGCTGCGCGAGTCGGGAACTACCACGCAATCGCGCACCCCGGGTTGTTTACGCAAGGCGGCTTCCACGTCTTCCGGGTAAACATTCAGCCCCGCGGGCGTGACGATGACGTTTTTCTTGCGCCCTTTGAACCGAAGATTCCCCTCCGCATCGTCTTCGCCGATATCCCCGGTGCGCAGCCAATTTTCTTGATCGCGCACTCCTTGCCGCAGCGCGCCGCCTTCCCAATAGCCGCTCGCCACGTTCTCGCCACGCACCAAAATCTCGCCGTCTTCCGCGAGCCGAAATTCGCGCCCCGGAAGAACTTTTCCAATCGATCCCTCGGTGGCGCGAAAGGGATGATTCAAGCTGATGAGCGACGCGGTCTCCGTCATGCCGTAGCCTTGCACGACCGCGTAACCCACACGCTTGAAAAACTCTTCGGTTTCCGCGGAGAGCGCCGCGCCACCGGAAATAAACGCCCAGAACTTCCACCCGAATTTCCGATGAATTCTGCGAAACCGCCATGCCCGGCGCAAAAACTTCTGGCCGTTCGCTGCGGCGAGAGTTTTCCTCAGCCAGCCACTCTGTCCGTGGGCTTCCAATTCGCGCTCAATCCCTGAGTGCAAGGCGTCCAGCATGCGCGGCACGGCGATAAGCGCCGTGGCCCGTTCGCCCCTAACGGTTCGAATAATCTCAGAAGGATTCGCGGAATGTTCGAACACTACTGTTGCGCCCAACAGAGGCGGCACAAACAGCGCCATGAACTGTCCAAAAACGTGGCTGAGCGGCACCAGCGTGACGAATCGCAGCGGATGAAACCATCGCTCATACTTTCGATAGGGATCTATGCCGCTTTCAAGCGGCCCGAGATTTGCCAGAAAATTGCCATGCGTCAAAACTACGCCGCGCGGCTCGGATGTCGTGCCCGAAGTGAAAACGATTTGTGCGATGTGATTTCGCGTGATGGGCTCATCGGCAAGACTTTCGTAAGGAGCCTTATTGGGCGGGTTGATCCCTGGCGGCGGGGCCTGGACATTCGCGTGACTGGCCGTGTCGGCCAAATCCTCCAATACAAGCCTCGGGATGGCGGGATCGAGCGTGACTTTATCGCGCGAAGAAAAAATGAATCTAACGCCCGCATCTCGCGCCACGCGTGCGGCGAAATCGAGAGTGGCGCCGTCATCCATGGGCACGGCCACCGCCCCGCGCAGCAAGCATCCCCAGAAAGCCGCCGCCCATTCCGCGCTGTTCGGCCCCCAAATCAGAACGCGATCGCCTGTCCGAATACCGCGTTCTTTTAGCTCCAGAGCGCACGCGACAGCTCTGCTTGCGAGCCTCGAATAAGTCCATGCCTCGCGGCGATAACCGCGCCGCTGCACGAACGCGGCATCGTTGCCATAGCGCTCGAACTCACCGAACAGAGATAAGAGACTCTCTCGAGGCATAATCGCAATCGGCTCTCGAATCGCTTTGCTGGCTTGATTCTACGCCTCTGCGAAGATTGCAAGCGAAAGCCCGTGCGGCTCAGGTGCACTTCGCGTGCCACAATTGATTTCATTCTTTTATATCTTCCCAGTGCTCGGCGTCCGCTCCAGTATGCTCGAAGGGACTTGCTCGACACGGCTTCGAAGCGACGATTCGCGATTCCACGCCGCCATCCGGCCACGAAAGCCCATCCACGCAACAATAACGCCAACCACACTCGCATTGGTGAGACCGAGCAGGAACCCGCCGCGAAACGTATCAGCCACGGCCTGGTAGTCCATCAGGAAAGACAATATGAAGAAAAAAGTGTGCAACATGTTCGTATACCGCCTTAGTTTCCTTCTTTGGCGCGCGCGCCGACGCTCGCGGGTCCATTGTGCCCACGGGGCTGGCGAACTAAACGCATCACGCGGATTAGAATCATTACTCCAGAAAAAACAGCCGTGCCCACCAGGGCGTACAAGAAGACTTGATTTATAATTTCGACCGTGCGGGCGAAATTAACTGCTCCGCTGGCTCCGGAATTCGCCGCCTCCACCCAATGCCCCGCTTTAATCAGAAAATAGACAATCACCAGACCGGCAGCCTGAACAAAAACGCCGTAGTACGCGCGAAAGCGCACCCAATCCGGACGGACAAGATTGATGATTGCGCGCACGATCTCCAAGGCCGTAAGCGCGGCAATCGGAAAGTAAATCTGATACCAGATCGGGGCGAGCTTCAGGAATGCAGCCGCAGGCCCAAGGATCAGAATCGGAAAGTTCTGGACCCCCGTCATCCACCCGATGGCAACGGCACACGCGATAATGATGGACACGGACTCGAAGCGCGAAACCTCCCGGCGGTTGCTTCCGATGCGCAGTTGAATGTCCCTCTCGATGTTCAAGTCGAGCCGGAACTTGCCGCCCATTCCTTTCACATGCCAGCGTTCGGGATGCTTCGTCAGGTGTCTCTCAACCAAGGCAAAAATCAGCGTCACCACGCTCAACTGAATAAAGAGTTGCAGCAGGCAGGTCGATACGATGTCGTTGAAACCGACCTTCTGCCCGCTGACCGCCAGCGCCGCAAAGATGATGGCCACGACAAGAAACGTAAGGCCCAGGTTGAACGAAAGCACCTTGATGTAGAACGGAAACAGAACTGGACCAATGATTTGCTTGCCGAACGCGACCGACCTCTGGTCCTGCCGGTAACGCGCGGCAAGCAGCAGCGGGTTGCCGCGCTGCCTCAGCAAACCCTCTTGCTCTTCTTCCGTCAGCGGCCGCCCCAGCTCTTGTTGTTTGTCTTCCATTTCCGAGCGAATGTCTTCGGACAGTTCGCCGATGATGTCGTCGCGCTGCCCCTCGGGCAGCGCCTTCGCTACTGCTTTCACGTAGCTGTCAACTAAGTCCATAACGTGCTCCTTAACCTCAACCTCACAGCATTCCGTTGAGCGACGAGTTAATGCCCTGCCACTCCGTCAACAGTTGCTTCAACACCTCTTTCCCATCTGCCGAGAGCTTGTAAAAACGCTTGTTCCGCTTGTCTTCCTCGCGCCATTCGCTTACCAGCAGCCCGTGGCTCTCGAGCCGCCGCAGCAGCGGATACAGCGTGCCTTCGTCAATCGCCATGCCCCGCTCGCTCAGCGTCTTCCGAAGCGTGTAGCCGTAGTGCTCCTTCCGTAGCGCCGCCAATACCGCAAGCACCAAAGACCCGCGGCGCAGCTCCAGCCTCAAGTTTTCAAAGAGTTCGTGGTTGTCCGTACCGGGTGTCATATAGTGTACGCCACACACTGTATGGTACACAGTATAAGTTGTCAAGCTCTTTTTCCAACTTTTTTTGATCCCAGCTAAACCTAATATTTTCTGAGATTTTCGGTAGCACAGACCTCTCAGTGACACGCACTTCAGTCTGTGCAGCCCGTAGGAAGCTGGGCTAGATGCAACTGAGGGACCATCAATTCAACTTATGCGACTGAGATCTAGGCTCCTCTTGTCTTGACAAGGTTCCGCGCTGACGCCGCGGATGAGAACAGAGGTATGAGACCTTCGGCCAGTGTTGGGTGGGTCAGGACCGCATCGCGTAGCGCAGTGTACGGCAGCCCTGCGATCATCGCAGTCTGGACGGCGGCCAGGACTTCCCCCGCACCGACACCGAAGGCAGTGAACCCGAGGATACGATCGCCATCAGCCTCCACGAGTGCCTTCACGAACCCGCGGGTCTCCGAAAGCGTGCGTGCGCGCAGGTTGGCTTCCATTGGGACTTTAAACAGTCGATACGCTATCCCTTGAGCCTCCGCTTCTGTTTCACTCAAGCCGATGTGAGCTAGTTCGGGGTCGGTGAACAGACAGTACGGGACTTGCCTGCCCGTAGTCACACGGTTGCCGCCGGTTAAATTGGCATGGACCACACGGAAATCGTCGATGCTGATGTGCGTGAACAGCGGGCTGCCCGCAACCTCGCCGATTGCCCAGACGCCGGTCGCAGTGGTTTGCAGCCGCTCGTTGACCTTGATATATCCCCGCTCGGTGAGCTCAACGCCGGTCAAATCCAGGCCGAGTCCTTCGGTGTTCGGGTTGCGGCCCGTGGCTACCAGTACATGACTACCCTTTAGGACTTTCTCAATTCCATTCTGCTCGACGATGACGCTGACCGTGTCGCCAGATTTGCCCGATATTTGCTTGATCCGTGCATTAAGCAGAATGTCGATGCCCTCGTCTGCGAGCAGGCTGCGAAGAGCCTCGCATACGTCCGGGTCTTCTTTGGACATCAGCCGCCCGTTGCTATCGACTATCGTCACCTTGCTGCCGAAGCGGCGCATCGCCTGGGACAGCTCCACTCCCACGTAGCCTCCGCCGACAACAAGCAAGTGTTCGGGAATTTCATCGATTTCAAGAGTCTCGATATGTGTGAGCGGCTGCGCTTCCGCAAGGCCAGGAATTTTCTCCAGCGCGGCACGCGTGCCCGTGCTAACGATTACGTTCGCGCCCCGCAGTTGACGTGTGGTCCCATCGGCCAGGGTGACTTCCACTGTTCTCGGAGCAACGAACCGGCCCGTGCCCAATATGAACTCGGCTCCCGTGTTCTTGTAATTCTCCATATACATGTCGTTCAAGCCGCGCACCATCCCGCGCTTGCGCTCGCGCACGCCCGCCATGTCGATCGCGAAGCCGTCGTGTGTGATGCCGAATTCCTTGCTTCGGCGAAAGTACGATGCGACTTTCGCGCTGTGGATGATGTTCTTGCTCGGCAAGCACGCGATGTTCGGACACGATCCGCCGATGTATTTGCGCTCGACGACTGCGACTTGCTTTCCTTCGCTAGCAAACGTCCACGCAGCGACGGTCGACCCCGTGCCCCCGCCGAGAATCACGAGATCAAATTCTTCCGGCTGCGTGTTCTTACCTGCTTGGGCGGATGAAGTGTTCTTCGTGCTGTTCATGCGGATTTTCCTTTCCGAGCGACAGGTTCACTCTTGGCTTTCATTGATTTCATGAGCGCGGCAGACGATGCTCCTTCCAGCGACAGTCCATAGCCAACTTCCCGTACGATGCGCTCCTTCAACGGTTGAATGAAGTGGATGCGGGTATTGCGGCGTGTCACTTCCGGAGCTTTCAAGTACAACTCCGCCAATTCCCGCGCCCTGCTGAGCGCCTTGCCGTTGGACACAACTTCGGCAACCACTCCCCATTCGTAAGCGGTACGCGCCGCCAGGGGCTGCGGGTTCAGCAAGAATGCCTCCGCTCGTCCTGCTCCCGCACGATAACTCCAGGTGGTAAAGATTCCGTCGCCGGGCGCAACGCCCGCGGAGAAATGGGCCACGTCCTGGAACGTCGCGCCATCCGCCGCCACAATGACACTGGCAAGTAGCGCGTAGTCTGAATGCACATGGGCGCGTCCCTCGATAGCCGCGATGACCGGCACTCGTATGTTGGCTATGTTTTCCAAAACCTGAACGCCTTCGTCGTGAACTTGGCTCCACACGCCGGGATCGGCGACGTCGCCGAAAGAGGACCACTCGACATCCGTAATGAACTCCCCACCTGCGCCCGTGAGGATTACGATCTTGTTCGCTCGATCTTGCGCAATCCGGTAGAAGGCATCGACAAATTCCGTGTGCGCTTTCGCGGTCATAATGAACGGGCCGCCATTGTCATGGAACTCAGCAACCAGTACACCTTTGTCATCTCGCGTCAGCTTGAGGTTGTGATACGCAGTCAAGTAGTCATTTTGAAGTTGCATAGGATTTTCCTCTCGGTGTTGTCCTGACTGGGTTCACCCGAACGTGTTATTCGACGTCCCGCACATGGCTCTCAGGTGGCCACAACGAGACCGCCTGCGGCACGAATGACCTCCCCGGTGATCCAGCCTGATTCGTCTGATGCTAGGAACACTGCCAAGGGCGCGATATCCTTTACGCGACCAAGCCGCCCCAGCGGCGTCTTCTCAGCCAGGGCAGCGCCGGCACCACCCTCAAAGGTCCCCGCCGCTGCATTGCCTTCGGTTTCTGTGTGCCCCGGAGCGATGGCGTTGACGCGAATCTTGCGCGGTGCAAGTTCGAGCGCCAATCCCATGGTCAGTGTTTCGATGGCGCCTTTCGTGGAAGCGTACAGCAGGGCTCCCGCCAACGGATGCGAGCCCACGATCGAGCTGAGGTTGATGATGCTCCCGCCGTCGGGCCCGAACCGCTTGATCGCCTCCTGCACGGTGAGCATCGCCCCGAGAACGTTGATGTTGTAGTGGAAGTGAAAGCTCTCTTCAGTGATCTCCGCGAAGGCGCCGAAACGGAACACTCCGGCGTTGTTGACCAAAACGTCCAGTCTTCCAAACGCGGAATGCACTTCTTTGAATAACCGCGCGACATCTGCTGCCTTGGACACGTCGGCCCCAACCGCGATCGCGTGGCCCCCGTTGTCGGCGATCACCTGGGCGACGCGTTCGGCGCCTTCCCGGTCGGAGGAATAGTTCACGGCTACACGCGCCCCCGCAGCCCCCAAGGCCGTTGCGATCCCAGCGCCTATGCCTTTGGACGCGCCCGTCACGATTGCCACTTTCTCAGTCAGTCTGCTCATAATTCACCATTCTTCTTGATCCGACTCCCCGTGCCCCCGAACGTCCATCGCTGCGAATTGCGTGTCGCGCTTATGAATATTTCCATTCATGCTCCTTATGTTAAAGAGCGTTTTGAAACAGCGCGTCAACATCCAATTTTGCATCCCGAACAAATCGTCGGCAATCCAAAAGCAGCAGGAACCCACGATCACGAGATTAGTGCTGGGGGGTCGGCTCTCGTCAGCGATTGTCGGTCACTGCTGGCGCGTTTATCGGTACGAACCCAACGGGCGACTGATGACTTCCGTATTGCCCGTCACTCGCCAAGTAAGCGGAGATCGGCGCCATTATTTGTGGGAGGAGGCTTCTACGGACCAAACGAATCTCGCTGCTTCGCACACAAATTCGTCCACAGAGCATCGGCCCACTGTGGGCTCTATACTATGGCTGCCCTGAATCGCCCCGGGAATAGCGTCTACAATCTTGAAACGGCCTTCCGCCTCGTCTATAAGCACATCGTACAAACATTCGAGGCAGAAGACTTGCTTCGGCCAGTGCGAAATGAAAAACGCTGCGAAATGGAGACTTGAGCAATTCAGGGGCTGCCTCGTGGACAGGGTCAAGCTGCTATGGCTCTATCTGCTGATGGGATTCGTATTGGCTGTTTCCCTATCCTGGGCCTTCGGACGGAATGCTCTCGGATCGGTCGTGAGTGTGCAGGAGCAATCCGGGACAGGGCCATACTCGCTCCCTTGTGTCCTCATGCCAGCCCCTAAGGTAGCTTTAAGATGCATGCGGTTTGAAGAACATCTATATGCCGTCGCTGACGTCAATTTGCAAACCGAGGAAATCGTCTTTACCACGTCAAACGATAAGCGGGCGGAAACGTTCCCGGAGATCGTAAACAACCTTTCCAGCGCTGGCGTGAAGCCGATTCTGGTCACCAATGCGGGAATCTATGGCACAGACAACCGGCCGCTTGGTTTGCTGATTTCACCCCAGGGGAAACTGCATGACGTGAACGCCGCGGCCGGCAGCGGCAATTTTTCTTGGGATAGCGCAGTGTTCCAAGTCTCGGATGATGGCACAGCATCTATCGTGCCCGCGCGCAGTTGGCACGACAACCCGCACACGATCGCGGCAACCCAATCCGGTCCGCAGCTCGCTAGTTCTGCGAAGATCAATCAAAGCTTTCAACCTCAATCCAAGTGGTCTTTTCGCAGGACCTCCATTGGGATTGACCAGTCGAATCGGCGCCTGGTCCGTCTGGTTGTGAGCCGAGAACCCGTAACCCTATTCGAGCTGGCAACTTTTATGGTTAAAGAACTTCATTGCTCGGAAGCTTTGCACCTGGACGGTGACTTGTCAGCCTTCTACGTCCCAGCCTCGCCTCCTAAGTTTATCTTCGCCGATCCAGGAGAACGAATTATTACGGTGCTGAGCATCCTCAAGAAGCGCAACTGATTTCAGGAGAGGCAACTCCGGACCGACCGTTTGCGATAACTCCCGAATGTCGGCAAACCGGAAGTAATCCGGATTGCGACATGTGGATCGGTACCTACAAGTCGGCTAGTAGGAAGTGATCTCCGCGCTGGGCATCGGTTCTGGACGGATTACGGGCCACTGGGAAGTAAGTCGGCTGTCTAATAAGGGAGTAATTGGAAACTGACCCATACCTTGCAGAAACCAACCGAGCAGAAACCTAGAGAGTTGAGTACAATAGAACATCCAGGGGAAATCTCGTGTACCCCCGGCTGCATCGAACTTAGAATCAAGTGGGGCAAATGCCGGTACCTATCTCACAGATGTGGACGGTTGCAACTTACGTCCTCAAGCAGAAAATTGCGGGGCGCAAACGCTACCCGTTTGTGCTGATGCTCGAGCCGCTTTTCCGCTGTAATCTGGCGTGCGCCGGCTGCGGCAAAATTCAGTATCCTGCGCATATCCTCAAAAAGGAATTGAGCCCCGAAGAGTGCTTCAAAGCTGTCGACGAGTGCGGCACGCCCATGGTTTCCATCCCCGGCGGCGAACCGCTGATGCATCCCCAGATTGACAAGATCGTGGAAGGTCTGGTTGCGCGCAAGAAGTACATCTATCTCTGCACCAACGCGCTGCTGCTCAAGGAAAAGCTGGATCTCTTCAAGCCCAGCAAGTATTTAACCTTTTCTGTTCACATGGACGGCCAGCGCGAACACCACGATTTCTCCGTGTGCCGCGAAGGCGGCTACGATCTGGCGGTCGATGGCATAAAGGAAGCGCTCAAGCGCGGCTTCCGCGTCACCACCAACACCACGCTCTTTGACGGCGCCGATCCGAACAGCGTCCGCCAGTTTTTCGACGAAATGATGGAGCTCGGCGTCGAAGGCATGATGCTTTCCCCGGGTTATTCCTACGATAAAGCCCCGGATCAAAAGCACTTCCTGGGACGCGCCCGCACGCGCCGTACCTTCCGCGCGATTTTGTCCAACCGCAAAAAGAGCTGGCAGTTCAATCAGTCTCCTCTTTTTCTCGAATTCCTGATGGGCAAAAAACAATATGCCTGCACGCCCTGGGGCATGCCCACCTACAACGTCTTCGGCTGGCAAAAGCCTTGCTACCTGCTCCAGGACGGCTATGCCGACTCGTTCCAGGAATTACTGGAAACGACCGAATGGCAAAACTATGGCACGGAATCCGGAAATCCCAAATGCGCCAACTGCATGGTTCACAGCGGCTACGAAGCCTCGGCCGTTGACCACACTTTCAGCGGACTCCGCGGCCTTTTCGCCACAATAAAGGCTACCTTTTCCGGAAATTACGCCGACCCGGACGCTTTGGCCCTCCTTAACGAACCTGCGAAACCAGTGCACTCCTATAATCCCTTGGTTCAGATCGAAGCAACCAAGGGCCAATTCGAGGAGACAAGCGCTTGACGGGCCCACGCCACACTGATCGGCCGAGCCACACGGAAGGCGCAGTCTCGAATCCCGACATACTTGAAGTCGCTCCGGGAACGATTCACGAAGCCGTCCAAGGTTGGGTCCCTGAGCTTGCCACCGAGGACGAGTTTCGCATCGCACTGGAAAAAGCCTTCGACTATCGCGGCGACGTCACGCTAACCACGAAAGACGGCAAGAAGATAGAAGGCTACATTTTTGATCGTGTTTCCGGCCCTACGCTTGCGAATTCGTTTGTACGCATACTTCCCAAGGATTCCAATCAGCGACAAAAGATTGCCTATGCCGATATCGCGGCGCTTGCCTTCACGGGCCGGGATCCTGCGGCCGGAAAAAGTTGGGAAGCTTGGGTGCGCAAATATTGGGAAAAAAAGGCCTCCGGCGAGCGCGGTTTCGGCTTGCAACCCGAGTCCCTGGAATAGCCCCAATTTGCCCTTTTGACCGCCTCTGCCTGCCCTCAGTGTCCGTATAAACCATTATTTTTCAATAAGTTGAGCCTTGCAACGCACTCACGCCAGGCCCTTCTCCAGCATGGACAAATGGCCCATTTCGTGGTACTATTTGCATAGCTTTTGTTGCTCTTGTATTACCTTTTGACCCGTTCAACGGGGCTGCAAGGACCATCTTGCGGCCTTTTTTGCGGGCTGGAGGCTGTCACGGCGATTGGGAATCTCGGGTTTTCTCTTACCCGCAGGTAACCGCATACGGACCAGGAGCGGCAAAACAATTTCAATGCCGCAGACCCAGCCAATTCGGGAAAGCGCACGAGGGTAGTGGAAGTGAAGGAACAAGGAACAGTCAAGTGGTTCAATGCTTCGAAGGGCTATGGTTTTATCCAGCGTCAAACCGGGGAAGATGTTTTCGTTCATTTCTCGGCGATCATGATGGACGGATACAAATCGCTCAACGAAGGTCAATCCGTGGAGTTTGAAGTAAAAAAAGGCCCCAAAGGCCTTCAGGCAGAGAACGTTACCGGCCTCTAGCCTGTGCAATTGGGGTGCCCTCGACTCGAGGGCACCGCACCTCAAGAGATTCGAACGAGTTTTAACGACGCAAACGTGGTCAAGGAGGATGATGTGCAAGTAATGGCAGAAGGACAGACAGTAAAGCACGAAACGTACGGCTTGGGCATTGTTACCGCTTCCGATCAGGAGCGCACCGCGATTGATTTCGACGATCACGGCCCCAAGTTGTTCGTTACTAGCATCATGGTGGCCGAACTAATCGGCGAAGCACCCGCCACGCCGCCCAAGACTAAGCGCCGCCGCAAGGCTTCGACCGCCGCGAAAGCCGCCAAGAAAGCCGCTGCTGCCACTGCCGCTGCTACCGCTGCCGCCGGCCGTTCGTAGTTCCTGTCTCGCTCCGCTTTGGAAGTCCGCGCTTCCCCTTCGCCAATCCGGCGCAGGGGTGTGTTCGAACACATGTGCAGCCACCTGCAGACTGACTATGATAATGTTTCCGCATGAAACGCTTCGTCGTGATTCTTGGGATCATCCTCTTCGTGCTCGGAATTGTCGCGCTCGTGCACCCGAGTTTTGATTATCACAAACACGAGGAAGTCGCGAGAATCGGACCCATCACGGCAACCGTCGATAAGCCGGAGACAGCTAGCATTCCAGTAGCCGCTACCGTTGCGCTGCTTGTTTCGGGATTGGTACTAATCGTCCTGGGCGCAAGAGCAAAGCGCTAATCGACCTTCGAGCATTCACTTTCAGCGCTACGCAAGTGCCCTCGCACGCTCGCAAAATAGCTCGCTTGGCGGGCGCGTTGTGCCTTTTACCGGCTGGTTGACTCTTTTGTCGAAGTAGTAGGACAGATATTCTTGTCTGTCGTTTCTCGATTGGTGATCACGAAAATCCCTAAACTAAAAAAAAAGAGCGCAGGCAAGAGTGCCTGTGCTACTTGTGGGCGGATTCCGTTTGCTCGAAGGCGTGATACGACGAGCGGACTAGCGGGCCGGCTTCGACGTGTTTGAAGCCCATCGCTTCGCCCAGGATTTTGAACTCGGCGAATTCGTCGGGGTGAACGTAGCGAACTATGGGTAGATGGTCGCGCGTGGGCTGCAGATACTGGCCTAGCGTCAGGATGTCTGTGCCTTGCGCGGCGAGGTCTTGCAATGTAGCGAGGACTTCCTGCTTTTCTTCGCCGAGGCCGAGCATAAGGCCGGTCTTCGTGGGCACATCGGGATGGGTTTGTTTCGCGCGGCGAAGCAATTCCAGCGATCGCTCGTAAACGGCGCCTTTGCGGACTTGGCGATAGAGGCGTGGAACTGTTTCGGTGTTGTGATTCAGGACGTCGGGCCGCGTGGCGAGGACCACATTCAGTGCGTTCCAATCGCCGCGAAAGTCGGGGATCAGCACTTCGACTTTGCAACCGGGCACGCGGCGGCGAATTTCCCCGATCGTGCGCGCAAAAATGTGCGCGCCGCCGTCAGGCTGGTCATCGCGATTGACGCTGGTGACGACGGCGTAGCGCAAACCCATGCGCGCCACAGCTTCGGCAACGCGCTGCGGCTCGTTTTCATCCGGTGGGCCGGCCGGTTTGCCGCTTGGCACCGCGCAAAATCCGCAGGCGCGCGTGCAAATGTCTCCCAGAATCATGAACGTAGCCGTGCCGTGGTCCCAGCATTCGCCCATGTTGGGGCAGCGCGCGCTCTCGCAAACGGTATGTAAGTCCAAGGTGCGCATGATGCGCTTCAGATCCTGGTAGCGCTCGCCGCCGAAGAATTTTACGCGGAGCCAGTCGGGGCGCGGATGCGCTCCAGGCGAAGGCACTGGCATCGGCGGCTGATTCGAGATGATGTTAAACGGCGTGGCCATAAGGGATGCTCGAATTCTTGATTTTAGCCCCATTCCGGCCGCGGTACAAACGCGGCGGAATGGTTCAAGGTTGAAAGTTTAGATTGTCGAAGAAGTCGGCCGCAATTCGCCCGCCCCGCCTGCGTAATCATCCGGCGGCAAATTCAGGGTTTTACCCTATCTGGAATGTTTGCTGTACCGCACCTTGCTAAGTGAGAAGGAGGTTTGGTCTGATGATGAAAGCTAACCCGGGTCTTGCAACCAGAGTGATAGATCGAATAGTCGAACTCTCGGCGGATGCGCAGATAGAACGGCGGGGGACTGTTAAGGACTCTCCGGAGTTTCACCAATTGGCCGGAGCGATTGCAGCGTACGGCAAGGCCCTTTCGCTTCTCGTAGCGGTTCGCGAGCAGGAAGAATTCTACGAGGTCATGCGTGAGCTTAATTTGCTGGTGAGCGTTTCAGAGCGAGTGCACTAGTCTAAAGAAACGAAGGCCGCGGCGCCCCCGCCTAATTCTGCTCACTCACCGTTGCGTTAGTCAGCGTTGCGTTAGGATGATGCAGCTTGTTTGCGCATGAGCTTAGCCGACGCTTGCGCCTCGACGGATTTGCGCACGCCTTCCGCGTGCAGTTCGCCACGTTTGAGAAGTTCCAGTATCTGATCCGCGGTGAGCGTAAAATCTTTGCCAACCGAGAAGATGACTTCCCCATTGGCGGTTTGCATTGGGAATCCCACAGGCATTCCATGCTGGCGCAGCAGGTGCACCGCCTTCACGATGTCGTCGGTTCTCTTTGCGAAATTGGTCACAGCGAACTTTCTAAACGGAAGCGACATCATTGCGGAAACGGAGGAGCGCGTCTAGTGGCAAGAACGGCCTGCGCACAGGTTTTGCACAGCTTCTCCACGCTTCTCGCGCCGACCATCCACGCGAAACTCTCCAGCTCCATGACGTTGCATTGGACTACAGTGCGTCTTGCTGCTTGGGCAGCGCCGATCGCAAAGGTCCGCGCCCATTTACTGCTCGCGTCCACCATTCTGACACCGCTCCAAGCTGCGGACGCGCCGCTGAAACCCACACTTTGCCAAAAATTGCGCCAACGGTCTAAGTCACTGAAAATGCTCCCCTTCTGGGAGCTCGTCTGCCATGCGGTTTGGTATCAAGAATGCCCTTCCATATCACGAAACTAAATACCGCGGCAATGTGAATTTGAAGCGCGGATCTAAGAAAGGGAGATTTAATTATGAACCGCAAAATGTTAACTGGCATGTTCTGCCTGATGCTGTTGGGGGGGACTTATTTTGTCCCAGGAGTTCGGGCCGACGAATCAGATAAGAAGACGATTGTGACTGTCGACGAAGCCATTCAGGTTCCCGGGAAAGTGCTTCCCGCGGGCACCTACGTTTTCAAACTGCTGGATTCCAATGATCGCACTCTCGTTGCAATTTACGACGCTAGCGAGATGCATTTGATCACCACGGTCCAGGGAATTTCGGACGTTCGGACGGAAGCCCCCGATAAGGCAATCCTTCAGCTTGAAGAGCGCACTGGCAGTCAGCCAGAAGCCCTGAAGGCCTGGTTCTATCCCGGTGATAACTTCGGCGTTGAGTTTGTCTATCCAACGCAGAAGTAAATAAATAAGAATATGTCCCACGCACCTGGCGCTGCTACCAGCGCCAGGTGCTTCCCAGCGCGTCATCAGATTACGACGCAGTGTCGCTTACTTCGCGGCGTGGCGGGCCAGGCGGGCGGCGAAACCCAGCAACAGGGTGCGCTGCTTGGGATCCATCTTGGCCAGGTGGCGCTGCAAACGGCTAAGTTCGGAAGCTTCTTTTTTGGAATAGCCCCAGAGGCCTTTGTCGTCATCGCTGACGAGCTTGCGGGGCTTGGGCGGCTCGTCGCCTTCGTACATGACTTTGTAGAGAGGCATGTCCAGGGCGCGGGCCCACTTTTCGAGAGTCTCGACGTTGGGAACGGTGTGGCCGTTCTCGACGCGAGAAACGTAACAGCGGAGAAGGCCGGTGGCTTTTTCGATGTCGCCCTGGCTGAAATTCTTTTCTTCGCGCAGGGTTCTGAGTCTTTGTCCTATTTCCATAACGTGAGATTACAACAAGGCGGTGGCTCTTGGCTAGTAGGAAATAACGAGGAATGGTTGGCGAGTAGTGAATAGCGAGCAGTGAGCGCGGCGAGGGAGACGATCGTCCGCTGCGTGAGACGGCGCGTGAAAAAGTTGAGGGCGCAACATGCGGTTAAGCGTGTTGCGCCCTCTAAATCGAGCCGTAAAGTTTCAGGCTTCCGGATCAATCCGGCGACTCAACAGCCTTGCGGCCAATCGCGTCTTCCAAACTGAGGCGTACCACCTACGAGCCTTTCGATTCGGCGGAAAATTGCAACAGCCGTGAGGCCATTGCAACCTTTGCGCCAAACCGAAATGCCCAAGAGCTTTTTGATTTAGTCCGGCACCGCGAAAGCCGTGAAGCTCTCGCAGATTCCAAACCAAACCACCCAGCCTCGGAGGTTTCAGAGCACGGCTAGCGCTGCAATCGCCGTTAGGCTACCGCAGTCCCTGAACCGCACCTTACGTCTCCGAGCTTCCCTCATCAGCCTAGCGCCGCAATCGCGGTTAAGCTCTTGCGAACTCTACGCTGCATTGGGAAGTCTCTGAACTTTCCGGTTCCGTTCAGAATCGCGAAAACGATTAAGAAATCGCGGGCTCTGAACTGAACCGTAAAGTCTTTTGCGCTTCCGGTTCAATCTGTGGCGGAAGATAGACCTTGCCGTTTTCGGCGTCAATGGAAATCGGAGAAAATGCCTGTGCAAATTTGTGCATGACTGTGGATAAAAGAAGAGAAGAGCAAAGATCCCGCTCTCTACAAAATCAAAACGGGAGTGAGGATGAAGCGCCTACCGGAGAGACCAACGGAGAATCAGTCAACAGAATAATAAAGGAAATGCACGCCGACGCCGGACATGCCATTTTTACCGAGGGGCTCAACGTGCGTCACTCGGCCAATGAATTTGCATTCAAGGGGAGGAAGGGATTTGATTTCCTCGGGAACTTTCAGGCGGAGCTCAAGCTTGGCTCCTTCGCGAAGCTTGAGGCTCGTCGCAAAATAAGCGCCGCTTTTGGAGATGTTCATGGTCTCCGCTCGAAGTGACTCCGCCGAACTGTTCATGGCAAGCGTGATCTCCATGGGGACTCGCTTGATGAGACGGGCTGCTAAGCGGCGTTCGTTTGTCACTCTAGGTTTCCTCGAGGCTGGGGGCACACGAGAATTCGGTGCATGTAGCAGTAGTCAGTTTACGGAAATTGGGAAAGGCGTCAATCAGGTTCTTTGCTGGTGACCGCGGAAGCCAGACGGCGCGTGCATTCAGGTTGCGGGCATCCCGGGTAGGCTTTCGAGAGTGGCTGTAGCTGAACACTATTTGAGATCGAGGCGTCATTTGATTCTGGCGATGCGGCCGGTGGTGGGATATTTCTGGAATTGGGCGGCGTCGTGCCCTGGGATGACGCGGTCGGGATTTCCTCCGGCGAGTTGGATCATGCGTTCTTGATTCTTGATGTTCGCGGCGTGATCGGCGTCGGAGAAGGTGGCGCTGGCCTTGTGCTCGGCAAGATTGCGGTAGAGATAGCAATTGTCGGAGGCGAGGACGAAAGCAGGACTGCCTTCGATACTTATGTATTGAGATGCAAAGGTGTGGCGACCGCCCGTGTAGGCGCGAATGCCGGGAAAAATTTCGACGTTGTCGCCATCCACTAGGTGCAAGCGGCCTTCGGTATTGATTCGCACGAGTTCTTTGACGTCTTCGGGATCGATGCCGCCGTGATTGCCGCCGGGCTGCCAGGCATCCCCCGTGTAGTAGCGAAATTCTTCCTTCTGAATCCAGACGTTGGCTTTCGGAAAAAGATCGATGCCGCCCAAATGATCCCAGTGGGAATGGCTGATGACAATGTCCGTGATTTCTTCGGGCTGGAGTCCCGCGAGTTTGACGGCTTCGTCGGGGCGAATGTAGTCGGTGGATGGAAAATATTTGAGGAAAGTATCGCGGTGGTAGCCGCTATCGAAAAGGATGTTGTGGCCGCCGCCACGGATTAGCCAAATAACCATGGCGATATTGATTTTTTCGCCTTTTGGAGCGCCCATGACCAGGCCCGCGACTTCATCTTCGGCCGAGGCGTAGCGAATGGCTTGAATTGAGTAATTGGGTACTGGTGGTGACGCAGGCGCTCCACCAAGCAGCGCAGCCAACAGAATCGCTACGGCGACCTTATTCATGGTGCTTCTCGTCGTCCTTCTTCAAGGAGTTTTTCAAGGTTTGCCTCGACTCAAACGCCTAATAGCGCGAACAGCATCCGCCGCTGGTTGCCGCATCATAGTCTGACTGGCCCCCCATCGTATACTCTCGCTGCTGGAGAGTGAGATGAAGCCAGCTATGCTCGTTCTTGTGGGACTTATCGTTCTGTCGTGAAGCGGGGCCTTATCGGCTTCCGCGCAAGCAGGAAAAGCAGTGAGTGAATTGTGAAAGGAACTACAGCGGTTGCCGTGAAGAGCGCACAAAATCACGCAGCACAGTCACGTTCGGACCATACGCCCCGATGCGGCCTGCGTCCACGGGCAAGCCAAGCCGCTCGGCCTGATCGAGATCGACACCGGCGTCATCCAGCTCAGACAAACTAAAGCCTTGCGCGGGAAGCACGCGATTCAGCCCGGTCGGATACACGGGCCGCGGCGGGCGGTGACGTTGCCAAGGCCGGCGCGCCAGTTCATAAAATTGCTGCCAATCGCGTTTGTGCCACGTGGTCATCGTTCTCTTTGATACGTCCTCTTCTGGCAGTTGGATGCATGGGGAAGCCAGAAGGTTCTTCTCTAATCCGTCGGGCATGCTTGCACCAGCCGCGGCTCTCGAAACCAATCATCCCTCCCTGGGGAGGCGAGTCGCCAGGCGCTCAACATACTTCACATTCGACGCCGTGCGGCATTTTCCTTGCCTATTGTTTCAAACACGTTACCGGGCGATTTGTTTCGCTCCGCACTCCTAGCAGCAGAAAAACCTGCGTTACAGCGAACGGCCTTGGGGCCGTCCGTTATTCTCGGTATATTATACACAGTGGTAAATTCCTGCCAAGGGGTACTCACTCTATTCTGGCATCAGACAATTGCTGCAGCGTCCGCCAATTAAAAGTGGATGACCCTTGGCCAACTTCCAAGTTTCAGGCAGGATCACTCACACTCTTATAGACGGATTTGTACTTCAAACGTTGCAAACATTCGAATCGAGGTCAGGCACACAACTTCTCACGAGGTTTTTAAGGAAGGCTTAACGCGGCGCCTATAGGTGACGCCGCTTCCCCATCAGGAAAGACTATCTACCAGCGGTTTCCGCGGTCACCACGATCTCCACCGCGCCCACCACCGCCGCCGTGGCCACCCCCACCCCGGCCACCACCGCCTCCACCATGGCCACCGCGCCCACCGCCGTAACCACCACCACCGCCGCCGCGCCCGCCGCCTCCGCCGCCACGCTCAGCTTGCGGCCGCGCTTCATTGACTACCAGGTTCCGCCCGCCGAAATTCTGCCCATTCAACGAGTTGATTGCGCGGTCTGCATCTTCATCGCCCTGCACTTCCACGAAGGCAAAACCGCGTGATTGTCCCGTGAACCGGTCGCGAATCAGATTGACGCCCGAGGGGGTAACGCCAACTTGTGCGAACCATTCCTGAAGCTGTTCTTCCGTCGCGGAAAACGGAAGATTGCCGATGTAGAGCTTCTTCACCTGCCCACTCCTTCTGCCCGGAACCCAAGTGAGAGTCGCGGAGCGCGCTGAAGGACACTATCGTCGTTCACGGGCAGTCGGGGAAGCCGAGCCACCGCGGGGAGCGAGTCCGGCACTTCAGCGGTCAGAGGCATCCTCTCGAAAATTAACCCCTTTTGCAATGGGAAATAGTCTAGCCGCGGCGGTCGCCTTGATCCCCGCGATCCCCGTTCGAATGGATCGGTTTTTTCCAGCGCACCACCCCGTGTTGAGCCAGCGGGGGCTGCGGAATAGTGGTACGATGCCGCGAAATCGATGGCTAGCAGGAAAAGATAAGATATGCGCGGCACAATGATGGATTTTCCGTTGACGCTCCCGGCGATTCTGGAGCGTTCCGGCAAGCTTTTCCACCGCGTGGAAATCGTTTCCCGTAGACCTGACCGCTCCATCGTTCGAACGACCTACGGAGACTTCTACCGCCGCGCCAAGCGGCTCGCCGACGCGGTCACCAAACTCGGCTTGCGTCCCGGCGACCGTGTCGCTTCCATGATGTGGAATCACTCGGGCCACCTGGAAGCCTTCTTCGGCGTGCCCTGCGCGGGCGGGATCCTCCACACGCTCAACCTGCGCCTGCATCCCCACGAAATCGCGACCATCGTCAACCACGCTGCCGACCGCTTTCTGCTCATCGACGATGTGCTGCTTCCGACCTTGGAAAAATGCCGCGCCAATGTGCCGTTCGAACGCGTCATCGTCGTTCCCTACTGCGGCGGCAGCGTCCCTATCCCAAAAGGCGCCCTGAACTACGAGGAACTCCTCGCCGACGCCAGCGATGACTTTCGTTATCCCGACCTCGATGAAAATGACGGGGCCGCCATGTGCTATACCTCGGGAACCACGGGCAATTCGAAGGGCGTCCTGTATTCTCATCGCGCGCTGGTACTGCACACCTTTGCCGAACTGGGCGTGGATTCCTTTGCCATCGGCCACCACGACACCGTCCTGCCGGTTGCACCGATGTTTCACGCCAACGCCTGGGGCTTGCCTTATTCCTGCACGATGGCCGGCGCCCGGCTGATTCTTCCGGGTCCCAATGTAGACCCGGAAAGCGTCCTCGACCTGATCGGGCAGGAACATGTGACCATTGCTTGCGGCGTTCCCACGGTGTGGCTCAGCGTGCTCGCCGCTCTCGAGAAAAATCCCGGCCGCTGGAAATTCGGGTGGCCTATCCGCGTGGTTTGCGGCGGCTCCGCCCCACCGGAGCGCCTTATGCGCGCCCTGGACAAACACAACCTGCACATCCTCCACCTGTGGGGGATGACCGAAACGACGCCCCTCGCCACGGTCGGCAAACTCAAACGCCACATGGGCGACTGGACCGGCGACCAACAATATGAAGTCCGCGCAAAACAAGGCTGGCCCGCGCCGTTTATCGAACTGCGCGTAATGCGCCCGGAGGGCCTCGAGGGCAAGTCTGTGGAAGCACCCCGCGACGGAAGCACTCCCGGCGAGCTCGAAGTACGCGGTCCGTGGGTAGCGGCCAGCTATTACAATTCGCCCGACCAGGCGCATCGCTGGACGGAAGATGGGTGGTTCAAAACCGGCGACGTGGCAACCATGGACGACGAAGGTTTCATAAAGATTGTGGATCGCGCGAAGGATCTGGTGAAGTCCGGCGGGGAGTGGATCAGTTCTGTCGATTTAGAGAACACGCTGATGTGCCACCCGGCGGTGAAGGAAGCGGCGGTGGTGGGCGTGCCGCATCCCAAATGGCAGGAGCGGCCGGTGGCTGCGGTCGTGTTGAAAGAAGGGGTGCAGGCGACGGCGGAAGAGTTACGGGCGTTTCTGGGGCAGACGTATGCGAAGTGGCAGTTGCCGGATGCTTTTGTATTCCTCGAAGCCATTCCGCGCACCAGCGTCGGCAAATTCAAGAAGATTGCGCTGCGGGAGCAGTTTGCGGATTGGAAGTGGGAGTAGTGAGTAATGATCCGATAAGTATTTTATAGTAAACAATAAGTAGAACTCATTTCATAAATGCGGGAACCAAAGTGGGCCGGGGTCCGTACTGAATGATGGGGATAGGCCCGTTCGAGGAACAGACAGCTGTTCGAGAGAAACAGACAACCGTTAGGGAGAGAGGAATCATGAAGAAGATAAAGAGTTTAGTACGGGGCTGGATACCGGCGGCGCTTTGTGTGGCGGTGATTTTACTGGCGGCTGGTGTGCCGGCACGGGCGCAGGGCGAGAAGCGGACGGTCTTTGCGGAGGGGGATTTTCATTGGCAAGGCAGCCTGAAGGCGGGGCAGACACTGGAAGTGGTCAATACCAATGGCGAGATTGCGGGAAGCAGTGCTTCCGGGGATGCAGCGCGCGTAGAGGGCAGGAGAGGGGGGAGCGATGACGACCACGAATTATTTATCGAGGTGGTGGAGTACGCGGATGGGGTCACGATTTGCGCCGTGTACGCGAAAGATAAGACGCCGGGGCGGTGCCACCGCGGCGGTGTGTCATCGGAGTCCGGCAACTGGTGGCATGGGCATCGCGCGAAGATCAACTTCGACGTGCAAGTACCGCGGGGCGTGCGATTGAATGCGATGACGACCAATGGAAGGGTCCATTGCGTGAACCTGGGCAGCGTGGTGCAGGCGGCGACGACGAACGGCGACGTGGATGTCTCGACGAGCGAGTGGGCTTCCGCGAGAACAACGAATGGTGGAGTGCGCGTGTCCATGGGCAATGCCAAGTGGAGCGGCGAGTTGGAGCTACTGACCACCAATGGCAGTGTGGACGTGACGCTGCCGGCCTCCGCCGAGTTCCAGGTGCATGCGTCCACCACGAATGGCGGGATTCAAACGGACTTTCCGGTTACCGTGCAGGGGAGGTTTGGCCCGAAGTCTCTCTCCGGGACGGTGGGTGGAGGAGGACGAGAGTTGAAGGTCGCGACGACGAATGGCGGGATTGAGCTGAAGAAGAGCTGAAGGGGCCATTCATCACGCCAGCGACGTGGAGGTCGCCCGGAGAGGAATGGACGCGCTGCCAGCAGAAGTTGCGTCTACACGCCCTAGTGTGTAGACTCATGTGTAGGCCCATGTGTAGACGAGGTATCTCCTCATGCCTTCGAATCTTGCCATTGATGACGAGTTGCTCGCGGAAGCGCAAAAGGTGGGGCGGCACCGCACCAAGCGCGAAACAGTGAATGCGGCGCTGGCGGAATACGTGCAGCGCCGGAAACAACAACGGCTGCTCGGCCTGTTTGGCACGATCGATTTCGATCCCACCTATAGCTACAAACGCGAACGCGCCGCCAAACGCTGGTGAAGGTGCTGGTTGATACCTCCGTGTGGTCCCTGGCGCTGCGGCGGAAGAGCGAGGCGATAAACGCGACAGAAAAGCTGATCGTTGCGGAGCTGACCGAACTGATTGGAGAAGGACGAGCGGCCATCATCGGGCTGGTTCGGCAGGAGCTGCTTTCCGGAGTGAAGACGTCCGAGCAATACGAGAAGCTCCGCTTGCACCTACGCTCCTTTGACGATGAACTCGTAGACCGGGCGGACTATGAGGATGCCGCGAAGTTTGGCAATCAGTGCCGGACCAAAGGTATCGCGGTCTTCGCGGTAGATCTTCTTATTTGCGCGGTGGCTGTTAAAAGGGGTTGGGCGATCTTCACCACCGATCCAGATTTTGCAACGTACGCCAAGGTCCTTCCCGTGAAACTCCATCGACCTCGCAAGGCGCTTTAGGAATCTGCCGCGCCGCGAGACGATCGCAATTCTGAAGATCCGCTACTGCACACGGCCCGCCCTCTGAAGAGGGCGGCTACAGCCCATTGTTGGAGGTGGGGAGGGATTTGATTAGGGAGGAGAGTTCGAGGATTTCGAGGTGTGGGGGGCAGTCGGGCCAGTTGTGGCGCCAGCAGACGATGACGTCGCAGCCGGTGAGGGAGTGCCCGTGGTCGCGGAAATTGCGGCTTTCAAACTCGAATTCGAGGTGCACGCGCTGCCAGCGTTGCGGACTGATCTGGCGCTTGGCTTCGCAGTCGGGGAAGCCGGATTGCACGGCTTCGACGATGTAGCCCAGTTCTTTCGCGACCATGCCGAAGAGAAGGACTACGCCTTGTTCGTTGACGGGTTCGTGGCGAAGGCCGCGGAAATCCATGGGATGGCCGTAGGTTGGACGGCCACGCAGTTGCGGGTGGCGGATTTTGGCGGGAGGAGAAGGATTCTTGCCGGATGGCGCCGGCTTCCGTGAGCGAAAATAAAAGGAGCGTCTAGGCGCGGAGCTTGTTGCCAGTCGGAGCGGACGCTTTAGCACCGGAGGAGGCAGGAGTGCCAGGACATCGGCCCATTGCCGTTTGCCCCGGGCGAACTTGCAAAACGCTTCCGGAACTTTCGGCCAGGAGCCGAAGCGGAGTTCCAACGTGCGAGGCGAGAATTTCCCCAATTTATAATAGGCCCGGCCAGTCGGCACCTCCCCTTCCTTGCGAACCGCTCGCCCCCAATCCTCAAGAAGTTCACGATCCTCATGGCGCTGGTTTCGAGTATTCGGTTTTAGTCCAGCCGCGCGGACAGCGGCGTTCCAACTAGAGAAGAATCGCAAAACGGTGCTCTCGGGAATCCCGGAGTAGGCGATGAATTCGCGCCGCGAAGGCGAGCGCCGCGTATGGCGAGCGATAGCCACGAGCGATTTAAGGACACATCGTTTGTCCGGCTGGGGCGTCATGAGGTTTCGGGCGTTTCAGCAAAGGAGAGCGGGCTAAACCCGCCCCTACACGAGGGGAAAAGAAAAACGCCTCGCGACGGGCGCGAGGCGCAATTTTCTACAGGGCAATCATAGCAAAATGACGTATGTATTGTCAAGTAAAATCGGCGGGCCGCACAAGCTGGGCTAGGTGCGGTAGGAGGCGTTGATGCGGACGTACTCCGCGGTGAGGTCGCAGGTCCAGTAGCGCGCGCTCGCGGTGCCGGCGTGCAGGTGAAGGACAATCGGAACGTGTTCGGCGAGAAGGCGGTTGCTGGCGGCGCGCTCGTTGAAATCGAGCGGGCTGCCGCGGCGGAAAACGGGGATGCCCGCCATCTTGATATCGACGCGCGCAGGATCGAATGTCACGCCGGAGCGGCCGGCAGCGGCAAAAACGCGGCCCCAGTTGGGATCGCCTCCGGCGAAGGCTGTTTTGACGAGCGGCGACGTGGCGATGGTTTCGGCGATGCGCTTGGCTGCTGCTTCGGTTTTTGCGCCGCGGACTTCGATCTCGATGACGCGCTGCGCGCCTTCTCCGTCGGCGACGATCTGCAGCGCGAGCGAGCGACAGACTTCCTCGAGCGCCGCTGCGAAAGCGCGATGCGCCGCGGTTCCGGCGCGAATCGTAGGTGCGCCCGCCGCCCCGTTTGCGAAGACCAGCAAGGTGTCGTTCGTCGAAGAGTCGCCGTCGACGCTGATGGCGTTGAATGTGCGCGAGCAGACGTCGCGAAGAGTTTTTTGCAAAAGCGCGGGCGCGATGGAGGCGTCGGTCACGACGAATGCGAGAGTCGTTGCCAGATTGGGATGAATCATCCCCGCGCCTTTTGCGCAGCCGACCATGTGAATTCGCTTGCCCGCCATTTTGAAAGAGGCGCCGGCGGTTTTTGGGCGGGTGTCGGTGGTGCAAATGGCGAGCGACAGCTCCGCGAAAGAACGGGCTGAGGGGCGGCGGTTCCTGGCGAGTTTTGGAACGGCGCGCAGGATTTTCTCTACGGCCAGCGGCACGCCGATCACACCCGTCGAGCAGACGATGATTTCATTGGGAGTGCAGCCGAGGGCCTTGGCTGTTTCCGCGACGGTTCTCTGTGCAGCAGCGTTGCCGGCGGGGCCGGTGGCGCAGTTTGCGTTGCCGGCGTTCACAATCGCGGCGCGCATGCGGCCCTTCGAGGCGCGCAAATGTTCCTTGGAGATTGTGACGGGAGCGGCGACAACGAGATTTTGGGTGAACACCGCGGCGGCGGAAGCGGGAACGTCACTCGAGATAATCGCGAGGTCGAGCGCGCCGGTTTTTTTCAGTCCGCAGGCGATGCCTGCGAACCGAAATCCGTGCGGGAGAGAAGCTTCGGAGAGTGCGTGCTTCATCAACGGAATATCCGTGTGACTAGCGCGCCGCCCCCGGAAGGGACCTCCTCTCCTCCGTGATGGAGGTTGAGGTGTTCAGCTGAATTACGGATTGCGTGTTCATGGCGTGGCTCCTATTTTGCTGGTTTTCTTGTTGAGACGTTCTTCCAAATCCGTGATGGCTTTGCGGACCGCTTCCGGCGCGGTTCCGCCGGGAACTTTTTTCGCAGCAAGCGCCGCATCAACGCTAAGCACAGTGATAAAATCGGCCTCGAACGCCGGAGAGATTTTCTTCAAATCCTCGAGTGACATTTCGGGCCACACTTTCCCTTGCCGCTCAGCTTCACGTAAGACCTTACCGACGATGTCGTGTGCCTGGCGGAACGGAATTCCTTTGTGAACGAGGTAATCCGCAGCTTCGGTGGCCAACAGAAGCGGATTGGACGCGGCGGCGCGAAGACGATCCTCACGAAATTGGGTGCCAGCGAGCGCGCCAGTGGCCACGGCGAGCATGTCGGCGACTTGATCATGCGCGGCGAAGAGGGCTTCTTTATCTTCCTGTAGGTCACGCTGGTAGCTGGTGGGCAAGCCTTTGAGCGTCGTGAGCAAACCGAGCAACGCACCGGTGATGCGGCCGGTTTTGCCGCGAATCAATTCCCAGGAGTCGGGATTTTTCTTTTGCGGCATGAGGCTGCTGCCAGTGGAAAATTCGTCGGGCAGAACCACGTATGCGAATTCCTGCGACGCGAAAATCACGAAGTCTTCGGCGAGCCGCGAGAGATGGGTAGCGATGCCGGTGAGTGCGAAGAGATAGTCGAGGGCAAAGTCGCGGTCGCTGACAGCATCGAGGCTGTTCGCGGTGATTTTGGAGAAGCCGAGCTCGCGCGCGATGCCGTTACGGTCGATGCCGAAGGAATTTCCGGCGAGTGCGCCGGAGCCCATTGGGCAAGCGTCGGCGCTTGCTGCGGCGTGTTGCAGGCGGGTGGCGTCCCGCAGAAAGGCTTCCGCGTGCGCGAGCAGAAAATGCGAAAGCAGAATTGGCTGAGCGTGCTGCATGTGGGTCATGCCTGCCATGGGCACGGAGATTTTTGCCTTGGCTTGCATAAGGAGCGTATTCAGAAGTGCGGCCAAGCCGCGCTGGATTTCCGCTGCGGCATCAATGACGAACAGGCGAAAATCCGTAGCGACCAGCTCGTTGCGGCTGCGGCCGGTGTGGAGCTTCCAGCCGAGCGGGCCGAGGTCTTCGACGAGGGCTTTTTCGACGAAGTGATGGACGTCTTCCGCGGTCGCTCCAAACGTGTCGACCCACGCGCCATCGGTTTGAGCGCGCTCGGAAATTTTGTCGAGGGCGGCTAGCGTTCGTTTCACTTCCGTCGCGGTGAAGATGCCGATGGGTTCGAGCGCTTTGGCCCAGGCGCGATCGACAGCAATTTCGTAGGGCAGGAGGCGGCGATCGAACGCAAACGAGCGCTGGAACGCGTCGAAGTGAGCGTTGGGCTCGCGTTCGAAGCGTCCTCCCCACAGGCGGTCATCTTTGCGTTCGGTCATTTTTGTGATTTGTCGTCTTTGCCTTCGGCCATCTTTCTTTTCCGTCCTTTGTCGGAAACAGCCGTCTGCGAGGCGGCGATTTCCTTTGTAGGGGCGCAGCATGCTGCGCCCCTGCAAGCAGGATCTATCTAATGGTTACTGCCTTCAGCTTTCGCTTTGGGGCGAACCGTGATCGGCAGAGCGAAAAGGTTGATGAAACCCTCGGCGTCTTTGGGGTTGTAGCGGCCCATGGTGAAGCTGGCCAGGTCGGTGCGATAGAGCGAGAAAGGAGAGACGCGCTTGGTGACGGTGAGCGTGCCTTTCCAGAGTTTCAGGCCGACGGTGCCGGTGACGCGCTGTTGCGAGACGTTGAAGAAACCGTCCAGCGCGGCGCGCAGCGGAGAAAACCACAAGCCGTAGTAAACGAGTTCGGCGTAGCGGAGGGAGAGGGCTTGCTGGAAGTGCGTGGTCTCGCGATCGATGGTGAGCGCTTCGAGTTCGCGATGCGCGGTGATGAGAAGAGTTCCGCCGGGCGTCTCGTATGCGCCGCGGGATTTCATTCCGACCAGGCGATTTTCGACGATGTCGGTGCGGCCGATGCCGTGCTTCGCGGCAATTTCATTGAGCGTATTGAGAAGATCAACCGGACCGAGTTTCGCGCCGTTGACGCTTACTGGCGTGCCTGCTTCGAAGCCGATTTCGACTTCTTCGGCTTTGTCCGGAGCTTTTTCCGGAGAAACTGTCCATTGCCACATGGCTTCGTTTGGCGAATTGGCGGGATCCTCGAGTTCGCCGCCTTCGTGACTGAGGTGCCAGATGTTGCGGTCGCGGCTGTAGATGTTTTTCTTGCTTTGCTCGACTTGCACGTTGTGTTTTGCGGCGTAGGCGATAGCGTCTTCGCGGGAGTCGATATCCCATTCGCGCCAGGGGGCGATGATTTGCACGTTGGGGGCGATGGCTTTGTAGGCAAGCTCGAAACGGACTTGGTCGTTGCCTTTGCCGGTGCAGCCGTGGGAGAGGCCGTCGGCACCGAGTTGCAGAGCGAGTTCAGCTTGGCGTTTGCCGAGAATGGGACGGGCCATCGAAGTGCCGAGCAAGTACGTGTGCTCATACACAGCGCCTGCGCGGAGCGTCGGCCAGATGTAGTCGCGGACGAATTCTTCGCGTAGGTCTTCGACGTAGGCGGTCGAGGCGCCAGTGGCTAGCGCTTTTTTGCGGGCGGCTTCCAGGTCCTCTTGCTGGCCGACGTCGCCGATCATGGCGATGACTTCGCATTGATAATTTTCTTTGAGCCACGGGATGATGATGGAGGTGTCGAGACCTCCGGAATAGGCTAGGACTACTTTTTTGGGTTTTGGCAATTGCGTTTTCACGGTTCCTCGTTTGAAAAAAAGTTTAAGAATTTAACGGTTCAAAGACGGGCACGGCGTGCCGTGCCCCTACAAATGCAAACTGGCGCGATGAGATAGAGAACATCCATTCATCAGAACAGAGTGTGCAGGATGGCTTTCTGCACGTACATACGGTTTTCGGATTGGTCGAGGACGACCGACTGCGGTCCGTCGAGGACTTCGGGCGTAACTTCGAGGCCGCGGTGCGCCGGAAGACAGTGCATAAAAACAGCATCTGGGGCGGCCAGGGCCATTAGTTCTGCGTTGACTTGGTAGGGCGCAAAGACAGCGCTGCGGATTTTTTCTTCGGCTTCGAAGCCCATGCTGGTCCAGGCGTCGGTGTAGACGGCTTGGGCGCCGGAGACGGCTTCGCGGGGGTCGCTCATGAGTTCGATTTTGGCGCGGGTTTCCTTGGCTACACGTTTCGAATCAGCGACGACTTCCGGCGCGGGCTGATAATCGTGCGGAGTAGCTACGCGCAGATGAACGCCGAGGCGCGCGGCGAGATACATCAAGGAGTGGCAGACGTTGTTTCCGTCGCCGACGTAGGTGAGTTTGAAGCCGCGGAGGGCGCCGAATCTTTCTTCGAGGGTGAAGAAATCGGCGAGCGCCTGGCAGGGATGAAATTTATCCGAGAGGGCGTTGATGACCGGGATGTTGGCGTTGGCGGCCATTTCTTCCAAGACTTTTTGTTTGTAGACGCGGGCGACGATGCCGTGGACCCAACGGTCGAGATTGCGCGCAACATCGGCGATGGATTCGCGAGCGCCCAAGGAGGCGGAGGCTTGCGTGTGGTCGAGGAAAACGACCGAGCCACCCATGCTTTGGATGCCGACGTCGAAGGTGACGCGCGTGCGGAGCGACGGCTTTTCGAAAATCAGGGCGATGAATTTACCCGTGAGCGAAGAAGCGTAACGTCCCGGACGCGCTTTGATTTCGGCGGAGAGTTGGAGGAGGTCGCGCGTGTGCGAGGGGCTCCATTCGGCTCCGGTGAGCAAGTCACTTGACAAAGAAATAGGCGAAACGAGCGTGGAGGTAGTCATTTTTTCACCTTGCCGCGGCGAGGGCAGCATGCGACGGAGGCGCGGATTTCACGGGCTCAGTAGCGGCGGCCTTTTGCGGAGTAGTTACGAACAGTTTTTCCAGGAGACGCAAGAATTGGCGCACTTGCGCGCGCGTGACGAGAAAAGGCGGTAGCAAGCGCAGCGTGAAGTCGTGCGTGCAGTTGATGAGCAGGCCTTTGAGCAGGGCTTGCTGTACGAAGGGAGCGCCATCGATGGAAAGCTCGATGCCGATCATCAAGCCTTCGCCCCGAATTTCGCGGATGAATGGGAATTTTGCCGCGAGCGCGGAAAGGCCTTCGCGCAATTCGGCGCCGCGAGCGCGAATGTTTTCGAGGTGTTTTTCGTCTTCGATGATGTTGAGAAATTCGAGAGCGGTGGCGCAGGCGAGCGGGCCGCCGCCGAAGGTGGTGCCGTGCAAGCCTGGGGAGACTTTTTGGGCAACGGCTTCCGATGTGAGGATCGCGCCGAGCGGGAGGCCAGCGGCAAGCGGCTTGGCTACCACTACGACGTCGGGCTTCGAGGAGAATTTCTGGTACGCGAAATAACGGCCTGTGCGGCCCAGTCCGCACTGAATTTCGTCGGCAATCAGCAGCGCGCCGTTTTTTGTGGCAAGGGCGCGCGCTCGATTCCAGAACTCTTCGCTGACGGGATAGATTCCGCCTTCGCCTTGGATGGTCTCGAAAAGGATGGCGCAGACGGTGTCATCGAATTTGGATTCGAGATCGGCGACGTCATTGAAGCGGACAAATTCGACGCCGGGGACGAGAGGGGCGAAAGGGAGACGGTATTTTTCAGTGGCAGTGACGCTAACGGCTCCAAATGTGCGGCCATGGAAGGAATTCTCGAGCGCGAGGATGCGGTGCTTGCGGGCGGGTGACCCGGGAGCGTCAGCGGAGGTGCGGCCGAAGAGCCGCGCCAGCTTGAGAGCGCCCTCGACGGCTTCCGCGCCACTGTTGGAGAAGAACACGCGGTCGAGGCCGGACCATTGTGCAAGCTTGCGGGCCAGCGGGGCTTGATAGGAATTGTGAAAGAGATTGGAGAGATGGATGGCGCGCGCGGCTTCGCGGCGGATGACTTTGACAATGCGCGGATGCGCGTGGCCGAGCGCGTTGACGGCGATGCCGCCGAGAAAATCCAGATACTTTTTGCCGCGCGAATCATAGACATAGCAGCCACGGCCATGGGTGAAGACAATGGGCTGGCGCTTGTACGTGGGCATAAGAAATTGATTCGCATCGCGCAGAATGGAATTTGCATGCGAGGCGCGAGGAGACGCTTTCCTAGCCGTTCGAGCAGCGGGTTTTGCTGACTTTTTTGTATCGAGTTTGCGCATCACGCCGCCGAAAGAGCCGCTTGGGCGCTAGGGAAAGACTCGCGGAGAATGCGGGTGCCGGGAATCGGCGAAGCAAGATCTTCGGTGGCGTGGTCGGCGGAGTGAACCGCCAGGAGAAGAGCGTCGGGCGCGGTGCCACCGACGATGCGCACCTGGCGAACGCCGCCTTCGAGGGCGCGCTTGGCGGCTTCGAGTTTGAGAATCATGCCGCCGGAGACGACGCGGCACTGGACCAGGCGCTCGCTCTCTTCGCAGGTGATGGCGGAGAGAACTTTTTCACCATCGAGAACACCCGCCACATCGGTTAGATAGATTAATTGGTCGGCGCCGAGAAATTCGGCGCAGGCGGCGGCCATGTGGTCTGCGTTGATGTTGTAAAGCTCGTTCTCGGGACCGAGGCCGAGGCAGGGAGCGACGGGGATGAGGCGCTCGCGCCAGAGCGATTCGATGAAGGCGTTGTTGAGGCCGGTGAGATAGCCGACGAAGCCGAGACTGCCGGGCACTTCGCCGTGAGACATGGGCTCCGCCAGAAAACACTGAGCGTCAGCGGCGGAGACACCGATCGCGGGATAGCCTTCGGCGGAAATAGCGGCGGCGAGGCGCTTGTTCAGCAGGCCTGCGAAAACCATGACGGCGGCGTCGCGAGTTTCGCGGTCGGTGACGCGCAGGCCGGAGACAAACTTGCTTTCAATGCCCATGCGCTTGAGGGCTTCGGTGAAGGCGCGGCCACCACCATGGACCACGAGAATCTCGTGGCCTTCATTGGCAAGGGCAGCGACCTGGCGCGCCAGCGAGCGCAGGGTGTCTTCGTCTTCGAGCAAAGCACCTGCGAACTTGATAACGGTTTTCATTGAAGTGCGGTTTTCTCCTCGATACCTAAAATATGGTTGAAATTCTGAACGGCCTGGCCGGCGGCGCCTTTGCCAAGATTGTCGAGGCAGGAGACGACGATGAGGCGCTGGCCGGATTTATCCAGGACGAAGCCGATGTCGCAGAAATTGGTGTGGGCGACGTGTTGCAACTCGGGCAGAGTGCCCGCAGGCCAAATGCGGACCATGGGACGGCCAGCGTAAAACTTGCGATAGAGGGCTTCGATGGCGTCGGGCGATTGCGGGGCGGAGAGCGTGACGTAAATGGTAGAAAGAATGCCGCGCGCGAGAGGCAGAAGGTGCGTTGAAAAAATGAGCTGCGATTCAGCGAGGCCGGTGTGCTCGAGAATTTCCGGCGTGTGGCGATGCGAGAAGAGATTGTAGGCTTTGAAGTTTTCATCGACTTCGACGAATTGCAGATCGCGCCTGGGGTCTTTGCCCGCGCCGCTGGCGCCGGATTTGCAATCGCAGATGACGTTCTGGTCCGGGGAGAGAAAACGCGATTCGGCGAGCGGGCGAAGCGCGAGAATGACGCTGGTGGCATAGCAGCCGGGATTGGCGACGATGCGGGCCTTGGCGATTTCCTCCGAATAGAGTTCGGGAAGACCATAGACCGCTTCGCCAAGATAAGCGGCGTGCGGCGTGGGCAGCTTGTACCAGGAGGTGAAAGTTTCCGGCGTGCGGAAGCGAAAGGCACCGCTCAAATCGACCACGCGCAAGCCCGCATCAAGAAGGGCGGGGGCGAGTTCGGCGGAAACTTCATGTGGCGTGGCGAGAAAAGCGGTTCCCGCGGCGGACGAGGTGATCGAGTCGAGCGAAAGAGGACGGAGCGGAGCTTGTCCCCAGCCGCGGAACTGCGGAAAGAGTTCGGCGATGCAGTGGGCGCCGCGTGCTTCCCGAACGTAAAAGGTGTTGGAGGCGACGGCAGGATGGCGCAGGAGAATGCCGGCGAGTTCGAGGCCGGTGTATCCAGTGACACCTACGACGGCGACTTGGCGAGGGTCTCTCATTTCACCAGGGCTTCAATCTTTTTCTGAAGCGACTCGCGGGTTCGTTTGTTGGGCGTGATGATAAGGACGGTGTCATCACCCGCAATGGTGCCGGCGATCTCGGGGAATTTCGAGCCGTCCACGGCGGCGGCAAGAGGCTGAGCGCCGCTGGGAGGCGTCTTCAGAACAAGCAAATTTTCGGCAGGGCGAATATCCAGAAGAAATTCACGAAGAGCGCGGGCTAGCGGAGGAAGCGGGAGCGTGCCGTTGTCCTCGGGAAGAACGGTTTCGGGCTTGTAGCCTTCCTGCGTTTTGACAAGACGGAGTTCCTGTAGGTCACGGGAAAGAGTGGCCTGGGTGACGCGCATTTTCTGCTGGGCGAGGCGGCGGCGAAGCTCTTCCTGGCTGACGATGGGCTGGCCGCTGACGAGCCGCAGGATTTGACCGTGGCGAAATGTTTTACCGACGCTCATGACTGGTACAAATATACAACCTCCTGCATGTTTATACAATCCTTTTTGCACGGCAGCAACTGAATTTTCCGCGGGCGGTGGCGGGGAGCGATTGGCGGGAGGGATACGGGGTATAGAAAGAGGCTATGCAGGATTCGCAACCATTCGCGGAAGTAGACTGGATTTTCGGGGCGAGGAATGGTTACCTTTCTTGTTGGCCCCAGACCGCGCGCCCCATGGCTATGCCGTGCAAAGTTACGGGATGCAAGAACGACTCGCCGCCAGCGCTGGCCGAGCAGCAGCAGGTTTGTGTCCTGCACTTTACGCTATCGATCGAGGCAAGCTGCGCAGAGATGCGTCGAGAGACGGCCCTGGGGAACGCTCCGCACGACCGGCAAAAGGAAATCATGCGTTTTATCACGGAAAGCGGCGAGCGGCTGGCGCGGGTGGCTACAAGCGGTCTGCATTTGACCGATGATCTGAAAGCCAGAATTCTGAGCACGTTCCTAACGCTGATGAACCTGCGGGAAAACCTGGATCGCTCGAATATGCGGAGTTCGTTTGGGCGGACCGGGCAGCATCGGTAGAGAGTAGGCAGTGAGTAGTGAGTAGTGGATAGTGAGTAGAACCTATCTCATAAATGCCTTGGGGTCGCCAAAGTCCTTGAAAAGGCGGCCGTTCAGACGGGGCCAAACTATTTATGAGATGGCTTCTAGTGAGTAGCCCAAGCCGCTAGTCTTTGGTAGTTATCTTCCCAATTCCCGCCGAAACCAGATTGGTAGAATCTTTCCCTCAAGTATTCCGCGGTGACCTCAGAGAACGTATTTTCCAGTGGAACAAGCTAAGTAGCTGGGTCAGGCGCCGATATAGCGGGCGTAGAGGGAACGCGCGACGGCGGTATCTTTTGTGCCTTTGAGAATGGCGCGGCCGTCGGCGAAGACGGTCATTTGATAGGGTTCAACGCGAAAACAGAGTAAGAATTCGTTGTGGCGGACATCAGAGACGGTGGCCGCGAGCCGCGCCTGCAACGCTCGCAAATCCAGAGTCCGGCCGCGTTCGTGAATTTGCACGGAGTCGCGGCCGCAAAGGGTGATGTGAGGCTGGGCATGGCCCTGGAGATAAGAGAAATCGCGGCGGGAGCAGGCGCGGCAAACGGGATTTTGGGCGACGCGGACGGATTGGAAGTGGCCGCTCCAGACGTCGCAGGAGATCAGGCGGCCGTGAAGAGCTTGTTCGCTGCCCGCCAGGAGCTTGAGGGCCTCCGCGACTTCGAGAGAGGCGATGAGATTGACGATGGGACCGAGGACGCCAACCGTGTCGCAGGTCTCTTCGAGGCCGTGGCCGTTTGTAGAGGATTCGAGGAGGCAGGCTAGACAAGGAGTGAGGCCTGGACGGACCGTCATGGTTACGCCGTAACTGGCGACGGCGGCGGCGTAAATCCAGGGCTTGGCAGATTGGACGGCAAAGTCATTGATGAGGAAGCGGGTTTCGAAATTGTCGGTGCCATCGAGGATGAGATCGAAGCCTGCGAGCAACTCCTGGGCATTGCGCGGGTTTAAGTCTGCGACAACGCCTTCGACGCTGACGCTGCTGTTGATGGCGCGCAGTTTGTGCTCGGCGGCGACGGCTTTGGGAAGAGCGGAGCGGGCGTCCTCTTCGTCGAAGAGAGTTTGACGCTGCAAATTGGAGAGCTCGACAAAATCGCGGTCGAGAATCCTTACGCGGCCGACGCCGGCGCGAACGAGAAGACCCGCGGCAGCCGCGCCAATGGCGCCGCAGCCCACGATGACAACGCTGGAGGCGAGGAGGCGCTGCTGGCCTTCTTCGCCGATTCCGGCGAAGAGAATCTGCCGCGAGTATTTTTCTTGAAGAGAATCGTGCGAGCGTGAGCCCGGTGTGACAAGTTCGGTCATCGTCCCTCTTACTTCATCATAACGCTAGAGATAGCGGGAGGGGCAACGTCCTTGTGCTACGCTTCGTCTGAGCGATAGTGGGCATGAAATCAAGATGGGGCAGAAGTCTACGAGCGATCACCGTCTTCGCGCTGCTTTTGGGAGCAGCGAAGAATCGTGCATTGGCGCAGGTGGAGGGAAAGGGGCAGACGCTTGCAACGGCTCCAGTTGTTGCAGTCCGGATCGTCACAGAAGATGGGCGCGTCCTGTCTGAATCGCCCTCGGGAATTGCAGTCGAGACTGGGAAACCGCTGGATGGAGAGCAGGTCGCGCGGAGCATCCGTTCGCTTTACGCGCTCGGTGATTACGCAGATTTGAGAGCAGCCGTAACAGCGGTGGGCAGCGGGGTGCGGCTTGATTTCGTGGTTCGAGAAAATCTTTTCTTTAACAGGGTACTGATCGAAGGACTCACGCCGCCTCCTACAGACAGCTCCGCTGCGGCGGCGATGCAGCTAACCTTGGGCCGGCCATTCCGGCAAGAAGACGTGGACGAGGGGCTCGCGCGTCTGCGGGATGTGTTGAAGGAAGAGGGACTGTATACGGCGCAGGTCTCGGCGGAAAACGAGCCGCACCCCGACACTCATGAGATGGATATTTTGGTGCACGTAAAGCCCGGGCCTCGCGCAACCGTGGAATCCGTGAAACTGCAGAACGGCACAGCGTACCGAGACGCGGAACTTATTTCCCGGCTGAAGATGAAAGTTGGGCAACCGGTGACCGCCGAGCGGATCCAGCGCGGAACCGCCAGGATCCGAAAATTCCTGGTAAAGAAGGGGCGGCTGAGCGCGCGGGCCGCGGTACGGCGGGGCGAATATAATGCGGCGAAGAACACGGTGCCGCTGGAACTGGAGGTGACGGAAGGTCCGCAGGTGCAACTGGCTGTGACCGGTGCGAAATTATCAAACGGGGAATTGAAGAGACTGGTTCCCGTCTATCAAGAAGGAGCAGTAGACACGGACTTGCTGGAAGAAGGAAAACGCAATATTCGAGAGCGGCTGGAGCGGGACGCGTACTTTGACGCGCAAGTGAATTACACAATGGAAACGAAAGAGGTACAGGGCAAGGAGCAGAAATCAAAAGTTACGGAAGAGCTCATCACGTATCGCATCGAACGAGGAGACCGTCACAAGCTCGTTGGAATTGAAATCAGCGGGAATCATTACTTCAGCACAGAATTGCTGCGGAGCCGGCTGCAAATTTACGGAGCGGCGTTCGGTTCGCGGGGGCGCTTCAGCCGGCGGCTGATTGATGCGGACGCGGAATCGATGCACGGGCTCTATGACGCGAACGGGTTTTTGGATGCCAAGGTGGACGGACAAATCCTGGATAACTACAAGGGGAAAGAAGGGGACCTACTTGTGCGATTCGCGATCCAAGAAGGGGAGCAAACGCGCGTGGCATCGATCGCGATTGAAGGCGTCCACGCGTTCAAGGAAGAAGAATTACTGAGTGTGGTGGGATCGACGCCGGGGCAGCCGTATTCCGATTTTAACGTGACGACGGACCGGGACAACATTCTGGCGCTGTATTTCAACGAAGGATTTCCAGGGGCGAGTTTCACAGCGACAGCGGAACGCGTCACTCCTGATAAAACAGCGGGTGCGAAAGAAGAGCCGAAGACTGAGCCTGCAGGAAACGAAAAGGGCCAAAGAAAAGTGGAAGAGAAGAGTTCGAAGCCGGAGGTGGCGCAGGCGCCGCCGGTGAGGCTCGTTTATCACATCACGGAAGGACCGCAGACGCTTGTGCGGCGAGTTCTTCTAAGCGGGTACAGCCGCACGCGAGAGCATGTGATTCACCGAGAGATTCGAGTGAAGCCGGGGGCGCCGCTGCGGGAGGGCGACGTCGTGGAGTCGCAGCGGCGTTTGTACAACCTGGGGATATTCAACCGGGTGACGATCGAGCCACAGAATCCGAATGGGTCAGACCCAGACAAAGACATCGTGGTTTTGGTGGAAGAGGCCAAACGATACACCATGGCGTACGGCGGAGGATTTGAAGTGCAACGGTTGGCGAGCACGACTAATCCGACCGGTGGAGAGGTCCAGGCCGCGCCGCGCGGTATTTTTGAGCTGACCAAGGTCAACCTGACGGGGCGGGCTGATTCGCTTTCGCTGAAGCTGCGTGGAAGCACGATCGAGGACCGGGCGCTGCTTGGCTACTCGATCCCCAACACGTTTGGAAGCCCGCATTTCAGCACGCAAGCAACGGCGTACACGGAAAAATCGCAGGATATCAACACGTTTACGGTAATGCGGTATGAAGGGTCGATGCAATTGACAGACCAAGTGACGCGCCTCACCACGTTGGCGTACCGGTATGCGTTCCGCAAAGTGCTGGTTTCGAACCTAAATTCGCACATTGCTCCGGAAGAGATACCGCTGTTCGAACAGCCGACGCTGGTGTCTGAGTTTGGCGTAACGTGGCTGCGAGACGCGAGAGATAATCCCGCGGATGCGAGCAAGGGTAATTTCAACAGCGCGGATTTCAACATCGCCAGCACGAACCTCGGTTCGAGCGCGAGCTTTCTGAGATTTTTTTTCCAGAATTCGACATACCATCCGATTAAGAGACGGTTCAGCTTTGCGCGTTCGATCCGGATTGGAATTCTCGAGCCGTTCGGAAATACGGAGTCGCTGACGTTTCCGCCACCGACGCCGACACAGTGCACAGCCACAACGGCGGCACCTGGACCGACGCCAGAGATCATCCCGCTGCCGGAACGGTTCTTCGCGGGAGGTGGGACGTCACTGAGGGGATTTGCGCTGAATCAGGCAGGACCGCGTGACCCGTGCACGGGCTTTCCTGTGGGGGGACAAGCGATGCTCGTGCTCAACCAGGAGTTTCGGTTTCCCATGCGGTTGCCTTTTGTCGGCACGTCCCTGGGCGGGGCGCTGTTCTATGATGGAGGAAATGTCTATAGCCGTTTGGATCGGATCACGTTTCGGGCGTACTCGCCGAAGCCAATTTTCGCGTTACAGGACCCCGCCCTGCCGCCAAGCGCGACGAATCCTACGGTGTGCGTTTACAACTGCACGAACGAACTGAATTATTTCGCGCATACGATCGGATTTGGGATCCGTTATGCGACGCCGGTGGGGCCAATTCGAATTGATCTGGGTTACCAAATCAACCGACCGTTTTTCGTATTACCGTGCGTCCCCAGCACGACCGGCACGCCGGTCATTCCGCTTTGCCTTAAGGGAGCGCAGCTGCCGCGACTGCAGATCTTCTTCAATTTGGGGTCGACTTTCTGATGCGGCGGAGAATGATTTTCGGATGCTGCGCGATTCTGATCGTACTGGCGTCTGGTTCATTTCTGACAGCGCAGGAAGTGGTGGACCGCATCGTGGCACGGGTGGAGAACGACATCATTTTGTTGAGCGACGTGCGAGAACTGAAGGAGTACCAGGAGTTGGTGAACGGAAAGTCCGAAAGCGAAAGCGCAATTTTGGACCGGTTAATCGACCAGTGGATCGTGAGGTCGGAAGCGGAAGTGTCCCGCTTTCCAGAGCCGAAAGACGCAGAGATCGATCAGGAAGTGTCGCGACTAGTGAAGTCGTTCGCCACACCAGAAGAATATGAAGCGCGAAAGAAACAGAGCGGGCTGAATGATGCGGAAGTGCGAAAGATTGTTGCCGCGCAGCTGTACCTGAACAACTACCTCGATTCGAGATTTCGCCCGTCCGTGCAGATCGATGAGAAAGCGATTGAGGACTTTTATCAGAATGCAGTAGTGCCAAGAGCGAAGGCGCACGGTCAGGAGCCTCCGACGCTGGATGACTCGCGCGACATCATCCAGGATGCTCTGGTGCAGAGCGACATCGACGAACAAGCGAATCGCTGGCTGAAAGAAAGCCGGGCCCGGCTGCATGTGCAAAAGTTTCTGGAAGAAGGGGCGAAATGAAAGTCAGGAAGCGGCACCCGATATGGAATTGGGTGATCCACACGCCGTGGGTGCTGACGGTCATCGCGATTTTGTGTGTGATTGGGTTCTTTGGGAGCGGGGCTGGGAATCCAATCCTGCAGCGGTGGATCGTGCACCGTTTGGAGAAAGCGACAGGCGGCCGCGTGGAAATGCGGGCCATTTCGATACAGTGGCTTTCGATGCGAACCACGCTGAAGGGTTTGGTGATACACGGGCACGAGCCAGCGGGAACACAAGCGCTGTTTTCGGCGGAAGAGGTGCAGGCGGAATTGCAGATCGATTCCTTCTGGGGGCGAAAAGCGTCGCTCAGCGAACTCCTGATCCGGAAGCCCGTGTTGCACATCCGGGTGGCGAAAGATGGTTCAACAAACGTGCCGGCTCCCGGGCAACCGAGTGGATCGGAGAGGGCGCTGCGCGAATCTCTATTCGATCTGCGCGTGCGCCGGGTGAAGATCGAGAACGGGTGGCTGCTGTACAACGAAGTGAAAGAGCCGCTGGCGATCGAAGGTGGAGCGTTGCAGTTCGCAATGGATGCGGGCGGTACACGGGAACATCCGCTGTATCTGGGGAATCTGGAATGGCAGGGCATCCGATTCACCGCCCAGAGGATGGTTCCTGTGCCGGCAAATCTCTCAGCAAAATTTACGCTCTGGCGGGAAGGATTCACACTGGAGCAGGGGGTATTGAGCGCCGGGCGATCGCATCTTGATGCGCAGGCGGAAATGTCCGATTTTACAAAACCGAGATGGAGTTTCCGTTACCGGGGATGGGTGGAATTGCTCGACTTGCGGGTAACATTTCGTTCGCCGCTGACACCGACTGGACACGTAGATGTGCGGGGGGAAGGAACATTGGCGGATGGACAATACAAGGGCACCGGCAGCTACGCGGGGCGCGACATCCATCTGAATTACGACATTTTTCACGCCGCGGGACTGACTAGCCGCGGCAGCTACAACATCAACAACGATGGGCTTGTGGTGCCTGACTTCCTCGCGCAGATTTTTGGCGGAACGGTAAAAGGAAAAGTGACGCTGCGGTTTGCAGGGGTTCAGTTCCGCGCAGACACACATATCGAGAACGTGGGCCTCGCGGGAGTGTTCTCCGCCATCGAGCATCCCGGGTTTCCGATTGACGAATTTCATTGGGATGCAATGCTGAGCGGGGACACGATCGAAACGTGGAGCAATGCGTTTGAGCATTTCGAGCTTGGCGGGAAGATGGACTGGACGCCGGGGGAAGTTTTGGCAGCGGGCCACTTGCCGGTAACGGCGAGCTGGCAACTTCACTACCGTTACGATTCCGGAGTGTTCGCGATCAGCGCAGGCGAATTCGAAACGCCGTCATCAAAGGGAACGATTACGGGGATACTGGCGCCGCGGAATTCCATGCTGGATGTGCATTTCGAAACTGGGGCGCTGGAATCGTACAAGGATTTCATCGATGCCATACGCGGGGCAAAACGGGGTTCCGCGGACGCGATCAAAGAAATCTCCGGAAGCGGGCAATGGGACGGCAAGATCGCTGGACCTGGCGGCCATCCGACGTTTAGCGGCCATGTGCGGAGCGAGCGGGTACGTTACAACGGAATTGCGCTGGATTCGATCGAAGGCGACATCAGCTATTCGCCCACGGAACTTGGCCTGGCGCGAGGCAAATTGAAGTTCGGGGCGATGGAGACGGAGATCGAGGGAACGCTAGACTTAAGGAATTGGAGTTTTCTGCCGGAGAACGAGTGGACGGCCGAAGTGAACTTCGACAAGGCTTCGGTCGAAACGATTCAAAAGCTGCTTGGCTTTAGCTATCCCGTGCAAGGTATTTTGAGCGGCCAATTGCATGGGCATGGGACGCGAGCGGCGCCGGGCGTCACGGGGCTATTCGATCTCGCCGAGGGAAGCGTCTATGGAGTGTCTTTCAATCGATTGCGGGGCCAACTGAATCTCGCGGCGGACGCGGTGCGCATTGCGGACGCGGAGTTGCGCGTATTCGCACCCGGGAAGGAGAGCGGCCGGGGCGCGGGAATCGTGACGGGAACGGCCGGGTATCGTTTCGCGGACCAAAGCATAACGGCGGACCTGGTGGGAGCATCTCTCCCCCTCGAGAATATTGCGAAATTGCAGTCCGTGCGGCTGCCGATTGGAGGGCTTGTCACATTTCGCCTGAAAGCCAGCGGCCCGCTCACCGCGCCGCAGAGCGAGGGGACATTCCGAGTGGTGGACTTTCGCATTGGGAAGGATGTGATCGGCAGCTTCGATGGCAGCCTGACTTCCGACGGACGTATGGCAAAGCTGGAACTTGGCTCGGCAATGACCACGGGAGGCATATCGGGAGGCGTGACGCTGGGGTTAGCAGATCCTTATGCCTTGAACGGAAAAGTTTCGATTACGAATATCGATCTAAATCCATTCTTGATGACGACTTTGCACCTCACGCAGTTCAATGGCCATGGTGTAGCCGACGGCGACATCACAGTGTCCGGCGAATTGAAACATCCCGAGAATGTAGTGGTGGACGCCAAGTTTTCGCGGTTGGCGCTGAATTACGCGAACGTGCAGCTCGAAAACGTGGGACCGATCCATCTGCGCTCGTCGAAGGAGAGCCTGGAAATCGATCAAGCTACGTTCAAGGGGACGGATACAAATATTGCCGTGGCGGGTGCAGTCCGATTTGCGGGGCGAGGAACGCTGGGATTGAGACTGAATGGGGCGCTGGACCTGCGGCTTCTCACAGGATTCTTACCGACACTGGAAGCGAATGGGCCGGCACAGATCAATGCGTCTTTCGAAGGGCCATTTGACCGGCCGCGAATAACGGGAAGAGTGCATATCGAGCGGGCTTCGGCGCGAGTGGCTGATTTTCCGACGGGGATGAGCAACATCACAGGCGATTTGGTCTTTGACGCGACGCGGCTGTCCTTTGAGAACGTGACGGCCGAGTCGGGCGGAGGCACGCTGCACCTCACCGGCGGCGTCAACTACATTGAAAGCCCGTTGCGGTACGACATAACCGTGCGGACAGATCGCGTTCGCATTCGGTATCCCGAGGGCATGAGCTGGCTGGCCGGCGGCTCGTTGCGACTGACGGGAACACCGACAGCCGGGGTTCTTTCGGGAAGAGTGGTAATTGAACGGGTAACTATGACGCAGGGCCTCGAGGTTGCCAGCGTGCTCGTAGCGTCCAAAGGGAGCATTTCGGGGCCATCCACGAGTTCGGCCTTCTTGCGCAACTTGCAATTCGATATTTCGGCGCTATCCGCGCCTGACGCACGAATGGAGTGGCCGGGCGCCGAGCTGGAAGCAGAAGCGAACCTTCGCGTACGTGGGACGTGGGAGCATCCGATCTTACTCGGGAACATCCACATTCTCGCGGGCGAGATGACATTTCACGGCGACAGGTATAGGGTGACGCGCGGCGACATGAATTTTGCGAATCCGTTCCGGCTGGACCCGGTTCTAAACGTGGAAGCGACGACAACGATACAGCAGTACGAAATCACGCTGAATTTTAATGGGCCGGCGAGCAAGCTGACGCTGGCTTACCGCTCGGATCCGCCGCTGCCGGCGAACGACATTATTACACTCCTGGCACTGGGGCAGACAAGCTCGGAATCGAGCATCCGAGGCGGTGGAACGGGTGCAACACAGAGCGCGTCGTCGGGGGCATCAGCGATTCTTTCAGAAGCTGTATCGAGCCAATTGGGAGGGCGGGTCGAACGATTGTTTGGGATTACGCGGTTCCGAGTGGATCCCGGGCTGGCGGAAGTCGGCTCGACGACTTCGTCGCAGAACGCCGCAGCGCGAGTCACCGTGGAGCAACAGGTAACCCGGGACCTAACGATCACTTATGTTTCGAACGTTGGCTCGACACAGCAACAGGTCATTCAGGTGGAATATAACTTGAACCGGAACGTATCGATCGTGGCGTTGCGCGACCAGAACGGCACGTTTGGCATCGACGTCAAATTCAAAAAACACTTTCAGTAGAAGTAGGCGCGGCCGTTAAGCGTTCAGAATTGCGGCGGATCGGGTTGTTGGGCCGCTTGTTGAGATTGGCCTTGTGTGCCGCCCTGTTGTCCGCGGCCACCTGGTTGCCAGCGGCGGGGGCCGTTTGTGAGCCGAGCGGATTGGCCAATTTCCGGATTCTGCGCTTTTAATGCCTGGAGAGCATCTTTTGCGGCCTTGGCACCGGTCGTGCGGCTGGCGGCCTGAATTTCACGCCCTATCTTGGGTGTCTCGGCGGCGACCTTCTGACCCACGGGCGAACCGTAGAACTGCAGCAAGGCCTTGATCTCGTCATCGGTGTAATGCTTGTCATAAATTACGGCGAGCTGTTCGGTCAACTGCTCGACGTCGAATTTCTTTTGATAGCTTTCGATGAACGACGTCACAAAGGCCTGGCCTTTGTCATTATTGGGGACGGTCGCGAGAAGCTTTTCGCGGTATTGCTCACTGGAATTGCTGACGGCGTCCAGTATTTGATCGCGCGCGCCGATGAGTTCCATCAGCGAACGGATGTCCGCATCCTTGACGGGATCGATGAGCTTGGCTTGCGCCGGGCTTACCTGATCCTGCGCGGCTGCGCCTTGCGGCGCGGCGCTGACTGGATTTTGCGATGCGCCCTGGATGGCCAGGAAAAATGTTCCAACGTAGATGATGACAAGAGCTAGGACCGCCTTCATGACTTCCTCCGCAGCGGAGCTTTCAGAGCGATTCCGCCACTGATGAAATTGTAAGAAATGGGGCGTCAGGGGAGTGATTGGCGCGGTACAGGCGTGCCTCTCGTTTAACTGTCCGCTCGTTCAGGTGGGATTGGTAACGGGAGATGGGGCTTTCTGCTACCATGCCGCGGCATGGCGGAGACAACTACAGTGGCGACGACGGAACAAGACGCCGCGAACCACACTGAAATCATAGATCGCGAAGCAGGCCTCCACCGCAACTTGACGCCGAGGCAACTTTCCATGATCGCGATGGGCGGGGCGATCGGAACGGGACTGTTCCTCGGCAGCGCGATTTCCGTAAGGCTTGCGGGGCCGGGTGTGATTTTCAGTTATATGGCGGCTGGAGCGATTGCGCTGTGCTTGATGTGGGCGCTCGGCGAAATGACCGTGGCGCATCCAGTTGCGGGTTCGTTCGGTGTGTATGCGGAAATGTACGTGCATCCATGGGCGGGATTTGCAATGCGTTATTCCTACTGGCTGGGACAGGTGATAGCGACCGGTAGCGAGGTAGTGGCCGCTTCGATTTACTGCAAACATTGGTTCCCGAATGTGCCGTCGTGGCTGTGGATAGCAGGTTTTTCAGCGGCGCTCGTTTATGTGAACGCGCGAAGCGTGGCGAGCTTTGGGGAATTCGAATATTGGTTTGCGATGATCAAGGTGCTGACCATCGCCGTATTCCTGATTCTCGGGGCGGCGTTGCTCCTGGGCTTTGGATTTCCGCGGATCGGCGTCGCGAACTATACCGGGCATGGAGGATTTCTTCCGAACGGCTGGCAAGGGGTGGGCCTCGGAGTGGCGATGGCAATCTTTAGTTTCCTGGGAATAGAGATCGTGGCCGTAACTTCGGGTGAAGCCAAAGACCCGGCGACGGCGCTGCCCAGAGCGTTACGCTGGACACTTGGGCGGTTGGGACTGTTCTATATCGGCGGGCTTGCGGTTGTCGTAGGGATCGTGCCATGGAACGAAGTCGGGCTGGGGGAAAGCCCGTTCGTGCGCGTTTTCGAAATCGTCGGCATTCCCGCGGCGGCAGGCGTGATGAATTTCGTAGTGCTTACGGCGGCGCTTTCCAGCGTCAATTGCAATTTGTATTTAATGGCGCGGATGCTTTTTTCGCTGTCGCGCGGAGGATACGCGCCAGCGGCGCTAGGGCGATTGAGTAAGCGCGGGACTCCGGTTGTGGCGTTGCTCGTGTCCAGCGCGGGGATGTTCGCGGCGCTCTTTATGGATCATTGGTTTCACGCAACGGCGTATGTGTACATGCTGGGTTCAGCGTTCCTTGGGGGGATTTTTGTTTGGCAAATGATTTTTGTTACGCACCTTAGGTTTCGCCGCCGAACCGCAAAGCTGGAAAAACCGCCGATGCGGCTTGCTCCACGCGGGCCGTGGAGTTCACTTTTTGGACTTGCTGGGCTAACGGCGGTGCTTGTTTCGACGTGGTGGGTACCCGGCCTGCGCATCACGCTGATCGCGGGAGTTCCCTGGCTTGTGTTCATTTCGCTGTGCTACCTTGTGTGGAGAAAGGTCCGTTCCCCGAAGATTTCCGATGGAGCTTTGCAAGATGGATGAACTGCTGAAGTGGCGTGGCGAGTTTCCGATCCTCGAGCGCACGACATACATGATAAGCAATTCGCTGGGAGCCATGCCGCGAGGCGTGTACGACGAAATGCGGGCTTACGCCGATTCGTGGGGCGAGCGCGGAGTGCGGGCGTGGGAAGAAGGCTGGTGGGAGATGGCCGTCGGCGTGGGCGACAAGATCGCCCCGTTGATCGGCGCAGCAAAGGGCGAAATTTCGCTGCATCAGAATGTCACACTCATCCAGGCGGTGATCAGCTCGTGTTTTGATTTTCGCGGTCCGCGAAATAAGGTGGTGATGACGGACCTGGAATTTCCGTCGATTCAGTACTTCTATCATGAGCAACGCCGCAACGGCGCGCGGATCGAACTGGTTCCCAGCGAGGATACGGTACGGTTCGATCTGGACAAATTCCTTGCGGCCATCGATGAGACCACCCTGCTCGTGCCGATCTCGCAAGTGCTGTTTCGAAGCGCCTATATCGTGGATGCGCGAGCGATTGTAGAGAAAGCGCATCGCGTTGGGGCGCATGTCATCCTCGACCTTTTCCAGGCTACTGGGACTCTTCCGATTGATGTCCGCCGTCTCGGTGCGGACTTTGCTTGCGGCGGTGTGCTGAAGTGGCTGTGCGGGGGACCAGGCGTGGGGTATCTCTACGTGCGGGAAGATTTGCGCGCGAAGCTGAAACCAGCGATCGCGGGCTGGATTGCGCACCGGCGTCCCTTTGCGTTTGAGACTGGGGCCATCGAGGCCCGCGAGGATTCCTTCCGCTATTTGAACGGTACGCCGCACATTCCCGCGCTGTACGCGTGCCAGCCCGGACTCGACATACTGAACAACGTGGGGATTGGCGCGATTCGGGAAAAATCCATGCGCATGACGGCGCGGCTCTTTGATGCCGCGAAGGCCCATGGGTGGCGCGTGAACACGCCGGAGAATCCCGCGGAGCGCGCGGGCACGGTTTCCGTGGATTGCCCGCATGCCGCGGAGGTATGCCGGGAGCTGCTGGCCCGAGAGATACTCGTGGACTACCGTCCGAAGGCGGGCGTGCGGCTTTCGCCACATTTCTACAATCGCGAGGACGAGTGCGATCTCGCGATTGCGCAAATCGCGGACATCCTCGAAACGCGGGCTTGGGAAAAACATGCAGCGGCTCTCTCGCACGCTTGACGAGCAGGGGACTTTATTCCTGCGTCAGAGGAAGCTGAGGGCACGGCGAGATCTAAATGAAACTATTTCGCGATAGCGCGGCTGGTAGGCCCTCCCGGGGCGGCTCGGGCGAAGATGAGTTCGCCGTGCAGCGCGCTGAGATGATCGAAAGGCAGTTGCAGCGGCGCGGCGTTCATGATTCCGGCGTCCTGGCGGCGATGGCTTCCGTGCGGCGGGAAGAGTTTGTGCCGAAGGAGTTCCGGCCCCGAGCATACGAGGACGCTCCGCTGCCCATCGGTGAAGGCCAGACAATTTCGCAGCCTTACATTGTCGCCGCGATGACCGCCGCGCTGCACCTCACCGGAAGTGAGCGCGTTTTGGAAATTGGGACGGGCTGCGGATATCAAGCCGCGATTCTTTCGCACATGGCGAAGATCGTTTTCAGCATTGAGTCCCGTTCGGAGTTGGCGGCCGCAGCCGCCGTCCGGCTGGAGCGCCTCGGATATGAGAATGTTCATGTTCACTGCGGTGATGGCACACTGGGCCTGCAGGAACTGGCTCCGTTTGACGCCATCCTCGTTGCCGCGGCGGCGCCCTCGGTGCCGGAGCCGCTTCGTTCTCACCTCGCAGAAGGCGGCCGACTGATCGTGCCAGTGGGTGATGCGGAGAATCAGGAATTGCTTTACCTTGAACGGCACGGGAACTCCTTCGAGACGCGCACTCTCGAAGCTTGCCGTTTCGTGCCCCTCGTGGGCTACCACGGCTGGAAGGAACCGCCGTCGCGATGAGTTCCACGGCCCCCGGCCTTTCCATTGTCATTCCCTCTTACAATGAAGAGCTACGCCTTCCAGCGACTCTCGAACAAATCGCAGCCTTCCTCCCAAGTTTGGGAGAGGAGACAGAGATTCTCGTGGTCGATGATGGCTCGAAAGACCGAACAGCCGAGGTTGCCGAATCCTTTCGGAAAGCACTCCCAAGCCTTCGGGTCATTTCAAACGGTGTGAATCGCGGGAAGGGCTTCAGCGTTCGTCATGGGATGCTGGAAGCACGCGGCCAGAGTGTTCTCTTCACGGATGCCGACCTATCGGCGCCGATTGAGGAAGCCCCAAAACTTCTTGATGCCTTGAAGACCTACGATGTGGCTATCGGCTCCCGCGCTCTCGACCGTAGTCTCATCACCGTCCACGAGTCACGTTTCCGTGAATTCGCGGGTATCATCTTCAACACGATCGTGCGGGTGATCCTGCGATTGCCCTTCGTCGACACGCAGTGCGGCTTCAAAGCATTCCGGCGCGAACGATGCCAAATCCTTTTCGAGCAGCAGCGCATCGAGCGGTTCGGATTCGATCCGGAGTTGCTCTACTTGGCGCGGCATCACGGCCTGCACACGATCGAAATTCCCGTGCGGTGGGGGCATTCGCCCGCGACGAAAGTAAATATGTTTCGGGACAGCATTCACATGTTTCTGGACGTGTTCACCATCCGCTGGAATGCGATCCTGGGCCGCTATCCGAGGCCGTCATGAGCCCGGACGGCGAGCCACGACTTTGCTATACAAAGTACTTGACAGAATCCCGTTTCTACGGTAGCTTCTCTGCATGCTAGCCGCCGGTCCTCTTCGCTCGAACAAGCGCGAACCGATCCCCATCGACGCACGCGCCGCTGAACATCTCAAGTACATTCGCGAAACCATGGAGCGCGCGGCTGAGTTCACTGCCGTCCCCGGATGGGGCGGAGTAGCCATGGGCATTACGGCGCTCGCGGCTGCCTTCTTCGCTGCGCGCCAGTCTTCGCCTCGCGCCTGGCTGGCGGTTTGGCTCGTTGAGGCATTTGTCGCGGTGGCTATCGCCGCGCCCGCGGCTGCCACGAAAGCACACCGCGCAAATTCGGCTCTTTTCTCGGGTCCGGGGCGTAAGTTTCTGTTCAGCTTTGCACCGCCGATCATCGTTGGCGGCCTGCTGACGTTTGCGCTGTACGCCGCCGGCGCTTCAGCGGCCCTTCCAGGCGTCTGGCTGCTTCTTTATGGCACTGCTATCGTGACGGGCGGGGCGTTTTCTGTGCGCGTTGTTCCGGTTATGGGCTTTTGCCTCATGAGTCTAGGAGCCGCCGCGCTATTTGCGCCGGCGCATTGGGGCGATGCATTTATGGCGGCGGGATTCGGCGTTTTGCAGATTGGTTTCGGAATTTGGATTGCCCGGCACCACGGAGGATAAAAGAAAATCGCATGGCGAAGTCTTCGACAGCACACCAGGAACGGCTGCAGCGCACACGCGAGCGTGACACATCGCTGGCTGCCGTGCGTGGATCCGCGCGCGAAGCTGTTTCGCCAGACCTAGACCGGCTGATTCACGAGAGGATTCGGCTGGGGATTGTGAGTGCGCTGGCTGTAAACCGCTCCCTGACTTTCAACGAGCTCAAGGCCCTGCTTAAGACCACGGACGGCAATCTGAGCGTGCACGCGCGAAAGCTCGAAGAAGCAGACTACATTGTTTGCACGAAGTCGTTTGATGGGCGACTGCCCAAAACGGAATACCGTCTAACGGCGGCAGGCCGTCGCGCGCTGGAGCGCTACCTGAACCACATGGAAGCCCTGATTCGCGCAACGCGCGAGGGCTAAAACGGCATATTTTTTTGGCTATCGACTTTGTGAGATAGAGTAGTTTATGAGATTTTCCCCGGCGGCGGAGAAAGAAGTAAAACACATGGAGCACCTGACCACGCAGCACATCATGACGGCGAAGACTCAATTGGCGCTGGCCCCCGGCCTGCACGTCGCCATCATCTCGGACGGCAACGGCCGCTGGGCTACCTCCCGCGGCCTTCCTCGTTCCGCCGGGCACCGCGCCGGCGCCGAATCGGCGCGACGTATCATCGAAGCAGCACCCCGCATGGGAATCCACACCCTTACCCTCTTCGCTCTCTCCTCCGCAAATTGGAAGCGGCCCGCAGCGGAAGTCAACGCGATTCTTCGCCTTCTGCACGAATACCTGCTGGTTGAAACATCGCATTGCGTCGAAGAAGGAGTGAGGCTGAGCGTCATCGGACGCCGCGACCGCATCCCCAGCACGTTACGTCAAGCCATAGCGGATTCCGAAGTAGCCACCGCGACCGGCGCAAGGCTTCATCTCAGGCTGGCGATCGATTACTCCGCACGCGAAGCTATCTACCACGCCGCCTGCCGTTTTTATAAGGTCACCGAACTCTCTCCCGAATCGTTCTCGAACGTCCTCGCGGAAGTTCTTCGTGGCGGTTCCACGGAAGTGGACCTGCTCATCCGGACCGGTGGCGAGCAACGGCTTTCTGATTTTCTTCTGTGGGAGTGCGCCTTCGCTGAATTTGTGTTCTTGCCAAAACGTTGGCCGGATTTTACCGCGGCAGACCTCGAATGCGCCGTGCAGGAATTTGGCAGGCGCGAGCGCACGCGCGGAGCTCTGCCTGACGCGATTGCCGGATAGCTTCGTTCGAAGGGAGTTGGATAAATGGCCGAGACTACGCCTCATTTGGCACCCATCGTTGTGCTGCTATTTCTTGGCGCCGTTTTCGTTACTAGCGTGAGCCTCCTGATCTTGCTCTATGGTGCTGTGAGACATTCCAAGTCTTACGTGCGCATTGGAGGTGGCGTCGCGCTCTCCATTGTCGTGTGCTATCTGCTTCTGCTTTGCGGTGTCTCGCTAGCGAGCAGTGAAAAAGACTTGCCACCGGGAGGCTGGAAATACTTTTGCGAGATCGACTGTCACATTGGCTATTCCGTTTCCGGCGTCCAAACAACAAGCGTCATGGGTCCAGAGATGAGGCAAGAATCGGCGCATGGGCAGTTTGTCATCGTTCGCCTAAAGGTCTGGTTCGACGAGCACACCATTTCTCCGAACCGCGGCGACGGGCCGCTCACGCCCAACGCTCGCCGCGTCGCGCTCGTTGACGCAAGCGGCCGCACCTACGCGCCATATACCGAAGGAGATGCCGAGCTCGCCCGCGTGAATGGCGACGCAGGGTCTTTGAGGCAGCCATTACGCCCAGGCCAATCATTCGCAAAGGATCTTCTCTTCGATGTGCCCAAAGGCACCTCGGGACTGCGTCTGCTGATCACCGAGGACGACCCGGAGACTCTTCTAATCATCGGCCACGAAAACAGCCTCTTGCATAGGAAGATTTATCTCAGCCTAGACTCTGCTCCACGTATCACCCGTGAAATCAGCTCGTTAGCTCCAGGCAACTAAGCCAGCCAAAGCCATTCTCTGCCGCACACCCTGACGTTTTGCGTCCGGCAGTCGTCTATATTCCAGGAGCGAGGAATGGGAACTATGGGACTTGCGCTGCCCTGGAAGACTAGAATCTCTTCCGTGCCGCGCGAACGGGAGATGCGAGTGGAACCTTCCGAAGACCTGACAGGCCGCACCAGCGAGACTACGGCCCCTGCTGTTACGACTGTGGCTGCCTCCGAGGACGCCGAGCTGGCGGAGCGCTGTCGAACAGGCGATCTGGGGGGATACGAGCGTCTTTATGCCCTGCATGGCGCGCGCATGAAAAACGTAGCGCGCAATCTGCTGGGCAATCCCATCGATGCGGAAGATGCCGTGCAGGAGACGTTCTTAAAAGTGCAGCGCAGCATCGCCAGCTTTCGCGGACAATCCAGCTTTGTCACCTGGTCGTATCGGATTCTCATCAACACTTGCTACGACGCGCGCCGCAGCCGCCTGAGAAAAAAAGAAGTGGCGAATGACGACAGCGAAGATTCACCTCGGCCGGAGCCGCGCGCGCCTGGAGCGCATCCTTCGCTACGTATGGCGCTGGAACGGGCGCTGGCCAGTTTGACGAAACATCAGCGCGACGTTTTTTTGCTCTACGAAGTGGAAGGCTTTCATCACGCGGAGATTGCCGGGATGCTGGAGATTACGGAGACGGCTTCGAAGAACACACTTTTTCAGGCGAAACGAAACCTTCGCCAGGTACTTGAGCCTCCGCGCGGCAATAGCGCCGCCGGCGCAAGGTGAATGACAATGAACATCAAATGTGAAGATCGCGACAGGATTCTTGAGGACGGAACGCCCGCCGAATGGGCTGCTCTCGAAGGGCACGGCGCGAGTTGCGCCGTCTGTGGCGAAGAACTCCGTAGCTGGAAAGCACTTAGTGCTGCGGCGAAAGAATTGCGCGATTACTCCGATACGCCGTCGCTCTGGCCACGCATCGAGCGCGCGCTTGCCGCAGAAGCTTCCGCGAAGCAACAACGCGCAAACCGTTGGGGTTGGCTCTCGCTGGGATTCGGCCTCTCTCTGGGATGGCAAACCGCAGCGGCTGCTGCCCTGGTGCTGATTTTGACAGTTTCCGCGGGGTGGATTTATTTGCATCGCACGCCATTGGTGGGGCCTGGTGACCAGTCACTTCTGAAGAGTCCGGCCCTGGCCGAGGTAGAGCGCGCCCAGGCAGCTTATGAGGAGGCGATCGACAAACTGGCTGCGGAAGCCAAACCGGAGCTTGAGAATCCGGCGACGCCGTTGCAAGCGAGTTACCGCGAGAAGTTGCTGGTGCTGGATAGCGCCATCAATGATCTTCGCGCACAAGCTGGAATGAATCCGTCCAATGCGCATCTGCGCCAGCAACTGCTGGCCATGTATCAGGAGAAGCAGCAAACGCTGCAAGATATTCTGGAGGAAAAGCGATGAGGTTGTTTGTGCCGAACAAGAATAGGGAGCGTTTGCGCGGCGTGCGCTTCGCAGGCGGCATGGCGGCCGTCCTTCTGCTCGCAGCATCTCCTGCGTTAGCGGCTGGGAGCCGCGCGCAGGATGAGGTCACGCGCAATTTTGACAAGACGCTGACTCTAGGCGCTGGCCAGTCCGTGCGCGTCGAGCACAAATTCGGCGAAGTCAAGGTCCACGGTGAATCCGGGCGCGAAGTAAAGATTTCTGCCGTCATCCGCGCACAAGCTAGTTCGCATGAAGAAGCCGAGTCCTTTGCGCAAAAAATTCAGATCGAAGTACAGCAGACAGGTGAAGGCGTCAGTATCCGCACGATTTATCCACCAGAGGAAAACAAGTGGTTTCACATCAGCAAACATTCTTCCTGGTCGGTGAGCTACGACATCGCGGTACCGACGGATACCCAGCTGATTATCCGCAACAGTTTCGGAAGCGTGAGCATCGCTCGAGTTCACGGCGCGGTGGAGGTCGAAAACGGCTACGGCTCGCTCACCGTGCAGGAAGCAGGCCCGGTGCGTCTGACCAATTCTTTCGGCAGCATTGGGCTGACCGGCGCCGCGGGCAATGCTGTCGTCAACAACAAGAACAGCTCCGTAGAGGTTTCTGACGTGAAAGGCAATCTCGATGTGCAAGACCGGTTCGGCAGCATCACGGTGCGCAACATTCAAGGCGGCGCGATTATCACTGGAGGAAATGGAGCGATCACTGTCGACGGCGCCGCTTCGGCTAGTGTCACAACTTCGTTCGGCAACGTGGACACTCGAAACATCCGCGGCGATTTGTCTGTCCACGACAACAACGGAAACGTGGATATTTCGGCCATCGCCGGCTCCCTGGATGTCAGCGACAGCTTCGGAAACGTAACGTTCACGGACGTGAAGGGTCGCGTAAACTGCACAACGAACAACGGCCGGGTTAAGGCCAGTTCGCTGATGGGAACTTCCGTGACCATTCGCGATTCCTTCGGAAACCTTGAACTGGAGAACATAAACGGCGCTCTCGACGCGGATACATCCAATGGAAAGATCACGGTTCGCGACATTCGGGGAGCCGTTACGTTAAAGTCATCCTTTGGCGCCATCGAAGCGACAAACGTTCCGAAGGGGATTCGCGCCGTCACGGGAAATGGAGCGATCACACTAACCGACATCGGAGCTGACGCTTACGCGAAAACCAGCTTTGGCAGCATCCTGGCCGAGCGCATCAATGGCAATTTAACCGCGGAAGATAGCAATGGCTCGGTTACCGCAAGAAATGTGAAAGGCGACGCGACCGTGACTACTTCTTTTTCGGGCGTGACGCTCGAATCCATAGGCGGGCGAATCCGGGTGGACAATCAGAATGGAGCGATTTCCGTGACGGCCGCGCGCCCTGCCAACGGCTGCCGCGATATTTCTCTCAAGACGTCTTTCTCGTCAATCCACGTTCGCATCCCTGACGGCGTGGGCTACAACCTTACGGCGCGGACTTCCTTCGGCAGAGTTTCTTCCGAGTTGCCGGTCACCGCAACGGGAAACATTGGCGGAGACTCGCTGACCGGGACGATCGGCGCAGGGGGCTGCCAGTTGCAGTTGACCGATTCGAACGGAAGCATTGAAATCGCTAAAGCGCCTTGATGAAGAGCGAGAACGGCCGCGGGCCAGTAGATACTGTGGCGCGGGGATCATCGCGACGCAGCTCGCGCATGAGCCATAGCAAAAGCTCTCTTCAGGACGCGGGTCGCCGTTTCAGTCAAGTGGAACTTCCCAAGCTCGGCCTCCGTGGCAAAGGCCACATCGGTGACGTCGCTTCCGGCGCGGGGTTCCCCGCCGATGCGCTCGCACAAGAAATCTACAATAACAAAATGATAGCGAGGCTGAGGTTTCCTCTCTGAAGGCAGCTGGCTTTCGTTCAAAAATATCCTGTCAAACACTTCAATGAGGTCCAGAACGCGCACATCCAGGCCGGTTTCTTCACGCAGCTCGCGCGCAACTCCCTCTTTCAGCGACTCCCCCAGCTCCAATGTCCCTCCTGGGATTGACCATTCGCCGCGGAGAGGCTCGCTGCCGCGGCGAATCAGCAGCACGCGCCCGTTGTCGATGATCACGCCTCCAACGCCAACGACAGGACGTTCGGGATACTCTCGGGAGGAGGTCACTTTAGGAATTCCGCCTGGAGCGGTTTACAATCGAAGCAGCCGCGCCGCTCATTAGAGTTGACTTAGGACAGCGCGGTATATAATACGCCATGGTGGCGGCGGTACAATCTCTGGGGCGCCGCCCTGCGAACATTTCTACGGAGGATGGAGCCGTGATCCGCTGCCCTGAATGTTCCACCGAAATCGATGTGGACGAAGACGAAGTCGAAGAAGGCGAAATCCTGAGCTGTCCCGAGTGCGAATCCGAGCTCGAGGTCTCCCAGACGCATCCCGTGCATCTGAACCTTATCTCCGACGACCTCGATGAAGAAGAAGAGGATGAGGAAGACGAAGCCAAGGAAAACGGCGACCTCCTCGAAGACGACGAAGAAGACGACGAAGAAGAAGAGGATGAGGAGTAACCCACTTCGCCCGTCCCGTCCAGTATCCACTTTACTCAGAGCAGGCATCTAATTGAGACAGGAGCGGACTTATGCAGAGTCCCGGGTGGATGATCCTCGCCGGAATGGCAGCGATGTTTATTTGCTTTGACCCGGCTATCGGCAAATCCCAGGAGCCCGCGCCCCAAGCGCCGCCTGCCTCTCAGCCACCGGCCCCCGAAAAGCCGCAGAAACAGAGGTACAGCCACGCCAACGATTTTCTGATTATAGGGACGGTTTTCGATCCCAGGGGGTATGCGTTTCCGGGCGTGGAGCTCCGGGTTCGGCGCACCAATGAGAAAAAATATCGCTGGGAGAGCTATACAAATTCGCGGGGCGAGTTTGCGGTGCGCGTGCCGCAGGGCACGGACTACGAAATGGTGATTCGCGCAAAAGGATTCGCCGATCAAACAAAAGCGCTGGATGCCAAGACAGGCGTGAGCGAAGCACGTATAGTGTTTCGTATGGAACCCGCAGAGGGAGCGAAGAAATGAAAGCGCCAAAACGATTTCTTTTAGTCGCGGCAATTCTGGCATTGGCGAGCGTAACGGCCCTTGCCCAAGACGCCAAGCGCGAAGCCCAGCTCCGCACGGTGCACGGAATAGTGCAGGACAAGTCCGAAAACCTCGTCTCGGAAAGCGTCGTTTTCCTGAAGAACGCACGCACAAATGTGGTACGCAGCTCCTATACAGACAACACGGGCAAGTACCACTTTAGCGGTCTTGATCCAAACGCGGACTACGAAATCCATGCGGAAAAAGATGGCTTCCAATCAGCAACTCACACCGTCACGAGCTTTGACAGCCGCAAGGACATCACGCTGAATTTGAAGATCGACAAGAAAAAGGGTTGAGCGGAGCAACCCATCGCGCTTGATCCTTTCACTATCCCCGATAGCGAACCTTCACTTAACTGAGTGCTCTCAACGGTCGTGAACAGAGGATTGTACTTGTCTCTAGCAGCCCGGCGGGTCCCGGTGCGAATCTGCAAGACCGCATCTTTCGAAGTGTGACGAGACCGCCAAATCCAGGCGAAATGCGAATGAAACCCTTTCGGAAGCAGGAGAATCTAAATTGCAGGTGTGGCTTTCTGGATGCTCGGTCAGCCCTTTTTCGCAAGCCCAATCTCCCAAAAGAGAATTGGAGTTCTGATTGAACGATACTATTGGGAGGCCGAGCCATTTGTTTCCACGAATATTGATTGCCTTAGTCCTCATAGCTCCAGCTACTCTTGCGCAGCAACCGCAGCCGCAACCACCCACGCCCGTTCCAGCTGAGTCACAGACAGAGAAGAGCAAGGACGCAAAAGAAGAGCAAGATAAGAAGACGGCTGACGATCAGGTTGGCAAAAGCAAGCTGGAGAAAGAAACAGGAACCGTGAACGACCGAATTTTCGAGGTGCTGCCGAACTACGGCACGGTCGAAACTTCCAAGACTCTGCCACCGCTCACCTCTGGCCAAAAATTTCGGCTTGCCACCGCAGGAGTATTCGACTGGGCCGCATATCCGTTCAATGGCGCGCTAGCCGCCATAAGCCAGGCGAAGGGTGACCCAAAGTCCTGGGGACAAGGTTGGGGCGCTTATGGAAAACGCTACGGCGAATCATTTGCCGACAACAGTGTCGGCACATACATGACCACGGCCATTTTCCCTAGCATGCTCCACGAAGATCCCCGCTATTACCAGTTGGGAAAAGGCAGTTTTGCGCATCGCGCCTATCACGGGATCAATCGGTTGTTCGTCACGCGCACGGATTCCGGACATGACCGGTTTAATATCTCGGAGTCCGCAGGCAACGCTGTAGCGGCGGCAATCTCCAATATCTACCATCCGGCCGAGGATCGCACCGCATCACGAAACGCTTCCACGTTTGGTTTCCTAATTCTTTACGATGGTCTCTCGAACGAACTAAAGGAATTCTGGCCGGATATTCGACGCAAGGTTTTCCACAAAAATACACCTTGAGATTCAGCGAACATAGAATAATAGCGAATTCGCCAAGAATCACTTTTGCGCTGGCGCCAGAACTCGAATAGCCTGAGGCACTACTTCGATCTCCACTGGCGTTGAACCCAGAATCTCCCCATCTCCGTGAAAGATGCACGGACGGTCCGTAGTAAACTTCACAGTCTGAACCCGGAGCCGTTTAAGATGCGGAGTCCATAAATCGCCGCTTTTCAACAACCGTGGCAATAACTTCAAAACTTGAAAAACGTTCAGGTCTTCCACGATCACAGCATCGAGCCAGCCGTCGTCCACGCGCGCGTCTGGAGCGAGCCTAATCCCCGCGCCGTAGGTCGCAGTATTCAGGACGGCCGCGAGTAGAGACTTACCTTCGATCGGTGGCAAGTCGCTACCCGGAAATTCCGCTCTCACACCAATGGCGCGGTGGCCGCAGAACGCCCATAACGCAGACGCAATGTAGCGGGCTCTGCCAGGCAAACTTCGAAAGGTTCCGCTCGCGTACCGAGCCGCTTCTGCATCGATCCCTAGTCCGCCCCCGCCCAAATAGAGGCGGACTCGGCCGTCCACGGTTCGCGCCCGCGCTAGATCCACTCGTTTCGGATGACTCCGCAGAACCGACTCGGTGGCGGCAACCGGATCCTCCGGCAAGTTCAGACCCGCGGCAAAATCATTCCCGCCACCTGCTGGCAGAACACCCAAAATAACGTCAGCGCCGAACGCTGCATTCGCCAATCCTTGAAACGTGCCGTCGCCGCCGAGGGCAAACAAGAGCCGTATGCCACTGTCTATGGCGGCGAGTGCGTTCAATTCGAGGTCTTTAGCACTCCCAACTAAAATAAATTCTGCGGAAACAGATGCGGCTGCGAACGCTTTCCGAATTCGCGAGAGACAGGAGATGCCGCGCCCGCTGCCTGCGGCTGGATTCACGTATACAATTGCTGGCTGAAGAGATGAAATGGGGTTCGAGTCGGCCACTGGGTTTGCAATCCTGCCCAACCAGTTGTGCGCCTGTCAATCAAAACACGGAGGCAGGCGAGCGCATGGTCACGGAAGTTGCGTGGAACAGACAATTCGTCTGCCCTTTACTTCTGAGCTTCACTTGGAGCCGTCGCCACGGCGGTTATGGCCGCCAGGTTATTTTCAGTAAGGGCGTGGTTGAACGCGGGAAGATCTTTTTCGATGAGCTTCTGGTAGTCCGAGACAGCTCCCGTGAGTTCCGCTTCTACTGTCTGAAGCAAGTCTAAGGCTGTCTCGGTCGGCGCAAAATCGGCTCCACCGGCGACGTCTCCGCCACCGGGACCAACCTCGGCGTTGAGCCAAATCAAGTTTAGATAAACTTTGTCGGCCTCAACGAAATATTTGTCGTCGCTGTTGATCTGCGACGGCGTTACGAGCTTGAGCTCTACGGATTGGAGTTTCTTGTCCATCTCCTCGACGATCTTCAGCAACTCCGCCTTCCGTTTTGATTGAGCTTCATCCTCCGCCGGAGCGGGCTCAGGCTCCTCGAAGTCGTCAGGTTCGGCGAACGGCGGCTTTTCTTTTTCCTTTTTCTTGGGCGGACGAAGCATCGTTTCAATCACCTCGATTTGCTTCCGCAACCACTCGATCTGATTGGAAGTATCGGAAGCGCGGGTAATGTCGTCGCGGATTCGAAGTTGCGTTTTCACGGACGACTCGATGTCCGCTTCCGAAGCCGAAATGCGTGGGTCGGGCAATATGGTCAGAGGCTGAGTGAAGGTCTGTCCTGCCACAGTCAGACGAACGGAATACTTGCCTGGCGCCGCCATTGGTCCGACTTCAGCTGGGCTAATTCCCCAATGTGTGATGGGCCGAGAGTCGGCGTCGCGGAAGCGAGGCTCCTGCCAAATGTGCGGATTGTCTGTGGTCGAAGTGCGCAGCGCGATCAATCGGGGTGATTCGTAGTGCATATCCCACTTCACGCGATTGATTCCCGCATGGGCCTTCGCTTTGAGTTTTCGAATCGTTTTGCCTTCCGGATCCAAAATTTCGATTTCCACTTGGTCTTTGGGCGCTGCCTTCAGCGAAAAATTAACCATGGCCGTACCGCCGTGGACAAATCGACGCGCGGGACGCGGCTCGAAGAGAACCGTCGGAGCATCAACGTGATTCTTGGCCAGCTGTTCCAGCGGAGTAATGTCGTCGAAAATATAGAGACCTCGGCCATAGGTTGAAATCACCAGGTCGTGGAAATCTCTCTGCACTACTGCCCAAGTCACCGGAGCGTGAGGCAGACCAGTCTGCAGGGCCGTCCAGTGCCCTCCGTCATCCAGCGAGTAATAAAGACCGTTCCCCGTGCCGGCAAACAGCAAACCCGCACAGTTCGGATCTTCGGTGATGGCTCGCACGTACGCCAGCGGATGTTTCGGCAAATTGCCGCTGATCGATTTCCACGTCTTGCCAAAATCCGTCGTCTTGTACAGGAAAGGATCACGGTTATCCACCAAATGAAAATCGACGGCGACATAGGCAGCGCCGGGATCAAACGTCGAAGGAGCAATGCTGGTGATCGTTCCCCAGGGAGGCAGTCCGGAAATATTCTTGGTGACGTTTGTCCAGTTCGCCGCACCGTCCTTCGTGTACCACAGTTGACCGTCGTTCGTGCCCGCCCAGATCAATCCTTTTTGTATTTTGGACGGAGAAATGGCGAAAACAACTTCTCCGTAAAATTGTCCCAGGTTGTCCCCGACGATTCCGCCCGACGAAACGATGTGAGTGGAATCCTGTGTCGAGAGATCCGGACTAGTCACCGTCCAACTTTGGCCGCCATTCGTCGTCTTGAAAATGACTTGGCAGCCGTAGTAGACGACGTTGTGGTCGAAAGGATCAACGGCCAGCGGCGAAGTCCAGTGACATCTATATTTAATATCGGTTGGCGGTGAATCGAGAGTGTGAAGATAGGGGCTTACGGAGCGCGCCGTTTTGGTTCGCGCATCCCACCGGGTCACTTCATCTCCATAGCAGGTGGCCCACACGACGTTGGGATCGGCGGGATCGGGAATCGTGAAGCCGGATTCGCAGCCGCCCATGTGACGATCCCATCCCGTTTCCTGTGAATCGATGGGCACGCTGGGTCCACGCATGTTCCCATCGTCTTGCATGTTGCTATAGAAGTAGTACGGAGTCTGGTTGTCGACGTCCACGTGATACATCTGCCCGATCGGCAGAGTGACGCGGTGAAACCCGCGGCCATGCACGGTAGTGATAATCATCCCGGCATCGTCCGTAATCACAAATCGATCGGGATTTGCAGGGTCAATCCAAATATCGTGAGTATCCCCGCCCCAGCGAACCTCCTGAAAATTTTGTCCTCCATCCAGCGATTGATGGAAGGAGCTGTTCGCAATCAGGACCTCGTTGTCATTCCCCGTCGATACCGCAATTCGAATATAGTAACCGGCCCGCCCAATCAAAGCTCGCTGGTAGTTGACTGCTTTCCAATGCGTGCCCGCGTCATCCGACCTCCACACCGATCCTTGGTCTTTCGTCTGAATCAATGCGAAAATACGGTTCGAATTTGTCGGTGCAACGGCCACATCGATCTTCCCCACCGGTGAATGCGGCATGCCGTGCTCTTCGATGCGCGTCCACTTCGTGCCCCCGTCGCGTGAGAGGTAGACTCCGCTGCCCGGACCGCCGCTGAGTTCGGCCCAAGTATGCATCTCCAATTGCCACATTCCGGCGAAGAGCACCCGCGGATTATGCGGATCCATGGAAAGACCAGAGCATCCGATGTTCTCTCCCGCAAAAAGGACACGTTCCCAGTGCTGGCCCCCGTCCACCGTGCGGAAAACACCGCGTTCCTGCTGCGGGCCAGTCGCGCGTCCAAGCGCGCATGCAAAAACAATGTCGGGATTCGATGGGTGAACAATAATCCGTCCAATGCGTCCAGTCTCCTGCAACCCCATATTCGTCCACGTCTTCCCCGCGTCGGTGGACTTATAAATTCCATTTCCTATCACGTCGCTGTCGCGGATCACCCAAGCCTCGCCTGTTCCCGCCCACACGACACTCGGGTCTGTTGGAGCAACGGCAAGAGCGCCGATGGCCGCAGCCGGCTGCTTATCAAAAATGGGTACCCAACGATTGCCGCCATCCGTCGATTTCCACACACCGCCGGAAGCCGCCCCAGCGTAGTAAGTGCTCGGATCACCCGGCACTCCAGCGACAGAAGCGATGCGGTTTCCCACTCGCGGCCCGACAAATCGGAACCGAAACTGGCCATCCTCATCTGCGTCAGGTTGCTGTGCGTGTGCCGCAGATAGACAGCACAGGACTATCAACAGTGCAAACTTAACCTTTCCGCTTCGGATGAGCGCCACGAGAACCTCCGCAAAAGAAGATTTTGGGTTTCGGTACCAAGCTCAGACTCGATCACGCCGAACGCGCAGAGTATACATTATCTACCCTGCCCTTCGTGCCAGTTGACTCGACAAGCGCTCGGTCTTTCCGATTCACGCGCAAATTCTGGTTATTCGTTACATGCGATTTTTCCGAATTATTGCGGCATCGCAAGAAATCTGCGAGACAAAATGTTCTGGGTGGGCGGAAAAATTGGTGCCGGCGGAGGGAATCGAACCCACGGCCTAGGGATTATGAGACCCTCGCTCTACCACTGAGCTACGCCGGCATAAAGGCAATTCTCAATGCTACGGAGTTGGTCGCGAAAGTGTCAAGCATTCCTGCCAAGGGGAGTCTTTCCCCCCACTTGGCAACCAATTGACACGGTAGCACTTCCATTTTCAGCGGGTCCCGGAATCGTTGGCAATGCCCTGCGCGGCAAGCGACGCCCTCACCAGTTCCTGAATGCGAGTTCGGCACGCAGCGTCTTGAACGGGCAGTGCAGCGGCGGTACGGTAGCACATCAGCGCCTGCGCCTTATGCCCCAGTTTGGCGTACAGATCGCCGCGGGCTAATTGAAAGAGCGGATTGGATGGATATTTTTCGGCTAACGGACCGATAACGGTGAGAGCTTTTTCGTACTGCTGGTCGTAACGATGCAGGTCCAGCGCCAGATAAAACCGGGCTGCGGAAGGCGTGAGAACTCCTTCGGAAATATCATGCTCCAGTTGCCGGATGCCTTCTTGCTTGTTTCCGCCTGGAATGCCCATGAAGAAGCTCAGCAGCTTTGCGATGCCGCTGAGCGTGTCTGCATAATAATTGTATAGGCCCAACCCGAACTCGGCATCGGCGAGTTCGGGGTCCAGCTGAATGGCGCGGAGAAAGTGCTCGCGGGCGTGGACCCCTGCGCGAGCCGCTGCGCGATTCTCGCCGCGAAGTCCGTAAAGCCGTGCAGAGAAGGCGTCCGCCATCCCCGCATAGAAGTGCGTTTCAGCGGTTTCATGATTCTTGAGCTCTGCCTGTGCAATCGAGGAAGCTTTTGCAGCCAGCTCCTGGTAGTGCTGGTCCGATGCAAGTTTTGGCCGGTGCCGGGCGTCGGTCATGCCAAACTTGAATTCCGCCGAGGTACAAAAGATTTTCCACCACAGGGCTTCCGCTTCGAGCAAGTAGCCCAGAGGGCGGTCCGGCTGCTCTTTTTGCAGGCGCTGCGCATCGGCGATGGCTCCATCCGTATCGAACGAATAGATTTTGTCGAGCGCGGCGGACGTTCCGGGCGGCAAAGGCAGCTTTTCTGCGCGCGCTTCAGCTGCGAAGCAGGCCGCATGCAATGCCGCTGCACAGAGCATCATGCAAAGAAGTATCGCGCCCCTTGGAAAAGCACGGATTGAGTTCATGCCGGTACCTGGTGAATCTATGAAAAAGGCGCGATCCGTCATTGACACGCGGACAAGCCCGCGCCGGAAGAGTTTAAGCTGTTCAGCCACAGTTGCAAACCGAAATGGCCCCGCCAGCAATTAGAAGCCCTGGAACCCTTTTGAAAATTGCGCGTTAGCCGCAACGCGAGGCATTTGCTATTCTCGGCGGCGTGCTGAAAACGCGCGACAATGCCGCTCCCGGCAAGGCCGAGAGCATTCCTGCGGAGCAGCCTTCAGGTCTCGAGCGCGGCCTGGGCCTGAAAGAGGCCGTCGCGCTTAACATGATCGAGATCGTGGGCATCGGTCCGTTCGTCGTCACGTCCCTCGTGATCAAAGCGATGGGCGGGCCGCAAGCTCTGATCGCCTGGATTGCCGGCGCTGCGCTGGCGACGCTCGATGCCTTCGTCTGGTCGGAGCTTGGCGCGGCGATGCCACGCGCTGGCGGAACGTACGTTTTTCTTCGCGAAGCGTACGGCCCGGGCCGCTGGGGCCGCTTGATGTCTTTTCTGTTTGTGTGGCAAACATTTGTTCAGGCGCCGCTTTCGATCGCCTCCGCTTCCATCGGATTTGCGCGCTACGCTGGGTATCTCCATCCACTCTCAACGCTCGAAGCCAAAGCCGTCTCGGGGGGCCTCGTTCTCTTTCTCGTGGTGTTGCTCTACCGGCGCATTACCACCATCGGAAAAATCTCCGTTCTGCTTTGGGCTGGCGTGGTCGGCACGCTTCTCTGGTTGATCTGGGGAGGCGCGACCCATTTCAACGCGAAAATCGCATTCGATTTTCCTCCAGGCGCGTTTTCGCTTTCCTGGGTGTGGTTCGCGGGCCTTGGGGCGGCAATGGTGAACACGGTTTACAGCTACTGGGGGTACTACAACATTTGCCATTTGGGCGGTGAGATTCGCGATCCGGAACGGAACATTCCGCGTGGAATTTTTCTATCTATTCTCGGAATCACGGTGTTGTACCTGGCGATGCAGACCAGCATTTTGGGAGTGGTGCCGTGGCGGGAAGCGCAGAACTCGAAATTTATAGTGAGCACGTTCGTGGAGAGATTGTACGGTCCTCATGCGGCGCAAGCGGCCACATGGATGGTTTTGTGGATCGCGCTTGCCTCGGTGTTCTCGGTCTTGCTGGGATATTCGCGTGTGCCATACTCCGCGGCGCTGGATGGCAATTTCTTCCCTGTATTTGGACGCCTGCACCCCACCAAACATTTTCCATACGTTTCGCTGCTGGCGCTCGGCGGACTGGCGTTCCTCTTCAGTGTGACCCTGAAGCTCGAGACGGCCATTGCGGGCATCCTGGCGATGCGCCTGCTCGTTCAATTCATTGGACAAGCTGTAGGGGTGATACTGTTGCGGCGGCGCTGGGGCACGGCCCGCTTGCCTTTCAAGATGTGGCTTTACCCTTTGCCCGCGGTCCTGACCATGTTCGGCTGGGCGTGGCTCTTCTGGCAGACTGGCACGGCAAGAAAATGGGGCTTGGCGGAGATCGCGCTGGGAGCGCTCGCATTTCTTATCTGGACCCGTAAAATGCGACAATGGCCGTTTGCGGAAGTGGCCGTTTCAAAAGATGAATGAACCGGAGGCTGCGTGAATCGTTTCTTCATGAGAATGGCTGGATCGATTTTCTTCGGTACCATGCTTGTCTGTTTGTTCGCGCAGCCGATGTCGCCGCAACTCCCCCCCGCTCCCGGAACGGGACCAGGCCTCCCGGAAACCATCGAGGCGATCGACAGCGCGCACATCACTACGCGCATCCTCTACGTGACCGCGCATCCGGACGACGAATCCGCGACTCTGCTCACTTATCTCGCGCGCGGTCTCCATGCCGACGTGGCACTGTTGACGCTTACGCGCGGCGAAGGCGGCCAAAACGACCTGGGGCCCGAGCAAGCGCCTCAGCTCGGCTTGATTCGCACGCAGGAACTTCTGGCGGCGTGCCGCGGCTATGGTGTGAAACTCTTCTTTGCGAACGCGCCCGATTTCGGATTCTCGAAAACTCCCGAGGAAACGGAAAAAGTGTGGGGCGATGCAGTCCTCGGAGAAATGGTGCGCGTGATTCGCACTTTCCGGCCGAATATTGTTGTCAACGGCTGGGGCGGTGTGCACGGCGGCCATGGCCATCACCAAACATCAGGGCTGTGGACTCCGCGTGCGGTGGAATTGGCGGCTGATCCCAAAGCGTTTCCCGAACTACTTCGTGAAGGCCTTCATCCATGGGGCGGCTCGTCGAATTCCGTGCAAATCTTGGATACGGAACGCGGCGGCGCCACCGCTGGTGCAAACGGCGCCGCGCTTCCAGTGGATGAGATATCGCCGCTTTGGGGCAAGACCTGGCGAGAAATCGGACTCGATGCCTTCGCCAACCACCGTTCGCAAGGCATTACAAATTTTATCGGTTCACCGTTTCTACGGCGGCCGCTGGTTCTAATTCTCGAAAATGGCGGCAAGTTTGATGCTGCAACCCTGGCTGTGAATTTGGAACAGTGGTCTGCCACCGTCGCTCGCGCAACGTGCGGTTCGGCGCCGAAGGGCAACTGCAAAGTGCTGGCTCTGGCCGATGTGGACAAAAAGATTGCCGCCGCACGGACGGCTGCGCTCGCCCTTGACTGGAAAAGTGCCATGCGCCAATTGGCGGAGGCCGGAATCCTTCTTGGCGGCATTTCTCCTCCTGATTCTGCTGACTCATTCTTGGGTTACACGCGGGACCAAGCACTCGATCTTAAGGATACAAAACAACGCCTCGAGCGCGCCCTCGCGCTGGTCGCCGGCCTTGAGGTCAAGGCCGAGGCGGACCGCAGCACGCTAGTCGTAGGCGAATCTTTTGGCCTGCGTGCAGAAGCACGTTGCCGTAAAGAGGACGGATGCCAACTCGGCGGCCTGAAGTTGAAACTGACAGACGGATTCAAGGAGACGAAACGCGAGGGAGACCCAGAGAAAGGTTTTCAATTCACGGTTTCCGTAGAACGGACTGCGCCTCCCCTGACCGCGTGGGACAGGCTTTTGCCGGAGCCTCCACCGCTTATATTCGCGGAACAAGAAGTGACAATCGGCGCCTACAAATTCATAGTCGATGTTCCGGTGACGCACATCGAGGCAAACTCCACTCGCCTCGATCGCGTGCCGCTGCGGATTGTTCCAGCGTACACACTCGCAGTTGACCCCAGGCAGGCCATCGCCATCCATGGAAAACAAGAGAAGCCGTTTGACGTTTTGCTCCGAGTGCATTCTTATGCGACACAACCTGCGAAGCTTACCGTTGGCTTGGACTCGCCGCAGGGTTTCTCCGCCAGCCCTCCCGAGGAAATTTCATTCGATGGCACGGGTGATCGCTACGTCAAGCTCAATGTGACTGCGCCCAACGGCCTGGCGCCAGGAAATTATCCAATCACCGCATACGCAAAACGTGGCGGCGAAAAATTCTCCACCTCCCTCGAGCCGCTGCCCACCCTCCCGACACAGTTCTGGAGCGAGCCGGCACAATGCGTCGTGCACGCTCTTGCGATCACTATTCCGGAGAACCTGCGTGTTGGCTACATCACGGCGGAGGGCGAGCCAATCCCGCAAGCGCTGCGAATGCTTGGGATGCAAGTGGAACCTCTGGATGCACAGGCGCTGGCTTTCGGCGATCTCTCCAAATTCAATGCCATCGTGGTTGGCGTTCGCGCCTACGAACTGCGCCCAGAACTTCCCGGCGCCAACCAGCGGCTCCTCGACTACGTCTCGAAGGGTGGCACGCTCGTCGTGCAATACAACCGGGACTTCGCCTGGAACAAGGAACAATACGCGCCGTATCCGGCGAAAATCGCGAACGGGTCAGGAGGCCAGCTTCCGCGCATCACCGACGAGAATTCTCCCGTCAAATTCCTGAAGCCTGACGACCCGCTCCTGAATCGGCCAAACAAAATCGCGCAGGACGACTTCAAAGGCTGGGTGCAAGAGCGCGGCCTCTATTACTGGACTCAACTTGATTCCAAATACACGCCACTTCTGGCCATGAACGATCCTGGAGAGCCGGACCTCAATGGCGCGCTAGTCTACGCACGCTACGGCAAGGGCATTTACATCTACACAGGAATCGCTTTCTTCCGCCAAATTCCCGAAGGTGTCCCCGGCGCGTACCGGCTTTTTGTAAACCTGCTCAGCGCAACTCAGTCAAACTGAGTGGGGGCGCAACTTTAGGTCGTCCCCGGTTCTAAGTGGCCGAACCGGTCCAAGTAAATCAACTGGACACACCGCTGCCGCGCGCAAACCAGCATGCTATCCTCTTCAACCGGGGGTCGAACACGCATGAAAAATCATTTTCCCGCTCCTTTTGCCGGACGGACGATCCAGCTAGCCGTCTCGTTCTTTCTGGGAGCGGCTTTTTTCCTGGCTTGCGCCTCACCGGCTGGGGCGCAGAAGAAAAAGAAAAATGACACGCAGCCTGCGGACACCAAGCCTGTCGTCCCGATGGGCGATGAACAAGCAATTGACTACACGATTTCGGAGATGCTGGGTGCCTGGCAGCTCGGCGACATCGAGAAGCTCCACAAGGACTACGCGGACGACGTCTCTGTCGTCAACGGCATCTGGGCGCCGCCCGTATTCACTTGGACGAACTATCTCGCCGTCTATCAGCAACAGCGCGCCCGCATGCAGCAGGTGCGCATGGACAGGTCCAACACCTTTATCAAGCTCAGTGGAAACTTTGCCTGGGCCTGCTATCAATGGGATTTTTCAGCCGTGGTGGATGGCCAGCCTTCCGCGGCCCGCGGGCAAACCACTTTGATCTTGGAAAAGAGAAGCGACCGCTGGGTGATCGTGCATAACCACACATCGCTGGCGCAATCCACTCAACCTGTCACGCCCGTGAACACGCCGCAAATTGCGCAGCCTCAGCCAAACACCCCGTCGGCACACTAAAGATTCAGGCCGCCACGCGGTCCTTACGGAAGGGCCACAATGGAAGGGCTGCAAAGTGGGCTAAAAATTCTTCAATCCGTTGTAAAGCCACAGGCCGGCAAGAACCAGCAGCAGCGCACCTGACGCTATGCCGCTGGTCATGAGCGGCCTCGAGAGTGTCTCGATCTTTGCCACCAGCTCCCTCTGCTCCCGAGCCATGTGTTCCTGTGCCGCATCGAGAAAAATTTGATCATCTTCATGACTGGCAAGCAGGCTCCGCCGAATCAACAACAACATGAATACGGCGGTAACCACTCCCCAGGCGATCAAAACGTAAAGGATGGGCCCCGTTAGGTGCTCCATGGTGACCTCCCACTGCAACCGCTGTGCGATCCTTATTTGGACTGTGCGAGGTAGGTATAAGGACCGCGTTCTGAGGCCGAGTATAGCACTAACCATTTAAATCTCAACTACTTGCCATCAAGCAAACTGTTGCTCGCAGGGACGCTGCGCGGCCACGGATTTCTCGCAGAGCAAGCGGCCAGCGTTCGGGTACAAACTCTGTGTTTAGCAGAGTTTGCATGCTCCGCTGCCCATCGGTCGTTTTGCACCTTCCCTCACCATCCCTGTAATTCCCGCTAGGTGTCACGGCCACTTCGTTGACAAAGCAAGAACCGGCGGGCACAATAAAAAAGCCTCGTTGGAACTGCAATCCCGGCCTGGCCGGGGTTTCACTCACAGCACTCGTGCCCGAGTGGCGGAACTGGCAGACGCGCTAGCTTCAGGAGCTAGTGATCGCAAGGTCGTGGAGGTTCGAGTCCTCTCTCGGGCACCATTAAACTTTCCTCTTTAGTGAGCTGATTCGCGTCCGGTTTGGCGGGTCGCCCGATCGTTTAGGGGGTGCCCCACACGTCGGTTTTACGTGTGGGGCTTTTGACTTTACTTTTGATTTTGTCGGTCTGTTTTCTTTCGTTTCTCTCTCTTACGAGTTTTAATGGGTTTTCAATCCGCGAAATCGATCGGGCGGGTGGCGCAGAGACGAGGGCGGAATCCGTGCAATTGGTTTTGATTTTTTCCTGGGGGTGGCGGGTGGCGCAGAGACGGGGGCGGAATCCGTGCAATTGGTTTTGATTTTTTCCTGGGGGTGGCGGGTGGCGCAGAGACGAGGGCGGAATCCGTGCAATTGGTTTTGATTTTTTCCTAGGGGGGGTGCCGCACCCTTCGGTTTTAAGGGTGCGGGTTTTGACTCTCTCTGTCTTCGCGAATCGAATCAATCCGAATTCTTCCCTCTCCTTCACGCGCATAGTGCGTCCAACTGCTCCACGGCCAATCCCCCGGATGGTGCACCAGCTTTCTTTGCACCGGATTGGCGTGCATGTACTCTAGCTTTTCCTTCAGTTTCTTCTCGCTCCATACATTGAAATCGTAGAATCGTCTCTGCCAAAAATGCGCCTCTTCTGCCTGACTGCCCTCGAACGGCAGCGCCAATTGTGCGCTCGTCGCCCGTCTTTGTCTTTTCAAGAGAGCCCGCGCCACCTTCTGCTTCAGCACTTGCAGAATCTTCGACGGATTTTTCTCGGCGGGCTCGCTGATCAGCAGATGCACATGTTCCGGCATCACGACATATCCAACGAGGCGGAACCCATGCCGGCGGCGAACTTCATCCAGGATTTTCACGAAACGATCTCGCGGCGGGTGGCGCAGAGACGAGGGCGGAATCCGTGCAATTGGTTTTGATTTTTTCCTAGGGGGGTGCCGCACCCTTCGGTTTTAAGGGTGCGGGTTTTGACTCTCTCTGTCTTCGCGAATCGAATCAATCCGAATTTTGCTCCCCCGGCGCCCGGCGTAGTGCGTCCAACTGCTCCACGCCCAATCCCCCGGATGCTGCACCAGCTTTCTTTGCACCGGATTGGCGTGCATGTACTCCAGCTTTTCCTTCAGTTTCTTCTCGCTCCAGACATTGAAATCATAAAATCGCCGCTGCCAAAAATGCGCCTCTTCCGTATGGTCTCCTTCGAGTGGTAACGACAATTGCGCGCTGATCGTTCGGCTTCGTTTTTTCAACGAAGCCTGCGCGACCTTTTGCTTAAGTACTTGCAATATCTTCGATGGATTTTTCTTGACCGGCTCGCTGATCAGCAGATGCACATGTTCAGGCATCACCACATATCCGACGAGGCGGAATGCGTGCCGGCGGCGAACTTCATCCAGAATCTTCACGAAACGGTCCCGCGCCCGAGCCGTTCCCAGCAGCGGTCTTCTTCGATAACAACTGAACGTAACGAAATGCAGATCGCCCTGTCCGTAGTGACGTTTGAGAGGATTGCGCATCGAGGAAAACCAAAACCCGCACCCTTAAACCCGAAGGGTGCGGCACCCCCGCATACACCCTCGATGAAGTGCGGAAGTGGTATGCTAATCCAGTGCGCACCGCAATGAACAAAAAACTTTCTCGGCGCCACCCGCCAGAGGGCCAACACGATCACAAACGTGACTTGTTGTGGAAAGCCATGACGAGATCTAAAACCTTAATTATGCTGGCCAATTGCTGGTTCCTGGCAACAGTTCCACCTGTGCTCGCCCATCAACGAGATGACGCACCTCCTGTTCATATCCGAGCCCGCATCCTAGCAAAGCAAGAGAGCCCGTATGATTGGGGTGTGAGGGGCGACGGTCCGGATTGGCAAACACTGCTGATTCAAAGGCAGGAGCTATCGACATCGAAGAACAGGTTCGGAAGCCTCGCAATCATTCGCTATGAGTTCTATTCGGCATCTGAACAAGCGCTTCCTAACACTACTAAAGATTTTGGACAGCTCTGGGAATTCGATGGCGTTCGTACTCCTTCATGTGACCAAAATGCCAGACAGCTTTATTACGGGGCCGTCGAGAAACTGCCCACACCCGAAAGGCACCTCAGAATACTCCATGTAAACCATGGCGCGGAAAAACTGGTGCCTAAGCCATCCGCGGATCAGCTCCCGTGTTTCCTTGTCCGCTTTGGACAATTCAGACGAAGCGCAACCGGGGCGGGCGGGCGGGTGGCAGCCCCCTAACGCGCCAAGATAATTTTGTCTTCGTTTTTTCCGAGGGGTGGCCTTCGATAAGAACGAAGGCGTTGTCAAGAGACACGTTTTCACCGCAATGCTTTCCAGCACCGCTTGAATCTCAGAGAGGTGGAGGACCGAAGCTCTGAAACTCTCACGGTGAATCAGCTTTCGGCGGTTCCGTCCAACAGATCGTTCCGCTAACCATCGATACGGCCTAAACAGCGACCATGATTCTTCTATCCGAACCCCGATTCGCATCGGGGCGAGAGCGCCCAATCAACCCTGCGGTCTAGCTTGCGCCGACCAAGGCCACCCGCGAGCTGCTCTCGACACGAACGACCCCTGGATACCCGGTATTCGTGCGCAGCATCCAGTAGAGTCGAATCGCCAATTTCCTCGCCGCTGCTACCTTGGCCACTCCTTTCGCTTTGCTGTGGCAGCGGTGCAAATACTCTGAACGCATGCCGGGATCGCAGCGCACCGCAACCTGCGCCGCTTCCACCAGCAGCATTCTCATGAACCGATTCCCCTGCTTGCTGATCGAACCGAACCGCTGATGCCCGCCCGAACTGTACTCCCGCGGAATCAGCCCCAGATAACTTGCCACCTGCTTCCCGCGCTGAAAACGATTTACATCTCCCATCGTCAGCACGAATGCCATCGACGTGATCGGTCCCACGCCCGGTTGCGTCATCAGCAACCGCGCTTTTTCATTCTTCTCTGCGGCTTCCACCACGGCTTGATCGAGCAGGCCAATCTGCGCACTCAACATCTCTCTTACCCTGAACAGGTCTTCTCTTCGCCGGCTTGCCCATGGCTTCAGTGGCAACTCGCGGAGCACCTTCTCGCCCGCTTTGCTCCACAGCTTCCGCTTCTTGGTGATCCCCTGATTCATCGCCAGGTGCTGCAGCTCGTTTTTCACTTGCGCGCGGATCCGCACCAACTTGTACCGGTGAATCAAAAGCTGCCGCAAATCCTTTTCCTCACCTGACGGAGTCCATATCCGCGGAAACCTTCCTTCCAACAACAACTTCAGAATCAACGCGGCGTCGCGCCGGTCATGCTTCTGCTGCCTCGAGTCACTCGCGCGAATCCTCGCAGCATCGCCTACCCAAACATCGTGTCCCGCTGTTGTGGCCATTTCTACAAACCACTGGCAGTTCCCCGTCGACTCCATCCCGATCAGAGCAGGTGCAGGCAATCCGCGGTAAAACTTCTCCGCCTCTCCCGACGCATGCTCCAACTTCTTTTCGCCCGTCTCTCCAGTTGCCGTGTCCACCCAACAAATCTGTTGCCAACTGGGGTGATAATCACATCCTATAATCATCATCGAAGGCTCCTTCCTACCGAATGCTTCGGTCCTCCAAACAGAAGCATACTCGGCTACGATCGGAGCCTTCGTTCTTATCCAATCAACCCTTTGCGGTTTTTTTGCAAAGGGTGGGTCACTCGACGGGACGTTTTCCAATACTCCTGCGCTAATTCCTCCCAAACTACCCTCGCCGTTCAACGCTCCTAACGTCCGTTCAACCCCCAATTTCGACCATTCCCTGTAAAATAGTTTACTCCCTCGCCAATCCCGTGCTACGATTCCCCATGTTCTCCTCGTCACCCGCTACCCCGTCCGCACCCGGTTCAACAGCTTCCTACCAGAAAATCGCGCGCCCGATAATATCCTTCGCAACTCCCTTAGAATCAACACTTCCGACACCCCCTGCAAGTGTTCATTCTAAACCGCTTACAGTCACACGCTTTCCTTTAGAATCAACACTTACGAAAAAACCAGGGGGAGGGGCCCCATTATCGTTAACCAGATGACGGCCGACAGGTTCGCGCCAGTAAAGTCTGCCAAAGCACCGGCTTCTATTCGGCCCGCAGCATCGACGCCGGATCGATTCGCACCGCCTGGATCACCGGCCTTAGTGCGCCCGCAAGGGAAAGATCCACGAATGGAATCAAGGAAAGTGGTCGGCGCGGACTCTGTGCCAATCACGGTCCACTCGGAAGTTATGTCGCCGACCATCGCGTTTAAGGGGAGTAACGAGAGATTGTCGCGCGTAGATGCCGGCGAGGATTAGGGTCACTCCGACGCCTCTTCAATCAAAAGAGTTACCTCTTCATCAGAGGACGACTGTTCCGTCTTCTCTATGAAAAAAGGCAGCCTTAGTGCTGCTGCCAAAAGCAGGATATGAATGAGGTTGAGCAGCATGAAGGTCGCGGTAAAGGCTCTGGAGATGCCGGTCGCCTGATGCGCCATACCCAGTCTCCACCCGAGAAAAGTAGCGCACAGTGTCGTCAGGGTGGGCCCTCCGAGACGCTGAACTATATTGAGTGAGGTCGTCGCCATCGGCAGGTGTTCTTTCTCGACCGAAGCGTAGGCAGAGGTAATGGACGGAATGCCGACCACACTCAAACCCATCCCACGGACGAAGAGCGCACATACGAGCAGGGGGAGAGACATGCCGTGGCTGGCAAGAAAAAGGAACGGCAGTGTCCCGGCTAAGGCCAAAAAGGCGCCGCTGCCCGCTACCCTGCGGATGCCGAAGCGCTGCGTCAGCACGCCGATCGTCGGATACGTGCAGATCATGCCCAGTCCGAGAGGAGCCATCAACCAGCCTGCCGCGCTGGGTGATTCGCCGCACATACGGATGAGATAGATCGGGATGAGCATCTGTCCTGCGAATGAGATTCCGTTCAGGGTGAATTGCGTCAGCACCGATGCTGAAAAATCCTTTCCCCTAAACAGCTGAAGATCAATGAGCGCATCGTCGCCCTTCCTGGTTGCCCTCCGGATGAAAACAGTGAGCAGCACCAGGGCCACGAAAAATGCCGTCAAGCCGATCCGTTCGCTAACATGGTCCATAGCGTAGAGAAAGAGCACGAGCCCTGGGGAAAGTAGGCAGAAGCCGACAAAGTCGAGAGCTCTCGGCCGGGCTTCGGCACGGTCTTCGGGAAGAAAGCGAATCGCCAGAGCGATTCCCAAAAGACCGACCGGAATGTTCACGAGGAACAGCCAACGCCAGGACCCATGTTGAAGAATCGCCCCAGCGAGCACAGGCCCGAGGAGTGGTCCCAGCAGAATCGGTATTGCGGCGTAACTGTAGACGCGCGCCACGTGCCGCCCGGCGGCGCGCACGATCATCATCTGCGCCAGCGGAGCCATCAAACCTCCGCTCATTCCCTGGAGGACTCGAAAGCCAATCAGCGAGTTCGCGGACCACGCGAGTCCGCAGAGCGCCGATGAGAGCGTGAAGATCGGAAAAC
>Ga0210409_10000225_pt1 | contig 112651 bp, 115 predicted proteins | sample IncBWH17MmetaG_FD_161649 | JGI IMG/M metagenome (GOLD analysis project Ga0210409, IMG submission 161649) | Forest soil microbial communities from Barre Woods Harvard Forest LTER site, Petersham, Massachusetts, United States - Inc-BW-H-17-M | ecosystem: Environmental > Terrestrial > Soil >...
GATAATCTGTTCTCTCCGGGTCCTCGTCTCAGGATCCAATATCCATTCGATAGCCTGCCTCAAGCTGAGCAATTCCTTTCCCAAGCCGACTATGTCTTCGTAGAAGATCTTCGGGGCCTTCTCGACCTGGTATTCGAGTAGACTGCGGTCTCTCATTCGTTCTATAACGTCAACGATAACGCCCTTGGTAGGGGAGAGTACCGCGTCGACGCTCGTGGTAACCTTGTCTCTCACTTCGGGTGGGATACTGACTTGGAATGCTTGTCCGCCCGAGAGACGGACGAGAGCAGTGTCTCCCTTTACCTCTTCTACAGTGCCGATGGGACGCATTCCCTGTTTGAGCTCCTCCATTAGATTGTGATATCGGCGGAGCTCGGTTTGAAGATATTCTATCTGGCGTTCCTTTCGCGTCAGTTCTTTCTCAAGTTCAAGCGCTGGAGGATATTCTGGCGCGTTTTGCTCAGCCATGCCAGGGTCTGACTACACATTGTCCGACCGGAGATAAATAGATATGGGCTATCGGAATCAAGCTCAAAGCTCTGTGCTCGGTCCTGTGCCCCGTACATGGGGTTAGCTATGGACTAGTGAATTTTTCAGTCCTCTGTTGATTTTTCTGCGGTAAAGTGTTAGACGAAATCTGGGAGCCGAGTATTCGGATTTTCGAAGAATGGAAGTTGAGAGTATCCTCGATAGCGGTCCAGCCAGGGCTGGCTGTTGGGAGCTATTGCCCTTGAGGATTCTTGTGTAAAAGAAAGCCTAGTCTAGGTAGTTTGAGTTGTATTCCTCGGCCGCCGATGATGTCGAAGCGTACTAGGCGGGGGATTATCTGACGTCTATCCATCTTCCTGACTAGCAAGTATCTGTGAAGCATTTGGTTCTCTTCGACCATTCTAAGTTCGACAACCCCGTCGACTAGGCTTTCCACCTTTCTGAAGAGTTCTGGATGGACACTTCCGGTGGACAGAGTTACGATTAGTTTGCCTCCTGCTTTTTTGACTTTCGCAGCAATGCTTTGAATGAAGCTGATGGCGTGCTTGCTCTCTGTCTCACTGAATATTGGAATGAGAGAGTCTAGGAGTATGGTTACTTGTCGGTTGCCAAGTTTCTCCATTACCGTCGTCAGGTAAATGCTCACATTGGTTAGGTCATAGGGTTGGGGAACAACCCCTTCAGTCACGCCTGCAGTGGCGGAGTAGCAATCCATTATTTCGAGCTTGTTCATCAACTGGTATTTTCGCGGGTCCCAACCGAACTCGTTCATCCTCTCCAAAATGTTTGCAGGGAAGGTGTCATAGGTTACAATGATGCAGGGCCTCGACCGACTTAGCTCATCGTACAGAATCTGCTGGGCAAGGGTTGTTTTCCCGCTACCGGGATCTCCCGCTATGAGGATTGAGGAGGCGTCCGGAAGGCTTCCGCCAACGAGATTGTAGAAATCCTTGAAAGGTGTGGCTATCTTTTCCAGTCCTAATTTGCACCCCGTTCTAGCTAACCCGTTCTTCGGCCTCTAGGACGCGAATGGTTTAGCTCAGCGGCCGCGGGTATGAATGGGGATTGTAACTGCCTTGAACTTTGTCGAAGTACACTTCTCAAGAAAAACTCGACGAAGAGTTAATCAGCTATAGTTCGTCGTAAACGATTTCTTAGGACAGGGATTGTAAGTTTGAGACTTGTATCGTATATCCTCGTTGAACTCGCGCCGGGGACGGCTCAGAAGGCGACTGAAGCTATTTCGAAGATTGAAGGGGTGAAGACGGCTCACGCTGTTACAGGGCCGTTCGATGTCATCGCCTATGCAGAAGTTCCTGATCTGACTACTTTGTCGGACCTAGTCCTTGCGAAGATTCAGAACGTGAAGGGCGTGCAGAAGACACAGACGGCCGTAGTCGTGACGCCGGACATCCTAGAGCCCAGCGTTTCGCGAACTAGGAAGAACAAGTCCCATAAACCCGGCTAAGGAACTGGTTGAGAGGATGTTCCCAAGTCTGATTCGTTCTCCATGGAATCAGTCTTCGATCGCAGACGAGATTGGAGCTCGAGCAAGTTCTTGAGGATGCGGATATCGCCCAAGTCCTCATTGTCTGTTGAGCTCTGATCGTTCTCGTCTGTTCGCATAAAGACTCTAATTTCGCAGCCAGTATAAGTGTTATCAATACTCTTCTCGTAGTACGTTTGATCCAAAATGGGTAAGGCTAGGCAGACTAAGAAACCGAAGAAAAAGAAAGAGACCCAGTGACTTCCGCTAGATAGTAGGCGGGGGTGGGGGTTTCCTCACCTTGATGGCTAGGAGTATTAGGAAGAACGCTAGTCCGAATATGGTTAAGAGTACGACCGCGGATGTAGTGGTGCTCGTTGCTGTGCTGCCGACATTCATCTGGACTGTCGCCGTTGGATTAGAGAGGGCATTTTCTTGGAGAGGGCCGATTCGTTGATTCTGAAAGACCACACTGAGCTGATAGGATCCTTGAGGTATTTCACCAATTCTTGCATTGCCCTTACTGTCGGTGATGATACTTCTACTCGTCTGATTAACAAGCGTGACTGTGACGTTGGCTCCACTTATCGGGTTGTTGTTATTATCGACTACATGTACCGTTGCTAAGTAGGCTTGAAGCGATATCGTTTTCATCGCGGGGCCGTTGCTTAGGTCGACCGTTTGTCCTGCAGGTGTTGTTCCAATGGACCATCCTTCCCAATTGGCCCCTGTCACAGTGTAGATGTCGTTGGAGAGAAATCCTGTATATTGGGTGATTGTGGTTGTTGTGCCCGCGGTTTGCGCAGACAAACTGACTGAAGTTGGAGCCGGGGTCAACGGGTTCCCCGCAGCATCGTTGAATGAGAGCGTATACTGGAATTGCTTGTCAAATACGGCAGTGAAGCCGGCTGTGCTCGTGTAGTTGTAGAGAATCCCGTTAGTTGACCCTGCTGCGGGGATCCTCAGCATTGGGCTGGTTGTCCAGATAATCGGGTTTGCCGTTGTGTAATAATTGGCCCATTCCTTCCAGGCGTAGTGGCCTTGCGTTGAGACTCCCGTGAAGGTAGTGTTGAGGACTGTAATGGTGTGAACTGTGTTATTTGCGAACGTAAAGGTTGGAGGAGAGCCTTGGGGGAGAGAGACGGTGCACGGATTTGAGCTACAATAAGTGCCCGTGCCGTTGTCTATTCTAACCCAGATGGTCCCTTCCCCTGATGGAACATTTGAGCTGACAGACACTTGGCAGCCCGAAATGCAACCGGAGGTGGCGTATACGTTTCCGATGAGAATCGGAATCAGGAATGAGGCGAGTAGTGTAATGAGTATGACTGGGGCTCTTGCTTTCACTGTAAGCCTGGCCTCGACGTTGGCCGAGAAACCGGAGTTGTAGGCTTAGAATCTCTTGAACCATCAGTGTTGAGAGTGGGGTAACACGGAGCTTAACCGCGTTCATCCTGTCCGCGGTCTCTGAGCGGCAGAAGCCTCATACCTCAACTCGTCTCTCGTTGAGTCCTGTGTTGGCGGGGTTGTTTTATATCGTCCAACCGAAAATGAACAGTGAACATTATGACGGTTCAGCTTCAGAAGATGAAGATGCTTGTTGCTGGGGATTGGAAGGACAGTGCCTCTGGCGCTAGATCATCTGTTCTTGATCCATCGAGCGGGGAAATTATTGCCGAGGTTCCTAAAGCGTCTAGACAGGACGCAAAAGCCGCCGTTGATGCTGCTAGGAATGCTTTCGAGTCGCCAGAATGGCGAGACATGGATTCTGGCAAGAGAGGGAGGATTCTCACCAAGCTTGCGGGTCTGGTGCGGGAGAACTCGGACGAGCTAGCCAGGCTGGAGACATCAAATGAAGGTAAGACACTCCGTGAGTCAAAGGGTGATGTTGCCTGGGCGGCTAGAGCGTTCGAGTATTTTGCGGGGCTTGCTGACAAGATCGAGGGGGAAACCATTCCTGTTCCCCCTAAGCGGTTGAATTATACTTTGAAGGAACCGTTAGGAGTAACAGTCCATATTGTTCCTTGGAATTATCCGATCGCCTTGGCCTCGAGAAGCTTGGCGCCGGCACTAGCGGCAGGGAACACTGTGGTGATGAAGCCGTCCGAGCTTACGCCTCTTACAGCCCTCAAGCTCGGAGAGCTAGCTGCTAAGGCTGGGGCTCCCAAAGGCGTCGTGAACGTGGTTACAGGGTCGGGCGCGGAGGTAGGATCAGCGCTGGTCTCGGACAAGAATGTGGACGGAATCATATTCACAGGATCTGGCGACACCGGTCGTCAGGTACTGGAGGCAGCAGCCAAGAACATTACTCACGTGGTCATGGAGCTAGGCGGGAAGAATCCCCACATTGTGTTCCCCGATGCTGATCTTACGAAGGCGGTTAAGGCGGTGAAGGATGGGATCTTTACGAACGCTGGACAAATGTGCTGGGCGGGATCTCGCGCATTCATCCACGAATCCATCTATGATGGTTTTGTCAAGGATTTGATGGCAAAGACCTCTGCGATCAAGATTGGACCTGGGAGCGAAGAGTCTAGTGAGATGGGTCCGTTGGTTTCGAAGTTGCGTCAGGAAACCGTTCTGGGCTACATCAAAGAAGGAGTTGACGAAGGTGCGAAACTATTGTACGGAGGCAAGAGGCCTAGCGATCCGAGACTCGACAAGGGGAGTTTTCTCGAACCGACGATTTTCGCTGATGTGACTGGCGAGATGAAGATTGGTTGCGATGAGATCTTTGGTCCAGTGTTGAGTGTCACGAAGTTCAAGAATGCCGACGAGGTCGTGGCGATGGCCAACGAGACGGACTATGGGTTGTACGGGGGCCTATGGACTAACAACTTGAAGCTCGCTCATGATGTGGCTTCGAGGCTCCAAGTTGGCGCCGTCGCAATTAACGAGTACTTGGTCACTTTTCCGCAGACACCGTTTGGCGGCTACAAGGACAGCGGGATTGGCCACGAGAACGGAATCAGAGCACTGGAATACTACACTCGGACAAAGAATGTCTCCGTAAACCTCAGCTAGTATCTACTGAGATTCGAGCTGGTAAAAGACTCCTTCCCCAGCCTGCTTGGACCTCAACACAAGTTCTAGACCAGGCTTTAGATCGTTACGGTCGACTTCGTTGCTGATGGGCGCGAAGACCCTCATTCCCCCTTCGAGCTCTGCTAACCCGAGAAGGTAAGGTGTCGAGTCCTGGAAAGCCGGAGGGGCGAAGTAGACTTCGGTGAACGTTACGAGTTTTCCTTTTCCTTCTATGGGAACCCATGCGATGTTGCTTCCTCGGCATTTGGGACAATCGGCCCGGGGTGGGAAACTACGGGTACCGCATTCTTTGCATTGTGTTGCCATCATCTGGTTCTTCTCAAGATATGATACAAATGGTGCAATCTTTGTCTGGGAGACGTAGCCGAAGCGTCCGAATTTTTCGAAACCCATGAACACTACGCCTTGAGAATTGAGACCGCAGAGTACATGCCTATTCCTCCAATGTTCTGAGCCAATCCAATTTTTGCACCGTCAACTTGCATGTCTCCAGCTTCTTTCCTAAGCTGATGGACGAGGCTGGTGATCTGGGAGGCTCCAGTTGCTCCCACTGGGTGTCCTTTGGAGATTAGTCCTCCATCTATGTTGACCGGGATTTTTCCTCCGAGCTCGGTCTCGTTGTTCTTGAGGAGTTGGGGCCCCTTCCCCGGTCGGGCGAATCCGAGGTCTTCATAGTTCAATATCTCAGTAATGGAAAATGAATCATGAACCTCTGCAACATCAATATCCGTGGGTTTTACTCGAGCCATCTCGTAGGCGGATCTTGCAGCGTTTCTGGTGACTTCGAAGCTGGTGAGAGGACCTTTTCTCCCCGCTAGGGACATAGGGCTTGAGGCGAGACCGATACCTGCTACCCATACTGGCATGTCCGTTATCTTCTTGGTTCTCTCTGAGTTGGAGACGATGAGACATGCGGCGCCGTCTGCGTTGGCGCAACAGTCGAACAGTTTGAGAGGCTTCGAGACCGGGCGTGAGTTGAGTACCTCTTCGATGGTGACAGGTTTCTGAAACATGGCTTGGGGGTTCCTGGTGCCATATTTCCGGTTCTTCACCGCGACCCGCGCCATGTCTTCTTCGGTAGTTCCGTACTTTGCAATGTGGGCATTCGCGTACATTGCGTAGTAGGCTGGCATGCTTGTGCCGAACGGAGATTCCCACATCACATCCCCTGCCCTCCCCATTAGTTCCTGGATCTCTCCTGAGGAGAGTTCGGTCATCTTCTGAACCCCAACTACTGCGATGACGTTGTGGAGGCGGGACGATATCAGGGACCAGGCGATTCTCAAGCCCACAGCGCTTGAAGCACATGCAGCTTCGACGTTGAAAGTGGGCTTGGGACTGAGACCAAGATATTCAGATACTACGCCTGCAGGGGATCTTTGCTTATCATAATGTGTAGCTGAGCAGACCACAGACCCGTCGATGGCTGAGGATTCAAGATCCGCGTCATCAAGTGCACTGCTGTATGCTTCGAACGCTAGCTCTCGTAGGGAGGCGTCACTTCGTTTTCCGAACTTTGAATGTCCCACTCCGACAATTGCTATTCGGCCCATAAACAGGATTCCGAGAGTAATTCTGGGTCGTGCTGTAGAAGAAGGTTACTTGCCATTTGGCTAGATTGCTTGTTTGGACTCGGCGTAGAGGAAAGTAATTCCTCCCGTAGCGATCTTCACGCCGTGTCGGCCTGAGTCCTTACCAGCTTGGGAATTGAGCGCGTTCTTCAAGCTGTCCATATTCTCAAACTCCAGTTCAACAACTTGGTAGTAGGCAGGATCACCTCGCGGGGCTCCGACGACCTTGTGAACGGTGTACTTCTTGAGTCCAGGCATCTGCTTAGCAATAGGGACGTGGTCCTCCCAGTACTGCTTGTCGAATAGTTCAGGGTCTGTAGGTTTGCCAAACAAGACTATGATTTTCGCCAAGACTAATCGGTCCCTAGAAGCTGGTCGCTATGGTCTCGTTTTTCCTAAGCTGTACGTCGAGGCCCGCGACTTCTATCTCTGGGATCGCAGGAACCTTGATGCCCATTTCTTCTATCTCGCTTCTTTTCTTCTCAATCGCTTGTCTCCAATACTTCACTTTCTCTTCCATGGTCAAACATCCTAATCCTGAATCTCGCGCAATCTCCTCCAATTCATGGTCTACTTTGTCAAAGTCGGATGGTAGCTTCCAGAACTCAGACTTGTGTTCGTAAAGGAGTGGGGAGAGGAAGATGAAGCCCTGTTTCATTTGACGGGTAACTGTGAGTCTCTGTTCCTCAGTGAACTCTTGGGACATCGCGCGTAGGAGTGCCATCGTGGCTATCAGGTGCCGGGTTTCGTCTCTAGTGATGTTCTGAAACGATTGGCGATAGATTTCTAGTTTGCTCGTCTGCCGCATCGAGTTGAATATCGTCTCTGCTCCGATCTCTGCGAAGAAAAATCCGGCAAATAATAGCTCTGGGGAGAGGTATTCCCATGCATCGATGAATCCCTTCCAGTATCTTCGTCCTTCGTCGTACAGGGCCTGTATGTTCCTCAACGCTTTCTGTTCAAAGTCTGATTGGGGTTTGTATCCGTAAGGCCAGTTGGGGCACAGTTTGTTGCAGGCTCTACGGCATACTTCATCGTGACGGCATTCATCATAAGTGATCGATGCGAGCATCTTCTTCGTCGGATCCTCCAAGTTCAATTCGGCTGCTCTAACTGTGCCAAAACCAAAGGCTCCAATTCCTGATTTCTCGAAAAGAGCCAGCTTTGACATCCAATAGGCCTGAGCTATTCGCTCCTTAGAGTCGAAGTTCTTCCCGTCAAGTTCGTCCCAGGGGAGAGTTGAAGGATTCCAGTTCTGAGCGAAGGACAGGTCGAATGCCTTGAACATCATTTCGTTCTTGATGGTCCAGTTCCCAGGGAAAATGTTCAGATCTGCTTTGGGCTTGTCCTTCTTGGCCTTTGGCAAGTTATGGTCGTCTCGGCGATCTTCCCAATTGGTTACTTAAACGTGAAATCTTCAGACTGACTCGCCCGTATCAATTGCCTGAGAACTTGGGCTTGCGTTTCTCGAGGAATGCCCTGACTGCTTCTAGATGGTCTTGGGTTTTTCCGGCTATGTCTTGGTTCTGGGCTTCGTACTCAAGGGCGTCAGGTAGGTCGAGTCTGCTAACTTGGTTTACTATTCTCTTTGAGAGTCCGAGGGCCTTCGTGGGTCCACTCGCAAGTTTCTCTGCGGTACTGTTCACGGCCTCGTCAAGTTCCGCGGCTGGGACGACCTGGTTTACCAGCCCTAGGGTCTCTGCTTCCTTGGCCCCGACTGTTCGGCCAGTCATGATTATTTCGAGGGCCCTGCCTGGGCCGAGGGTTCGCGTAAGAAAGTAGCTGCTTCCAGAGTCAGGTACCAAGCCTACTCCGATGAAGGCTTGTTTGAGGCCTGCCTCTTCAGAGGCTATACGGATATCGCAGGCTAGGGCGATACTTGCGCCGCTGCCCGCAGCTATGCCGTTGATTCTTGCTATCACCGGCTTCTCCATATTTCGAATCCGGAGAATCATCGGATGGTATTTTTTTCGCAGGTGATCTCCCAAGGACGGATGGGAATCGCCACCGTACCGCTCTTTCAGACCTGAAACATCTTCGCCTGCAGAAAAAGCTCTACCTGCTCCCGTGATTATGAGACAACGGGTGGCCTCGTCTCTTTCGGCATCTTTCAGGGCCGAGTAGAATTCATCCCCCATCTTGTCGTTGAAGGAGTTGAGGGATGCAGGTCGGTTCAAGGTAATTCTAGTCATCTGATCCTTCTTCTCGACTAGTATGGTTTCGTAACCCATCTTATCGACCTTTGAATTGAGGCGGTCGTTTCTCGGCGAAGGCCTTCATTCCTTCTTTCATGTCCTGTGTTGAGAAGAGTAGGTAGAAGTTTCTTCTCTCGAATTGCAATCCCTCCTCCAAGGGAGTATCGAAGGCTTTCAGGACTGCTTCCTTGGCAAGTCTGGTTGCAACTGGTGCCTTCTGCGCAATTTGCATTGCTAGTTTCTTTGCTTCTTCGAAGTAGGCTTCTACTGGGACGATCCTGTTGACGAGTCCATGCTTCTCTGCTTCTCGAGCGGAAATGGGTTGGCCGGTGAGAATCATTTCCATGGCTCGGAATTTTCCGATGGTTCTTGTCAAGCGCTGGGTTCCGCCAGCTCCGGGCATTATTCCTATGTTGATCTCGGGTTGTCCGAACTTTGCTGTTTCGGATGCGACAATGATGTCGCAGTTCATTGCTAGCTCGCATCCTCCGCCAAGAGCATGACCGCTGATGGCTCCTACAATTGGCTTGGCTGTTTTCTTCAATCTGTCCCAGAGAGCGAATTGATTGCGCTGGATGAGCTCGACAGGTGTTGCCTCAGATAGTTCCTTGATGTCTGCTCCTGCTGAGAACGCATCATCATTTCCGGTCAGAACTGTGACTCTGATTCGATCATCCTTATCGAAGGCTTCGAGGGCCTCGACGAGTTCTCTAAGGAGTTCGAAGTTTAGGGCGTTGAGAACCTTGGGTCTGTTTAGACGAATGATTCCGATAGGTGGTTCTGTCTCGACTAGTATCTGGGCAAACGGCAACGAGATCAGTTTTGCCAACCCCGTAACGCATGTATAAAGCGTTAGGAATTTTTCAGGGAGTCGTTTCGAAGAATTCTCGGTAGCCGCCTTTGCTTTCTTTTCTTCGAGAAGGATCTCCTAGGTAGCCCTGGTTCACCATTTCTCTGAGCGCCTTTGGCGGTATCCACTTTTCATCTCCAGTGGCTTGGAAGAGTGCTTCGAGGTTTCGGAGTCTGGTGTCAAGCCCTACGAAGTCGGCGAGTTCGAAAGGGCCCATCGGGTGACTGTATCCCAGCTTCATTGCTAGGTCGATGTCGCGAATCGAAGCGGTGCCTTCTTCGAGAACAGCCGATGCTTCCATGTAGAGAGTCAGTCCGAGGCGGTTGGCGATGAAACCGGGTTCATCGTGGGCTATGATCGGAGTCCTCCCAATTGTTTCGACGATCTTTGCAGCTTGCTGAATTGCTCTCTCTGATGTGTGGTTGGTCTTTACGATCTCGACAAGTTTGGTGATTTGGGCGGGATTGAAGAAGTGCATTCCTAGTAGTCTGTCCTTCTTAGAGAGCTTTGATCCTATCTTGCCGACCGTAAGTGTGGATGTGTTTGAGGCGAGGAGGGCACTCTGCGGAGCTGCTGATTCTAGCTTTGCGAATACTTCTTCTTTAAGGGGTAGGAGTTCGTATACAGCTTCGATGACGAGGTCAGCACCATTGCAGGCGTCCTTTAGGTCTGCGGCTGGTCGGATGTGCTGGAGAGCCGTGGCTCCTTCTTCCCGTGTTATCTTCGCTTTGGCGATCGCCGATTCTATGCCGTAGGGTCCGTGGGCGACCTCGTCAAGCCCTGATTTGACAGCGCTAGGATTCTCGTCGGTCACAGAGACTTCGTGGCCATGTTGTGCGAAGACTTGCGCTATCTGGCGTCCCATCATTCCGAAGCCGACGACTGAGACTCTCATCTGGAGGAGCTCTCCGCTGCCCTTTCCTTCTTCACCAACGCTACCATTCTCAATCGTTCTTCTCTCCTTCTCTTCGCATCTCTCCATCGACGCTTCTCCTCGGGTGTTTCCGGTACAACTTCGGGGATTTCGGTAGGCCTTCCATTTTCATCCATCGCAACATAGGTAAGGTATGAGGATCCCGTGTGAGTAACTTTTCCGGTTTTGAGTTCCTCTGCCTCTATTCTTACCCCTACTTCCATTGACGTGTGGCCCGCGTAGTTTAGGGAGGCTTTGAGCGTGAGTAGGTTTCCAACGTATACTGGGTTGTAAAAGTCCATACGGTCGAGACTAGCCGTGACGACTGTCTTTCGGGTATGGCGTAGAGCTGTGACTCCTGCCGCCTCGTCGACGAGTTTGAGGATTGTTCCTCCGTGGACGAAACCCATTGGGTTGGCGTCGCTCGGCAGCATCTGCGATGATAGGATTGACTTGGATTCGCTGACTGGTTTCGAGGGTCTCATGTTTTGACGGTCTTCAGGTCGTCGGAATTTAGCCTTGTTACCGAGAGACACGGGATCCTGCACCATGGGATGGAAAGTATTGATCTTGTCGGTGAGTGTCGCAGAGTTCGAAGTGTTAGGATGTCTTCTTGACAGTGCCGCCTGTCGCTCTGATCCGTAACAAGATTCCCAGTAGGACGAACTCAATTGCCTTGTCGATGTAGGCTAAGGCAATGTTTGTGTTGGGCGCGTTAGCCGCCGCGGAGACGGCCCAGAGAACGATGACCAATACGACCCAGTAAATCCCTATTTTGAGCCAAAGGTCTCGCCGGTTGTTTGCAGCTATGAGCGCGACGCCTCCCAAGTACACGAGGCCGATCATGACTAATGGGACGCCTAACGGGATTCCGTAGACAAGCAATCCGATGTAGAGGTGGAGGACTGCCGTTAGAACTGCCAACACCAGAGCAATGTTCAGCAGTCCGTTTGGATAGGACCTCTGCGCGGCCGTATTGTCTGCGGCGGGTTTTTCGCTTGTCAAATCAATTTCTCATCTTTAGGATGAAACGGGAACGGGTATTAAGATTGAGGCCAATCTGAATACCGCTCTGGCTACGTGTGATGGGAGAGTTTGCGGCGACGTTCCTTCAATATAGAGAATTGAGTTCAAGCTCCAATACCGTCTTCGATGAAAATTAATATTCGCTACTTCAGTAGTAACAACGCGTTTGGGTGGACGGCCGACAATGCTGGAGAAGAGATTGAGGTTCTTCCAGGTGGTGCTAGCGATGTTTCTCATTTTCCAGATTAGCATACCCGTTGGGGTCCAATACCTTGGAGGCAGTCGATCTTTTCCGGTTTCGATTCATAGAGAGACTAGGCCACGGCTCGCTGTTGTCAAACCTGTTTTCACAGCTACGGCATATTCATCGTTCTACGCTTTTTACGCGAAGTATGTGAGCACGCCGAAGGATCAAATCATAACGTCCGACCTCGGGCTATTGAACACGACTCTCGTCGACTCTTGGGGGTGGAGCGATGGGCTACGACGATTCCTGAGTTCTAGCGATGCTAGGGCAAATGGACTGGTTCTCGGGAATAACCCGGCAGTCTTGAGCGATGTGAGTGTGAATGAGGGAGGGCTGTTCTACGAGGATGGTGCGAGGAGACTCGACGTTGTCATTCTTGGGTTCACAGAATACGTGACTTCTCAACAATATTCAGCGTACAAGCACTTTGTTGCAGACGGTGGTCGTCTAATCTTCATGGACGCGACCAATTTCCTGGCAGAGGTACGATTCTACTCACAGACGAATCACTTGGCTCTCGTAAAGGGACATGGTTGGGGCTTCGATGGAAAGAAAGTCTGGCATGATCTGAGCGAGCGGTGGTCCAAGGAGAGTACTAACTGGATCGCAAGCAACTTTTGCTGTTTTGGATATGGGAGGCGATATGACGGTGCGGTCCTTGTTGGAACTAATCCCATCAGCCTCCAACTGCAAGCAAAGTTCGGCTCAAGGGTATTCCTGTCGTACAAGGGTCACGAAGAGAACAGAGTAACAAATTCGACGTCCACCGATATTCTGGCTCAGTGGTCACAGTTGGACTCAAGCTCACACAACCTCGTTGCGGCTTACGTGCATCGCTTCATGCAAGGAACGGTCATACACATCGGCGTAATGGCCAGTGATGTAATCTCCTATGACACATCCGTCCAATTCTTTCTGATTCAGACTGTCTACTTTTGAAACCATCACGAGGATTCGATCGGTTGCGTGTTCGTTGATTGGTGGGGCCGGTGGGATTTGAACCCACGACATCCGCCGAGTCTTTCGTCTACGGGTAGCTTCACGCGCTCCTGAATTTCGTCATCCCGCCAATTGGGGGTCTGTTTACCCGTTGTAGTGTATTCTGGAGCCCGTCGTCATTCCTTTCTAGGATCCATCTCTTGGAATGGATCTGGCTAGACTACGGCCCCTCAACTGATTGAAGGCTCGAGGCCCCACCGAACGGCCCGCTCGGAAATAATCACTATAAAGGTAACTGAATCTGTCGGTGCCCTATTCGAACTGTTCGAAACGCGAAGTGTTGGGATTCTAGGGTTGTTCTTTCTGAGCGATGTACGTCCTCGTTTCGGGGACATACCACCGAGTTGCTTCGCGGAACCTGTGCCAGAAATCATGGAAGGCGGACAAATCCCGGGATTCGACTGTAATCATTCCGTTGTAGGTGGTGCCCCAGATGTGAGCGTATTCCGCGACTATCTCAACGTCTTTGGACAGGTTCTTCTTGAAGTGTTCCCAGTCCGCAGTCGCTTTCTTCTTGTCTGCTTCCGTAAGGGGTCTTACGCGGTAGAAGATCAGGAATGCGAATATCACAGAACTACACCTTGGCTCGGGGTTAACGAACGTTTAGGTTAATCTTGTTTTCGCCCTGCCGCGAGTAGACCCGGAAATAGGCGTGGTTGGGTTACATGCCTCTTTTGTGACGGGATTCGTCACTAGCCCTCAGTGATGATGGGCTCAGGAGTATAGGGGATTCTTTTGCGGAAGGCATTTGTAATCGTATTCCTGTCGCTAAGCCTTCTCGCATTCTTGCCGACTGATGGCTCGCAAAACCGTAGCGACCCACGTAGTTTTCTCGGCGCGGGGCCCGTTGGGACTACTGACTATCCTTGGACCATGTTTCACTATGACGCTGGGCGGAATGGAGGCACCCCTGCCTCCGGTCCAACCTCCGCAAGTCTCATGTGGAGCTATACTACGGGAGGCATCGTTTACGCTTCGCCCATTGTGGCCGACGGATTTGTGTTCATTCCTTCCTATGATGGTAAATTGTACGCGCTTGACGAGTACACCGGATCCCTGATCTGGTCCTTTGCGACAGGTTCAAACATCGTCGCAACTCCCGCGGTGGGAAACGGAATAGTCTATTTGTCATCCAAGGACTTTACCGTCTACGCGCTTGACGAGAACAGTGGTTCAATGCTCTGGCGGATATCGAACATCGCTCCAGTAGTATCGTCTCCGGTTCTTGCAGATGGCAAATTGTTCTATGGCACCCTGTATTCTCCGTCGGCTGGCAGGGCTGAGTTTCTAGCGCTCAATCCACAAGATGGAACAGTCTTTTGGAGAACGACTATTTCCGACTACATCGAAGGTTCCGCCGCCGTCAGCAACGGGCGGGTATTCTTTGGAATAGGGGCTCTCAGCAACGCAGTCATTGTCGCCTTAAACGAGACGACAGGAAAGTCGGCCTGGAACTATAACACAGCGTTAGCGACTACCATAACCACTGCGCCTGCCACTGCCTACGGCAATGTCTATGTTGGCCTTGACAGCACCAGGTTCCTTGCGCTGAACCAAGCCTCTGGAAGCTTAGTATGGTCGTTCAACACTCCAAACGTTTCCAACGCGACTACTCCTGCGATCAATGGCGGAGTAGTGTATTTCGGAACTGGTAGGGGAATTGTTTACGCGCGCAATGCGACCTCGGGTGTTCAGATCTGGTCATACACAACGCCGACGGGCGGTGCGGTGACTTCTTCTCCTGCACTGGCTCTTGGGTCGAGAGCATTGTTTTTCGGTTCTAATGATCGCTACTTGTACTCACTCAACGTAATGACAGGGGCTTTTCTGTGGAGGTACTTGACTGGCGGACAGGTTTCCTCTTCGCCTGCAGTTGCAGATAGTCGGGTATTCTTCGGGGCTAAAGACGCGAAGGTCTACGCGCTAGGAACCATCATTCCGCCACTGATAGTTACGTTAGGCGCTAGTCCCGTTGTTTTGAGATCAGCTATGGTTTCCAATCTCACCATGACCGTCAGAAACAGTACCGGCCCAGTCTCGGGAGCTAATCTGACCCTCACCTCATCAGCAGGGGGGACCTTCAGCCTGCCTGTCATGACCGGTCCTGGAACCTATGGTGCCAACTTTACCGCACCAATAGTAACATCGGCTCTTAGTGATCTGATCCAGGTCGTTGCGAGCGCGTCAGGCTATCTCAATGGTGTAGCAACCACGACCATCATGGTAAATCCGTACCCGCCGTTGACTATCGCAGTTGCTGTGAAGCCAGGGACAACGACTCCTGGAGGTGAGGTCCTTCTAATGGTCATGGTGACTAATGGTACTGAACTGATCTCTGGTGCGAGCCTCGCGCTAACCTCGTCATCGGGCGGTGGGAGCTTCTCAGGACTAACCGATAGTGGAAATGGAAACTATACGGCGATTTACACCACTCCCCTCCAGAGCTCCACTAATGTCTTGACAGTCCAAGCTTCAAAGAAACAGTTTAGCTCTGCGCAGGGCCAGGTAGTTGTTACCGTAAATGGGGTTCCTGACCTTACAACCGTGAAGGTGGCGGGTCTACCACTTTTCTTGTTTGCTGCGGTCGCAGTCCTCATATTCTTCATCCTTGTCGCTGTCGCGGTGTCCCGAAGGGACAAGTCTCGATCTCACGGTCCGACCCGACCACCTCAGCCATCGTTTACGTATTGATTTGAAGAGCTGTCATCTCCGGGAAGACTTATCTAAGCGATTTCGCAGCCGGGAGTTTAATGGGGTTGGCGGCCATAGCTGGGAGCTAGGACCCGTACCCATTCCGAACACGGAAGTGAATCTCCCAGGCGATCCCTGTGGTAGTGTGGTGAGAGATCCCACGCGAAGCTTAGACCGCTGCCAACCTCATTTGAAAATTCTAGAAAGTTCTAGAAATTTGCTTCATCGAAATTTTCTATCTTCAAAGTTATGATTGGGAAATCATGCGTAATCAATCTTTATAACGCGCAGAGGACAATTATCCTTCAGCGCTCGGGGGACATCGGCTGTTTTCGGTTGCGATGCTTGATATCTTCAGTCCGATAAGTGGCATCTTCAATAGCCTGGGCAACCTGGGCACTGTTACTCAGCTAATCTTCACTGTCCTGTTTATTGCTCTCTTCTTCGGCTTCGGTCAGAAGCTTCAGATGCGGCAGTATATGTGGGATATAGACAGGGGTCTGCGGCGTCTAGATGTTATCCGGACTCAGGCGAAGGAGTTGTCTTTGAAGACTATCAAGGAGATTGGCAAGCCAACTGTTGATCCGCTGCCTCAGTTGAACGTGCTGATGGAATCATTCCTGATTACTCCCGTCGACATGGACCCTACGGGCATTGTGAGCAAGTTCGACCATCTCTTGGACGTTCGTGATGTGAAGTTCAAGGAGGATGTTCAGAAGATGGCGCCTGGCGCTGACTCGGCTCAAGTCAACAATTTGGAGAATCTTGTCGAGGCGTCTTGGGCCTTGAACACTATCTTTCGCATTATACGCCACTTCTACTTGCTTGGCAAGAAGACTAACAGCATCTTCATCATCATACAGCTCCAGGCTCTCCTCCCGATGATTATGCAGGAGGCTGAAGCTTACTTGGGCGCAGGGCGAGCCTTTGCTGAGGGACAACCGATAGGAGATGGGCTCGGGCCGCTTGTTGCCTCGAAGCTCATGAAGGACAAGACTCAACGCAAGGTCGAGAAGGATATCATGGTCGCCGAGACGACGATGGAAGATCGAAGGATAATCGCTCTCAAAGCTGAGGGTCCCGGGGGGAATGTAGGAAAACCGGGGGATGCCATACAAACCCTCCTCCAAGAGAACGACGGGAAGATCTCGATGATCGTGATGGTTGATGCCGCTTTGAAGTTCGAGGGAGAGACCACGGGCGAGATTAGCGAGGGCATTGGTGCCGCGATTGGTGGCATTGGGACGGAACGTTTCAAGATCGAACAGGAGGCTACGAAGCAGAAGATACCGGTCTATGCTGTCATCGTCAAGGAGAGTATTCTCGAAGCGATAACTCCTATGAAGAAAGAGATACTTGAGGCCGGAGACAAGGTTATCGAGAGGATTAAGAACCTCATCGTGGAACGGAGCAAACCCGGCGACACGGTTATAATCGCCGGAATAGGCAACACGATAGGCATAGGACAGTAGAATAGTAAGGTGTCTCAGCCGAGGCCGCGAAGCGGCCCATCAATAGGAGTAATGCTAATCTCCATAGTCCTAATCATAGTCGCCTTCTACACACTCAACCTCGCTCTCAGCACTTTCAGTACTGATGTTACCCTCGCGACATTGTATTTCACAGTCGCAGTATTGTCTTTCGGGTTTGTAGTCCTTTCAGTCTTCAGGGTCAGGAGGGGCTACGCGTTAGCCAATCCTGCTCCGCTCAAGGTCATGTCGATTGTGAAATGTCCACAGTGTAGCTTCAAGCAGATCAAGAATTTCGCAGTCGGCGACTACATTTTCAAGAGGCTAGGAATGTGCACACAGTGCGGGGTCGCAAACCTCTCGATAACGGGCATTTACTACGACGGACCCACGCGCCGATAGCCGCCTGGGGCAATGGGATCCCTGGTCGAATCCCGGGTTCCAGTCCATCTTCGCACCGGGCGCTCCTAGCATGTAAAGTGTGAAGGCACTTTTTTTGTTTTGACATACCCCGGGGGTCGAGAAATAGATAACAGAAAACAATAGTCAACAGAAAAAGAAAATATATCAAAAAGAATAGTTAGTGAGGCGCGAAGGATTAGTCGTGCCCTAGTTTCTTCAACAGTTCGGTTCGAGCTGATGTATCTTAAAATCTCCCTTGCGCCAATTTACGATCTTGAAGGGCTGTTCGGGTCGATGAGTGTACGTGTCTGCCTCCTTCCCTTCAACCGTGCTCCGAGTCTGGTTCCAGATTCCATTGGAGAGATCCACTAGGTCAAACTTGAGTCCAGACTTCCTCAGGAGGTCTTTCGCCCATCCGTCCTCTTGTTGAAGCTTGGCAAGTGAGGACTTTTCGGTATATTCTGAGGTGGTATGGCGGCTCCAATTGTCTCTACGCTGACACGCCCTGTAACTATGCTTGTTCTCTTGCTGCTGACATACAACCGAGCATGAGACTTGGGTCCGCAGATGTGTGACAAACTGATAGCATTGTGCCCATGTCCGAATTCGACAGCTGGGCCAGAAACGAGTTAGCCCGTGAGAACAGTGCAGCCTTCATGATTGACGAGGACCGTATGTTCTGACTGAGCCACTGGGTTGCCAGTTGCCTCTACGAGAACAGGGTAGGCGCTGATGCATTTGTTTCGGATCAAGTCTTGGATGGCCTTCTTTCCGACTTCCCTCGGGAAGCCTTTCTCCAGCCATCTAGAAGCGAATGGTAGAGTGGAAAAGTTGGCATGAATGAACGCGAGGACCTTCTTTGAGTCTTCCGTGATCGCGCCTTTTGGTTTGACGAACCGGTAGATGTACGCGCTCGACCCGTTAGTAACTGCGCCCTGGGCCTTAGAGAAAGTCACGAAGGGTTCGATGGCGAAGACTTCGCCTTCTTCGATTTTTGATCCGTTCATTCCCAATGCTGAGACGCTGGGCACGGATTTGCCTGCATGTAGGTTGTACCGTTCGATTTTGTGGCCAGTCAGATTGCTTATGGGTCGTAGGCCGAACCGGGTGATAGTGGTTTGGACTACTCGTCCTATCTCAGAGAGTTTGACGCCGGGCTTGAAGGCGCGTATCGCATTCTGAAGAGCTTCGTCCGCCGCCTGTACTAGCGGCTCGAATCGCGGGTCCAGGCAAACAGTGACGGAAGTGTCGGTGGCATAGCCGTCCACATGGACTCCGAAGTCTACTTTCACCAACGAGGCGGCCGGAATTGTCAGGGTATCCCCGGGAGGCGATGTGTAATGCGCTGCAACATCGTTTATTCCAATGTTGACAGGAAAAGCGGGTTTCCCGGCAAAGTCTTTGATTCTCTGTTCTAATACGTCGCAGATCTGGATTGCAGGCTTGCCGTACTTGACGAGACCTGGGACTTCCTTTCGAAGCCTAGCTACAATGTCGCCCGATTTCTTGAACGAGTCTAGAGCCTGAGAGTCAAACAAACAAAAGTCAACTAGCGCGAAGGTTCAGAGGACTATTGCCGCCCTAACAAGATTGCACTAACTAATATTGTTGCCAGCTTCGGCACCATGGTTATCTCGGTTTTCGTCTCTCGGGACAGGGACTATTCCTAGGAATTGTTGCTGGTTGTTTGCAGAGTTCCGCCCCATATTGTAGTTTGATGCAAAGAGAACGTAGGCGTTTTCGTTTGTCAGAGCGAGCCCGAAATAGTCTCCGATGAAAGTCTCATTCCCGTTGGGTCCTCCCGGTCGCGGAAGTTGGTGTGTTGTTGATCCAGAGTTCTGGGGGTCCCAGGTTGTCTGTGAGATGCGGATGTTCGAGCCTATCGCTTGAATTCCTACTGGACTCTCCTTGTAAAATTGGATAGAGGTGTTGATGCAGAAGTTGGTTCGCCCAGCGTCCCCGCTTAGGATGTTCCGATCGTTTATCGGACATGGGAGTCTGCGGTCGTAGAAGGTCACCGCCACTACTCCGTGGGAGGCACCAACCGTTGGTTGGAACTGGTCTGTCCCATCTCTCACCGTTGAAGCATCGTTGACAGTAATCGGCTGAGTCCAAGAGCCGCCTCCATTGGAGGATTCGGTCAGTTTGACATCCAGACCCGAGCCGCTGTCAACCTCGAGTGCAAGGAGTAGATGCCCAGTCGTCGAGTCCACCGCGAAGTTGTCAGATATGCCGTCTCTGAAAGTAGTGTTGGGAAGGTCGAACGTAGACGATCCCAAGAAGGAAGCGGCCATTGTGGCTGGGGCGAAAGTCTGGCCCCCATCCCCGGACTTCAGGACCCAGACATCTGCCTGGGACGTGTTGGGGTTCGGGAAGCTGGTGTAGGCTGCGTAGAGGGTACCGTCTGGTCCGGTGCCCAGAAACACGAAAGTGTTCGACGGTCCATCTGTTGAAGAATTACTAATCATCACTGGCGCCGTGAAGTGTTCTCCCTGGTCTCTGGACATTGAGAACCAGATTTCTGCGCCGTTGCTGTCGAACACGGTCCAGCCTACGTAAACATAGTTTTTGAAAGGACTGTTAGGGTTTGAATCGACTGCAATCCATTGCTTGTCAGGTGTTACATCACTCGTAGGGAAGAAGGCTAGGGGCTGTCCACCATTTGCGACGGTCCATCGCCCGCCGCCATCGGTGGATTTCACAATGGATACCTCTGCTGCAGGGCAGCAATTGGATTGGTCTCCGGTCGAATTGTATTGCAGGTTGAATGCTAAGACCGCGGAATAGATGTTGCCTTCCGAGTCAAAGGCTACGACGGGATCTGAAGTGTCGGACCAGCTGTTTCGGGGGGCGGAGTGGCAGTCGAAACCGGGAAGAATGGCGTTACTCCAAGATCGTCCGCCGTCTCTTGAGACTTGGACGCCGACGTGGAAGAGGTAGTACTGAGGATCGAAGAAGAATTTGGTGACGGCGACGAGATGATCAGGATTAGTAGGGTCGACAACTATCCAGGATTCGCTGTGATCAGTGTTGTAGGCCGCATTCCGGATACATTCTCCATTTCGGTCAACAGCTCCTCCTCTGACGTTGAAGGTGGTCTGAATGTTAGGGATTCCTGAGTTGCTGCTTGCGTATGATGAAACGCTCCCATGAGCGTAAGTTAATACTTGCAAAGAGAATAATGCGAGAATAACCAAGATGGTGACTCTAGGGCCTTTACGAACAATTTTTCGAAGAAATATGTCCCGGCGCTCACTCTTCATTAATCGACTGGTCACGACGGTCGACTAAAAGCTATTGCCTTCGATGCATTGTGGATCAGATGTCGGTCGATCCGCCGGGCGTCATCCACGCCCAGGGATATGGCCTAAGACTTGCTGAAGTCGTGCTTCCACATCTCTTGTGCTAACGCACCGTCTCTCTTGAATAGATGTACCTGAGCGTTCGCTTTCTCTCTCTTGGCTCGATGTTCTCGCAGGAACTTGGTCACTTTCTCGACTAGGATATCCTTCAGGTCTCCAGTTAGCATTCGTCCGCTCTTGTATTCGGACCGGATCTCTTCTATCCGTTTGTCGTTGGGTTCAAAGAACATGTTGAGCCACTGGAACGGTACGTCAATGTCGGGATTGCCACCTAATTTGCGGTGTTCTTCGACGGATGCTCGTCCTCCTGAGAAGGCGTGGCGGTATATTTTGTTCCGGACGGTCTTGTCGTCATCGTTGAGGTAGATCGCGGTCTCTGGTTTGGAGGAGCTCATCTTGTCTTGGATTCCAGTTAGGGGTGGTAGGAATTTGCTGTGGATGGCGGCTGCTTTGTGGTAGCCGAGGGGTTCTGCGATGTCTCGTTGTATTCTCCAATAGGGATCTTGATCGATGGCCGAGGGTATTAGGCAGCGTTTCTTCTCGAAGAGACTGGGTAGAACCTGGATGGCAGGGTAGAAGCACATGCCGATATTGGTCTCACCGGCGAAGCCGAAGACTGACTTTACAGTGCTGTAGTTGACGCGGCGGGCGATCCTTAAGATCAAAGGATAGGCGTGCCCGACGAACTCCGTGTCTTGAAAGATGAAGGTCTTGTCAGGGTCGAAACCTACAGCAGCAACTTCGAGAATATTATTTTGGGCCCATTTCTGAGTGTCTTCATACGTTAGGCTTCTCTTCTCTTCAAGGAACTTTTCATCATCAGTCATCTGAATGTAGACATTGACATGGAACTTGTCCTGTAGCCACTTGGTGAAGTAGAAGCTGAGAATATGGCCGATATGCATCGGACCGCTAGGTCCTCTACCAGTGTAGAGGAAGAACCCCTTACCCTTGTCATAGTCGTCTAAAACGAGGTTCAGGTCCCTGTGGGAGAAGAAGACCTGACGACGCACAAGGTATGCCGCCTCGCCTAGAATTCCTTCTAGCCTCTTCGCAAGAGGTTCCCCTATTGGCTGGGTTCCAAAGTCGCGGATGAGACGCTCATAGTCGACTTCGCCAGTGACCTCCCACGGAGTTACGAGGAATTTCTTGTCAACCATTACTCTCATATTTCCAAGGTGCTATGTCGCGGACAATGCGGGCAGTTCTATTTCGAATGCTGCCGCGGGGAGGTTTAACCCCCAGGATTTGATAACTCGCGGGTTTACTTCGCCTATTACTCCCACCTCTCTCCCATCATTGGACACTATTGCTCCACAGCGTCCCGGCAAGAAACTGGGATGCTCTTTGTCTCTGATCTGGAGTGATAGACCTTCGTTTTCTGCCAGTGCATCGAGGGATGATCGAATCTCAGTGAATCCGGCAGTGGCGTGGATGGTTACCGCGGCCAGTTTTCGGGTTTCTTGGATTGGTCGCGCTTGATTCTCTCCGCGACTGATGCAGGGTGCAATTTCGAAGATTCTCTGGGGATAGTCAACGTGCGTATTGTGAGAGAGAATCTCTAGAATGCTGGGCAGAAGCCAGTTCCTCAGCACGGTATGGGTCGTCATTCTCGGATTCAAGAGCTCAACAGGGTTGTCCTTGCCTGACATAGCGTTGTTTGAAACGACTAGCGGCGAAGTCAATGCGAAAGTCAGAACCTCCTGAAAGCCTAGTCCAATCATGATCTCCGCCACGCTCTCGGTCTCGTCTGTTTCTCTTGCGAGGTTTCCCACGGTCCATATCGTTGGCCATTCAGGCTTCAGCTTGTTAATGTCCATCGCAATCGCAATATCTTCCACTATGTCTACAGGGTGCATTATGTCAGTGCGATAGCAAGGAATCTCCAGGTGAATAGTGTCGCCCCTTGCTATTGGGACCCTGTATGCGGCCTTCTCGGCAAGTCGCGAAGCTTCTTTCAATCCAAGCGACGTACCTAGAAGCTTGTTGATGTACGACAGACGAAGGGTCGCGACTGCCGGACTTAGGTTCGGAGTAATTACTCTGCGCGGAGTGCCATAGTCGTACTTTTCAAGGCAGCTGTAGATTCTTCCTCCTCTTTCTGCAAGACCGGAAACCACGATCTTCAGAGTATTATGAACTGTCTCAGAATTCGTCCCTGTAACCTCGACGAGAATGTTGCTTGTCTCCGTAGTAATCCTGCCGAGATCATTGGAATTGATAACCGGTGGTAGAGATAGAACATTGTCTGCCCCATCGACCAGTACTGGCCATGCATCGAACTGGGAAATTATTTCTCCATATTCTGATCCCTTGGGGTGGGTCTCCACTATTTCTCGAAGAGTCTGTTTCTTCTCGTAGTCTAATGGTGCGAAAGTGATTATGTCTGGATTTCCTACTGTGTAGGAGAGTGGGGATTGTATCAAGTCGGCTTGATAGAATCCTATCGAAGCCTTCTTCCTCTTCCTGCCATACGTCTGGTCGAGCTTCTCCTGAAGACTGATCCAGCTCTTCAGCGCGTTGTCGGTGGGTTGTAGACCCTTGACGATCGCGGTAGAAATGAAAGGACGAATCTGCTTGAGACGCTTGTCAATGACAACGTTCAGACCTGACTTACCGACCACTCTGATCTCTTTTGTTCGACCAGTCCCAAAAGTGGTTCTAAGGACCCGGGCGATTCCTTCAACAGACCAAATGTCCGGTCGGTTGCTATCCTTGACTTCAATCGAGACTGCGTCTCCTTCAAGAGATTCAACATCACCCTTCACGAACGCAAAGATCTCGTTGAGCCCTTCCCTGTCCCGGGGAAGAGTCTTGTTTAGCAGTCCTTCAAGGTCGACGAGGGAGAATTGTAAGCTCGGCGTTTCTAGCCCACCGTCTGTTCCCTAATCCATTCCAGGTTCGACGTGAACAGCTGACGAATATCCTGAATCTTCCTGCTCATCATGTACAGTCGGTCTATCCCCAGACCCCACGCAAGGACAGGAACCTTCACACCAAGCGGCTCTGTGACTTCCGGTCGGAATATTCCGCTTCCTCCGAACTCCATCCAGCCAAAGCCCTCCCGGTACGCTTGCAACTCGACGCTTGGCTCTGTGAACGGAAAATAGTCAGGCTTGAACCGGACCTTGTCCGCCCCGGCCACCTCCTTAGCGAACATCTCTAGGATGCCTAGAAGGTTCCGCAAGTTCAGGCTGGGATCTAGGACGATGCCCTCGGCCTGGTTGAATTCAGTAAGGTGGGTCTTGTCGAGCATGTCCGGGCGAAAGCATCTCGCGATGGCGAAGTATTTGCCCGGGATCTGAAGATCCTTCGACAGCATAGTTCTTACACTGAGTGCCGTCCCGTGGCTTCGGAGTATCAGTTTCGACGCTTCGTCTCTCGAAAACTTGTAGCGCCATCCAGTGGACCCTGTCTTCCAGCCGTTCTCATGGGTCTGCGCTACTCTATCCACAACGCTACCATATTCTTCGAGACTAGCCCTCGATGGGTCCTTCAGATAGTATAGATCATGAATCTCCCGCGCCGGATGATCCTGAGGCATGTAGAGACAGTCACAGTTGATGAACGCTGTCTCGACCAGAGGACCCAACACCTCTCTGAACCCTAGAGCGACGAGCTTCCTCTTCACCATCCGCAAGAACCGCAAGTAAGGATGATACTTGCCAGGAAAGGTCCGCGGAACAGCCGACGATACATTGTAGCTCCGAAGCTTGACCTTATCCCACTCACCCGAGACAATCATGTCCCCCGTCAGGGAACTCACTTCCGGCTGGGATGTGGCGGTTGTTGCGACGTTTCGTCCTGCTTCTGTAATCTCAACTTCGCGATCATTCCTCGCCCTAGACTCGACAAGGTTCCTCTTCGTCAGACGTAGTGCAGCCTCCGCTAGACTTGGTGGTAGTTCCTCAAGAATCAGAATGTCTTTCTTCAAGCGGGCGAGAACTTCTTCGTCATCGTCTACCGGCGCCTCACTCCGCGCCACAATGACAAGATCCGATCCAGACTTCTCAATAGTCCCCCATTTCTTCCGACTAATCCATCCGGTCGCTATCGAACCGTACTTCTCGGCCAACTTCGAATGCTGAAGAGCCTCGTTCAGGCTCAGACGTCCACCGCGATTCTTGACTTCGAAAAGGATTATTCGCTCTGGAAGTCCGACCCTGGCGAAGGTTCGACCTTCATCCGTCAGGTTGAGTTCGGTCTTTTTCTTAACACGCTCCTTGACAAACTGATTCTCGGATAGATTCAGAACGGCGCGTGCGACCGCTGAATCGGCCAGACCAGATTTCTTCGTGAGATCTTCGATATTCGTTTTTCCACCAGAATCGACAAGAGTCTTGAGAACTCTGGCCTCGTTCTGGCTAATCTCTACCAAGAAAGCTGGATCTCCAAGCCCGGTTTTCGTTGAAGTCCCGATTCCGAGCTATATTTGATTTGAAATTTTGATTCGGCTAATCTGTGAAGACTGTCGTCTCCAAGCTCATAATGATTTCAGTATCGCATTCACCGTTTCAACCTTGAACTTTGACTCTTCACCGCTTGGAAAATATGGGTAGATTATTGGAAGAGTCACTCCTGCTTGCCTGAAAGTATTCACGTAACGAGCTAGCTCATCGCTCCGAGGATTGGCCAAACTAACTCTCAGCAATTCTTTTGGTACGTCGAGGAAACCATTCTTCCATTCTTCGTTCGACCTGAATAGCGAAATCGCGTTCGCGGTCCCGTCTTGCTCGAACAACTCGTGGTACTGAGGAGTAGAGTCGTAGTTCAGAAACTCCTGCAGCATCAGCCGCTGAGCTGACTCATCACCCTGAGAGGAATAGAAGATCTTCAGATAACACGCAAGATCGATTCCCGGGTCTCTCTCAGACATTACGCCCGCTACTATCTTAGCAGCGTGTTCGGGAGAGCAGAAATTGAGGAGGAGACCGTCTGCTTTGCCAGCAGCACGCTTTGCGATTCCGAGTCTGAGGGCCGCAACGTAGACTATTGGTGGATTGACTCCTTGAGGAAATCTCTGAGACGTCTTCTTGAGTTCATCGAGTCGTTGAAGCATGGAGCTTACTGTCTTGCCAGGCCGGGGTCCTGGAGACCCGGTTCCAACTCCTAAGATTAAGCGGTTGGAGGAGAGTGCTTGGAGCGTCAGGATCCTTCGAGTCAACAGCAATGGATCATGCTCCAGCAAACGTATGACACCGCTTCCCGCAACCACCCTCGTCGTTAGAGTCAGAATTGATGATGCAATTTCTAGGGATTCATACCCAATCCGCATATCGGGAACGAAAATGGAAGAGATTCTACTACTTGTCTCCAGAGCAACTGCTGTCTCTCTAATCTCTTGGGGGGAGAATACTCCAGGTCGGAGTGCGAACCCTATCTTCTCCGAAGTCAAGATCGTCTCAGAAAACACTTCCGCGACAATAAACGGTCCGTGAGACTCACAGAATTTGAACTTTCACGAGATATAGCGCTGTGACCGGTATTGTGTCTGCCAGGTTGAATTTCCCTATTATTTCAGTTGTGTATATTCCCATTCATGAGATGGCCGATGAGCAAGAATATGCTTGGCCAACTGGCGGTCGTTCTAATAGGCGCGGCTGCTTTCGGGGACCGTGCTCAGCTTCTCTGAATATCAACCGCATGCCGTGCAACAGTTCTTCGTGTCCAAATCCTTGGTATCCCGGTTTACGCAATTTCTGCCCCAAGGAAACGTTGATTGTACAATCCTATGAGATCAATACACCGACCAACTTTACATTGACCATGGAACCCGGTGGCTCGCCAAAGTCTCTCACAGCATACTACGTCAAAGACTCCACTTGCGCCCAATACGCCGATAGTATCCGGTAGCTATCTCGGTCAGCATGCTCATAGACTGACGAGAGTTCGCGTTCCGGACAGGAATGTCATGCACCGTTACGATCGTGACATCGACTTATGAACCAGTTCACTTTTTGCGACAACATAGCCCCCTCGGCGGGAGTATATAGAATTCTATACGTGGATGTCTGGCGTTTAAGGGTCGTTTCTGTAACCGCGATCTGCAATCGTTGAGCCTTCAACATCTAAGTTCGGCCGATCCTAAATTCCACTCGTCGAAGTGCTGTCTCACGCGGCTACCCACGAAGAACGCAGACCTTGAGATTCAGGCAAAGGTCTGCGCAAAATGCGGACAGCTCGTCCTTACCTACCGAGAATCTCTGAGTTGCATAGTATGCGGCGGGACCCTGAAAGTCGTCAAGAGTCCATAAGGACATGTACACGGCCGATCTTGATATTCAATGTATGGTAGAACTCAACAACAAAAGTTTGAAGTTCTCGAGAGCCAGAATTAGGCTTGAAGATGGTCGCAACGTTAAGTCGTTCGTCAACAACTCAAGCGGTCAATGAGTAATAGCCATGTGTTTGTTGTTGTTCGTTCGGTTCCTATTGAGACCGTTGCCGTTTCCGTTACCGTTTGTTCTGCCCCAGTTAGCGATCGCGCTTTCGAAGATGAAAGTGACAGAGTTAGGAGACATGGCTTCGAACTGTACGTTCGTTCCCACGGTGCTCTGAAGAACCGAAGAAACGTACTCTTTGGTGAAGTGGGAAAAGTTCTGGTTTACATCGTGTTTGATAGTGAAAATGTGCTTTCCCGCCTCGTATTGATGGTCGTATGCGTCAAAGTGGCTGGCCCAGAGATCTATGAACTGCAGAATCGTCCCAGGAGTGATACGTTGGAACAAGAACAAGAGTTCTTCATGGGCTGCGCCTTCCCCGAGCATTCTCGCGATCTTCTCAAGATTCTCACGCGGGAACGATTCGAACATTAGCCTGAGAAAGTCCTTGCTAACAGGGATGAATTTCAGCTGGCCGACATATCGTCCCCAACTCACATGTCGGCCTAGGATCTGAGACACTAGTGCATTAGGGTTGATGCCAAGCCTCTTCGCCTCCTCTTCCAGCGCTTGCCTGAGGTCGCTGCGGATTCTATAGGAGACCGTTTCGGTCTTTTTACCGGGATTAGAGGGAAACACCGCGCCCATTGAGTATTATGACCCCGGAATAGTTTTAATTAAGATTTGTGGTGTCCGGCATTGTCGTGCAAGTTTCGAGTTTTATTGCAAAGCCCTCTCATTTCAGGCACAAATGTGCCACAATGTACTGCAAGCGGTTAAGTGGCCGGGCGGTAGATATTCCACCTTATCTTACCTGAATGGGTAAGAAGTCCAAGGCCATTTCGGAAGCAGGTTTAGGAGGGAGGTGATTGAGTGAACAAGAAAATCAAGCTTGGTGACCGGGTATGGGTCAAGAAGCCGAGCAGAGTCACCGAACGTAGAGTCGGAACGGTAATCTCGACGAATAGAACAGGCGACGGTCTACGATACCTAGTCGAATGGGACATCGACACGAAAGAACCACCGAACCATCACAGAGGCTATCTAGAAACAGAGATCGCTGCCAAGAACTAGGGCAACCCCAGCAAAGACCTCGACTCTAAAAAGAATCGATCCACAGCGTAGCCTGAGAGGGTGGGAAGCTACGGGACTAACCGACGCGGCCGAGCTTTCGCTGTGGAATAGACTCGTGAACTCGCATCAATGCTACACAGGTCTAGCGCAACGATTGCCCTAGAAGCTCGACCTTTCCTCTGCCTTCAATCCAGAAGAGAGAGTCTGGTTCGAGGAGACGTCCCTTACAGTGCTACGGTCGCCTAACTCTTGAGAGCTGTTCGGATTGAGATAGTGAGTTGCCCATCAGTCTCAATCGCGTCCAGCAGATGAGTGTAGGCAGGAATCGGGTCGTGACTCCGGTGGAGATACGAGAAGTGAATTCCATTCACTTGGTTCCGAAGGGCTGCATAGGCCTGAGCTGCGACTTGGATTCCTCCCCCGAATGGGTTCCGAGAGAGAGTCTGTCTGACCTTTTCGGGAACTGGGATGCCGAACTTTCGGCTTACGAATAGCAGATTCTTCAGTCCTGACGGGATGGATACTTGTACGAAGACTGGGGCCTTCAGACCATGGGATCGAAGCCTATCGATATGTTCGAGCACGATATCATCGTCAAACGCCGTATTCGTGAGTAGATAATCAGCTCCCGCGTCCACTTTGCGTAGAGTCCTTGCAGTCTCTCTCTCCTGATCATTGGCGTACTGGTTCGTGACTGCTCCGATACAGGGGCGCTGACCCTCGAAGGCGGAGAGGACGCCCTGAATCAGATCTTCTGTCTTTCTGAAATGATAATCTTCGATCCGATAGCCAGGATAGGGGTCTCCAAAGACAGCTAGGAAATTATCCAGGCCCTTCTTGAATAGCTGAGGGACGAGGGCCAGGTCTGATCGGCGAAAATCTCTGCATGTTAGCGAGGGAACAGCCTCTGCCCCTGTCTTCCTGACTATGACGGCTGAGGCGAGACTCCTCGTCTGAGGAGTAACTCGGAATCCTGCAGGGTAGCTGGGATCGCCTTCGCCGTTTCTCAGAGCTGGAATAGTGATAGCGTCGATGCGGCCCTTCAGGATCGGTATGTGAGCTGGGATTACACGGTCTGGAATTAGCTCGACAGTCACGGCGGGACGTTTACTGGCTGCTTCTGAGAGTCTCAGTTGGAAGCCTCCCTGGCGAGTTCCGCGCCCTTGACAGTGCTGATGAGTTTGGCGAAAGTCACGTCCCATGTTCTAGTTCTCAGTCCACAGTCTGGGTTGGCCCAGATCTTTGCCGGGTCCCCTACGACCTTTGCAGCGTAGAGTAGTCGGTCGCGTACGAGTTCTGGCGACTCTAGGATGTTCCGTCCAACCTCCTTCCCTGACCCAGACGGGACATGACCCGAAAAGTCGTGAACATGCACGACTCCGACCCCGAACTCGCCGTCGTACCCGTTCTGAACGAAATATTCTAGATCCCGGTATCCTTCCCTGTGTTTTGCATCAACGCCGAGACTCGTGCCGTCTCTGTTGGCGAATTCTAGTGCGAGGTGGGTGCATTTGTCCAATTGTGGAGCGTATTGTGCGAGTACCTTGTATCCAATCTCAGATGGGTAGCATGTGTGGTCGCTGAATTTGCAGTTGAAGCCTCGAACTGTCTCATTCCATCCCTCAACGAACAGTTCCATGTCTGCTGGCTCAGGGTGTGTTGTGATGGCGGGCTCATCGATCTGAATCCACTCAGCGCCAGCATCTACCAGGTCACGAATCTCTGGCCTGATCACTTGTTCGACGAAGTCTAGTAGAAACTCTCGCTTTGTCTCCTGCTTCTGTTTCTTCAGGCTGAGCTCGGTTCGTCCGCCGGAGTAGTGGCCGCTGAACGACCAGTCGATCAGAGTGTAAGCTCCAGTGATCGGGACTTTCATCTGTCCCTTCGCGTTCTTTTTGACGTCGATGAATTCTTGGAGATAGATCGGATGTTTGCGGTGGATCTTGGACTCGGCTACAGCCTTGTTGAAGTACTTGTAATCGAATGATTGGACATGACCTAGGACCTTCATTCCCTCGACGCCCCTGATCACATGTTCGTACATCTCGACTCGTTGCTGCTCGCCACCAACACCAACATTGTCGAGACCAGTCTGTTCGAAGAGTCTCAATCCGTAGATTGTGGAAAGTTCTAGAAGTTCTCTAACCCGATCGTTCTGCTCCTGCGCTGCCAAGAGCTGCTTTGCACGGTCTTGGAAGTCTGGAATGCCTAAGCGCTGTGCCCATTCCTCAGCTTCCACAAGGTCCTTACTCGAGAGTGGCTGGGTCAGGCCCTTGGTTCGCCATCGGGGCTTTGCTAGGCTCCCTATCTCTTGAACGGGATACAACTTCGACATCTATCGTCTCTCCTCAAACAGTCTAGTAGCCTCCGCAAGCGCTTGTGCTTTGAGATCCGCGACTTTTCGCGGGACGAATTTGAGGTCGGAGTTTGGAACTAGAACAAGGTCTCCGCCGGTGACATGCTTTGATACTCTCGTGGCGGTTTCAGCAATCCACTTTGGGCTCTCAACATTGGACTCGCGTCCATTTGTAATGCCAAGGGCAAGCCGCTTCGTGGTCTCAATTTTCAGCTGGGAATAATCTGTTTCAAACAGGTCGAACCCGACTGTATCGACGGGGAGTTTGAGAAGATTCGGCAGGACGGTCGTTGCGTCGCCGAAATAGGTTTGAACGGAGAACTTTGCCTGGATGCCATCGACTGTCTTCTGAATGGCTGCTAACGCATTGTCGAGTTCTGCTTGGCCTAAGGCTTGTTCTCTGTAGGGTCGGTAGACGAGGCAGGGTTCTGAGAGTTGGAATCGTGAGGCACCTGCATCCTTCAATCTCTTGATTATTTCGTGTTCAGCCGAGGCTACGGCGGTGAGAAGGTCAGATTGATTTCCGTAATGGAGGTTTTCTGAAAGTTCGGAGAAAGTGTAAGGTCCGGGCAGGGTTACTTTCCAGCCCTTGGTTCTTGGCAGAAGGTCGGTGCGTATGAAATTCTTGGGTTCGAACGGGTGGACGCCTATCTTCCCTGCGATCGTCGGTTTCTTGTAGAACGTGTTGGTGTCGAACCATCGATCGTAACGTGTTCCAGTCGTGACGCCTTCAAGGGATTCGACGATGGGTCGTAGCTGGTCTTGCCAGGCGAAGGCTCCGTCCGAGAATGTTTCGAAGCCTGAGTCGTCTTGAAGTTTGATTAGCTCTAGCGTGTCCTGTTCGATCTGTTTCTTTACACTATCGAGATCAGTTTTCGCTCTGTCGTATGATCGTGTTAGTTCTATCAGACGTTCTGAGCGGGGAAAGATTCCTCCGAGCTGGGCCTTGGGCGACATGACGTGTTCTCCTAGTTTTCGATTATTCCGATTATATAAGTTCTGTTGTACGTATATTCCAATAGGAATTACATATTCGTGCAGGATTCTATTCCGAAGGGAATATCAGATAGTCAGATGAACGTAATGGTAATCATGCTGCCCTCCCTCGACGAGATTCCAAAACAGCGCAAAGCGCTGGGCCTGACTCAGTCGAGACTCGCTCAGCTCGCGGGAGTCAGCCAGTCCATAATTGCGAAGATCGAGTCTGGAACGGTTGACCCGTCTTATTCGATAGCTAAACGGCTAGTTGAGGCACTTGAGAAGGAGAGTATCCAGGTTTCGCGGCCTAGAGTCAGCGAGATTATGAGCAAACCAGTCATCTCAGTATCCAAAACCCAACTGGTCAGAGACGCGGTGGATTTGATGCGAAAGAGAGGCTACTCACAGCTCCCAGTGTTGGATGGAAACAGATGCGTCGGAAGTATCTCAGAGAAGACAATTCTGGACCGCGCAGCTAGAGGAGAACCGCTCGAGTCGTTACTCAACGACAGAGTCCGGGACATCATGGACTCGCCCCTGCCAATGGTGAACGATGATACGCCATTAGAAATGGTTCTAGGTCTCCTGCAAGGAAACTATGGAGTACTCGTAACCAAAGGGGAAAGCACCATCGGGATACTGACGAAGTCAGATATTTTGAAAGTCAAGCAGTAGGATTTTATCCCCGAAGACCTCCTCCCCGCAGATACCGTTTTCGTGAAGCGGAATTGTTTCCACTGCGTGTTCAGCGTAGTAACAGTATCCATATCCAAGATTGCGCTCTGCTTCCTTTCGGCTCAGGATTACCAGTCAGGACGCTTTGTAAGTGGATGAGTTGCAAATAGTAAACAGGTTGATCATGTGCTAACAATATTCGGCAAGAAAAAGAAGGACGATTCCAGTGTCGAGATAGACACAGGAACAGATACTCCGACTTCTCCTCAAACGCCGTCAGTATCGCCTCAGTCGATGCAGACACAGTCCCCCATTTCTGTCACGAGTCAGACTCAACCGCCCAATCAACCAACGCAAGGTCCTGTAATCAGCCAGCCAATTCCACCACCCCTACAGCCCTCGATGAAACTGGGGCCCCCAGAGCCGACTCCGAGGCAACTGCCGCTCGACGCGTCATTCCCTTCAGAGGAAACCTCTCTATCGAGAATCCTACAATCGCTACTCCAAGACATTCCGACGAACACAGGCTCGTCGTTCAGTCCGATGCGCGTAAGCACTCCGGACTATGTCCCACCGAGAGCCACTCCGCCAAGCAGAGCAATGGTGATTGGCCAGAAAGATGAGGAGGGAGAGTGGGAAGAACAGGGTAAATCCTCGACTAGCAAGCCGCAGCAGATCATTCCAAGCGCGCCCGCTATCAAGCCGGCCAGTCCCTCTTCAACCCCGGCTCCAACAGGAAAAGTGGCAACTTCTCCTCCTTCACCAGTTCCCCAGGTTACGCCTCCACCGATTCAACAGAAACGAGACCAGCCTGCTGAGAAGCCTCAGGACAAGACCATGAAAGTAGACAAGCCCGACAAACAGGACAAGGCGTCGAAGGACGCTCAGCCACAGAAACCAACAAAACCGCAACAGAGTTTCGATCACATATTCGAATTGACCCAGGGGAACCTGGAAAATCCTGGCTTTATCATTATCAATGGCTCGCCTGGAGCTGGAAAGACAACCCTCTGCTCCGGCCTCACGGCCAACTATCTGAAGAAGGGCGATCCGTGTCTCTACGTGACCTATGACCAGGCTCCCTCCATTCTCAGGGAACGGATGAAGAAACTCGGTTCGGACCCGACGCAGTATGAGTCTCAGTACCGGTTTATTATCGTCGATGGCTACGCGTCCCAGTCTGAGTCTTTCAGCATGGAGCCCAGTTATCTGGATCAGCCTTTCAACTTTGATAACATACAGGAGACCCTCGTGAGAAACAGTCAGGTGTTCACTGGAGAGAAGATTAGGATCATCTTCGACTCTATCGACAAGCTAGCTACAAAGGTCCCGCAGAAGGATTTCGTAAAGAGCTTCAATGATCTTGCGAGCAAACTCAAGGACTCGGGCGCGACACTTATCGCGACCGTCGACCTGTCCGAGCTGCCCAAGGACTTGGCGAGCTCTTTGACTGATATGGCAGACTGTGTAGCTGACCTCTCAAAGGATGACTCTGATCCGAACGGGAGAGAGTTGAAGATTCAGAAACTCAACCAAAAAACCGCGAAGATAGATGCTGAGACGTTTGAGATCGACTCTAGCAAAGGACTAGTATTCGTCTAGGGTTTCATCTTCCTCAGCGGAAGAGCTTCCAGCCACCATTCTTAGGAGGGGCATGATTTGTTATGGGCAGTTATAGGAACTTGTTGCCTATGCCCATGGCTTCGTTGGTCTTCACGATAGACCGGCGACCTTCACTCTCCAATCCGGTAAGTGCTCGTATAGCGTCCACGTTCTCGGGCACGACCACGCTCTCATTGTGCACCTGATACACCATGTTCGCCTCGCCGTCAGTCACGTCGAGGATGTCTTCCCAGAAGGCTACCTCCCACATGTCGGCCCTCACTCGTCCCAAGTCCCGCATCATCTCGGCCACGGCGTTCATGCTATCGATTCCATCCGAGGTCCGGACCGGCGCCAGCCTCGGCGTGCTCTTGAACACTTTGAGCACATCTTTCTTCTCCGGTTCTCCCTTCAGTTGTACCATTGCGAAGTGCAAATGACCCAGGTTGAATGGGCCCCTAGCAGCCATTGTCGTGATGTTCAGCTTCGGAATAATCGTTTGAGCGTCAGGGCCTTGGTGTGAAGGAATATGGGCTTCCGGGACGACCGTGTTGATCAGACCTGCTTTGTGGCTCTCCCAGGGATCAGTCCCCCTCCTGAAAAGTACAACTCGTGCTTTTTTGACCCCGATGGTGTTTTGTAGTGTCCCGACTGTTCGGCAGATTCCAGTTGTGTTGCAGCTCACGACTCGCGTCGAGTCACGGCTGAGATTTTCTTCATAATTGCACTGGGCGACAAACGATGATCCTGTCAAGTCGTGTTTCTCTCCGCCTTGAAAGATCGACTTGATCCCGGCCTTGTCGTACATTGTCTTGTTCTTTGCGCCAAGCCCGGCCGGCGTACAATCTACAATTACATCGATCTTTTTCACCAGCTCCTCAAGTGTCCCGGCAACTTCTATTCCCGCCTTCTTCATGTCGGGCAGTTTTTCTGGGACTGATGCGTAGATCTGGTAGCCCTTCATCTGACCGAGCTTAACGCGGTAGTCTCCGACAACATCAGAGACTCCGACAAGCTTCATGTCGTTCTGTTTCGAGACAGCGTCAGCTACTCGTTTTCCGATAACTCCGAATCCGTTTACCCCTACTCTGGCCGCGGCCTTGGGCATTTTGATGATTCTCTCGAAAAGGGGATTGACACGGCTCTCTTTTAGCCCTAACGGGTAGGATGGTGCGTCTGGAGACGGGCTTTAATAGTAGCCCACCGCTAGCTGGGGTAAGCTTTCAGCTTAACAAGTATAGTGAGGAATTCAGGAAGGTCAGTGAATGATGGAGGTTAAATTTTCATGGTTGAACAGTCGCAGTACGCTTCGACAACAAAATACATAGTAAAAGCAAAATTCGATGTCCAGGGCGTCGTAGAAAAGCCCGACGTGGTCGGTGCCGTTTTCGGCCAGACAGAGGGCCTCTTTGGTCCAGACTTGGATCTTAGAGAACTTCAAAAATCCGGACGCATAGGTCGGATCGAGATCAATCTAGATTCTAAACACGACAAGACAGCTGGCTCAATAGTCATTCCGTCAAGCCTCGACAAAGTCTCAACAGCCATAATCGCCGCTGCAATTGAGAGTGTCGACCGGATCGGGCCGTGCGAAGCAAAGATCAGCCTTGAGAAGGTTGAGGATGTCCGAGAGGAAAAGCGCAAGGCAATACTAACCAAGGCCAAGGATATTCTCCGCAAATGGGTCGTAGAATCCTCCCCAAGCACCGAAGAGGTCGTGAAGGAGGTTGCTGGATCTCTTCGCGGAGTGGACGTTATCGAGTATGGGCCTGAAAAGCTACCTGCGGGTCCAGAGGTAGAGAGAGGCGACGTCATCGTCGTCGAGGGCAGAGCTGATGTCATACTCCTCATGAAGGTCGGAATCAAGAACGTCGTCGCCCTCAACGGTACCAAGGTTCCAGACTCAGTCATCAAGCTGACAAAGGACCGAGAAGTCACAGCATTCCTCGACGGTGACAGGGCAGGGGACCTGATCCTAAAGGAACTCTCTCAGGTCGCAGAGATCGACTATGTAGCTCGTGCTCCTTTTGGGAAGGAAGTGGAAGAGCTTACACCGAAAGAAGTAATGCGGGCCCTCCGCGAACGCGTGCCTTTCAACATGGCCAAGCCAATTGAGAGACCACAGTTCGCGCCTCGACCGGAAAGAGCCGAACGTCCTTACCAGGAGAAATCCTACACAGAACGAGCCTATGGACCTCGAGAACAGGGCTACGGTCCTCCCGAGATTACGGCTCGCTCGCCTTCCGCTGCGATAGAGAAGCCGAACCTACCAGCACCGGTCTTCGACGCGGCGAAGGATCTCCGCGGAACCTTGGAAGCAGTCGTGTTTGATGAGGCGGGTAAAGAGTTATCGAAAATGCCAGTTAGCGAGCTTGCCGAAAAAATTCCCAGCCTTGTAAACTCTCACCTTGTTCTCTTCGACGGCGTGGTCACACAGAGACTTTTGGACATTGCTGCCGGTAAGGGCATAAAGTATGTGATTGGAGATCGAGTATCAGACGGGGCGAAGAAGCCTGCTAACGTTAGCGTGCTGACTCTCAGCGACTTATCCTCGTTTGGTCCCAGCTGAAAGGCTAGCCTGGGAAGTCGGACCCGCTAGCAACTGATCTTCCGATACACCAAAGATTTCTAGGACGCGTGTGGCAGCAGGCGCGATCTGATTCCGGATGTAATAGTCGTAGTCGACATCGTCAACCGCGATCTTGTAATGAGGCTCGGCCTTCTGGAACAGTTTTCCAGATCTTTTGGTTATTACGAAGCCGACTTTGTCTCCGGCGGTAACTGGCCAACCTTCCTTGGTCATCTTCTTCGCAACCTCCACATGTGGAGCGTTCACCTCGTATGCTTCTACAGGCTTTGTAAGCGTCTTCCATATTATGAACGATGTTAGGGGAAGTTTCTTCGATTTGAGGTCGTTCGTCAATTCCTGTACGTAGGCTGTTGCTCTTGACGGGTTCGCGTCCTCCAGGACCATTCTGAGAACAGTGTTCTGTACGTTCCGGGCTAAGTTGGACCAGTCTCCTCTGACAGCTTCGAGGCCCACAACGTCGATCTGTCTATCGTTCCTTAGTCCCGCGTATTTTTTCTTGGCTTCTGTGAAGAGTATTCTCTTGTAGATCTCGGATAGGTTGATTTCAAGCCCGAGCTGTCGATCTATCTCCGCCTGGAACCTCTGGACAAGTTTCTCATCGTAATTCACAAAGAGACTATCTGTATCACCGTAGAAGACTGTGAGTCCAAGACTCTTCGCGAGCGATATTGCCCGGTTGATCGTCTCTCTTCCCAAGGCTGCGGCTGATTCTGCAACCTCCTTCGAATACCAACGCGCGCCGGCCCAGCCCGCGTAGCCATAGACTGCGTTTGTCAAGACTTTGACAGCTTTCTCACGGGCCTTTAGGAGAGGATACCTCGAATCGCTCGGGGGTGTGCGCTTGAGCTCTGCCTTAGTAGCCTTGCGGGCTTCGATGAGTTTGGTTAGAACTATTCTGTAGAACCCAGAAGGATTCTTTCTAAAGCGATGTTTGACGTCTGGGACCTCGAAGACATCCTCCTTCTCCTTCCCCGTGACGAGCGTGTCGGGAGAAATGTTGTACTTGATCATCAAGCTCGGATACATGGACGAGAAGTCAAGGCTAGCCACGTTATCGTGCAGCCCGACCTTGGGCTCGAGTACAATCGCCCCTTTGTAGGGGATGACGGGTTGTTCTGTCCTTGATGGAATAAGCTGGCCGAGCTTGTGGGTCTCCATCATCAGGTAATTGTCTACGCGGAATCCAACGGCTGCGGCTATGACTTGGTCGGGAGGCAATCCTGAGAGCGCTGAGATCTGGATGACGTAGTCGATAGCTTCTTGACCGATCTTCAGGATAATTTCAGTTGCTTCCTCTGTTTGATTGGCAAGGATTTTTCGCTGGTCCGGTTTTGACCAGTAGTCGATGTAGGCCGTCTCGTCGATAGGTTTCTCATTCGAAGTCTGGATTCCGAGATACCGCGCTACATTCTCGATCGTCTTGTTCTTCACCTCGTACAAGTCCTCTGCGAAGTTGAGAAGGTCAACGTTTGCTCGTCCGATAAGCGAGTAGTGTCCGTAGAGACTCTGGTGTGGCGGCCCACCATCTCGACCTACTCTGAGGGGGGTCTTGGTGTTGTTGGCCCTCTTTACGAGGTAGGGCCAGTTGATACTGTTGCCTTCGAAGCTTAGAACGATATCTGGATTGGTCTTCATGACATCTTCGCCAAATTTCTGAATGGTGACTGCATCCGAGTCGGCGTCTATCTGGAGAACTTCGTTTGCATTTTTGTCGGTTCTCCAGCTGATAATCCGGATAGGGTCCCTCATCGCACTGGGTGCGCCCGTCTTGCTGACTGATAGGAGTGAGAAGGAGAAGAGATCTAGCTTTGGAGGTTCTTCCTTGGCCACCGGGCTGGGATGGTCAGTCGCCGTCAGCGTTTCTTGAACGCTGAACTCTTTTGGATCTATGGTTGAGGGAGAGCTTTCTACCTCGTACCACTGGCAAGGCTTGATTCCATAGTCGTACTGGTACTTGATTGCGAGCCGGAGTTTCTCCTCGAAGGTAGCCTCCCCACCGGTTTTTTTCAGAGTGTCTCGGGCGGCTCTCTCTAGGAACTCTGTGTTCTTGCAGAATACCCGTAGCACGACGCGTTCGTCGGCTAGCAGTTTCTTTCTCTCAATAGACACACTTTCGATAGTGGGATGCGGCTTTTCTGCTTCCAATTCCTTTCTGAGTTCTTCCGCGTCTTGGTCTTTTCTTGGTAGGAGGTAGAAGTAGGGTCGGTAATTGTTGTCGATGATGAGGATTCGTTTTCCTTCGTGCGTGATGCCCCAGAGCCAGATCGACGATTTTCCCTCGTAGGTCTCGTGATTTAGGTCGAGTAGCCAGAATGCGCATTTCAATTGGGTCGCCGGTCGTCTCGTCGGGCCTCGATCTCGACTACCAGAAGGAGGATCGCCCCTGCAATGATCAATGTTAGAGCCGGTGAAGGAATACCATAACCGAAGGGCCAGGCCATCAACAGGCCGACTATTACATAGGCGAACCCGAGAGCCTGAAATGTATGCTTTTCCATCTTGACAACGACCTATGTTGCTTTGGTCTTAGCTCATCAAATCAGGTTGAGAGTAAATGGTTTAAATTCGTCCGTTCGCGGTCCTTGCTTCTCGGATAGTCAAGATCATGGCGGAGAAACCTAAGCAGCCGGCAGATCATTGGGGAATCGCCCACATCTACTCCAGCTTCAACAATACCATGGTTCACATTACTGATCTGACTGGCGCCGAGACGATCTCGCGTAGCGCAGGGGGTCAGCATGTGAAGGCTGATCGATTGCAAGGGACCCCATACGCTGCCATGCAGGCAGCCGCGGCCGCCGCGAAGGTTGCGAAGGACAAGGGAATAACCTCTCTCCATATTCGTGTTCGGGCCCCGGGAGGTCATGGTGCTCGGACTCCTGGTCCCGGTGCTCAGGCAGCGATCAGAATGTTGGCTCGTCATGGGTTCCGAATTGGTAGGATCGAGGATGTTACGCCTGTTCCCCACGACGGGACTCGTCGACCCGGTGGTCGGCGCGGCAGACGCGTCTAACCTCTCCAGGAGTTTTCTTCCACGTCCTACGCTTCTCAGATCCGGAAGCTGGTGGACAAGCATCAGAAGTGGCGAGCTGAGGAATGTCTCAACCTGATCGCTTCTGAAAATGTTACGAGTCATACTGTTCGGCAGCTGTTGTCGGGAGATATGGGTCATCGGTATCGCGCCGATGATCGATTCTACAAGGGCACTCGATACATGGACGAGTTGGAGTTGATGGGGGAGAAGTTGGCGTGCGAGGTGTTCGGAGCAGACTGGGCTACTCTTCGACCGTTGTCGGGGCATGTTGCTGATATGATAATGGTCTCGACCCTGACGAAACCTGGTGGTTCAATCCTCACGGTTAACCCGGCGGACGGGGGCTATCCGGGTCTGAGTGATCAGGCTGGGTATCCGACTTTTGTTAATGTCCGGAACTTGTATTTTCCGTTTGACGCGGAACGGATGAATATTGATGTAGAGAAGACCCGGGGCTTGATTGAGGATGAGAAGCCGTCGCTGGTAGTGTTTGGTCAGTCTTTCTTTCTATTTCCGCATCCAGTGAAAGAACTACTCAGTGTCTGCAACTCGGCTGGGTCTAGGGTTGCGTTTGATGGTTCTCACGTGTTGGGATTGATTGCGGGGGGCGAGTTTCAGAAGCCGCTGGAGGAGGGTGCTGAGCTGCTGCTAGGGTCTACTCACAAGAGCCTGTTCGGTCCCCAGGGCGGCATCATTGTTGGGAAGGGTGGAGCCGAGTCCGAGGTGAAGGGACGCCAGTTTCCGGGCCTGGTTGACAATGCTCATTGGAACCGGGTTGCAGGGTTGATCTGGGCGCTGGACGAGGCACGCCGCGTCGGTGGAAAATACGCGGTCCAGGTCATAGCGAATTCCAGGGCGTTGGCCAAGTCTCTGCATGAGGGTGGGGTTCCCGTGAAATGTGCCGATTACGGGTTTACGGGGTCTCACCAAGTCTTCCTGGACATTAAGGATACGAAGGAGATCGAGAAGTTCGCCCAGCGATTGGAGGAGGCGAATATCATCGTCGACCACGGAATCCGGATTGGCACATGCGAAGCTACGCGGCGGGGAATGAAACCGAGAGATATGGAGAGAGTCGCAGAACTGATCATCCGTGTCTACAAGGGCGAAGAACCGGCGAGAGTGCGCAGGGAAGCCACCAAGCTCCGAAAGCAGTTCAACCGGATACTCTACACATAGTCGACTAGCTCGTCAAGCTAGGCAGGGTTTACCTGTCGTATTATTGTAAACTCGGACTCTCTCTGGCGATCTCTAGAAACCTCTCATAGTTCTCTTGTCTACCGGATCTCTCCTTTTCCAAGACTTCTTTGAGCTTTGAAGAGAGTTTTCCATTCTCAACGCGGGAGATGAAGATGTCTGAATCCCGGATTTCGCCTAAGACGTCCTGCCACTTCTCTAGGACTGGCAGAAGTTTGGATGTCTCAGGGCTGTCATCCATTTCGAGTGTGAAGCGTAGACTTCGAGAGTCTTCTCTCAGCTTGTGCAGCTCGTCTAGGTTTCTGGGTTCTTTGATGACGATCCGCAGATGCGTTCTCAGCGTCTTGGTAAGAATGTTGGCTGTCTTTCTGAATCGTTTCTGAATGACGGGCGAGGAGAGCTCTTTGGCCTCAACAGGAAAATCCTTTTTGTTTTTGATGGATGATGCGAATCGTCTGCCTCTCTTGAGGGATGACTCTCGAATCTCCTTGAGCTTTGATGCTAGTTTTGAGAAGATTGGGTCGTCACTGTGTTGTGGTAGCTTCGCGAGAATAATGTCAACGTTTCTGACCTTCGCGTTCAGCCTGAGCAGCTTTCGATAACTTTCTAGATATCTCTTGAACTCTCTCTGTCGTCGTATCGTTTTGGGGAGAACGTTTGCGGTCGTCAGGAGTCTACGGATCGATGTGCGCAGATCGTGCACGTTTTCTTCGCTCGGCTCTTTGATGTAGGCTTTGACTTTGTCTGAGACTGTCTTCTCAGACTTCGAAAGGCTATGGGCATATGATTGGGGAGTGATCAAGGAGCATCTTTCTTCATGATTGCTGGAGGTCGATATAGCGAGAATGTCCCTCGTCTCCCGGTGGAAGAGTTAGAACGACGCGCTCGTAAGACCGCACCACTTCTCAGCCTAAGCTTGATCCTGGAATTCCCCGACGGGCGTTTCTCGAAAGACCGCGCACGCGTCGCGGGAGAATAATTGTTGGCCCCCTTTTTTCCTGAGGGCTCTTGCCGGCTGGAACGTTTCTCGGCGAGGATTCGCGTTTACTGCACAGAATGGGCTTGGATAGTGATCTTTGAAGCGGTATTTTTCCCCAGGGAGAAGCGTGGAATAAGCGTGGCTTCGGGACTGCCTTCCCTGATGCCGGATCGGGGCTTATTCCGGGCGAGTCCACCTAGTGGATCTGTTTCTTCAGCCGAAGCCGGGACGAGGAGGTCGAGGGATGGTTCCCGGGGCGGTTGCTCTGTCAGGTTATTATTCGACCTTGTTCCATAATGGAGCCATGCCTCTGCCCAAGCAGGGAGATACCGTGAAGGTTACGCTATTGAACCGTGAGACGATCGAGGGGGTCGTCGAATGGGTCGATGGAAACGGTCTCTGGGTCAAAGGAGCTGAAAGGTCGAGATGGGTTCCCTTGGAAGCGTTTACAGCGCCGCACGACTCTCATCCTATTGATGCGAAGGAAGAACAGTCCCAGGCATAGTCTCGGAGAGAGCGCTCGTTGGGGGTCGATTCCATATGGTGAGTCTTCCGTTCAGTCTGGCCTGGTCGCTGTTTCTAGTCTTCGAGAAGATTGTGCTAAGCCTGCCGTGGCCGCTTCAACGATTGGTGATAATGCAGTTTCCTGACGAATTCAGGGCTCAGCAAGTAGTTGTTCGGTCAAGAACCCTTCGATAGAAAATAGGCTCTTCCAGGCTAGGATTGCTCTGGAGAGGCCGACTCGGGTGTCTCGGTCTGTGGTTGGTTTGTTAGGTCAAGGACGTTCTTCAGCTCCTTCTTCATGATGGACGGATCATGATTGAGGTTGAAGTAGTCTGCAAAGGTTACGGTCGTTCGCAGGACCCTTGTTCGTCCAAGCTTATCGTAGCTGATGAGATCCATCTCTTTCAACTGTTTGACATGTTGGTACGCGAGTTTTCCTCTAACTCGGACGACATGGGATTGCGAGATTGGCTGTCTAAGAGCTATGAAAGAAAGCGTTCTCAACGGACCCGGAGTCAGTAGAGGCCTGTTCGAGAGCTTTCTCACATTCTTGACGAACTCAGGCCGCAGCTGCATTACAAACCTCCCGTCGGGCAATTCTAGGACTTGCACCGGGCTGTCCATCTTCGCGTAACGTTCGGCTATGGCTCGCGCGATGGATCGTATCTTGTCCTCAGACCGTGCCCCAATAACCGATCCGATCGTCTTGAAGTCCAGTGGTCTTCCCGAGACGTAGAGGGCTGCTTCACAGAGTTGTTGCTGTAGCAACGCTGAGGTCTTGGGTGCCGGTTCAGTCTGAGCTGGGGCTTCCGTTGTTTATCACTTCGATCTGAATATCTCCGAACTCTTCCGTCTGAGCTAGACCAACTTTCTTCTCGATGGCGAGAAAGAGTAGCATGATGAACATACGGACAGCTTGCACCATGTCCCCCTCGCCCAGCAACTTGAGAAACGATAAGCTCTCGCCAGGAACGGTCTCGTCTAAGAGTCGGCTGTAGAAAGCCTTGATCTCGTCCTCAATCTTGACAAGCCAGTCGTCCACCTGTTCAAACACTGCGGGTGTCCGTGTCAGTAGCTTGGCGGTTTCAGAGGGGAGAAGTCTCTCAGCTCTCAGAACGTCAAGTATTCCCTTGAGAACCTCGTCCAGCGAGGTTGTCGTCGACTGGAACCTGATCGGGAAGGCCAGGGGTGGGGGCACGTAGTCTGTGGGCTTCTCCGGTGGAGGCCGCGGTGGTTCCTGACTCTTCAAAATGAGTTCCGACTTCATACGTAGGAGCACTGCGGAGGAAAGTAGTGCGGTTCCTGAGACGGAGAAGTCGATGAAGCCTCGACCCTTCATCTCCGCCATCAGACCATTTAGCAACTGGGACAGATTCACGTCCCACGGCTTAACGCGATGAAGGTGCAGCAGGTCAAAGAGGACGGTGTACGGGCTCTTCAGCCAGTACGTATCTTGGTCCGCGGTCAATCTTTGACTCCGCCCTTGTTGGGGAGCGAGATGACCGCGCTCTGTCCCCGGTCGATGTAGACTCCGAATACTCTGTCTGCTCGGGATATCGTTGTATCTTTGAGCGAGATTACAATGAACTGGGATTCGCCGCTCTTGGATCTGACCAATGTCGCCAGTCTCTTCGCGTTCAGAACGTCCAGGTGAGCATCAATCTCGTCCATGATGTAGAAGGGCATCGGATGGATTTGTTGAAGGGCGAGCAGATAGCAGACTGTTGAGACGGACTTTTCTCCACCACTGGCAGCGCCGATGGTGAGTTCGGTCTTTCCGGGGAATTGGAGGAAGACGTCCAGTCCTCCCTCAAATGGATTTTCGGGGCTGTCGAGCGCCATTCTTCCGTTCCCGCCGTTTGTAATGTCGCCGAAGATCTGGTGGAAAGTATCATTGACCTTCGTAAACGCAACCATGAACGTGTCCAGCTTTCTCTTCTCCAGTTCGTTCATGAAGTCTAGAATCGCTAGTTTCTCTCTTTCCAGATCGCTAATGCGGACGGAGAGGTGCTTGTAGCCATCTTTGATCTCTTCGTAGTCTTTGACCGCGAGCTGGTTGACGAGTCCTATCTCAGCCAGTTCTCTTTCCAGAGCTACCTTGAGCTTTGTAGCGTCCTCGATAGCCTCGGGCGTGGTTTCGAGAGGTTTCTCGAAACCGAGATTTCGCAATTGAGCACCCAACATAGTCAGTTGAGTCTCTTGCTCCCTTAGACTTGCTTTCAACTCTGAGACGTTCGAGTTGAGCGGGTCCATTCTATCGATGAGTTGCGAAAGCGACTTCTCTATCTCAGCGAATCTATCTTCGTACTTTCTTCTCTCTTGCCCGACCGATGCGAGACTATCTACCAGTCGAGCCTTCTCTTCGGTGAGCTTGCTCATCTCTTGCCGTAATTCTTCTGATTTCTTGTTCGCTTCCTCAACCCTTGACTCCTCTCGCTTGATCTCACTCTCAAGGGCTCTCAGCTGAATTCGCAGCTGGTCGTAGCCGGGTTTGAGAGTGTCAAGCGTGGATTGTGTCGAAGAGACTTTGCTGTCCAGCTCTAGCTTCTCGCGCAACAGGGCTTCTGCTCCCGCGACCGCTTGATCTCGATCGCGTTCCATCCCCATGATTGCGGTTCTCCTCTGTTCGATCTTCAGCTTGGCGAGCTCTTCCTCTCGCATAGAGAGCCGCCGTTTTATCTCGCCCTGCTTCTGGGCTATCTCTTGTAACAGCTCCTGTTCGCGCTGCATCGAGTTCTGAAGGCTCTCAATCCTCTTCTTCGTCTGTTGGAGCGACAGTCGGGTCCTTTCGAGACTCCTCTGAGCCATCTCAACATCGCGTGTAAGCGCTTCGCGCGTCTTGCTCGTGGAGACTCGGTCTTCTCTGAGTTTGACAATCTCGGACTCTAACCTGTCGAGTTCGGATCGGGACCTTTGGACAATGGATTCTAGCGACTTGACTGTTCGCTCAAGACCCTCAAGGACATTGGTCCTAGGGATTAGAGTGGAAGCGTCGAATGGTGCGCGATAGTAGCCGCTTTCGAGACCGCCACCCGGTTCGTACAAGTCCCCGCTTGTTACCACGCATCTCTGGCCCTTGGCTGCGCTCAGGAAAGCTGCTTTCTGATTAGTGGCGAGCATTGTGTCGCCGAAGACGAACTCGACGGCTGCAGCCAATCCCTTCTCGGACTTGATGATACTCGAGAGGGGACCTACTATGCCCGGAGTCTGCTCGTACTCATCCTTCCCTGGTGGAACTTCCAAGTCATCGAGAGGGATTATCTTGGCTCGACCCAATTTGGTACGCTTCAGGCTCTCGACGCATTTGATCGCCACTCCCAGGTCTCTTACGACAAGGGCTCGCATCCAGCCCGCGCTCGCCGCCTCCACGGCCTTGCTGTACTCATCGTTGTACTTGATCAACTCCTGGAGTCGTCCCAGAACTCCATTGAGCGCCCCCTCGTCAGCCATCTCCTCCAGTTTCTGCAGTGCTTTCTCTTCTGCTTGAAGGGTGTCAGCGATATTTCGCTGAGTGTTGAACTCGGTAACGGTCACTCGCGCTCTCTTGGCGACGTCTAGGGCCTCGTCGATCTCTTTGTGTCGCTGATCCTTGAGCTCAGTGTACTCCTTGGCCTTCTCTTCAATGTCCTGTAATCTCTTCTCCTCTTCTTTCCCCAGCTTTTCCATTTCGCGGATTCTCTTCTTCAACTCCTCGGCCAGGCTGGAGAATTCTTGGTGGCGAGCCTCAAGTGTCTGCAAGTGGCTCGCGGTCAGGTCTAGTTTTGCTGAGCTGCCTTTGCTTGTTGCGATGAATGTTGACAGTTCTTTTTCGAGCGCGGCGATCTCCGCGTCGAGTGATTCGTGTGTTTTTGCGTCGGCTGATAGTGCCTCGCGGGTGTTTTGCAGTGCAGTGTTGAGCTTCTCTGCTTTGGCATTCGCATCTGCAAATCTCTCCTCGAGGCCTGCCTTCTGGGCGGTGAGGTTTCTGATCGCGGTTGGCAGTTCTTTGAAGTTGTTCTGGATTTGCTCTCCTTGGTTTTGCAGAGACTCGATCTGTTTGTTTCGAGTGTTCAGAATATTCCGGGCTGCTTCAGCTTCCGCCTTGGCTCTGACTACTCCATTGCTGGCCTCAGCTATTTTCCTCTCGACGTCGAAGAGTTCCTCGTTACCTTGGGTGACTGTCAGTTCTTCGAAGTGGCGTCTCTCAACCTCGACCTTGGATCTTTGGCTGGTAAGCTCGTCTCTCTGTTGTCGTAATGATTCGAGACTCTTCTGCTCGGTCTCCAGCTCTAGGATTGCGCTTGACCGTTTGTTCTCAAGAGCAACTAGTTGCGAGGAATAGACTCGCGCCTGCTGCTTCCCGATCTCCTTCTCTATAAGCTTGGAGCGTAGAAGGTCGTTTCGTTCGCGTTCAAGCCGTTCTATTCTGTTTCTTACGTCTTCGACTTTGCTTGCCGCTACCTTCAGGTTGACGTCGGCTTCTGAGAGCTGGATCTTGGCCTCTGCCTTCTTGGTCTCGAAGACTCCTAGTCCGATGAGGTCTTCGAGTATTCGTCTCCTCTCTTCGGTGCTAATCTCTGCGAGGCGGGTGATTGAGTGTTGGGCGATTAGGTTGAAACCGGTTACTTGGATGTCGCCGGAGCTGAGGATGTCTTGTACTTGTTTTCTGGAGAGGCGGCGCCCGTTCATTCGATAGATTCCCTCGCCGCCTTTGGAGAACTCTCGTGATACGGTTACGAGGTCTGAGTCTACCGGGATCTTTCGGTCAGTGTTGTCGAACTGGACTGCAACGTAGGCTGATCTGGCGTCTCCCGTCCCGGACTTGTGGACGAGGTCTGAGAGGCTTCCTCCTCTGAGTTCTCGGGGGCTGAGTTCGCCGAGTGAGAATTTTAGCGCGTCTAGGATGTTGGATTTTCCCGAACCGTTGGGTCCGGTGAAGACTGTGAAGCCTCGGTCGAGGTTGACTGAGACCTTCTTGTTGAAGGTCTTGAAGCCTCGGATGTCGATTCTCTTGATATAGACCAAGGCCCGGGCCCTTGAACAGACTGAATTCTAGTTAGATAAGTTCGTCCATCATCATTTACGTATTCGCGGATGCTTGGGGTTATCGACCGAATCTACGATGGCGCCGCTGATAGAGCCGTATAGCTCGGAGAAAATCGATCTTGCGGAATTCAGGCCAGTAAACGTCTTCGAACACGAGCTCGCTGTAGGCGGATTGCCAGAGCAGGAATCCGCTCAGACGCTCTTCGCCTGAAGTGCGTATGACGAGATCAGGGTTAGGATTCGGAAGATGGGCCGTGTACAGGTACTTGTGAAAAGTGTCCTCGTCGATCTGCTGTGGAGAAAGATTGCCCTGGTGCACGTCTTCAACTATCTTCTTGGTAGCGTCAACGATCTCTGCTCTTCCCGTGTATGCGATGGCGAGATTTAGGAAGTGTTGATCGTACATGCTCGTCTCGTCTTCGAGACGCTTGAAAACGTCTTGAAGAGTCTCCGGCAGCAGATCGGTTCGGCCGATTGCCTTGACTCGCACCTTCTGGGAGTGTAGTCTGCTGTCCAGACCCAGTTTTCGAGTTTCCGCTTCGACGATCTTGAGGATCGAGTTTACTTCTTCGCTGGGTCTTGAGAAGTTCTCTGTCGAGAACGTGTAGAGTGTGAGCGTCTTGATACCATACTCGAGGCACCAATCAAGGACCTCTTCGCCTACCTTCGCGCCTGCCCAATGTCCGTCTGTGGAGTTGAGGGCTTTCTCTGTGGCCCATCTTCGGTTGCCGTCTAGAATTATTCCAATGTGGGCGGGCATGGGGCCGTACTTGATCTGCTCGATTAGGTACTTCTCGTAGGCCTTGTAGACCCCCGCAATTCTGAGAAGGCTGTTTATCATTATACGATTTCCTGGGTTTCCTCTCTCTTCAACTGAGCGTGCGCGAGCGCGGTCCCGCAAGGACAGTCTTTCCTAGACTCGGGTATTTTTGCTATAGCTCCAGTTAGGATCTTGTTGAGCACTTGGCTTGTCTCGTGGCCCTTCTCTTCTACTTCTCTTGCTGATAATGTTCTCTGAAGTCCGGCGGCCATGTTGGATACGAAGCTTATCGAAGCGTAGCACATTTCGAGTTCGCGGGCGAGGAAGGCTTCAGGGGCTCCGGTCATGCCGACTATATGGCACCCCACTGTCCGGAGCATTCTGATTTCTGCTGGAGTCTCATAACGGGGTCCTTCGGTACACGCCATGACTACCTCTTTCGGTTGGCCTCTGCCTGTTGCTACAGTCGAGGCGGTCAAGATTTCTCTTACCTTGGGGCAGTAGGGTTGAGACACATCGATGTGGGTGACAGGGGCGCCTTCGTAGAATGTTCCGATCCGCGACTTTGTCACGTCAACTATGTCAGAAGGGATGACGATTTCGCCTGGCGACAATTGCTGGTCTATTGCGCCGACGGCGTTTGTTGCGATGATGCGTTCGACTCCGAGGCTCTTCAGTCCCCAGATGTTTGCACGATAGTTTACTTTGTGTGGCGGGCTGGAGTGGTTCTCTCCATGTCGTGGTAGGAAGACTGCGGGTCTCGAATCAACTTCGCCGATCGTAAGGCTTGGAGTCGGTCCGTAGGGTGTTCCCAGGATCTTCTGGGAGCCTTTGAGGATGGATCTTACTCCTGAACCGCCGATGATCGCGATAGGATGCTTCATTCTTCTTCTGCTGTTCCTTCGTAAAGCATGCTGAGTTCCTGTAGCGTTAGTTTTCCGCCCTTGCTGAGCTTCTTCTGAGCCGTGTCCTTTAGGGCTTCCTTGAGGGCTTCTCCCTTCTGACGCTGAATCCTCTTCTCGTCGTCTGTCAGAGTATTTCTCAGCAGTAGGAACTTCTGATTCGTCTCGGCTGCTCTACGTTTGAGGTCGTCGAGGGTCTTCTGCTGTTCCTCGCGCCGAAGTCTCAGCGTCTGAAATGCTTCGGATAGTTGAACGATGTCCGCGTGGTGCTTCTGGCTTTCAGCGGCCAGTTCCTGGACCCTTGCGTGTATTTGATCGGCCTCTTCTCGTTGTTTAGTGATGTCCTCTCTTAGCTTGAGGATCTTGTGATAGCCGGTGACTCGGATCTCCAGGCTTCTGATCCTTGTCATCAATCGTTTCTCTTCGTCTTTCCCGAGCGGTGATGTTTGAACATGCCATTCGAGTGATGCTAGTTCTTTCTCGGCGATTGACGCGTGCGGCCGATCGCTGATCTTCTTGAGAAGTTCTCGAAGTGTCGCGAGCTTCTCTCGCGATGTGTCTCGAAGCTTGTCCCGGGTCTGTTTGAGTGCTCGGACGGTCTCGTTCAGACCGTCCCGTGTCTTGCGTAAGTTCTGTAATTCATCTCGGACTTTCTGAAGCTTGACCTTAGTCTCGTTGAGCTGGTCGAGACTCTTTGATTGTTCGATTCTCAGTTGTTGTCGTTCGTCGTCGAGCTTATCGATCTCGCTCACTTCTTGGGACCTCGCCGTGCCTAGATGTCTGGGTTGTATGGAAAGGTAGATTGACCGCCTTATAGGGATTGAAGCTGAAAACCTGGGGACGGTTCGTAGACTCGTCGGCTATGGAGAAGGTGGGTGATCGTCTCAGTCTCATTGGGACGATTCACGTGGACCCTAAGAGCGCCAGCTTTGCACGGGAGACGATCCTCCGAATCAAGCCCGAGGTAGTGGCATTGGAGCTGGACGAGGGAAGGCTCATGGCGCTGCAGAATCCTGACAGAGGGTCAGGCCGTGGCGGAGGCGGCTCGTTCTTGGCCATGATGTTGCTGGAGAGGTTTGCTGGAGAGATGACGGGTTCTCCGCCGGGTCAAGAGATGCTCAGAGCTGCCGAAGCTGCCAGGGCGGTAGGAGCGAGGGTTGCTTTCATCGATCTTCCTATCGGGATGACAGTTGGCTCTTTGCGCAAGCTTCCGTTGCGGGAGAAGGTCAGGCTGGGCGTCGATTCTGTAGTTAGTATCGCGCTCTTGCCGTTTGGCGGGTTCAACTTGTCGAAGCTTACGGAGAACTTGGAAGAGCAGCTTCGTCTCTTCCGACTACGCTACCCGGAGTTAAGCAGACTCCTTCTTGATGTTCGGGAGGAGTTCATGGTGGCGAGGATCCGGGACATTATGTATTCCACGACGGGACCCGTAGTTGCCGTGGTCGGGTTTGGACACTTGAAGTCGCTTGCCAAGGCGCTAGCGTCTGTCCAGACGACGCCCGTCTATTCTACACGTGTCACTTGGAACGTGTCTACTTGAGGCAGAAAGGGCGGTCTTGGGTGTCGGTGTGGCGAGATCCCGCACTCTTCGTTCTTGTGAAGAAATGGGGCTTGAACCGGTCCGGTCTTACGCGGCGTCTCGCGAGAAAACGATACCCCCCCGGGGGGTCTAGAATAGTTAACAAGAAACAGAGAACTAATTTCCGATGACAGAGCTTAAGATGGATCTAGCAAAGAGCTCCTCGTAAGTCTCGGTTCTCGTGAAAACAATCACTGCAACAAGAGGGAAGAATGCTCGTTTTTTTCTCGCGGAACGTACGGGTAGAGTGTTCAATGTAATATGGGGTTAGGAGAAAAATAGTCTCGTTTCGCCCATTGTCCTAACATCTAGAGCTTCGATATCGACCATCAAGGGCAGATCATGGACAACGCTTCCGAGAAGCAGGCACCTTCTCGCGGGGGTCCCTCTGATAAGCGAGCGTATTGTCTCGCTGTCTGATTTTGCCACTTTGCCGATTGTCTCGATGTCGTGCTCGTTGGTGAAGTTGAAGATGAACACGTTGTCGGCCTGGCGATAGATGGTTTCTTGGACTGTGTCAGGCTGGTTGGTGATGAAGGTAGTGAAGAGTCCGATGTGGCGCATCCTTGTAATAATGTCGTCCCAGTATGTGTCTCTCAGGTAGAGGTGGGCTTCTTCGGCGAAGAGGAACGCGGCTCGGAGCCAGTTGGACGAAAGAATCTTCGTCAGCTCACCTAGAAAGATCTCGACGATTATCCGCCGGACAAGATGGCTCTGATTCTTGAGATTGACAACGAGTATTCCTCCACCATCGATAGCGTGGAGAATCTTCTCTTCAGTCAGAGGGTTGGTCTCGTCGTAGAAGAGTCCAGATTCCAACAATACTTGGAGCCTCGAGACGAGCGCTTCTCTGACGCTCTCGTGACAGCTCCATGACTGGACAGTCTGGATAAGATTGGGTAGGGTTAGGTCGCCCTTTGATTCTAGGTCCCGCCAGATTGTGCTGAACACCTTCGAGGACGTTGCTGGTAGGTCCAGGGCGTTGCTCAGTACTCCCGCCATTGTTCGAAATCCGAGTTTGGCGAGCGCGAAGTTGATTCCACTTCGGGGCGCGATTACTGTGAGTCTTGATGTGGATAGTCGTCCGTCCTTCGACTTGTGAAGGTTGACGTATTCGCCGTTCACATCTAGAACTATGCAGGGTGCTCCAAGTCCGGCCATTGATAGGAGTAGTAGTTTTGCGAGGTGGGACTTTCCCGTCCCTTTGCGGCCAGTGATGATGTTCAGGCCACCATCAAGTCCGCCTGCGTCGATCTGTACGGGGTCCCCATCATTATGGCCGACAGTGAGTGGCCTCTTTCCACCATTCATTATCAGACGGTTGATCGGATAAGCGCGTATTCGGGACGCGGTTCGAGACGGAAGCCACGATGTAGTAGGCGAGAGGTCCTTCTCTCCCGTAATTGTTCCCCTGATCTTACAGACCGCAAGCCGTGTGTCTTTCAGCGCGTCTACTTCGCTGGAAATATTGAGGGGGTCCATGTCTTCTCCGGAGAGCTCGCCGTCAGTCATGACATCCCGGAGAATGTCTTCGAGGATTCCTGGGACGTTCGCGTATTGCAGGTCGATTATTTGGACGAGCAGTCCCTTGGCTAATCCGGGATCTTCGATGAGCAAGTAATCTCCGCGCTGGACGTGCTCGTCTGGAAATGCGATTAGCTGGACCTGGTCTCCTTCCTTCCGGTAGATTCGCATTGCTAGGCCACGTACCTGCTTGTGCCGAAGGGTCCAAACAGCGATCGTCGTAGGCTGGGACGGGATTGTAATGTGATGTGGTGGTTTGATGCGACGAATCGTTGGACTGCGAGAATCTCGTTTGCTGTGAAGGTGCTGAATATGTGGGCGATTCGCAGAGTCTCAGGATAACCGTGGAAAATAACATCGGTGCCAGCTAGTCGTTCGAGCGCTAGTTGGGCTTCCTCTTGGCTTGATTCTCGATCAATGTCTGTTCTGAACAGGAATCCATCGCTAGATAGTTTTGCTACGTAGACTCTGCCAAGGAACCTAACGGGGTAGGGTGGATACTCGCTTTCGACCAGGGAGCTGATGTCGATCTGGTGCGGGCCGTCTTTGTCGTTTGTGAGTCCGAGAATGTTTCTTCCCCCAACTGTCAGCTGAGTCGCTTTGGATATGCCAATTACAATGGAATTATTTTGGCGGGCGGTGGCTAGGATCTTGTTGACGCGGGCTGCTGGGTTGTCTGGAGTGCCTGCGGTCAGAGATCCGTCGATTAGGAGTATTCCGTCGCGTAGGGATTCTGACAGAACTTCCTGGACCCAGCGTTCAACGTGGTTCCGGAGTCGTGTGAGGACTCTGAGGGTCTTGAGTGATAATCCGCCGAAGGCTCGTGACTCGTCTTCGCGGTACTGGCTTACGTCTTCCGAGTTTGGGACGTGGAAGAGTAGCGGACCCCAGCGAGTGTAGAGAATCTTGCTCTGTTGTCTCCAGACTCCGACTGCTCGGATGGCGAAGATCATTCCGTTCTCGGTCTCGCCAATCTTCACGCTGGAGGCATCGCAGGCAACTACTGGGATGAACTCTTTGTTGGGGTTGATTGGGCAGCGCTTCAATCCGGATGAGGTTATGGAGCCTCCAATCTCGAGCCTCTCTTCGGAATCGGCGTCATCAACGCCCATCTCCACAAGGGAAACCGGTCGTGGATTGAACTTTGAACCTTGAAGCGATTGCATCGAACGAGTCGACAGTTCGACTAGAGATTCGGGGATTGATGGTAGTCCGATGACCTCCGGCATGCTTTTTATTTGCTGAAGAGACTCAGTAGTCTCTTGGGTGCGGTGGAGCAAGGTTAGATTTCCCCAGTTTCAGACGGGAAACCCCCCTTTCCCGTCTGTCCCCGCACCCGTTTACGTATCATCCTGAAGCTGTCACCGGTTTCTCGGTTGGTGTTGAGGCGGCTCTCGCGGTGAGGCCCTTCGCGATCTCGTGAGCTTTTCGTATTCCTTGCATGCTGAGCTTGTAGGACCCGTCACTCGTTCGGTCAATGAGTCCCGTTTTCGTCATCATAGCCAGCGTGTTCCGGACTGTTTTGATTGCCTTTCCTATTGATCGGCTGATGGCTTCGGGGTCCATCTCTACATTGGGCCGTGTTCCCACAGCATGAGCGACCCGGGCGGCTAAGAGAACCATGGCGATGGAGTTCTCAGCCGACATCTCGGGTTTCAACAGAACAGCTTCCCCGTCCGGAGTTAGTTGGACCGCGCTGGAAAGATCATCAACCATCGACGAGTAGTCAGGTGAGAAGGTTAGCTTGGAAGCCAGTGAATAGTTTGGGAGGACCTTGGCGGCGAACTGCATGACCTCGCGAACAACAGTCTCTAGATCTCCTTCGGCTGTATGTTTGATGTCTCCCCACTCAATCTGGACCTTGATCTTGGGCTGGTCTGGCATTTCTGTTACCTCTCCGGTAGCTGTGCAACTCGGGGCATCAGGTTCTTGATGACGACTCTGGTACCCATAGTAGTGAGTCGGTAGGAGCCCTTGCCGACACGTTCGACAAGCTGTTCGTTGCAGAGCTCGCTTAGTCGGCCAGCTACGGTGCCGGTTGAGCGTCCCGTGGTCTTGGTTATCTCGTCAAGGGATAGAGTGTCGCTTTCTTTCCTGCCCATCTGGTGCTGTAGGCGTGATCCTGCCAAATGGATCATCATGAGTTCCTTGTCTTTGAGATCCTTCAGGTCCTTCAGAACGACAAGCCCTTCTGGAGACACTGCGAGGATTCCTGTGCAACTCTGTAAGAACTCCACGCTGTCAACTGAGAGTACAAGCTTGGAGACGAGTTCAACTGATGGGTAGACTCTGGAGAAGTAGGAGAGTAGTTCTCTAACGACTGTTTCGGGGCTTCCGATGATTCTATTTTCGACGCCGGAATGCTTCAGGACCACTTCTATGGTGGCGGCAGGTGCGTCAGCTTTTGACTTGTGCTCAAGGACCTCTAAACCGGACATAATTCTTCTTGCCCGTGGTGTTCACAGAGTTGAGATATAACGCTTTTCTGTCCCGAAAGCTTGTCGACAAGGTGTTACTTTCGAAGTCGGGAATGAAAGTGAAAGTATTTCGGCTCAAATTGTATTTCGGGCTGGACGACAAGGTGTTACTTATCACCGAACATAGAATCTGCGAAGATGCCTTGAAACTCCGGGACCGAACGTTCTTCTATTCGCTGGGAGGCTCGTCCGAGCGCTAAGATATGGATTACAATGAGCTGAAAATACGGGTCCTCAGCTTGTTCGAATCTTCTAGCGAGCTTGATAGCGAGAAGGTCCGTGCCAATCTCGCGGGAGAAAAGATTGAGCTGTCGGACAAGGCCGTTGAGATGGCTCTTTTACGATATTTTAGACAGGGTCTGCTGTCTCGGACCCGACGGTCCGGAAGATTCCAGTATAGGATGACAGAAAAAGGGGTCGCTCGGCGGATCTGGCTATCTAAGGCTAAGTAATCTTCTGCAAGCGCGGGAGGATATCGTTCTGAATCCACTGAACCCCAGCGCCTGAAAGGACATAGTTTCCTCGTTCTGTTATGACCTTGCCTTCACGTCGCAGTTCGCTGATTCTAGCTCGAACAATACTCTCGCCAGTCGTCTTCCACGAAGAGCTGAGTAGAGAGCTAAGGTCATCGTCTCCCAATGGTTTCGGGTGCATGGAGAACATGACTAGCGATATGGCCTCCTTGGCTGAGAGAGTGTCGACTGGTACTGTGAGGTGGGGTTTCCCCTCAGAGGTGAACTCGACAATGCCGGCTATTCCGATGGACTGTTCCGGAGCGGCGGTTGGACTGGGAGAGACTTGCAGTGTAGCTGAAAAGTTGCCTGTGGGTCCGAGTGTCTTCTCAAGATCCTCAAACCGTTCTCTGACGTAATCATGATCCCCTTCAAGCTCGACTTCAAAATCCCCTTTCCGGATTCTGAACCTCAGCTTCTTCTCCGAAGACAAGACTCAACGATTCCTCTTTACGGTTCTAATTAGGGTTTATCGAATCTCCCATTTTGAAACATAGTAGATTGAAGATTTTTGAAGACGTGTAACTGGCGAACTTGAACTGGGCGAAGAAAGATGGTCGACCCTGTAATCATTCAGATCACCGAAGCGGTCGTAACGATAGCGATCGCTTGGCTAGTTGCCGAGGTTCTAATAAAACTCATTTCTAGGGTTGCCAAGAAGGCAGGCGCCTCGCCCGATCTGATCCGGACAGTCAGAGAGGCACTAAGTATTCTCTGGATCGTCTTGGCTGCAGTAGCAATCATTACTATAACGGGCATAGCGTCGGTGTTCTCCTTTCTCACCCTCTCCGGAATTGTCGGACTGGGGGTATCCTTGGCATTACAGAATACTCTATCCAACATCATTTCGGGCATTCTGCTTCTCTCTGATGGAGCTCTACGCTTGCACGATTCAATCGCCTATGGTGGTCTAAAGGGTGAAGTCGTCAAGCTAGGCCTTCGCTCGACATGGGTGAGAACAGAGACTGGAGATATCGCAATCATAAGCAACAGCTACCTGAACGCTGGCCCGCTTGTCAACTACTCCGCAGTTAGCCGTCTAGAGAAGAAACTGAAAGTGTAGGCCAGCCTCCAAATCTAGCTCTTCCTTCGGACCAAAATGCTCGGCGGTTGTTAGGTTTCGAATCGTAAGATAGATGAACCCACGGGTAGATGCGGGGGCTTGTGCGGCCGTAGTCTAGCCTGGTCTAGGACATAGCACGGGGACGTCCAGTGGGCTTCCAACCCAACGACCCGGGAGACCGTCGAAAGATGGTCCGGGAGTTCAAATCCCGGCGGCCGCACCATACCAATCCCGAGGTCACGATTCTCGAAAGACAGTTGTATAGATCAGCCTGTGCAACCAGTGAGGGCCCAGTTCTTCTCGAGGGGCGAATCTTCCTCTCGGTGCGAACCCAGATCGCGCGCCCTTGCTTACCAGACTAATCGCTTCTATGTCCTCAGCATCGACTTGCTCGTTGAGCCAGATCTTGTTTCGCTGCTTGAACTTCGCTTCGTCCAGTGAATATTGGAGCCAGTGAAACTGGGTCCTATCATGTTTTCCTGGTACTGGCAGATACTGGTTAACTGACAGGCCCCATGGGTAGAAGTTCAGAGTAAGATTGGGAAAGATGAACCACCAAAGGGCAAAGACCCGCTTTTCGGGACTTTTCGGATCCTTGAATCGATTCGCAACTTGTTGCGGATCAAAACCATCTTCGGATCGTCGGGCGTAAGCCCACTGTAGGGCACTATGTTGGTAGAGTTCTGTCGTGTACGTTTCCAGGTCAATAGCGTCAGCTAGTCCTCCAGGTCCCTTGTGGACGAAACGTATGTGATAGTTGTCCATGTAGTTCCAAGCATGCTGCTTCCAATTACCATCAACCTCTCGGACTTCATCCTGGACGGGTTTGTACTTGAAAGACTCAAGGTCGATTCCCGAGATGGACTCCTCGACGTTTTCTGCAATTTTCTTGAATGGCGCTGAGGGTTCTCCTAGGCAGACGAAGATGAGTGGACCCCAGATCTCAACCGAGAGTTTTCTTAGATTGTCTGACTCTCTCGGGAAATCCTCCAGGTTCTCAAAGCCCTTGTGAAACCTGAATCTTCCATCGGAGTCAAACACGCGTCCGTGTTGAGGACAGACAACGGAGCCGCCGGTGCTGGCCGATTCTACGAGAGGGTGCCAAGCGTGGGTGCAGACATTCGGAAAACAGTTGATCTCTCTCTTCGAGTTACTTTGAAGGAAAAGAGGTTTTCCAAGGAGGGAGAATGGGACTCGGGAACCCGGTTTGTTGAGAAGTTCAGTGATCGCTGTTGAACGACTAGCTGAGCCATGAGGGGCTAGCATCCAGGTTTTATTGAATATCGTCTCCATTTCGAGGTCGAGAAAGTTGAGGTCTGTGAAGGCTGAATCTGGTAACGATTCCGCTTTTCTAATATCTGGATCTACGAAGAAATTATTGCTCGAGAACTCCTCCATGATAGAAATCGAACCTCTCGCACAACAGACCGAATCCCGAGTATATAGTGACACAAGTCAATTCCTATCATTCGATCGTAGGGTCTTCGCGAGGAGCGTCCAGTTTCGGGTATTCGGCAATCTGTGTCGCGAGACGCAACTATTCTTGACACTTCTTGAACGGTAACGGGTCTGGTAACCGTAAATGGTAACAGATGAGAAGATGCCCAGTGTCTCGACTGGAAGTTCTTGGCCCGGACGGTTCAAATTCTCTTCCCGACTACCGCTTTCCACCAGATGTGACTGAGCGCTTCCACCTGTCACCTAGACGTCTTCGAATTGGCTGAAAAACTACTCCAGCAACGTTTTCCAAGGTAACGAAAACTGTCTTCGACCGCTCACTACCGACCTGAGCATTATTTTCCTTTCAGTTGTGCATCCATTTCGTCTGAGACTTCGAGATCTCTTCCCGTCGCGCGGCGTCGCAGGCCTTCAATTGCCCCACTTCGGTCAGCGTCCGAGTGGTTCTGTCCCAGCTTCCATTTCCCCTCAAGAGACTCTATCGGCATCTCGAAACCTATGATCTCCTTCAGCTCAGAGGCAATGTAATCCTTAGGCGAATCTGTAACCTTCCATCCGGTCGAAGAGCGGTCTTCAAAATAGACCGTCAGCTTCGTAACGAACTTCAACAATCGTTCCGCATCATCGAAGAATACTGGCCGTCCTCTCGCGTGAACCGAGATATAGTTCCAAGTCGGAACAACCTTTCCATCGTCTCGGCGAGTCTGATACCATGAAGGCGAGATGTAGGCGTCTGGCCCAACAAACAGCGCCAGCGCTTGGTTTCCTGGATTCGTGTCTCTCCACTGATTGTTCCCGCGAGCTACGTGGCCTTGAATCGTCCCGAACTTCCCCTCGGATCTGTCAACCATCATGGGGATGTGGCTCGCGAGCAAGCCCGCCTTACCCGACGTCACAAACGTGCCGAAACTGATTGTCTCGATGGCCCGCTGAAGAACCTCGACCCTTTCCTCCTTGAACCATCGCGGATTATACATCTGCGAAGCGACGACTACGGCTCCAATCTGCTCGGTGATAAACCGAACGCACCCCCGTCCGCTTGAGCCTATTCGTCGGAGCCAAAATCCTCTGAGGTAGTCTACGCCTTAGCAATCAAGAGTGCTATTTGCATGGGAATAGGAATTTCGAGAGCCGTTTGAGCCCACTGAGTTCTAGTTTTCGTCGTGTCCTCTCCATTACGACCGAGTATACGATCCGGCGGACTACTAGGCCTGTCTGGGTCTCCCGGTACGATTCCCATCTCGGCTCCCACCCCGCAGTTCTCAACTCCGACACACTATCCTCAAGCAGTGCTTTCTTCCTGAACCTAATGACCCTAGTCTCCTTCCCCTTCTCGCTCGCCCTGTCCAGCCGCTTCTTGATCTCTCCCCCAAACCAGCCCCCAAGCAATACACCACCGATAGAGCCGCTCACCGGCCACGGAAGGAGCTCCAAGAACCCGGCCAAGAGGAAGAGAGACCCGCCAATCAGACCGATAATCATCACTGACCGGGTCAAGTAGGACCAATCCTCCGAGGAGCCGCTAGGGATAACAAATGAGACTCCTATTCGAGTAATCTCTAGCGTTCCTCAACGCCCTTCGGTAACATTCGACAATGCTCTCACCCTCTAGGGAAGGCTGAGAGAGGGACGAGCTGGTACATCTGATTGACCATTGAACTTCTTCGATCCCGTATTGTCCTTGTGAGAATTAATCACGACAACAGCGAAAACAATTAGGGAGAGAGCGATAAGAGTTCGAAGGGTCAGCGGCTCTCCACCCAAGAAATAGCCGATAAGGACCGCTACGACTGGGTTCACATACGCGTAGGTTGTTGCCTTCGCAGTTGTGGTTTTTGTCAGCAGCCAAGCGTACGATGAGAAGGCGATCACGCTTCCAAAAATGATGAGGTAGAGGAGTGAGACTATGGATAGGGTAGATACGTTGCCTGGGGTGAAGCTTGTCCATTCCTGAGATGCAAGTGACGCGATGAGTAGAAGGGCTCCACCGGCCAGCATCTCCATTCCGCTACCCAGAAGCGGCTCCTTGGGCAAGGAGGCTTTGCGAGAATAGACGGAACCAAGAGCCCAGGCGAATGTCCCGACGACAAGTATCCCCGCCCAGAAAATGTTGACACCACCGCTGCTCAGAATATTACCCGGCCCAACTAGCACTGCGACTCCGCCGAAGCCAAGCACAATGCCGAGAACCGTCTGCGTAGCAGGAACCACTCGCTCTTTCTGGACTAGCTCAAAGAGCGCGATCCAGAGTGGAACCGTCGTAATTATGACGGCTGTGAGACCGGAGGGCACCACCCGTTCAGCGTTAACGACCGCTCCGTGATTTACAAGAAAGAACAACCCTCCGGCGATTGTCGCAGCCTTCCAGTTTGCACTTGTAGGACGAGATGCACCTCTGAGACGGGTCCAACCGTAGAGCGCTCCCCCCGCACCAAGGAAGCGGACCGCGGCCATAAGAAACGGCGGCAGAGTCTGGATTGCAAATCGAATCGCAAGATAGGTAGATCCCCAGATCAAATAGATGGAAAGGAAAGCTAGGACAATCCGCCATCTCAGCGTTAACAGAACCATATGGCCGGGTCCCGCGTGCTTGGATGGAAGAGCCGGGAGATATCTACATGCCCTTTGATTAACTCCGTCTAAGAGATCATCGCGAGTTCTCTAGAGTCGGTACCTGTAAGCATCACAGATCACAGAATTCTTGACGACCTTAACATCGTCATGGTCCCTCTGGCGTTTTCTAGGGACAACCAGGTCCCTCAACCTTACCGTCTCCAATCAACGCGCTATAGAGCCTCTCGAAACACGAACTCTACGCCGCGAGACACAACAGCAATTGAACACTTCTCGAATGGTAACGATATGTTAACCGCAAATAGTAACGGTGGTGTTGCATGCGGCCCTTGCTTAATGCTGTCTAATGCTGTGAGGAGCGAAAGTAATCAAGGCCATTCTCAATAGGGTGCATGAGGATCGCTCATCTGTTGAAGAGAAAGGTCGTTCTGGCGGTCTCGGTCGCGGCGGTGTTGATTGGTGTCTCAGCAGGTGTAGCTGGGTACTACTTTATTCGTACTGGATCTCCAACTGTGGATCATACTAGTTGCAGCGACCCGGACTTCACATCGAGCCACGTCTACAATCCATACCGACTGACAATCATCAAATCATGCATAACCGCTTCAGGTATCGTCGATAATGTCTTCAGCGAGGCCGACGGAGACTACCACGTCCGACTAGCCCTAGACTCACAATACAACAATCTCACCAACAGCGCCAACGACCAATACCAGTACGGTGACCTGGTCGTCGAGATAATCTGCGCACTACCAATAACCCAGCCTGACGCAGCATCCGCCTGCCAGAACTACACAAACAACATCACAATCCCCAACGTCAACGATCACATCACCGTCACAGGACCCTACGTCTTGGATATGGAGCACTCCAACTGGGCAGAGATCCACCCAGCTTACACTCTCACCGTCTCATGAAATAAGCACGATTCAATGGCAAGATCTTTCTTCATGGAGTTCACCGCGTTGGTGTGCTATATTTCGTCAAGGCTTTGGCAGCAATTTCGTTCTCGTGTCTGAGTAATAGCTGAAACGCAGCTCAAAAATACCAATGTCGGGTGAGCGGAGCGACTGGCGTGAACGCTTACGCGCCAACCCGTCACGAATGGAACAAGAACTAGCAATCAAACTAGAAGACAACGGAATAGTAAGTCTAATCCCGGCGACCGCTCCAAAGCCCGGGAATCTGGCACCGTTTTCGAGCTACTTCACCAAGCCACCTGAGGAAAGTGGACAATGGCAGAGACTTATGTAGGAAATTGTCTTAGCGAGTCGTCATGGCAAGATTCGTACTAGTTCCAGGCGCGTGGTTGGGGGGTTGGGCTTGGAGTGAAGTGATTCCGCTTCTCGCGAAAGAAGGCCATCGGGCTTACCCGGTCACCTTGACTGGAATGGGCGAGAGGGTCCACCTCGCCACGAAGGACGTTGGCATGGACACCGCCATCCAGGATGTTCTAAACGTGATCAAGTACAATCGTCTTGACGACTTCATCCTAGCTGGGCACAGCTTTGCGGGCAAAGTGGTGGCCGCCCTGGCTGACCGCGTACACTCTAAGGTTGAGAAGGTGATCTACGTTGATGCTTTCCGGCCCGAGAGAGTGAGGACACCGCAGGGAGCGTTCAACCCGGCGGGCGAGTTCGGACCTCCGCCTCAAGGAGGTTATGCCATCCCACTCACCAGGGAGATTATCGACCGGATCGGAAAGGATGTCACTGGCTCAAACCTAGAATGGATGATGACCATGGCTACGCCCTGGCCGACCAAGCTTGCTTCTGACCCGATCACACTGTCGAAGAATTACGACGGGGTGAAGGAAGCGTACATCTTCTGCAGTCTCAGCGGGGACCCGGTCGACGAGATCATAGCCGGCAAGTGGGGAAAGCTGGAAGGCCCCTACAAGGTCATCGAGGCAGGCCACTGGCCGATGATTACGAAACCTGAACAGCTGGCCAGAGATCTGATATCCTTAGCTAGGTAAGAGTAAGCTGGTCCAAGGCGCTCGGCGGGCGACGATCTCGGCGGCCGCACCCAAGATATCTCGAATCTTACCGTCCTCAGACAAATGCCCATTGCACCTTTCTCGAGATTCTTAGGTAGAGGTCGCCTTCAGAGAATGGCTTAAGTTGGGATGAGACATGATGTGCCGGTTGGACTCATATGGTGAAATCTAGTAAGCGCCGCACCGACAAGTCGGATCGTCCCCACGCTGGCGGCGTGGTTTTTGAAAAACTTCGGAAAGAGAAGCGAAGATACAACCGGGCCCAACGCTGAGGCGAGGCCTTCTACGTCTATGGCCGCCTTATGTTCGTGACTCGTAGCTTAAACTGTAAGGTCTTGCCGGCCATCGGATGGTTGCCGCTTCTTCCGTAGGCCTTCTCGGGTGGAATAACGATCTCCTTCTCCTCGTTCACCTTCATACCCATCAACGCCTCGTCAAAACCCTGAATCACCTTGCCCGTGCCTAAGATTACCATTAGCGGTTTGTATTCGCGAGCCGCGTTGTACAATCCCGCGCTCTTGGCTTCTTTCTCCATTGATGTGTCGAAGATCTTGCCACCGGGGAATCTTCCGATGTAATGGACGGAGACGGTATCGCCTTTCTGCGCTTTCAATTCCATGCTCATACTCATGATTCGTCACTAAGGCAAGTCTAGTTTTGGGTCTAAATAGGTAACGGTGTAACAGATGCTCATCCGGTACTTTTGCCTGCGATAGAGCCTCGCCGATATTCGCGAAGTAGGATGTAGAGTGGGACGATGAAGAAGAGTGAATCGAGCGCAAAGAAGAGCGGGTTGTAGACTGTACCGTTGGCTTGGACACAAGGCCGTGGGCAACTACTCAGTACAATCTTCCAAGGGAAGGGCAAGCCGTAGTTCGACCCCGTGCCACCGCCCGGATTGACGCCTTCACTCCAGCCGCCGACCCAACTGGTTGCGAACGTCAAGAGGACTCCAACGGGAACTAGAGGAATCGCCGTCCGGAATGCTGCTATTAGTGATTTAGAAGTTTGACCTCGGAGCGATAAGACTCCGGACGTCCCCAACGGGACTAATCCAATAATCATGAAGATTGATGACCAATTCTCCTGTCCGACAGCTAAACCAGAGCCATATGGCGCGGTCCAGTACCACGCGCTGAAAAGAAACGCTATTCCAGCTACGGCTGCGAGTCCCAGATCGAGCGCGAAGGTGAAAGTTTTCACGACTTGAAGAGCGGCTTTGGCGTGATAATAATCGAGTTCAACCTTGAGACCAGCAAAATAGTTACAGCTAATGCTCTGAAGCCATGTGGTCGCTCCACTAAGCCCTATTCATGCGGTATTTCGTTTAGGGTTCAGGTGAGAGACTTGATCCTCCAGTAACGGGCTGGCCCGAATAAAGTTGGTAGACTTGCCAAACTAATCATTGAATGGTTAGGCCGGAAGTCCACTCCCCGACGTAACTGTCCCTCACCACAGGTGGTCAGAGGTGTCCTCTGTTTCTTAGATAGTCACTCCTCACTCTCAAGTAGTGAGGGGTCAAATGCAATTGCTTTTTCAGGTTCCGATGCGTAAATTACTTGGTGGTGGTTCTTCAAGAGTGTCGCAACAAAATCCGTACGCGCTGATTTTTCTATCTCACTGAGATCATGTCTGCACATAAGCGAGAGATCTAGGCTGTTGAAGTTATCATGAAGTAGCTGTTCGTAGAGTAACTCTAGCTTCATGCCTTTGACGGACTTCTCGATTGGCACAAAATTGCGATAGAAGCGATATGGAGGTCTCAGACCAATGGTGGACTCTCGGATCACCTTCTTGAGATTATCGTGCGGGTTGCCTTCGCTGACATCAGAACGCTTGATCGTGTGTACCCGTAGAAGGTTTTTTTGCCTGAAAGACTCTACATCTATTCCACTTCTAGACAATCTTCTCTCGATTCTTGTTGGATCATCGAACGTGAGATAGACACACGATTCTCCTCTTTCGAGTCCCTTCGATATGTAGTAAGACGTTACCAATTCCGCGTATTTCTTATCGTCGCAGAGAAGCACCGAGTGACTCTTGGGCGGTAGTTCATCAAGGAACTTTATTGGTCCATAGTCCTCCTTTTCAGAAAACCCTGATTCTTTGTAATCCAAGTACTTCATGCCAATTTCGTGCACAAATCTGCTGATTCGTCTGTGGTCTTGCAGAAAGTCCAAACCCTTTGCAGTAATTGAAATTGGTTCTCGAACAATCAGTTCCTTCGCTGCCATTTCTCCCAGATAACGTGAAAATTTGTCATAGGCAAGATTACAACGTTGCTGGACTCGCGTAGGCTTTACCTCACCACCACTCCTCAATTCTTGCTCTATCCCTTTGAGAATATCGTTGTAAATTTCCATTCTAGTGCGCTTTGGTTTTGGTGGCTGGGCTGAGTTGCTCATGTGTTAAGGGTCTGCCTTTTGTTGCTCGACGGCTTCTTCACTTAAGCAAACGCTCCCCAAGGGGCGTAACGGGTTTTAACGTGAAAAAGACAACTTCTCGTAATGAGGGCATCGAGACCAGGGAGTCCTTGCTCATCTTACAGCGGACTCAATCTGGTGCCCTATGTGGGACTTCGACTCTTGTCGTCCACGATTAGATTATTGGTCGAAGTGAAACCTTGCCAAGAATCTCTAATTTTCAGTCTCGCTCAGTCGATGAATGGAGCTTGTAAAAGTGCTGAATATTCATGATGAAGTCTGGGGCCTCCAAGAAGACCGAAACAGTCTCCTACAGGATACGGTCTGACCTCAAGTCGGCCCTTGAGGAGGAATCTAGAAGGCTCGGCATCAACCCTAACGCTTTGGTTTCCCAGATACTTACCCGTCACATTGATTGGGGGCGTTTTACAGGCCGACTCAATTTTATCCCGGTCAGCAAGGACTTTCTCAGGCTCATATTTGACTCCCTCTCAAGAGAAGAGATAGAGAGGACTGCGAGATCGCTGGGCGAAACCACGGCCCATGAAGAAATCCTGTTCCTATTTACACGCATAAGCCCAGCAACGGTTCTTCAGTTCCTGAAACTCTGGGCGAGCCACTTTGACGCTTCGGATTACCGGTACGAAGGCGGTAAGCATGTTTACACGGTTAAGCATGACATCAACCTCAACTATTCCTACTTCACTAAAGAGTACTTGTCTTCACTCCTGCGAAGCTCGATCGGGACGAATGTCGTTTTTGAGGTCATGACTCCAAATTCGATAACCTTCGCCTTCACGGACTCACAGAGCGATTGGAACAATGGAGGTGGCAAGCGACTAAACGATATGTCAACCAAGAAATCCAGCGACCCAACTGCCCACAGGACATACTGATCTGAGGATTGTGAGTGATGCTCTGGGAGCTACCGCCTGCGAACATGGTCCAATCCTCGTTTCGAGCCAACCCTTTTGACCTAAACGGGCCAGGGAACTTCGACTACTGCGCGAGCTATGCTAACGCTCCAATTACCGGGCTAGCTTCATTCAAAGTAGCGTGGTTCAAGTGATTCGGACGTCGCCTTCGAAATTGGATTTCATCCTACCCAACAAGCCTGAATCAAGGTTCTGGTCGCATAAGGTTCGGAAGAAAACGCAACCCTGATGAAAAGCACGAATCAAATCCGCCCGCTGACTGAAGCTGTTTATACGCACCCGATACATTGTTCCAGCGTATGATAGCTGAGAAGCAGACCCCTAAAGCTCGCTTCTCCACAAAGCTCCCGAACGGAGACTTTCTAGGAATCACCATATGGCCAGGAAAAACTCATCCCTCCGACGAAGTCGTTACAGTTCAGATCCGACATCCAACCGGCGATAATTGGGAGACGACTGCGCGAATAGCACTCTATCGGACTCCGGACGGGAAGTATTCCTTGCTTCCGGAGAGGCCGGTAACAAAGTCTTCAGACAAGGCCGAAGCAGTAACTGTAGCTGCGGAAGAGGAGAATTAGGAAAAATGGCGACGAGCGAGATAATGCTGGAAGAGACCCCATTCCTCAATCTGACGACTAGAGGCAGGAAGACAGGGCTCAAGCACGACATCGAGCTCTGGTTCGCCTTCGAAGACGGAAAACTGTACTTCCTCGCACACGAATCCTCTCACTGGTGGAAGAACGTCGTCAAGACCCCACGGGTCGAAGTGGAAGTCTCAGAGATACTATTCGAAGGAACGGGCAGACTAGTCCCAGAGAAACTCGAACACATCTTCGAACTCTTCCGTCGCAAGTACGGGAAGGATCAGGTAGAAAGATGGTACGGCGGCGAGAGGTCAAAGCGGAAAGCAGTGGAGATTCAGCTCGGACGGGTCCTGGGAAAGAAGCCGAGCGGCAAGAGCAGCCTCTTAGAGATAGCCATATAGCAAATCGACATTCGACTCTGGGTCAGAGGAAGCATGGCGTACGGTCTAGCTGAAGGATTCAGAAAGACAGCGGTCCGATTGGGTGGAAGGAAGAAGAAGAACCAAGCAGTAGTCATTGCAACTTTTGGCAATCATTTTACTCTGAATGATGCGCTCGAAATATTCAGGAAAGAAGGACTAACGTTCGAGACGGAGAAGGGCCACATTGTGAAGATCTTCCTCGACAAGAATACGAAAGAGAGAGCAGAACAAATCCGGAGCATCATCAGGGAAAACTTCGGCTACGTCGAGCCTCTCTAGATACAAATCCCGATTCGTTAAGTCGCTAACAATAGTTTCCTGAGTTAATACACGTCAGTCGATTTAGCGGTAACGAGTAATTCGCGCCACTCGTTGAGGGCCGCTCGGCCGGAACATTTCTTTAGAAGCCTGTTTCTCGTTTTTGGGGACGGTTGGGGACAGGCTTTGCCAAGGACTCTGAAGGGGAATGTTGCAGTCGTCACGGGGTCGAGCCGTGGAATCGGCAGGGGGATAGCTCTGGGGCTGGGAGAGGCAGGCTGCACGGTATACTTGACGGGTAGAACTCTTCGAAGTGGGGAGAGTGATCGGCCTGGCTCAATCAATGCGACCGCTGAAGAATTGGACAAGCTGGGTGGAGTGGGCATTCCTGTCAAATGCGATCATCGTTCTGACTCACAGACAGAATCAGTCTTCAGTCGAGTTGAGGAAGAGCAGCATCGTCTTGACCTTCTGGTGAACAATGCTACGCTGTATTCTCTGGATTACGGACCACGAGAGGATCTTCCGTTTTGGGAGCTGCCTCTTGAAGAATGGGACATGATGAACACGGTGGGACTCCGATCATACTTCGTGACGAGCATGTTCGCAGCGCGAATGATGACCCGTCAGAGATATGGTTTGATCGTCAACGTCTCTTCTATGGGCGCTGTTCAGTACACAGGAAACGTCTCGTACAACGTCGTCAAGGCGGGTGTTGATATGATGACAACCGGGATGGCAGAAGAGCTACGCAAACACAATGTCGCTGTCGTCTCGCTTTGGCCCAGATTAACAAGGACCGAGGGAGTGACTGCTCATCCGGAACTATTTCCCAACTTGAGCAGGGCGTGGTCACCTACGTTCAACGGCCGAGCTGTTGCGGCCTTAGCATCAGATCCGAAGATTATCGAAAAAACAGGCCATGCTTTCCAAGCACCACTCCTCGCCAAAGAGTATGGATTCACCGATGTTGACGGCAGGTCACCGGAATGAAGACTCCGAAATTCGTTCAAGTGTCGTTCGACGTAGACAAGACCCTCTTCCGCCAGCCAGCACTCACTCAGGCCGCTCGAGGCTTAGGGATCGGCAAAAAGTGGGACGCGATTGACGAGATGTACGAGCGCAAGCGGATAACTCTCAGACAGGGACTACTCCAACAGTTTCAGCTTCTCGTCGGGATGAAACTCACAGATGTTCTAGCTGAAGTCTCTAAGGTTCCGATGATGCGGAACATCCGAGAGACGGTTGAGAAGCTCTTGGGCCTTGGACTGCAAGTCATCCTTTGCACTGACAATCCGGATTTTCTCTGCCAGTATCTGGTGGAACAATTCGGTTTCCGCGGGTTTGTCTCGTCGAAAGTGGCCGTAAAGAACGGAGTAATCACGGACGACATTGAGCCTCTTCCCGACAAGCGCCTGGGAATGAGAAAGTATTGCGCGTGGATGAGCATTCCACTGAGCAAGACCATGCATGTGGGGGATGGGTTGAATGATGTCCCGGTCTTTCGAGTAGTTGGCTATTCTATCGCCTTGAACACTAGTCTTGAGAAGGTGAGAAGGGCGGCCTCACATCAATTGGAGACTGACGACCTTCTCGACGTGTATAAGCACATTCAGTCAGTAATATCGAGTGAAAGGTCAGTAGATTAGTCGGCTGCTGAGCCCGAGCCTCTTCTTGTCTGTCGCGAACGCGCATTCTTGAAGCCCCATCCTTCTTCCCAAATTGAGAGCCAGGTGTTGAATGCAGAACATGACTTGTAGCGTTGCGAGAATGGGATCGCGGCTCTCGCTCTTCAACAGATACGAATGGAAGCCATTCTTCGAGAGAACTCGAAACATTTCACTCGTCTTCTTGTCTGAGCTCGGAGCTAAGAAGAGAAGATTGTCTGTTTTCTCTAGTGAGAAGAGCTGGGAATGTCCAACCTGCTCAGTATGCTGGTATTGAGCCGGTAGTCCCAGATCCTCGTGAATCTTGAAGGCTGCATACATTGCGAGAGAGTAGCCGATTCCGGATCCGACAAATAGAAACGATCCTCGAGGGTGGACCCACAAGGGTCGAGCCCACTCGGCTGCTCTTCTTTCCATAGTGCGTAGAGAATTGAGTTTCGGTAACTGACGGATCAGTGAGGCTACCGCAAGGAGGCTGGCGGAGAAACTCGCCGTCCCGGACGTAAGGATTCCCGAGCTTCCATATCGTAACTGAATTACATCGTCGCATTCCTTCGCAAGGGGGCTCTCCGCGTTCGCGGTTATTGCAACGCGCTTCTTGGCTAACCCTTTGACTCTCTTGGCTAGCTGTATGTTCGTTCTGGTTTTGCCGCTGACTGATGTTATGAAGAGGGTTTTGTTTTTGGTTACTCGGGGATAGAGCTGGAGCTCGAACGGGTCTACACCAGCAGCCTGCATCCCGGACAGGTAGTGGGCGAATAGTGAGCTTGCGAAGGAGTCTCCGGACCCGGTGAAAATCATACCAGAAGGGTCAAGGTGGCGAAACCGGTGGTCCTTATCGAGTTCGTGTGCGAATGTTGGAAGGTCCTTGATTTGGTAATGGATCTCCTCTTCCATTGCGTCCAGAGAGGGTTTCCTACTCGGCCGGCTCTGCGGTTTCTTGTCTATAGAGGCCACCTGAGTAGGTCCATTTCTTGCCGCATTGTTTGCATTGGAGGTTGAATCCGGTCCTCCAGCCGTCTGCGCTTCGTATCTCGCCGGTTATGGCGAGTTCCCCACGACACGAGCAGCGCGGGACAATCCTCGACAAGATATCATCGATCTCTCGGCGCGGAATAAATGCAATTGGTAGTCTGAAGCGTTCCAGGGGAATTTTTGGGAGAATTTTGCGGCGGGTCTTCAGTTATTCTTATATGCCTTGCCCCTGTCATACATACAGTATAGGTATTCGAATGGTCCGATTGGATATTCGAAAACTTGTGAGCGTGAAGCAAAACGTCGTATAAGGTCATGGTGGCCTTCGGCGAACAGACCTACACTCTACTTAGCGAAGAGGCTCGAGCCCGCGGAATAACAATACAGGAACTCCTCCGAGCAGTCGTCATACCTGACTGGTTCAAGGCGAAATACGAGCCTGTTCCGAGACAAAATCCTATCATCGAGCGGAGGACGAGAGAGGAAGAGCCTGTAGTGCATTCGTTCTCAAACAAGCTCAGATACTAGCTTCACTGAACGAACTTCTCTTTTTCATTCCGTCCAACGCTGGCCCGAGTGCTGTGACTCCGCTTGAGCCCAGGGTCAAAGTCGCCTCTCAAACCGTTTTCTACGCCTTCCACACGCGTGACGGGACTTGCGAATCGGGGTGTGGGATCTCTCAAACCCGCGTCGCCGAGATAGTTTTCGGCGTCGAAATTGTAGAATGGGACCTTTGCTCCTCCTGTCTTTCTCGAACTGGTTTTCTCGAATACTTCAACTCCCTGCCTTCGGCCACCCCCCGAGAAGCCGAAGAAGTCAAGATACTCCTGGGACTTTCGAATGAGATGTTTGAAAGGCAGAACCGAGTTGCCCCGCTCATAACCTAGTTTCGAGAGTTCAGACACTAGCCCTTAGTTGCCAATAACTCCTTCTCCCTCTAGAGACCTAGGTCCGACGATATCTATTACTCATACTCTTCTAGGAATTTGTTTAAGTTCGGGAATCACAAGTCCAGGAACTCTTAGCTGCCTGATGAGTACCGAGACCTTACAAAGAATCCGTTCTTTCAAAACGACGCTCGTTTGCTCTATCCTGGTCTTCATTGCGATCAGTAGCGTTGTGGTCAATCTCTCATCTGCGCCCATCAGTCCAAAGGTCAAAGGACTCCCCACATTCAATCCGCAAGGTCTTCCGCTCGCTCGGGCCCATCCCTACCTTACATACGATGAGCAAGCAGGGACTACATTCACTCAAGACTTTTCCAGTCTAGCCTTCGACGTCTCCGCGGTAGCTCAGACTGGACCCGACGGCGTAGGCCCAGCCTACTTGCTCAATGGGCTGACCAACGCTGGTTACTGGTACCAGGTCGGATTATCTTGGAAATGGCCTTCAACCAACGGCGTCCCTCTTGCCGGATTCGACATGAATTATGAGGTGTTCAATCAATACGGAGTCTCCCTGTTCCCAGCGAACGGCGGAGGTGGGATAGATCCCATCCAAGTAAACGCGGGAGACTTGGTTCTGCTAACCCTGAATTTTGCTGGAACCGACGTGTTGATGCAGGCGACGGACTGGAACACAACCTCTAGCGCGGCTGAGTACTATCCAGCCGTCGGAGCGAGCTACTTCGTAGGCTTGCCGAATAGTATCTCCTCCAATGGCTTCTTCACCGGGCTAATGACAGAAGAGTATCATTCTGCTCCCTATTACGGAAATGTACGACCAGTCGTCTACCAAGAGAACAGCTTCAACACGTCATCCGCGTGGCTCTGGGTTGACGAATTCGACACAAACACCTTCCAGCCAATCTTCTCCGATGCAACAACTTCGCCCATCAGCATCGACAACGCGTCGCTACAATATTTTTCGTTTCACGGCATGGCTGAAGCGATCAGTGCCAGAGAGTTCATTACCGGTCTACTGCCCATCCAACCTCCTCTTCTAACAGCTTCCACTTCCTCGACGTCTCGTCCCGGCGATCAAGTCATAATTACTCTTGACCTGCAGAACCCGAACAATCTAGCAATCAGGATAAAGTCGCTTATCATCTCAACAGCGTTCGGAATCTTCAACGTATCGTCCTCGGTCCCGTCTTCGCCGATAACGAGCAACTCAACATTTACTGCAAGCATCACCATCCCGACCAGCCTACTCGCTGGAAATTACACGTTGACAAGTATCGCGGATTGGCAATTCGATCCGCAACTCAAGGAGAGGATCGCGCCCGACCCACTGCAAGCAAACACGACGATTACCATAGATCGTACCGCGAACCCTGCAAATCCACATCCCTCAACCCCGCCCCCTACCACACCGCCCAAATCGACCAGGACTACTCCAGGTCCTGAGCTAACACTCCTCCGCGCAGTGCTGATCCCGGCACTTCTCGCCTATGCGGGTGCGGTGGCGTTGGTCGTCGCTCTAGTCATACTCAGAGAAAGACGGACACTCCCGCTACCAAACCCGACCTCAGTCGCCTGCAAAGTGTGCGGTAGCGCAGTCGGTCAAACAATGCTCTTCTGTCCCAACTGCGGTTCATTGCTCACGACTCCAAGCGATACCGGTAGCATTTCAGCAGGCCCGCAACCACCCTCGCCTCCTTGAATTGCTTCTTGGCCTGTGCAAAGTTTTTCCGTTGAGCCATCACTTCTAGGATTGGGCAGACCTAATTGGTCAATCCTGTCACAACGAGGAGGTTCTGTCCGAAATGCCATTCTGAGAATATTATTCTCTGGATGGGAGGATACACTGGGGCAATGTACCGGTGTCCGGACTGCGGTTACACTGGCCCGGTAGTCATCGAGACAGACGGCCCTGTTCCATCCGGGGAATCCGAAGTAGATGAGAAGGAATAGAACACCCTCGATCCGAAAGCTAGTGTCCAGCCGAACTCAATAGAATCAGATTAGAGATAGTTTCTTTCCCGCCTTCTCAAAGGCATCGGAAGCTTGGTCAAGATCTTTCATAGTATGTGCGCTTGTCACGATGGTCCGGATTCTAGCTTTGTCCTTTCCGACCATCGGATAGACTATTGGTAGAACGAATACTCCCAGCTTGAACATCTCGTCCGCAAGTTTCTGGGCTGTCCCGCTCTCGCCGACCATGACTGGTGTAATGGGGGTCTCGCTCTGTCCCGTGTCGAATCCTAGGTCTTTGAGTGCTTTCTTGAAGTAGCGTGTATTGTCCCAGAGTTTCTTCACCAATGATGGATTCTTCTTCACTAGCTGGATTGCAGCGATACAAGCTCCGGGAATAGCTGGCGGTTGAGACCCGGAGAGAAGATAGCTTCGGACTTTGTTCTGGAGATATGTGCACAGGTCTTTCGAGCCAACAACGTAACCGCCGACACAGCCGAAGGCTTTGGAGAATGTTCCCATGTCAACATCGACCTTGCCCTCAACATGGAAATGGTTGGTGATTCCTCGTCCGTTCTCGCCTAGGACTCCGTCTCCATGAGCGTCGTCAACATAAGTTATGGCTTGGTATTTCGCTGCCAAGTCCACGATGTCCTTCATTGGAGCAATGTCTCCATCCATGCTGAAGACTCCGTCAGTAATGATTAGGATCCTCCGGAACCGGTCAGTATTCTGCAGCTGTTTCTCTAAATCTCCCATATCCTTGTGTTTGTAGACTCGCCTCTCTGCCTTAGTCATTCGACACCCGTCGATGATGCTTCCGTGATTCAGCTCGTCACTAATGATCAGGTCTCTCTCATCCACCAGGGCGAGGATTACTCCCGCATTCGTTGCATAACCTGATTGAAACGTGATCGCTGACTCAGCTCGCCGATAGTCGGCAAGAACTTTCTCCAGTTTCAAGTGAATGTCCATAGTGCCCGCGATTACGCGTACAGACCCGGACCCGGCACCATACTTTCGTGTAGCAGCAATCGCGGCCTGTTTCAGCTTCGGATGATTAGCCAATCCGAGATAGTTATTGGAACATAGGACTAGGACATTCTTGCCATCAACCTTAGCGTGCGGGGCTGATGGGCTCTGAAGAGTCCGAATACGCCACAGCAGATCATCCTTGTCCAGGCCCTCTAACTCTTTGCGCAGACTATCAAGTAGAGGTTCTCGCTGTAGGTCGGATTGCTGGCTCATTTCGGACAAGGCTGATCGACACCTCCGTAAAACGCTTTAGAAGATTCGCTCGCTCGAATCTTTAGACTGACAATAACGTTTTACACTCGACCCGAGCGCCGAGGGAACGGTTCAAGGGAATAGATTGAAGGATCAGATGCACGCTGTTGTCAAGACTGTTCCGGGTCCCGGCGCGGTCTATGAGCCATGGGCTTTCGCTCCCAAGCCGGGTCTGAGAGACATTCAAGTCCGGGTCGAGGCAACTTCCATCTGCGGGACGGACATGCAGATCTATGATTGGCACGAACTGATGGCTAAGCGTGTCAAGCCTCCTCTCGTAATGGGTCACGAGTTCGCAGGAAAAGTGGTTGAAGCGGGGAAGGAGGTCTCGGAACTCAGAGAGGGCGATATTGTCTCAGGCGAGACTCACATCAACTGCGGAAGATGTTTCCAGTGTCGGACCGGGAATGGTCACATCTGCGAGAGGATGCTCCTGCGTGGAGTCGACACCGACGGGTGCTTCGCCGAGTATCACACTCTTCACGAAAGTAGTGCGTGGCTCAACGATAAGAGAATTCCAATTGAGACAGCAAGCGCTCAAGAACCATTAGGCAACGCCGTCCACGCCGCCTCTGCAGCCGACATTCCAGCGCATACGGTCGCGGTCTTTGGCTGTGGTCCAATAGGAGCGTGCTTGATTGGGCTTTGCAAATCGTTCGGAGCCAGCAAGATATTCGGAATCGACATCGTAGAATACAGGCTGAACCTGGCGAAAAAAATGGGTGGAGATGTCCTCATCGACGGATCCAAAGAGAAAGTTGTCGATACGATCATGAAGATGACTGACGGGCGCGGCGTTGATGTCTTCTTCGAAATGTCTGGCGCGCCACCATCGTTCGAAGAGGGATTCAGGGCTCTTCGCCCTGGGGGAACTGCTGTCCTATTCGGGCTGCCCTCGAAGAACGTCGAGTTCGACGTGGCGAACTGGATAGTCTTCAAAGACGCAAACGTCCGAGGGGTCTTCGGCCGACGACTATGGAGTACCTGGTACAAGACGGCGGAAGTGTTGAAGGCCGGAGATGTAGATCTTACGAAATTGATTACTCACAGGTTCGCGCTAGAAGAGTTCGCCAAAGCATTCGCCTTGATGAAGTCGGGCCGATCTGGAAAGATCGTCATGTATCCAAACCGGAAACCACCTAGCTCAAACTAAGAGACCTACGCGTCGAGACTCTACGCTAACGCTTCTTCGGCTCGGCTGCCTGAGCTTCCTTCTGCCGAGTCTTCAGGATCTCGTTGGCTATCCCCTTGAGTACAACTGATCTTTGACCAGTTTTCTTGATAGTGACATACCCTGTCTTCTCCCATGGAGAGCCTGAAAGGGCAGCTTTCTCTTTAGTTTCCGGAGAATAGCCCAATGATATTGCTGCTTGCCAGACCTCTTTCAGACTCGGCTGCTTTACCGCCCGCGATACGGGCAGCCTGCGTCCTCGACCTCGGGTCTTAGAACTGTCTATGTGAGCGGGCCAGACTATTAGGAATCCTGGGCGCTTCAATCGCCCACCAACGCAGCCTAGTTCTTCTGGGACTTTTCTAGTAGGATTGCGTTGATAACGCCGTGTTGTCCCGGACGGGACGTGACTCGAGCCTGTCCCAACTCCGTATCTACAATCGCTCCCTTAGTGATGACGCCTCTCCGTTGATAGTCTACATTAGCTGGGTTTCTTACGACGCGCAGAAGTTTCGATTTTGAACTCTTACCTGAAGCCTTGTCGGTCACAACGGCCCATTCAGCTACCGCGATGCGTACTTTTGTTCCGCCGCCGCGTGTCCCAACCCATCTCTGCTTTATCGGACCAAGAGTCGTCTCGGTTGGTTCGGAGCCTGCTTCAAAGGCCCTCTTTCCACGCCAGGGTCGTTTGGTTCCGCCGGTGGGCTTTCTCTTGTATTGACTGCAATGAGTCTGGGGCATTGGATGACAAGGGACGCTGTTTCAGGGTTCGGCATATTAACCGTTCCCTGAAAGTTATTCTATAGACCTCTTTTTCGCGATTTTCTGTTCAGAGTAACCGAATGGGAACGTGACGAATGAGCCATCGTGCTCCGCGAGCAACACGATCACAAATACGCTTCGTTGTGTCACCGTTTGTTCCTCCCGCGACTACGCTGGTAAGCTTTCTTGTTGGGTGTCTTGGTTCGACGTGGGATATGTTCCTCCGCTTTCTTCTTGTCTCTTGGTACATTGTGCTGATTGTACTGCTCAAACTCCTTCTTCAATTCTTCAACCACCACAGTCGAAGTGGTGTCAGACGCTTGAGCAGAGACAGCAGTCGTCGAAGTCGATGAATCTTCTTCTGTTGACGATTCTGCCTTTCCTCAGTTCTCTCACGTATGTTGAATCGTTACTAAAGTCTCTTTCTTGCTAACCCCGCCTAGGTGGTGACACATCAGGGACACAGTCCCTTCACCTCTTTCCCCTACAGTTACAGAAGCAACGGAAACGATCTGAGGTCAGGCTTCAAGCCGTCCGACTGCGATTGGTCAGAATTTACCCGATCAACCGCGTCCGGTATACGAATCTTTATTTGACCGCGGAGCCTCCTGTCTTGTAAATTCGAGGCGCAACCCAGAGAATGCCCAATTATTGCTTGGAATGCGGCGGAAACCTAAGCTACGATTCCGCAATCAAGCAATACGCCTGCAAGAGTTGCGGTCTGACATTTTCCTCACAAGATCTTCTTCAGGGTCGTGAGAAGATGCTCCAGAGCCAGGAGACGGTTGACGAGGAGAAGAAACGCCGCCAGAAAGACTATCTGAAATGGTGGCTCAGCTCAGACAAGAAGACAAAGTAGACGATTCTTTCGAGAACAACTTTTCAGCTCTTAGGTAACCATTAGACTCGAGAGATTTCTCCCCGAATTCAAGCATTGAAATTGAAGCAGAGGCTTTATTCCCAAAGTCAGATTAGGACTCGTCTGGACAGATCCTGACTCTCTCGCATAGCGATAACATCCTCGAAGACATTCTTGAAAAATGGAGGCGCGGGTCCCGAGGACCCCTGCCGCAATTGACCCCCCTTCAGCTCCTCAACGCGCTTCTACTCATAGACCGCGAGGGACCATTAGGACGTAGAGCATTGGCGAGCGCTCTTCAGCTCAATGACGGAGTAATTCGAGGTCTGCTAGAACGGCTGGCAGAAAGCAGAATGGTCACTGTGACTGAAACCGGTGTTCAACTCTCCAAGATCGGGAAAGAGAGTCTTAGGAAACTTCTGCGTCAGTTATCAATCAAGAATTTTGTCTCCTTGGAACAATCTGACTTAGTTCCTGCAAGTTCTGCCATCGCAGTCCACGTCAGCAAAGCGTACAGACCCGGAATGACTGGAATTGTTCAGAGGGATGAGGCTATCAAAGCTGGAGCGGAAGGCTCAATCACTGTTGCAGTCCTTGGAAAGAAACTTGTGATTCCACCGGACAACAAGAGTATCGCCGAACTCGCTCCAAAAGACAACGCCAACCTCCGGAGTGAGCTGGACCCCGTCGACAAGGACCTCATCATAATCGGCTTCGGAAAGGACTCGGGACGCGCCCTTGCAGGTGCACTTGCAGCAGTCCTCTCGCTACAGAAATCCTAAGAGGATTCGGATCTAACAGGAGAGCACAGGTTGTCTGGAAAGTCCACTGCTGAGATAATCTCGATCGGCAACGAACTTCTTATCGGACACACACTTGACACCAACTCCCACTGGATAGCAAAACAGCTGACAAAGTTAGGCTGGACCCTCGAAAGAGTCACACAACTACGCGACTCCTTGGATTCAATCAAGTCCGGCGTGCGCGGATCTCTCAAGAGAAGCCCGAGTGTTCTAATCACTATTGGCGGGTTGGGTCCGACACATGACGACATGACTTTAGCTGGAATAGCGAGAGCCATCAACCACCGATTGAGGCTGAACCAGGAAGCGTTGCAACTAGTGAAGGATCACTATCGCAGACTCGAAAGTAAGCCCAAACTCACGAAGTATCGGACTAAGATGGCAACTCTTCCGCAAGGGTCCACGCCTCTACCGAACCCTATTGGCACCGCCCCCGGAGTAAGGATGCAACTGTCAAACACAACCCTGTTTTCCTTACCAGGTGTGCCTTCGGAAATGAAGGCGATTTTCCGAGGCAGCATTATTCCTTACCTGGAATCCTTTCACGCCTCGCGTCCAAAGGAAATTGAAATCAAGATTACCGGGATCATAGAGTCAGCCCTCGCACCGATTCTGGATCAAGCTCGCAAGTTCTATCCAAAATTGTACTTCAAGTCTCATCCCAGAGGCAGAGAAACAGGAATAAGGCCTTTGATCCTGCTACACATCTACAATATTACGCCGGGTGCTGAAGAAGGAATCTCCGAAGCAGCCGCTTACGTCATGGTGCAGCTGGCCAGAATTGGGGGCCGACCAAAACTCATTGCGAGAGAGTGATCTTCTATCCGTCGCGAGTCTATTCTCCAGCGACTTGGACGAGATCCTCTGGTTGCCTATTGCTAGTCTGGGATAGGTTCATGATTCCACCGGTCAAGCTCTGGGCTCCAACTCCGTTCTTTGCTAACACCTCTGCTACACGCAAAGATGTTCCTCCAGCCATGCAGACTAGGAGTGTCTTCGACTTGTCTTTCGGCAGAAGATCGCTTATCCCGGCTGGAATCTTCTCGGTAGTTATCAGCGCCTGAACGTCTCGGGCCGTCGCCACCTTCACTTTGTCCTTATCACAGCCCAGCGCGTCTGCGACCAGCTTGATCCCTTCCTCTCTCGGAACAAACATCGCGTGGGTCCAGAGAACTTCCCCGTAGGTCGGCTGCTTGGAGTTCGCCTCTTGCACGTTGACCTCGAGTGGGTCTGACGTCTCTACTGGTACCTCAAGATCTGCTAGATATTTCTGCAATCCATCAGCAATCATCACAACAAAATTGTTGCCCGCACCGTAGTTGATCATCTGCAAGGCTGAGTAGAGGGCTAGTGCGCCGCTCTCGCCGATGCCATAGCCTCTGCCTGCGAAGAATCGCAAGAGTCGTCTAGCCGCCTCGAAGTCTACCTCGTGTTCGCCACCGTACAACTCGGGCTGGTAGAATCTCAGACCGACAGCCTTGTCTCTCGTTCGTATTCCCGCAACATCCTGGTTGGCCAACGGGAACACGACGTGCACCGACTTTTGTTGATACTCGGTTTGTGTGTACTTGGCGAGCCCTGCTGAGGTCCCTCCTGTTCCGAAGGCAGTGATTATTCTGAAGTCTCCGAGCGAGTAGCCCTGAGCTTTGAGCTGCTGATCGATCTCCGGAGCTGTAGTCGTCTCGTGGGACCGGACGTTTAGTTCGTTATCGTACTGTTCTGGACAGAATCCATCGTAGATTTTGGCAAGCAGTTTGGCAAGGCTGATAACGTCCTGTTTCGCGAGCAGTGACTCCACGTCGCCCCGAGCGTTGTCAAATACTGACGTCTCAAGGCCTAGTTGTGAGAGCTGTTCTCGGACACTTGCCGCCGCGGCCTTTGCAACTACCAGATTTTGGTCTATCTTCAGTCCCGGTGCCGGGCATATGTCAACATCCAGATTCACAGAACGTACTCCTTCTTTCTTGAGCTCGTCCAAGACTCCTCCTTGCAGCTTCCTCGAGACTAGAACGATAACTTCCAGCCCCAGGTCTCTCAGCATGCCGAGCGCTAGGCCAAAGTTGCCGGAGGTTGCTTCGAAGATCTTCTGGCCGGACCTAAGTTTACCCGTGATTATTGCGTCTCTGATTATCTCTACAGCAGGTCTTACTTTGACGGAGCCACCGAAGATTTGAGAGTCCAGCTTCCCGAAGACCCGCACCGTCCTGGGGTCGATTCTAATCCCATACTCTGCCCTCGCGCACTCAGATAGGGGGGCCGTGAGGTCGACCAAGGGTGTCGGATTCGCGACGACTCCAGCACTCTCTTCTCCAACGACGTGCGGCGTCCGACTCAGGATTTTCTCGTCAAATTTACCGAGAAGATCCTCGTCGATTCGTGGCGAGAACGAACTACGCTGCAATGATTGTCCATAGCGTTAGGGACAGGGCTTTATATAACGTATGTCATGTTGCGACCCTATGACCGGCACTTACAAGGCGCCAGACATCCCGACCAGCCAGATTACAGGAGAACTCGTCAGAGACGAGCTCTTGAGATGCTTTGAGAGCGCGAACAAGGAGTTCTTCACGCTCCTACATCAGCCCGTCACCGATGAGGCGTTGAAGACACAGGTCAAACAGTTCGTTGAAGGAGTATTCCAGAGCTGCGGAGTCAGCTACACCGAACCGACCAAGACAGGAATCTTGACAGCCATCAACCAATGCAAGAGTAACGCGGAGAAGATGATGGGATCCCAAGGAGTAGACATAATCAACCACCACTATGCTGAGATGATGAAGCTGGTCAACAGACTTCCCGAGAAGGAAGCTTACGCCCCAGTCACACGAATAACCTAATTCAAATAATACCCGCTCTCAGCGTCGTCGCCGAGAAGCCCGTTGACGGAAGTGGCGAAAGACCCTGGCTGGATGGTTAATCCGGTACTCTTCATCATTGTAGTTGGAATGACTGTTCTGTTCGTCGCGGCCATCCTCTACCAGATCCTCGGCGTCCGCTAGCAACAGCTCATAACTAATTAGTAATCCCGGTTACATTCTGATTCCAGACCTTGGAACAGACGACAGCTCAGCTCCATACCCCCCGCTCGGTGAGACTCGAGCGGATTGTCGACGAGACTCCGTCTATCCGATCTTTCTGGTTCAGCGACCCGAGTTTGCACAAGGCTCACCCTGGACAGTTCGCAATGGTCTGGGTCCCAGGTGTCGATGAGGTGCCGATGAGCGTTCTCGCGATCCATGGTAAGAACGAAGCGGGTGTTGTTATCAAGAAAGGTGGGCCGGTCAGCACAGCTCTCTGGGAGAAAAAGCCTGGCGACCTGTTCTGGGTTCGGGGTCCATACGGTCATCCTTACAGCGTTGGACACCATCACAAACTCTTGGTCGTCGGCGGCGGGACAGGCCTCGTCCCATTATTGTCTCTCCTAGTTCATTTTCGGGGCCGCGACGTGACCCTCATTACAGGCGCACGAACGGCCAGCGAGCTTCTCTTCAAAGACTGGTTGATAGCGGATAGCAAGGAACACCAGTTCAAGCTCATTTTTGCAACCGATGACGGAACGTACGGGGAGAGGAACCAGGTTCCCAAAGTCGCCGAGACCGCGCTCAAGACCGGGAATTTTGACGCGATCTACACGTGTGGCCCCGAGCCGATGATGAAGAAGATCTATGATCTCGCCATGGAAAGGCACTGTCACATCCAGGTCAGCCTCGAACGCGTCTTCAAGTGTGGCGTAGGAATATGCGCCGCCTGCGTAATCGGACCCTACCTTGTCTGCCACGACGGACCCGTATTCTCAGAAGCTGAGCTGAGTGGCATGCCTGAGTTCGGACACATGAGACGAGACCTCTCAGGCAAGAGAGTTCCACTGGGCGCAGGTCATTGATTGAGACTCGGATACTCCCTGCCTACTTCTCGATTTGGACGCCGAGAACACGATGCCTAGGAGTCACCCGACTAGGATAATTCGACATAACGTATTGATCCCTTTTGCTTCTCCCGAAGATGTCTATGGAGCTTTTCTCTCATCTAAGCTACATGCGCAGTTCACGGGGTCCGGAGCGAAGTGCAGCGCAAGAGTTCGTGGAAGATTCACGGCTTGGAACAATTACATCTCTGGCAAGAATGTCGAGCTTGTCGAGGGCAAGAAGATAGTTCAGGAGTGGAAGACGTCAGAATGGCCTAAGGGATTCGAGCCGTCCATCCTGAAGATCTCATTGAAGAAGAAAGGTTCAGGCACTCAGCTGAGCATGATTCAGTCGCGAGTCCCAGCCTCACAGGTTGACGAATACGACAAGGGCTGGTACGAGTCCTATTGGGAACCGCTAAAACAATACTTCCGTAATAGGGCGCAGGCGAAACAGTTGACTCGCAGAATGAAGCCAACTCTAGTCCGGACTGCCACTGCAGATCGATAGCGTTGAGGAAACGAAGCGTTAATTAGAACGAGAGCCGATTCGGCCGTTTAGTAAGGAGATAACAGACCTCGCCAACTCACGGCTCACTGACCAAAGCAGGTAAAGTCAGACAGCAGACTCCAAAGATTGTAGCTCTTGACAAGCCTAGCCATTCTCCACGCGAACGAGTCCGTAGGAACGCGCAGAAGAGATTTGTTCTGGGCAGAAAACCCGGCCAGAACTACATCAGAGTCTAAGCATTAGACAGTCCGAGATTTCCAATCCGAAGCAAGCATACCATAGCTGACAGCATAGGCAAAGTGATCGTATGGCCGCTCTGCTAATCTACTTGTGATGCCCCTCGGGTCTTGTCAGCGGTCTTCTCCGACCCTGACCAACTTAATAGACTAGATTTGAACCAAAACCCTAGAGTCCGTATACTCGCTGGCTGGTCCAGGCATCTTTGTCGCTAACAATCGACGTTTTGCTCGGTATCCAATCAGTCCTCATTTTTCTGTTCGCCGGTTACGAGTATCGTACTTTGATGCACTTTCCGGTCCTTCCGAACCAGAATGGGACCGGAGGTAACATCCCTCCAGTTTCCATAATATTGCCGGTCAGAAACCAGGCCAGAACCGTCGAAGATTGTGTCAGGTCTTTGGTCGGTCTCGAATACCCCAACAAACAGATCATAGTTGTAGACGGGGGTTCAACCGACGGGACCCGTGAGCTTGTTCAGAAATTCGATCAAGATATCACGCTTGTCGACGAGGAGCCTTTGCCGGATGGTTGGGTGGGAAAGAACTGGGCGTGTCATCTTGGCTACAAGAAATCGCGAGGCGACCTGCTTCTATTCACCGATGGTGATTCCGTTCACACAACAGATAGTCTGGCGAGGTCTGTCAATTATCTTCAGGCGGAGAATGCAGATCTCGTTACTCTTGCGCCTGGGACTATTCTGAGGAGTTTTTGGGAGAGGCTTTTGCAGCCGCCAATCTTTCTTCTGATCATGATTCTGGTCGGCGGAAAACTGGTCAATGATGACAATCGGCAGAATGCTATTGGAAATGGACAGTACATGCTGTTTCGTCGAGTGGCCTACGACAAGATTGGGGGACACTATGCCGTTCGCGACAAGATTATCGAGGACTATTCCCTAGGCAGACTCTTGAAGAAGGCAGGGATGCGCCTGCGGTTCGTAACCGCCCCGGATGCCCTAGGAGTAAGAATGTACGCTAGTCTGGGTGAGATCTGGCGGGGCTGGAGGAAGAACTTCTACACGGTGTCGGAGAAGCACATGTTAGCGAGGGCGATCTCTCGAATCATTCTGATGTTCACGTTCCTAGTACTTCCCTTCGTCATCCTCGGCTACGGGCTGGTCCTCGCGACTGCTACTCCTCTCAACGCGTACCTCATCGCTGGACTCTTCATGTCCGCACTCCTGTGGCTAGGCATAGTGATGCTGGACAATTCCATTGAAGTTAGCTCTCTCTACGCGCTCATGTTCCCTCTTGCCATCCTGGTCTACATTCTCATCGGGATCGACTCGACAGTTCGAGGGTCTCTTGGCTACGGATTCTCGTGGAAAGGGCGGGTATATGGGAAACCGATAGAAAGACAGTTAGAGCCCAGCCCAGTCTAACAGACCCAGATCAAGGTATCACACTCATGAGCCAGGTAGTCCAACAAGTCTCGACCGAGATTCTGGAACGACTCCTAGCTCTCGAAAACCCGTCCAGAGAGGATGTTAACAAGGTCAAGATAGAAGTCTGCAGAAAATACAAGTCACCCTTCGTCCCAGCCAACTCAAGCATCCTCGAACTCCTATCCGATGATCAACGACCGAGACTACGCCCCATCCTAACTGACAAACAGGTGCGCGGCATCAGCGGCGTAACCACAGTAGCGGTAATGCCCAAGCCCTACGGCTGTCCTCACGGGAAATGCACCTACTGCCCCGGAGGTCCCGATGTCGGCGTTCCGAGGGCGTACACTGGAAAAGAGCCGGCAGTCATGCGGGCTCTCGAATCAAAATACGACCCCTTCCAACAAGTGAGCAGTCGAATATCGCAGCTACGGCACATGGGTCATTTTGTCGACAAGGTCGAGCTAATTTTGATCGGAGGCACTTTTCCGTTCATGCCTCGCTCCTATCAGGAGCAATTCGTGAAGAGATGTCTAGACGCCCTCAACAACCAGGAATCAGGATCGCTTGAAGAAGCCAAGCAGATCGCTGAGAACGCTCGTGTAAAAAATGTCGGAGTTACAGTCGAGACTCGGCCCGACTGGTCTCGAAGAGAGCACGTGGACCACATGCTTTCGATGGGTGTTACCAGGGTCGAGATTGGTGTTCAGACTCTCTACGACGATGTGTACGAGAGAATTCATCGCGATCACTCAGTAGCGGATGTTGTCGAGGCCACGCAGACTCTGAAGGGATCCGGTCTAAAAGTAGGATACCACATGATGCTGGGACTACCCGGATGTGACGAGACGCGGGACCTGGAGGCTTTTCGAACTATTTTCGAAGGCTCAGATTTCAAGCCGGACATGCTAAAGATCTATCCATGTCTAGTAACGCCCGGAACTAAGCTGTACGAGCAATGGCAGACGGGAGAGTACAAGCCTTACTCAACCGCTCAAGCTGCCCACTTAATCGCGCAGATCAAACGATTCATCCCTCCATGGGTGAGGATAATGAGAATACAGCGAGAGATCCCAATAGACGGAATTGCTGATGGAGTCAAGAATGGAAATCTTCGTCAACTGGTTCAAGAAGAACTAGGTCGTCAAGGAATCAGTTGTCACTGCATAAGGTGTCGGGAAGTCGGACAGCATCTCATGAGAAACGGCTCGAACCCTAGCATTGATGATGTCGGGATCCAACGACTAACATACGAGGCGTCGGGAGGCACTGAGATCTTTCTGTCATTTGAAGACCGCGCCCGAAGCATTCTGGTTGGGTATGTTCGACTTAGGATCCCGGGCGATGAATCTCATCGTCCCGAAATCAAGGGAAAAAACGCGGCGATCATTCGTGAACTTCATGTCTTCGGTCAAACCGTTCCAGTAGGCGAAAGATCAGAATCAGCCTTTCAGCACAAGGGCTACGGCGCCAGGCTCATGACCGAGGCTGAGCGAGTGGCATCGGAAGAATACGACAGGACCAAGATGGTTGTGATAAGTGCGCTAGGGACGAAAAACTACTATTCGCGATTCAACTATCAACACGACGGACCCTACGTGTCCAAACCACTGAGCTAGAATGGTTCCAATCGGATACAAGCGAGGTTTCCAGAAATCACTTCCGCTTCGGGCCTAGAAGGATACCACGGCGAAATCCTACGACGACTCAAGAACGCTAACGCTGACATTGGCAGCATCATCAGAATCACAACAAAGTCAGGCGAAGTTTTCGAAGGAACACTATTCCCAAGATCAGAATACACGGATCCAAACCACATAGTTCTCAAACTCAAGAACGGATACAACATAGGAATCCACTACGACAAGACCGAGAAGATAGAAGTCATAGGCGAAGGCCCAAAACCACACTTCACAAAACCACCTTCTCCGCCAAAACATCCCGGACTGCCCAGAGTGGCGATAATCAGCACAGGAGGGACAATAGCTAGTCGAGTCGACTACCGAACTGGAGCTGTCCAACCAGCACTAACAGCAGCTGACCTAGCAAGCGTTGTGCCAGAACTTGCGTCAATTGCTGAAGTTGAAGCTCACATTCTGTTCAGCGAACTAAGCGAGAACGTCACTCCTGCACAATGGACAACACTGGCAGAGGATGTTGCTAAGAGGATAGCGGACAAGGTTGACGGAGTTGTTGTGAGTCAGGGAACTGACACAATGCACTACACGTCAGCAGCTCTCAGCTTCGCGCTGCAGAATCTTCCAGTTCCCGTACTGCTCGTGGGAGCTCAAAGGTCCTCAGATCGCCCAAGCTCCGACGCAGCGTCCAATCTGACGGGAGCTGTCGCTCTTGCCGCACGTGCAGACCTGGGAGCAGTGGGCGTTGCAATGCACCAGGACACCTCAGATCGTTACATTGTCGCTCACACGGGTACAAGAGTACGAAAGTGTCACACGAGCCGGCGAGACGCTTTCAAATCCATCGGCTCAAGTCCTTACGCAAGATACGACCTTCAGACGGGACAGATCGAACTATTCGACCAAGCTCCAAGACGAGGAACGGATTCCAAACTCGTCTTCAAGCCACACTTCGACCGGCATGCTTACCTGTTGAAATTCCATCCCGGCTTCAATCCCGAAATGATCGCTTCAGCTGTTTCAGCTGGCGCACGCGGAATAGTTCTCGAAGGAACAGGCCTCGGACACGTCTCGAAATACTGCTACGACGCAATAAAGAAGGCCTTGAAAGAGGACGTGCCAGTTTTCATGACGTCCCAGACCATCTGGGGCCGAGTAGACATGAACATCTACGTCACGGGACGCGACCTACTCAACATCGGAGTCACTCCCCTAGAGGACATGATCTCCGAGACAGCACTCGTCAAACTCATGTGGGTGCTAGGTCAGACTCGATCCCAGGAGAAGGTTCGCGAACTTATGTTGGAGACCGTTGCGGGGGAGATTACGGAGAGGTCTCCAATAATGGAGGCCGCATAGTCGCCATTCGACTACTCAGCCTTAGGACTTAGAGTCGGTCTTGAGGTTCACAGGCAGCTGGACACTAGCCGTAAGCTGTTTTGTGATTGTCCGACGATTCTTTCTACCGAGCCTCCGACCCTGATAGTTGAGCGTAGGCTTAGACCGACGCAGAGTGAACTTGGCCAGATAGACCCCGCAGTACTCTTCGAATTTCACAAAGGCCGCACCATCAAATACGAGGCGGACCCAGAAACTACGGATCTAGTCGAGCTGGACGAAGAGCCTCCTCACCGTCTCAACGAGGAAGCCATCGATATCGCCCTGACAATTACTGCCTTGTTCAATGCCCGTCCGATGGACGAGATTCACGTAATGCGAAAAGTCGTCATTGACGGTTCGAACACGACAGGATTTCAAAGAACAGCAATTATCTCCCTCGACGGCAGGCTCAAGGTCGACGGAAAGGAAATCCCAATTCAGCAAATAACACTCGAAGAGGACTCGGGACGAAAGACTGGAGAGAGCAAGAATTCAGTAACGTTTCGACTCGATCGCCTTGGCGTTCCCCTGATCGAAATCTCAACCGGCGCTGACATCAACAATCCCGAGGAAGCAAGCAGAGTAGCCTTCGCAATCGGGAAGATGCTCCGCGCCACGAAAAGCGTCAAACGTGGTCTCGGAAGCATTAGACAAGACCTCAACGTATCCATCAAGAACGGTGCACTCATAGAAATCAAAGGCGTTCAAGAACTCGAACTCGTCGCGAAGGTCATAGAGCTCGAAGTGCAACGCCAGACAATCCTATTACAGATTCGAGACGAACTCCGAGCGCGAAATCTCAAACCGTCGGACTTTTCCGACAACTTTGTCGATCTGACTGAGCAACTCTCATCGTCCCAGTCGAAGGTTATTCTGTCAGCTGTGAAAAGCGGCGGCTTGGTTCTCGGCATCCGTCTTTCGGGTTTCAAGGGTCTTCTCGAACGAGAGCTAATGCCAGGGGTCAGGCTGGGAACTGAATTGGCGAAGCGAGCAGTCTTCTGGGGACGAGTGGGAGGAATCTTTCATTCTGACGAACTTCCGGGATATGGGATAAGCGAGAGTGAGTTTGAAGCGATTTGCAGGAGACTTGAATGCGGCGCCTCAGACGCGTTCGCCTTAGTTGCTGATTCGAGAGAGAATGCCCTCGATGGATTGAAGGCGGTTGTCGAAAGAGCCAAGGAGGCGCTAGTGGGGGTTCCCGAAGAGACCCGCACAGCCAATCCTGATGCAACGACCCAATACATGAGGCCCAGGCCGGGCGCGGCTAGGATGTATCCTGAGACCGATGTGCCACCGGTACAGATCAGCCCTGAAAGGATCAAGCGCATCGCCGATAATCTGCCACGGATGCCTGAGGAACTGGCGAAGGAGCTGGGCTCGAAATATGAGATTGGTCCAAAACTTGCTAGCCAGCTAGTAAACTCAGAATATCTGGGCACCTTTGAAGAGATTTTTACAACGGCGAAAGGGGTCTCACCAAGCTTCGTGGCAACGGTGCTTACGGAGTCGCTTCGTAGTCTCGCCCGTGAGCAGGTACCGGTTGAGAATGTGAAGGACTCACATCTGAAAGCAGTGTTCGAATTGGTGGCCGCAGGTAGGACTGCGAAGGAGTCGGTTCTGGAGATTCTCAAGTGGCTATCTTCGAATCCCGACGCCAGCGCCGAAGACGCTCTCGGAGCTCTGAAGCTCAGAATGCTAACAAACGAAGAGCTAGGCGAAATCATTTCCAAAGCACTTGAGTCAAATCGCTCACTTGTCAATGAGAATGGGACGAAGGCGTTGGGAAAAATGATGAACTTGGTAATGGGCGAGGTCCGTGGTCGAGCCGATCCAAAGCTAGTCACCGAGCTCTTGAGGACTCGATTGGTACAATTCAAGGGGTGACATCGTTTGGTCCGCGAAGTTCCTGAAAAATTATCGATCGTAGAAATGGACGAACTTGATCGGAAGATCCTCCAAGCGTATTTGCTGGACGCTCGACTATCCTACAGACAATTAGCACATAAGCTAGGAGTGTCCACGACCACTATTCAGTCGCGCACTAGCAAGTTGGAGAAGTCAGGGATGATCCGCGGATACTCGGCGATCTTTGACCACGAGAAGGTAGGGTTTCAATTGACAGCGCTCACTGAAGTCTCAGTGGCAAAGGGCAAACTGTTGGAGCTTGAGAAGGAGGTTGCTAAGATGCCTCAGGTGCTGGCCGTTTATGATGTGACCGGTCTGACGGATGCGATGGTGATTGCCAAGTTCAAGAGCCGTGAAGAGCTCAGCAAATTCACGAAGGCGTTGTTGGCGATGCCCTTCGTGGAGCGAACGAATACCCACATAGTATTGACAACCGTCAAAGAGGACTTCAGACTACTTTAGAACGGGAATGCCGGATACGAGTTTCACTGAATATACTTCTGAGCCATCAGTAGTTCCGCGTTTAGGATCGAGCACCCAGCCCCTCCACGGACGAGGTTGTGTCCCAAGACGATATACTTGATCCCGCTAAGGGCAGAGTCCCTTCGTAATCTGCCGACGCTTACGGTCATGCCGTTGCCTTCATCCACATCGAGTCTCGTTTGGGGTCGATCCTCCTCCTTTCGAACGATTATGGGATGAGGAGGCGCACTGGGCAGTTTCATCTTCTGTGGTGTCGATTGGAACTCTGACATCGACTTCGCTGCTTCCTCTGGAGAAGCGGGAGATCTTGTCTTCGCAAATACAGCTTCGATGTGTCCGTGGATAGTCGGAACTCTCTGGCAACTAGCGGATACCGTAATGGTCGCTGGTTTGGCTGCGGCGCCAAGAATCTTGTTCGTCTCGCGTTCTACCTTCTCCTCTTCGTTTCTGATGAACGGGATGACGTTCTCGAGAATGTCGAGGGAGGCTACTCCTGGATATCCCGCCCCGGAGATTGCTTGCATGGTTGAGACGATGACGGTTTCGAGACCGAAACGGTCATGGAGCGGCTTCAACGAGAGGCTGAGGATTGCTGTTGTGCAGTTCGGATTCGCTACTATGAAACCGTCCCATTTTGTCCGACGCTTCTGATCCTCTACAAGTGAGGCGTGCTCAGCATTCACCTCCGGATTGAGCAAAGGGACATCACGGTCCATTCTGTGCGATGCTGCGTTCGAGAAGACTGGAAAGCCCGCCTTTGCGAAGTCTTCCTCAATCGGTCCCGCTACTTCCGTTGGAAGTGCAGAGAAGATGATATCCGGGTCGGCAATCGCTCGAGGCGTCGCTTCAACAACTTTCAACTTCCCCAATCCGTCCGGGAGGTATCTCATCATCTGCCCGCCGGTTGAAGAAGCGTACGACTTCCCAACACTTCTATCACTAGCAGCAACGGCCGACACTTCCAGCCAGGGATGATTCGACAGCAGCTGGACGAACTTCTGACCCATCATACCGGTGGCCCCAAGGACCACGGCTTTCTTCTTCGCCGACACCTTTCTCCCGCTCCTAATTGTCTTTTTTCAGACTCTAACTTTCTCTGCCGGTCTACAACAGACTAGCTTGTTATCTCACATCTCGAATATGTCAATATCGTTTTCGGAGGCCGTGCTAGAGAGTCCAAGGTTCCGCTTAGAGCTTTATAGGCTGGGAACGTTCTCTCGGAACGACATTCTATGCCTCAAAGATCAGAAGAACTAACCCAATCCTCGTTGGCGGAAATCCTAGGAAAGATGTCCGAGAAAGGCTACGCTCTAAACTTTGACGTTACCTTAGAACTCGCAACCCCCACATTGAAAGTTGGCACTGTCAGAGTCCACGGAAAAGTCGAATCTGCAGCTCTCAAGAAGAAATAGGCCGAACCCACTCGTAAGATAACCTCACTGAGATTCCCATCAAAAGTTCCCGTTTCTGGTTCGTACTATCTAGCATCAAATCCCAAATACCCCCAAATTCGGCTGCTTCATCATGAGCGAACCATTCATTGGAATCGGCGGGTTCCCCAGGCTAAGAGGGACTTCCACAACCAAATACGTGGCCCTAGTCGCGGTCCTCACCGCCCTCTTCACCGCCTATGGGTACATTTCCAGTATTGAACTCCGACCAGTAACCCGTTCGTTAGACCTCTTCTTCCTACTCCCAGCGTTCTTCGCTATTCTTGTCTCATTGACAGGAAAGAAGTGGGGTGGCACAATTCTCGGCGTAATTATCGGACTAGTCTTCTTGGGTACTCCGAGCGCTGCGGGCAACTTTTCACCTCACATTACTGCCTCAGTGATAGTGAACGGGCTCGTGTTCGACCTGTACCTTCAGAGGTCTGGTAGCAGTCTTCTTGATCCGTCTCGAAAGCGTCTTGTAATCGCGGGCACCTTGGGAAACTTCGCAATGGCGCCCAGTGGCCTACTCGTCCTCCAAGCGGTGGGGGGACCCTCATCGGCAGTCATATGGACGATTGCACTAGTCGGCGATACCCTTGTAGGAGCTGCCGGCGCATTCTTCGGAACAATAGTTGTTGAAAGGGTCAGGGGTGTACAAGCGAGAAGGATTCTCGAAGCGAAATCCGCTGTAAGAGTCAGAGTCTAACTACAGACAATGGTCGAACTAGGTCCGGCAACTATCTTCCTCTCTGGGGGTTTGAGGTTTTTCGGAACCTGGTTTTGCCGCACGATGTCAGTGAAGCAATTCTTAATGCCCTGCCTAATCGGATGGTAGTAGAATCTACTGGAAGAGTGTTAGGCGTTTGTGTGGAATATTCGGTTGCGTCCTTCATGAGGGTTCTCATGCAGCCCCAATAATCCATTCCGCACTCAAGCGCCTCGAATACAGAGGCTATGACTCGGTCGGCGAAGTGACCATTGACAATGACGTGCTGACTGTTAAGAAGGATAGTGGACGACTGGAGGAGGTCCACGCAAAATACGATCTTGACGACCTCCCCGGACCCGTTGGCGTCGGACACACAAGATGGGCGACGCATGGAAGACCAGTCTACGAAAACTCTCACCCTCTAGTTGACTGCAAATCACGGATCGCCGTAGTACACAATGGAATCATCGAAAATTACCTAGAAATCAAGAGAGAATTGGAAGCGAAAGGTCACAGGTTCCAGTCTAGAACCGACACCGAAGTAGTCCCCCATCTAGTGGAAGACCACATCTCCCATGGAATGAGCCTAGAAGACGCGTTCCGGAGGACAGTAAACCGTCTCGAAGGAGCCTACGCAATCGTTCTCACCAGCACCGAACAACCGAAGACAATACTCTGCGCTCGCCAAGAGAGCCCTCTCGTCCTGGGTATCGGAGACGGCGAATACTATTGCGCATCAGATTTCGCAGCATTCCTACCGCTCACCAGGAAGGCTGTCCTTCTCGACGAAGGCGAAATGGCTGTGCTCGATCCTAAAGGAGTGAGAATTCTCAAATTGAAAAATGCAGCCGCGGTGAAACGAGAACCAATCACGATCACTTGGGATCCAGAGTCTGCGAAGAAGCAAGGTTTCAAGCACTTCATGCTAAAAGAAATACACGAGCAAGCCCCAGCCTTACGAGATGCCCTCCGAACGGAGCAGGCCTACTACGACCAATTCTCCCGAAAAGTCATCGAAGCAGACAAGGTCTTCATTGTTGCTTGCGGCGCCTCATATCATGCTGGACTCGTAGGGAGTATCGCTCTCGCGAAACTGGCTGGTATCAATGCTCGAGCAGTCATTGCAAGCGAATTCTCTGAAGAAGCTCTAGATCTTGTGACCTCGAAGACGGTCATTCTAGCTATTAGCCAATCGGGCGAGACAATGGACACGCTCAATGCTGTCCGTGATGCGAAGGCTAAGGGCGCGACCATTCTGAGCATCCTGAATGTGTTGGGCTCGACTCTGATGCGACTGTCTGCCGTCTACATTGATCAAAACTCAGGACCAGAGATCGGTGTTGCCTCGACCAAGGCTACGACCAGTCAGATTGCAGTGCTTCTACGTCTCGCAGCCACAATTGGCCGGAAGAAGGGCGAAGTATCCGCCAAGGAGATCAGCGAGCTAGAAGACGCTCTACACAAGGCTCCTGCTGTTATCCAGGGCATCTTAAACACGAAAATCGAAGAAGTCAAGAAGATAGCCGAAGAGTGCAGCAGCGCACCAAGTATCTGCTTCCTCGGACGAGGCATTAATGTCCCAACCGCGCTCGAGGGTCGCCTCAAACTCCTAGAACTCTGCTACATTCCAGCAATAGCCTACCCGGCTGGGGAGAGCAAACACGGATTCATTGCTCTAATCGAAGAAGGTTTTCCAGTGATATTCGTCGCACCCAATGACGAGACCCACAAGCGGATCGTCGGAAACATCATGGAGATGAAGGCTCGCGGCGCCCGAATCATCTCAATAATCGAGGAAGGAGACGAAGAAGTCAGAAACCTCTCCGATAGAGTGATTGAAATCTCAGAATCACTCCCGTCCCTAGTAACGCCTCTCGTCTATCTAGTACCATTACAGTTGCTTGCCTACTACATGTCGGTTCTCAAGGGGCACGATCCTGACTATCCTCGCAACCTAGCCAAGAGCGTTACGGTCGAATAGGACAACCCTCGTTGTCCAAGACGTCTCATGGCGAACGGAAGTCGTTGGAGTCCAAACTCGAAAAGGCCTTAGACGACGCTTGGTCGAAGGTCAACATCGCCCTGGACAACGCGTCCAAGCCCTCGGCTAATTTTGCCATGGAACTCTGGTTTGCAGCGGAAGCCCTAGAGTACAGTAGCCTTCTCTTTAATCTCACATACGGTCTTGAGGACTTGAAACCCGCTGTCAAGCCTCGAAAACACGAGGAGGCCCTAGTCCTCGTCAAAGATTCAGTGGAACTCCTGAAGCTCGCGCGTGAAGGACGACAAAAGTCCGCCACGGAGGCCTACGTCAATCTTCGAACCGCCGCAGACTATCTGAAGACTGCTCATCTGGACCAGGTCAAGAAATTTACAAAGAAACGGGATAGCGTTTAACTAGAGGTTTCGTTGCGGCGAAAAGCTCTCGCAGGGTTTCTGCGTGTTTCGCTCGATCACTTGTCTTGCGGGTGGCGTGGGCGCCGCTCGTTTTTTAGACGGCCTTGCGAAAGTATTTCCGGCTGAGAAAATAACGGTTATCGTCAACACCGGGGATGATCTCCAATACTTAGGGTGCCATGTTAGTCCCGACGTCGACATAGTCACCTACACTCTCGCAGGAATTGTTGACAAAGCGAAAGGATGGGGCATCGAGGGAGACACATTCGGATGCATGGAACAGCTGGGAAAGTATTCAGCCGAGACGTGGTTCAGGATTGGAGATAGAGACTTCGCAACCCACCTTCTACGCACAGCGTATCTCCAGCAAGGTTTCAATCTCTCCGAGGTAACAGAGAAGATCAGAAACCTTCTCGGAGTCAAAGTGAAAATCCTACCTATGACGGATCACATGGTCGCGACCAAGATCAAGACCCCTCATGGAGTACTCGAATTCCAAGAGTACTTCGTCAAGAGGAAATTCCAGGACAAAGTCGAAGATGTGACGTACGAAGGAGCAGCACACGCCACAGCTGCGCCTGGAGTGATCCAAGCGATAGAGAAGACGGATCTCATCATTCTGTGTCCCAGCAACCCGATCTTGAGCATAGGACCAATTCTGGCAATCCCCGAGATACGCAACAGCCTCGCAAAAACACGAGCGAAGATAGTGGGAATCAGCCCGATCGTCGGAGGAAAGGCCATCAAGGGTCCCCTGGACTCCATGATGGAGAGCCTCGGGTTGGAAGTCTCCCCTTTTGGAGTAGCTCAGCTCTACAAAGGTCTGATGAGAGGATACGTTATTGACGACCTCGATCGAGCGATCATCCCTAAGATCACGAGTCTCGGCATGAGAGTTATCGCGACAAGCACCGTAATGAATTCAGAGGAATCCAAGTCCAAACTGGCAGAAAGCACGTTGAAGTTTGCTGAGACGATCGCATGACCGAGAACTGGGCAGTAGTTCCCGTAAAGGGTCTTACAGAAAGTAAGACCCGACTTTCAACCCACCTTCAAGGAGACAAGAGAAGAATTCTCGTAGAGGCATTATTGGACGATGTTCTGTCATCCATTATCCGATCAAAATTATACGGAACAGTCATCGTAATCTCCCCTGACGAAAACGTTGCTGGCAGAATACGACCCCAAGAAGTCTCATTCCTCAAACAAACAGGAATCGGTCTGAATCGAGCCGTAGAACAAGCGAATCGACTGGCGACGCAGGGGCATGCAAGGTCCCTCACCACGGTCCTAGCCGATATTCCCTTGGTCGAGCCTGGCGACTTCAAGGAAATTCTTGGTCTGGGCTCTCCGAGTCGAAGGGTCACCATGGCGCCGTCAATGAAAGGAGGAACGAACGTAATGCTAACTTCACCGCCAGGCGTTATTTCTCCGAGCTATGGAAGGTGGAGTTACTCGAAGCATCTCCGTCGCGCGCAAGCGGGCGGGCTCAATGCCTATTCAATATCCAATGGCCGAGTTTCCTATGATATTGACACTGTGTCTGATTTGGTGGAACTTAGGAAGCTCGATCCTGAAGGAAAAACAACGTCAGGCAGAGCGGTTGAATTGTTGAAACTGGTTCTGAGCCCTCAAAGAGTTCGCTAAAGAAGGAAGGGACAGCTACTCATTATTGAGTAGCAACGCTTTTATGAGTACATTCTTCTGTGCTCGCCATGGCGGTCTCGCGAACTTCCCTAAGACCCACGGCCGTCCTCGCAGGCAGTGCTACGTTCGGGGCTCTTGCTTCGCTCATAACCCTCGCCGCTCCCCCGGCATTGCAGCCACCATTTCCGATTCTGTTTTACTTGAAGTTCGATGTCTCGGAGGTTGTTGATCTCAGTTCTTTCATGATATTTGGCCCTACTGCCGGTTTGTTGACGGCGCTGATTCATGCTACGATACTTGGAACTGTTGCTGGAGGTGCAGGCAGCGGCCCGTTCTTTGGTCCGAGTTTGAAATTTCTAGGCGTTCTCTCAACATACATCGGGCTATTCTTAGCGTCGAAACTTGGAAAACAGAGTCTGTTGAGAACCGGTTTAACGATGACAAGCCTGGCGCTCGTTACTCGTGTAGCTCTCATGACCTTGGCGAATTATTTCTACATCGTATTTCTTGCCCAAACGGTCTTTGGAGTGGATTACACTGGGTTCGCCCAATTTGTCCTAAGCCAATCGGGCGTCAACCTCACGGGCTCCGGATTGATTATCTACATCCTCGGACTGACCGCGATCTACAATGCCATACACGTAGTGTTCTCTGTGGTTGTGTCATTGCTCCTTGTGAATGCGTTGATGAAGAGAGCGCCGAACTTGCTTCAATCGAGGGCTTGGATAACGAGAATTCTTAATTCGGAATCACGATAGGCTATCTTGCCTTCGCAATGAGCGCGGGCTTCGTTCTCGCGTTCTTCGATCTGGACCTCCGGTCTATCAAGTCCTCTTCTTTGGCTCCTGTTCCCAGTAGGCTGACGGGAATGCCTGTCTCCTTTTCTAACTTCGACACAAACTCTCGTCCCTCCTTCGGGAGCGCTGAGAAGTCCCGGATTCCCTTGGCTTTGGGAAATAGAACATCGAGCTTTGTGAGAGCGATCTGGGTAGCTCCGTTGAGTTGCACAGCTCGCTTGGCAAGTTTGAAGTCGAACGGGGCGGCTCTTCTTTCGCGCCCAGTTACTGTGCCGTGTTCCATCCAACCTCGTCTCAGAACTTCTTCTCTATCCAATTGCCCTTCCAGAGGCCCCTCGCCAACACGGGTGACATAGGCCTTGAAGATTATCATTACATCGTCAACGTCTGTCGGACCGATCCCAACATCTGCACATGCCTGAGACGCGGTCACATCTTTGGACGTAACATATGGGTACGTTCCGTGGTACAGGCTCAGGAATGTTCCCTGAGTTCCTTCAACCATAACGTTACGATCTTTCGATAGTGCCTTGTGAATCTCTGCTACCGTGTCAGTGACGTAAGGTCTCAAAGTCGTCTCTTGTCTGGCTAATTTCACCAAGCGGAGTGCACGTTCCGCGTTGCATGCCCCTACCCCGCTCTTCGTTGACCCGATCTTGTTCGAGAGGTGATCGGATTCGCACTCCTGAGTCTTATGCCTCTCTTCAAGCATCGCGCACTGATAGTCGACGCTCGTCCTATTCTCAGACCCTGTTTCTCTGATCTCGTTCAGAAGAATCGCAGTCTCAATCGGGACACCAGGGCCGATCATCAAGCGTGTAGAACGATTTACGAATCCGCTGGGTATGAGTCTAAGATGATACTCTCTTCCATCATGGAAGACGGTGTGACCGGCGTTCGGTCCGTTTCCTCCTCTAACGCAAATGTCGGGTCTGTCCTTCAGGGCCAGGTAGGCAGCTATCTTGCCTCTAGGGGACGATTTGCCTCGTCTTTCCCTTCATCCCCAAAGAAACCCCCGACGATCACAGTACAGGGCATTTTGGATTTCCGAGACTAATTGAAGAGAGGCTGAATAAGACTTTGGAAGTGATTTTTTCCCGGAATAGGAACTAAAGAGAGTAATGACGTATACCTTGGCGGTGGAAAAAAAAGCCGCCCGTCTGTAGCCCTGGGCCGTTTTACGGGTCGTGGGAGTGCTCGTAGCCTGGCGCTGGATGAGGGAGGTATGGGAAGGCGGACAAGAACGGAGTTGTGTTGGGCGCTTGTATGGGGTTTGAGTCTACGCCGTCTCCTACGAGAGCCGCTGCCCCGTCAGGAGTGAAGCTTGGGTCTACTAGCGGAAGCGTTACGCCTGCGATTGCTCGAATTTCGACATCGATCACGTCGTCTCCTACTCGGCGGCCATTGGGGAATCCTGCGGCATCTCCCGCTATGAGTCCCAGCCGGTTCGGGCTTCCAGTGTTGGGTGGAATTGCCAGGTTGAGTCGCAGATAGTCTGCTTGGACGGCTCCTGTGAAGTTTTGGAAGCCAGGAACTATTCCCGAAGGTATGCCTGTCAAAAGGATGGCAACAAGGTCTGCTCTTGGTTTGCTGTATTCCGCTAATTTCGGAAAGACTCCCGGATAGAGGATTGGCAAGAGTTTCTGGAGTTCTGGAGACTGGTAGTATTGGAGAAATTGAGAGTCAAATCTTGGGTTTACAGTGTTCCATGCGTCCTTCTTGCCTATGGGTATGATTACTTCGTTGATGAGAGGCATTCCAAGTCGAGATACTTGTCTGTAGGGTCCTGTCTGGATGCCCGGCGATGCATCATCGTCGAACTGGCCGTTGTCATCGTTGTCTCCATCGCCGGCCAGGATTGTAGCTTTCCTTCGACTTGCAGAGGCCCAAATTCCTACGACTGAATTCTTGTTCAATGGATCTGTCGGGTTGGAGCCATTAGCAGTAAGCTGTTTCTTGGAAACTTGTATCGCGATCGTGTGTACGCTGAACCCTTTGGTAGTGTCGACACCAGGTGTAGCTGGCGTCGGAATGAGGTGCAGATTCTGGAAGGGTCTCAGTGTCGCGAGGTCAAAGATCGACCCTAGATCTACGTAGAATGCTTCGTCTCGTTGTCCTGCAAAGACCGTCGAGCCGTCGCCAAGAGTGTTGATTGCAGCGTTTGCGAGGTCGACGTAGTTAGGGGTTGATCTTGGACCGATGTTGACGGGGGGCGTTGATAGGTCGTTGCCAAGCACCGTTGGAGTGCCGCCTCGTCTGGTTCCGAGGACCTTGGTAACTGAATAGAACTGTTTGACGTTCCATGAGGAATCAGTTAGTGAGCTGATGGGGCCAGTGTTGTAGAGGAAGGTGTCAGGGTTCCCAATCTTTGTCTTGAACCTGAACTGATACGTCACATTTTCGATTCCGTCCCCGTCATTGTCGATCATTATCTCGTAAAGTACGTCGTCTCCGAAGGTGTTGAAGTTGGGTCCGCCCGCTGGCTCCTCCAATGGAATATAGTTCGCTAGGATCGTGACCGTGTCGGGTTTGTCGGGGCTGACGAATGCGTAGAGATCGGTATTGTCCGCGACCGGATCTTTGGAGATTTTGGGAGCTTCGCGGTGAGATGTCATAATTCTATTCCCCTGCGCTCACTTTCTCGGCGATTAATGCAGCTAGCCCGGAGTCTTTTGTCTTGATGATTGTCTGCCCATTCATGACTGTGATTTGGTCGCCTGAGACGGTGGCGACAATGGGCTCGGAACTGTCGTTTGCAGCCGGAGTCTTTTTCGTAGGTTGCTCCTCAGGTAGAGGGATCTTGCCCATGAGGGCGGTGGCTCCAGCCGCGACCGCCGCGACCCCCACTCCATACTTTAGAAATTCTCTTCGTGAAACCTTCTTGTTCGAGACATTCCCAGATTCGTTCTCAACTATTTCCTCTGATGTCAATCGATTTCTGGCGCTTGGTATCTAGAACTGCACTTAACGGTTTTTCCAGATTTCACCCGATTCTTTCCATATTCTACCTAGGGACAGCTTGAGCCTTCGAAAGCTCATTAGACGCTTCTACTTCCAGGTGATTCGAAGGAGGTTGGAGAGGGCTAATGCTTCTCCGACGTTGACTAGTAGCATGTAGAAGGATGCTTGGTCCACCAGACTGGTCGCGGAGCTGACATTGACGTTTTGAAAGAGAAATAGCCAGAACACCAGTATAGACAGGTTCAGAATAACGAAGAAACTTCCAAAGAGCACCAGTCCCAGCGTGAAAGAGGATCTTATCCTTCGATAGGTTCCGATGTAGATTGCTAGCAACGCGAGAGTCATCGCAATGTTCGCAAATGCGACGACTGCGCTAGCCCAGAGTGCGAAGGACATTTCGATTTACTCCTTGGCCGTTGCCCTTATCTTTCTTGTTCCAATTCTACTCCAAATCTCATCAAGGATCGGAAGCGCGTCCTCCATCTTTGCTGTGAGAAACAGAACAGCGCCGTAGCTCCCCTTGTTAGCTAGTGAGACCAGACCATTCTCCTCCAGGATGCGGATGTGATGTTGGACTGTCTTGTAATCCACGCGAAGAGTCTCAGCTAGCTGATTGGCATTACAGGGACGGTTCTGGAGGATCTTGATAATTTCCGCCCTGTTGGGTCCACCGCGAGTGCCGCCCAGTAGATACCAGAGCAACCGTCTAAGATATTTCTCCTCATACTGCGAGCTGGAACGAGTATGCCCGGTGTCTGCTATCAGATCGGGGTTCCTATGCAGGACCCCGGACAGTATTGGGGAGAGCTGGGGAATCCGTCTCATAGATATGATTCTCGTGGGTGGCTGTGAAGCTTGTAGAGCCCTTCTGATTTGCGTTGTTATAATGGTTCCCGGCACGCACTGCGAGAAACATCGGGCAGCCGGCTATGATACATCTCTAGGGCTGTAGAGCGAATGCGGTTGGGCGGGCTCGTCCGAATTGATGTCAGCCCGCCCTATCGTTCTTCATAGCGTTGGCTGAGAACGCTCAGGCATATTTCAGCGGAAATTCATCATTCGTTATCCGACATGCCCAGTCTCAGATTTAACGTGTGTGGGCCCGAAACAGTCAGCTAAAAAACGGGAATGATCAGACTCTGGCCTTTCCGCACAATCCGCAAAATATCCCGCCGGGATCCATCTGGCCTCCGCAGTAGGAGCATTTCGTCTCGTCGATTCGAGAATTTACTCCAACCACATCGTCTTTCTCGTACCTCTTGGCGAACCACATTGCACCCTCGATCAAAATGATCATTGGTACGAATAGCGCAATATCGGCTAACGGTCCTCCGTCGGGAGAAGCGAGCGCGGTAGCGATCAGAGTTATGGCCCAGACGTATTTTCGGTTCTTCCTCAGGGAGCTCGTGCCCATCACATGAAGCTTCACCAATAGGACAAAGATGGCAGGTATGGTAAATGCGAATCCTGAAGCTACTAGAACAAAGAAAATCAGGTTGAAGAAGTCGTCCGCGTAGACGAGTGTGGAAAATCCGACAGCATTGAAGAATGGGAGCGAGAAGAGGAAAACGAAGGGTAAGAGAACAAAGAAAGCGAATAGTGCTCCTGATATGAATAGTACCGAGAAAGCGGCTACAAACGGATAGAGGGATTGGCGTTCAGTCGGCTTTATCGCTGGATCAACGAATTTGTAGATCTCGTACGCTAGGACAGGCACGCTTGTCGCAAAACCGAAGACGGCTGCCCCCACTACGATTATTTCCAATGGGGAGGTAACTGTGCCTCCAATCAAGGTGTATTGCGGAGGCAAGAGCCTTTCTCTGATCCCCTTGATAATTCCCGTAATCAGTGGTTGGTATGATTGAAACGGATTTCGGAAGAATGATACTGGGTCGGCTGGGAAGATCAGGTAGAAAAGGGTCGAAACAACGAAAGCGTAAATCCAGACTCTAATCCGGCGCGAAAGCTCGTTAACATGGTCCCATAACGGTAGAACTTTCTCGGTTTCGCCTTCTTCATGCAACGATTAGCAAAGGTCTCCCTTGAGCGTCACTGAGTTTCAACAACACAAGACGTCAGTCTTGTGAGGTGCTTTGGTAGACATGATTCGACGTTCCCACCGGTAGACTTTGGGGGCGTAGATCGAGTTGCTCGATTTTCAGTTCTGGGGAACTTACTTCTGTGCTAGTCTTACGATTTCATCGGAGATTTCTTGGCGGGTCTTTCCTTGAGTGCTTATTCCTAGCTTCTGTGCTGTATCGATGAGGGAGTCCGAGGTTGACACAGTGGTGGAAGGACTCGACGTGGGCTGCGTCAGGCCTTTCGAGGCGTCATCGAACTCCTTTCGAGCTTTGCCTATTGACCTTGCCAGTTCTGGAATCTTCTGCGGACCCCAGATTAGAATTACCGCTAGCACGCCTAAGATCAGGAGGATCTGAAACGGATCGCCGAGGGCCATATGATTTCCTTGCTATTCCGGAAACGGTTCCCACCTTTAACTGTTTACCATAATCATTACCAAATGCCCAGTCGAGCCGCGAAAGCTTATGCACCGCTGGGATTTCTGGATAGAAAGGTCGTCAACTGCTGAAAGTTGTCGTCTGTCTGCGGCGCGTCCCGGACACAGCAACCCGTATCAAGATAGCTTCTGATGGGAAGTCAATCGACACTACCGATGCGGAGTTCGTAATCAACCCTTACGAAGAGTACGCCCTCGAGCAGGCTGTGCAGCTGAAGGAGAAGCTTGGGGGCGAGGTCACCATCGTCACATTAGGTCCCGAAAAAACGACCCAAGTAATAATGAAGGCACTAGCGCTCGGTGCTGACAAGGCAGTTCATCTCAAGTCCGACAGGATCCCGGATGATCCCGGCTCAATTGCGAAGGCGCTCGCTAACGAGCTGAAAGGATTAAAGTTTGATGTCCTTCTCTTCGGAAAGAAGGGTGTCGACGATGACAACCAACAGGTCGGTCAAATGGTATCGGAATTATTGGGGATTCCCTGTGTAACCCAGATCGTCAAGCTAGAGGTGTCTGACGGAAAAGCTGTTGCTCATAGAGAGGTAGAGGGAGGGTCGATAACGGTCGAGACGACCCTTCCAGCAACGTTCACCGCAGAAAAGGATCTGACTATTCCGCGTTACGCATCGCTCCGGGAACTTGTGGCCGCGAAAAAGAAACCGATAGTCGTGAAGGACATCCAACTTTCGCCCTCATCTATTGAGATAGTGTCTATCCAAAATCCTCCCCCCCGTCCCGCCGGGAAGATCGTTGGAAGAGGAGTCGATGCGGTTCCAATACTAGTGAAGCTCCTGCATGAGGAGGCGAAGGTGATCTAGACTTGACAGGAGAAGTTCTAGTTCTCGCAGAGTCTTCGGGAGCTGCCTTCCGTAAGTCTACTTTCGAAGCGGTTACTGAAGGAAGAAGACTAGCAGATCTTCTCAATGTCAACGAGTGTGCCCTAGCTATTGGAAGTGGCTTGACGGATCACGCGAGTGAGCTGGGAAGGTACGGAGCGGATAGTGTCTTTTTGGCAGATGATCCTTCGCTGGCCCTCTTTCATCCCGACTACTACCGACAGATAGCATTGCTAGTAATCAAGAAGGTCAATCCGAGCATCATCCTCGCGGCAGCTACCTCCTCTGGAAAGGACCTAGTTCCCCGCTTGGCGATCCATCTAGATACTGCTGTTGCCAGTGAGTGTACTAAGTTGGAGCTGGAAAGCGGAAAGCTCGTAGCTACTCGGCCGGCCTTCGCTGGCAAGGTCTTGCTTAGAGTCAAGGTCAACAGCTCGCCCAGCATCGCCACTCTCCGGCCGAATGTCTTCACAGCCAAAGAAGCTGTCCCATCAAAGAAACCGACAGTAGAGCAAATTCAGTTCAACCGCCCAGACTCTAGGATGGTTGTGAAGGAGTTCGCGACTCAAGGAGTCAAGAAGCTAGATCTGACAGAGGCCAGCGTCATCATTTCAGGCGGCCGAGGAATGGGAGGACCTCAGAACTACAAGATTCTCGAGGAATTAGCTGAGGTTATGGGAGGCGTTGTCGGCGCATCGAGAGCCTCTGTGGATGCTGGATGGAGGCCTCATTCTGACCAGGTTGGACAGACAGGGCGCACCGTTTCTCCAACTCTATACATTGCCTGTGGAATATCGGGGGCGATTCAGCATCGCGTAGGGATGATCAATTCAAAGGTCATTGTCGCGATCAATAAGGATCCTGAAGCACCCATTTTCGGATTCGCAGACTACGGCATAGTGGGGGACGTATTCGAAGTGGTACCGGCGCTAACGCGAGAAATGAAAGCTTACTACGGAAAGATGTGAGAAGGCGGGTTCTCATTCCATGTGGGATTTGAGAAACCGGCCTATTTCCTGACTCAGCGGGCTTCTCGAGACATCGATAACAGGCATCTCCATGTTGCCAGCCTTCACGTTGTGGCTGAAATCGGACATGGGTGCAAAGCTGATCGAGGCAATGTAGAGTTCACCTTTCGCATATTCCTCTGGCATCTCCGGTGGGGGAATTGGCTGGGAGACGAAGACGACCCCCTCGCACCAATTGAGGAGGATAGGCTGTCCCATTTTCATGATGATGGCGAGAGAGTTCACTAGCTGCTGGGCATTGTCATATTTTACGAGCTCGCGGACGACGACTCGTTTCAGAGGTTCATGGGCTATTTCTACCATTGACGATTCAACTTCACGCGGAAGGTCTGCGGATGGCCTATTTGTTGGTTAAGAGGATTTGGGATAGCTAGCCGAGTCTGAAGGCGACTCCCTTTCCGCCGGACGGATACTTCCAGCTAATCGCGCCGGCCCCGAGCTTCTGGCACACGATTAGACATGCGCCCGTTTCCATGCACCCTTCAGTGTTGTAGTTTAGCTTCTCCTTCCACGTGTAGACTTCGGCCGGGCAGATGTATAGACATGGCTTCGATTCGCATTGATTGCACTTGTCCGTATCGACTAAGATGAATGGTTCGGCGTCCTTCGTGAAGCTTACCAGCGCTAGCCTCTTGTCAAGTGTAAGCGACTCATCCGCTGACATTGTTAGAATGTCCTCGCGCCACCAATCAAGTCGCGTATTAATGTGAATAGTGAGACTCGGCCTTTCGCCTGTAGTCTCAGTTCCTTGGAGATCTTCTTCTTTCCCGTGCCGTCGACCCGATAAACTGCCTCGGCAGCTGAGCACACCAGTTCTGGATATGTGGTGTATAGTCGCCGGTTTCTAAGGTAGGCTGGGACGCGGTGGAAGTTGTACATGTCTTTGAGAGCTGGGTCTTCATGCAACTTTCTTTCGAAAGCTTTCAGCGAATTCGCCGAATAGTCTTTCTTCTTTCGAGCCTCCAGAACTGTCTGGGCCGCTGCGACTCCGGCTTGAATGGCCATGTCTACTCCTCGGAACGTGTATCCGTTGTTTAGAAGGTGGCCTGCCGCGTCTCCCGCGACGACCATGCCGTCTGTGTATGGGCGGCTCAGCATTTTAGGGCCGGCTTCAGGGATCATGTGTGCGTCGTATTCGACAGTCTTCCCTCCTCGGATGAACCGTTGCACTTTCGGGTGTTGTCTTAGTTTCTCCATGAAGCTGTAGGACTGGGTCCTGTGTGATGATACATCTTCTCCTCCCACAACCATGCCGAGTGCAAGGCTGTCTTGGTTTGTGTACAGGAAGCCTCCGCCTCGGAGTCCTCCTGAGCATGCTCCGATGAACACGTGGGCCGCTCCTTCGCCCGGGTCGAGCCCGAGTCGTTCCTCGATCTTATCGCTCGGTAGCTCCACGACGTCTTTTACTCCCATCGAGATCTGGCTGGGTTCGAGAATTGATGTGAGTCCTGCTCTCCGCGCAAGCCCGGTTGTAGTTCCATCGCAGGCGATCACGGCATCGGTTGGAATCTTGTCTCGGCCGGCGATGATGCCTCTCACCCGACCATTATCCATGATCAGATCATCGACTCGACTCTCAGTAATGAGAGACGCTCCCGCCTTTTCCGCTTGCTCGGCTAGCCACTTGTCGAACTTTGCTCGCTTCGCGGTGAAACTGCCTTCTGGGTCCTTGGACTCGAATTCGACTGAGAACGCTTTGTCAGAGGTCATGAACGTGACTCCTTCTTTTCGGACGAATCGTTCGATGGGGGCGTCCTTCCATGAGTCGCCGAGGAGTCTCTTCAAGGCGTATGAGTATATTCTTCCACCAAAGACGTTTTTCGATCCCGGAAAAGCCCCTCGTTCTACTAGTAGAACTTGAACTCCCTCCCTAGCGAGGGTAAGCGCTGCTGCGCTTCCAGCGGGACCCGCACCGACTACTGCGACTTCGAAGCCTTCAAGTGACATTGTTGCTGTTTCGAGATTATCAAGAAGCTTATTTCAGTTTGAGTCTATGCTACAGCTCCTTATGCACTTGCCAGCCAGCCGTTTAGGCCAAGCTAACTAGGCGGGCAACTTAGGGCAAGCTGAATAAGAGTCCGTTAGTGAGCTTTCTCCTGCTCCCATCTCTGCCTCAGAATCTCTTGGATTAACTCCACCGCTCGTTTGATCTGCCTTTGCATAGCCATCGGGTCATATCCAACAGGAGGTTTAGTATCCAGATACCGTCTGTACATGTCAAAGTCGAGAAACTTCTTGCTGCTCTCGAAAATGTTCATCAGTGCCGGGCTATCCATGGTCTCCAAGTCTGAACGGCGACAATGGTAGAAACCATTCTCTCGGACGAATGTAATTTTTTCATTTCCGAACGAATCGTTGTAAACGTCTTCCCAGAGGTTTCGATCCACCTCACTCTCTTCAACAAGGCCCTTCGCTATCTTTGACTGGTACACCTGGAATAGTTGGTTCACCTGAGGTTCAGGAATCTCAAGAGCCTTAGATACTTCCTGAAAGGATAATCCCTTCTTCCTAAGGTAATAGCATGCTTCCTCGAGATACGGTAATGCGTCCGTATCCAAGCTGGCCACTCCCGCCATTCCTCGAAAGGGGATAAGAAGTTCTTGTAGATAATAAGTTGAACTCGACAGATTTACTGGAAGATGCAGAGCGACTGTTGAGAACGCTACGCTGCTATTTTGGGCAGACTACTCTTGAAGTATCTTCGACATTTTCGACACTGGAGCCTTCCTTCTGAAATGGGTCTGAGAGGAGTCTCGCAGAATGGGCATACGTCGAGTTTGGCTAAATTGTTAGATCCTTCAATGTCCTCCAATCCTGATTTGGAACCCATACGGACGGCTAAGGGTTCGGGGTGTCTTCTCCCATAGAATGCCAAGATAGCAACCGCGACGATCGCGCCTGATACGCCGATAGCGACTCCTGGCCAGATAGTCGCCCATACGTTCGACACATACGTTTGCATGAAGGGATTGTGGGTGTACTCTAGATACAACCAGACTGCAAGCAACAGGTTCGCGGCTGACTGAACCATCAACAATGGAGCATATCTTGAGCCGAGCACCGAAGGCAGTCTTGTCGATCTCATTTCAGATGGTCCCAGAATTCGAAGCGATATCCAAGGACACTTGGGTAGATCAGAAAAATAAGTCTACCTGAAAAATGGACTCTACACTCGAGACTTGTTGTGCAGTGCTCCCCAGTGTCTGTTGAAAACGAAGTGTTGAGCCGAGGCCTTAGCGCGTAGCTATCGGTAAGCCTCGTACTCGGTGCCCAGCAGACTAACGGCTATCTTCTGGACCATTATCTCGTCCGTGCCCTCGTAGATCCTACAGACCCTGGTGTCTACCAGATGCCTGGGAGCTCTGGTCTCAAAACTGTAGCCGCTGGAGCCAAGGATTTGCACCGTCCGGTCTGCAGCGTCGAACGATGCGTTTGATGCGAAGTATTTCGCCTTGGCGATCATCACGTCTGCATAATCTCGCAGGTCCTTGTCTTCGGGCTCAGAATCACTCTTCTGTTTGAGAACCGCTGCCTTGTACACCAGATTCTTCGCAGCTTCCAGGTTGGTTGACATTTCCCCGATGTGTCGCTGGACGAGCTGGTGTTTTGCTATGGGTTTTCCGTGTTGTATACGTTGTTTGGCGAATGCTACCGCCTCGTTGATGCAGTCCTCAATAACTCCCAGACACCCCGCAGCTACGCTTAATCGTCCGCTCATGAGTCCCGAATAGGCGATGCTTAGCCCCTTCCCTGCGGGTCCCATCAGGTTTTCCTTCGGGACCTTGCAATTGTCTAGGTAGATGGAGCCAGTGTCTGATGTGGGCATTCCAAGCTTGTGTTTCTGTTGCTGACTGGAATATCCTTCGAAATCTCTCTCCACGATGAATGCGCACATTCCTTCTCGCTTGCCCTTCGGGTACGCAAAAATGACAGCTACATCTGCTATGCTACCGTTCGAAATCCACGCCTTACTTCCATTCAGAACGAAATAGTTCTCCTTGTCCTCAAACGTTGTGCGGAGTGAGGTGGGGTCACTTCCCGCGGTTGGCTCTGTGAGCCCAAAGCACATGACCTTCTCTCCCCGAGTCGCTGGAGGAAGGTAGCGCTGCTTCTGTTCTTCGTTCGCCCACTTCTGGACCGTTACTTGTCCCAGAGAGACATGGCCGGAGAGGAATGTTCGAACCCCTGTTCCCTCTTGACCAATCCTTTCTAGGGCCAGGGCATAGGTTAGAACGTCCGCTCCTTGGCCTTCACCGTATCGCCTTGAGATCGGTAATCCTAGAAGTTGTGCTTTCCTGAATATTGGTGCTAAGTGATCATTGAACTTGCCCGCCAGGTAGGCCTCGTCCTCTAAGGGTCGAAGCTCTCTACAAGCTCGATCAACTTCATCGAGCACAAACCTTTGCTCGTCGGATACATCGAAATTCATATGTGAAAGATTCGCGAATCCGGAATCAACAATAGTCTTCATGTGACGATTCCACTCTTATCTAGACTTTTTCTAGCTCCACGTTTTCTGGAAAAGTTATATCATTGGGTTCTTAGCCATTTGCCCGAGGCCCATAGTTGCCTATTCAAGTTGAGGAAGAAGACATTCCCTTCTTTGCTGAAGTAATAGCTGGCGGAAGAATCACCATACCTGAAGAGATTAGAAAAATATTCGGTGTGAAAGATGGAGATCATGTGATGTGCCGCGTGAGACTTGTAAAGAGAGCCGAGGACGTAAAGTAGGAAGAGTCTAAACTACTACTCTGAATTTTCTCTCTTACGTTCTGACAATCTTAAATAACCTCAAAGCCCCCGATCCATTCTGGCACCCCAGTTGACACTGGACGTCTCCGATCCAACCGAGGTCGTAGATGGCTTTCGAAACAAGTCGATTCTAGTTATTGGGGATCTTATCGTCGACCGGTACGTTCACTCTCAAGGTCGAAAGTTATCCAGGGAAGCGCCCGTTCCAGTGGCCGATTTCCTCTCCGAAGAGCTGCTCCTCGGAGGAGCAGCCAACCTAACCAACAATCTCGTGGCCCTAGGCGGGAAGGTCAAGGTGCTCGGAGTCGTTGGAAAGGACGAGGCGGGACGCTGGATTGAAGAGGAACTGCGCAGAAAAGGAGTAGACGTCTCGGGAATCGTGGTGAACGATAGGCCTACTAGCCTAAAGACACGGTTCATCCTGAACCATCGACAATACCTTCGAATCGACAAAGAGTACCGCTCCGACGTAGAGCCTCACATCACGAGACAGTTTCTTCAACCCCTGAAGAACCTAGTAGGCGATGCCGACGGAGTCGTGTTCTCCGACTACGACAAAGGCGTGATAACGCCCGAACTGATAAGCAATGTCGTAGAGGAATGTCGGGTTCAGAACAAGAAGGTCTTGGCTCAACCCAAGGTAAGGCACTATCTCGACTACATCGGGGTTACGATGGTCAAGTCTAATGCTCGTGAGGGGAGCATCGCAACCGGTGTCTCTATGGTGAATGACACGTCGCTCCGCAATATGGGACACAATCTGATGACCCGCCTTGAATGCGAGAGTCTTCTTCTAACCCGGAGTGAGCACGGAATGATTCTCTTCGAGAAGAAGAACATAACCAGCTTCCCACCGTTCAAGGGTCCCAAACCGGGATTCAACGCGGTGGGTGTGCGAGACTGCCAGACAGCTGTTCTCGCAATGTCCCAGGCGGCTGGAGCCCCTGTCAGAGAGGCTGTTCTCCTTGCGGGTCTCGCCGCTGCCCAGCAGGCAGACAAGATCGGTACTGTCGTAGTGGATCTGAACGATCTTCGATCTCAAGCTAGCACAACTCTAGAGCTTGCAGAGCATGTAGTTCGGGTCCCGGTCCACTAGTGATGGAACAAGCCCAAATCCCCATTGGCATGCTCCTGCAGAAAGCAGTCAAGATCAGAACCCACATCCTAGAAATGCTCGCAGAGGCCAAATCGGGCCATCCCGGCGGAAGCCTCTCAGCCGTCGAAATCCTAGTTTCACTGTACTTCTACAAGATGCGACACGACCCCAAACAGCCGGCTTGGCCTGACAGAGACAGGTTCGTTCTGTCAAAGGGCCACGCCGCCCCCGTCCTATTCGCCACGCTGGCGGAGGCCGGATACATCCCAGTCAGCGAATTGAAGACACTACGAAAGCTGAACAGCAGATTACAGGGTCATCCTGACCATCGAGTGCCAGGAGTCGAGTTCCCTGGCGGCTCTCTCGGGATCGGGTTGTCTGCTGCCATAGGCATGGCGCTTGCGGGTAAGATCGACAAGAACGACTATCGAGTATACGCTTTGTTGGGGGATGGTGAGTTGGACGAGGGCGAGACATGGGAAGCAGCCATGGCAGCGCCAAAATTCAAACTCGGCAACCTAACCGCCATAATCGATCGAAACGGGATTCAGCAGGACGGTCTGACTGAACAGATAATGCCCATGGAGCCACTCGCCTATAAGTGGAAGGCTTTCAACTGGCATGTCCTAGAGGTTGACGGTTTCGATCTTCGCCAGATAATCGAAGCCTTGGAGAAGGCAGAGAACATGCGGAATAGGCCGACTGTCATCATAGCTCACACTGTGAAGGGCAAGGGAGTTTCCTTCATGGAATGGGACCCGGCTTATCATGGCAAGGCGCCTGACAAGGACACCGTAAAAAAACTGGTCGAGTCTATGAGGAATCAATAATGACCGTCGAATCATCTTACGCTTCAATAATCAAGGGATGTTTGGACTAATGCTCGTTCAAATGAGCTCGATGCGCGACGCCCTCGCCGAGGCTCTCCTTGAGCTCGGAGCAAAAGACCCGCGAGTAGTTGTTTTGGGAGCTGACACCTCAGTCTCGATAAAGACGAGCCTGTTTGCGGATCGATACCCTGACCGGTTCTTCAATGTCGGAATCGCCGAGGCTAACATGATCGGGATAGCCGCAGGGCTCGCCCTTGCGGGAAAGATACCGTACGTCAGCACATACTCCGCGTTTGTCCCTGGGAAATGTCTAGACCAGATCCGAAACGCCATAGCATATCCCAACTTAGATGTGAAGATCGTCTCCTCTCACGGAGGCGTTAGCGTCGGTCCGGACGGTGCCTCTCATCAGACGGTCGAGGACGTGGCCGCCATGCGGGCGATCCCTCACATGCGAGTCGTTGTTCCCGCCGACGCTCCAGCGACGAAGGCGTTGATCGAAGGATCCTGGAAGACATCCGGACCGTTCTATATTCGCCTCAGCAGACCAAGCGTTCCTGAGATCTACTCCGCGAGTCCCGGCCTGAAGGTTGGTCATGCGAAAGTCTTGAAGGAAGGGACGGATGTCGCGATTGTTGCCTGCGGCGTTATGGTCAATGAAGCATTAGAGGCTGGAGAGTCACTAGCCAAAGAAGGAATCTCCGCGGAAGTCGTAGATTCTCATACCCTCAAACCTCTGGACGCAGACACCATTGTCAGTGTTGCAAGAAAGACTGGAGGAATTGTTACAGCTGAGGAACAGAACATTATTGGTGGATTAGGGAGCGCTGTTGCGGAGGTAGTCTCGGGATCATATCCGGTGCCTGTTTCTATGGTGGGCGTCAGAGACACTTTCGGAGAGTCTGGCGAGTACAAGGAGCTGATGGCAAAGTATGGACTCACCTCGAAGGATATTGTCAAGGCCGCGAAGAGGCTGGTCGCCGCCAGGTGATGGTTGATTGAGGATCTTCCTCGACACTGCCAACATATCGTCTATCAAGACGTTCGTGGACATGGGCGTCCTAGATGGGATAACCACCAACCCGACGCTCATAGCCAAGGAGAACAGGGAATTCGTGGAGCTCGTAACGGACATTCTGAGACTGGTTCAGGGACCAGTAAACCTTGAAGTCGTGAGTCAGGATTCTGAGGGAATGGTCCGGGAGGGCCATGATCTTGCCTCGCTGGGACCGAATGTTGTTGTGAAGTGCCCGATGACCGGGGAAGGGCTGAAGGCTGTAAGGAGGCTTCACAAGGACGGTATCAAGACAAATGTCACACTGGTCTTCTCTCCAAACCAGGCATTGCTAGCCGCGAAAGCTGGCGCGGACTATGTTAGCCCGTTCATCGGTCGCCTAGACGACGCGGGCCATGAAGGGATGAAGATAATTGACGAGATTCTTCAGATTTACCGAAACTACAATATTGACACTCAGGTGCTCGTAGCCAGTATTCGTCACCCGGTGCACGTTGTAGAGGCTGCGAAGCTTGGTGCTCATGTGGCTACGATGCCAGCTGATGTCCTGGACAAGATGGTGAAGCATCCGTTGACTGACATTGGGCTGAAGCGTTTCTTGGACGATTGGCAGAAGGCTGGTCTCAAGCTTCCCGAGGGAAGAGCAACTGCTCCAAAGGCTAAGCCTCTGGTCCAGCGAGCTTGAGAGTCTCAACCGCCAGGTACCGGCTGGCTTAGCTTCACGAAAGTAGGCTCGCCGTCAGTCTTTTGAATAGGTGATTATTCCTCTCTCTGTTACCCTTTGGCGAAGTACATATTCGTCACCGGCGGAGTAATGTCCGGAATAGGAAAGGGAGTCATCGCAGCTTCTATCGGAAAGATTCTACAGGTCCGAGGACTCAAAGTCACAGCGGCAAAGGTCGACCCCTACCTCAACTACGATGCGGGAACAATGAACCCCTACATCCACGGAGAGGTCTTCGTCACAGAAGACGGCGGGGAGACCGACATGGACATCGGAACCTACGAGCGGTTCCTCGACATCAACGTTCCAAAGAGCCACAACATCACGACAGGCCAGATCTACTCCTCGGTCATCGAACGAGAGAGAAAGGGAGACTTTCTTGGAAAATGTGTCCAAATAATTCCACACATTACCGACGAGATCAAGGATCGTCTCCGGAGTATTGCGCGTGAAGGCGCGGATGTTGTAATAGTGGAGATCGGCGGGACTGTCGGCGACATTGAATCTCTACCCTACCTAGAGGCCGCGCGGCAATTCAGGTTCGAGGAGGGAATCGGGAACGTCATCAATGTCCACGTTACCCTAGTCCCGATGCTGGATGTTGTTGGTGAGCAGAAGACGAAGCCGACGCAGCACAGCGTTCAGGAGCTTAGGAGAATCGGAGTTCAGCCTGACGTTATCGTGGCGCGTAGCAAGGTGCCTCTCAGACCGGAGCCCCGAAAGAAGATAGCCCTCTTCTGCAACGTCGAAGAATCCGCAGTTTTCACCTCCCAAGACATCGCTAGCATCTACGAGTCCCCCCTTCTCCTAGACGAACAAGGATTCGGCAGCTACTTGGTCAGCAGGTTACAATTGACGAAGAAGGAGCCTGAATGGAGCTCTTGGAAGAAGATGCTCTTGACCCATCTTGGCCCAGAAAACCAGGTCACTATAGCCGTCTGCGGAAAATACGCGGAACTCGCCGACTGTTACGTGAGCGTCAACGAGGCTCTTCGTGACGCGGGCGCGACCTTGAAAGCCAAGGTCGAACTGGAGTTTATCGAGACTGACGATTTCGAGAAAGACCCGTCGAGGGTCCGAGTACTGTCCGGGTTCGACGGGCTCTTGGTACCGGGCGGGTTTGGGTCGCGAGGCTCAGAAGGAAAGACCAAAGCGATAGAGTATGCGCGAACTCACAACATTCCATTCCTCGGAATATGTTTTGGATTCCAACTGGCAGTCGTCGAATACGCGCGGAGCTTGGGATTGGTAGACGCAGCCAGTTCTGAGCTGAATCCGAATTCGAAGAACTACGTTATCGACCTCATGCCGGAACAGAACAGTATACTGGAAAAGGGAGGAACTATGAGACTCGGCGCACATGAAATCTCCATAGACAACGGAACCGTGGCACATTCGTTGTATCAGAAGACAAAGGCGTGGGAGAGACACAGGCACCGGTACGAAGTTAACCCTAAGTACATTCCACAACTAACC